>Ga0155949_1102_pt1 | contig 48137 bp, 45 predicted proteins | sample RifCSPlowO2_02_FD_107603 | JGI IMG/M metagenome (GOLD analysis project Ga0155949, IMG submission 107603) | Acidobacteria bacterium RIFCSPLOWO2_02_FULL_61_28
CGCAAAGAATGATAACTAGGGAAAACACCCTCCCGCTTCTCTTCTGTATCCTCATGTGGTTGCTCCTCTCGGCATGGTCCATACCGTTGCCTTGCGGCAGGTTCGCCCGTCCCCGAAGTCAGCCCCGCCGGCGACCTTCACGGCGTCCCCGGCAGACGGGCGCTGGCGGTGGGCGCTCGAAGGGTGGCGCTGGAGGAATAGATGTAATCTCCATCGGGGCTAAGGCTTCCGTCAGCGGCATTGCCGGCGGCGTGCAGGACTATTTCTCCTGTCGAGCTGCTGGGCGCCACCCAGTTAAATTCGAAGACGTTAGAGTTCGTCCCTTCCAAGGTATGTTCAATGTACTGGATGCCCTTCTCCAGCAGCGTTTGGGTAGTGCCGTCCGTCGGCTTGAATTCTCCCGCTTGCGCTCCCGACTCCTTCACCCGCGCTGCCAGTTGAAATCCCCACGCATCTCGACCTTCCGTATGGGTGATCGTCACCCTGACGGAATAAGTCATGCCGGGCTGGTACTGATCCGGCACACCGGAGATAACCAGATCGCCCAGCCCCGAAGTTCTGCCGGCATTGAGCTCATAACTGTTGTGACAACCGGATTGGTTGCAGGTGCGCTCCCCAAAACCTCCGGTAACCCCAGGCGGCGGTCCGCCCGGATAGGCGCGGATGGAGGTGGCAACAAAACTTAAGGCGGATACTGCCGCTACGCTCAGCAGCAGGATTCTGCTGGGGTTCATGTTTTCCTTCCGAATGAGGTTTAGCCCGCCACATCGCCCTGTCCAGCTCAGCCTCATCATCCCCTATTCTACTAAACGTTTCATAATTGCCACTTTATTGTTAATAGACTATTTCCAACGGCTCGAAATCCAAAAGTTTTCGCTGCTCGTCGAACGAAAAATCATCCAATTGCCAACGAACCAGCCTGGGCTTGAACACGAAAAGACGTCGCTCGGGAACCGTCCCCAATCTACGTTCCAACAACGTCCTAGAACACGATCTTCAGCGCAAACTGAAGCTGCCGCGAGGTAGTGGCCGTGCTGTTAATCCTTCCGGCGGTAGGAAGCGGGGCTTCCCCGCTGGCCTGGCCCGCAAAGACGAATCGGTCCGGCGATGCCAAGTTCGGCCGGTTCAGGATGTTAAAGAGTTCGGCGCGGAACTCCAATTTTCCGGTCTCTCCCAGAAATGGCAACGGCGTATCTTTCGCTACCGAGAAATCCAGGTTGGCCAGTCCCAGTCCCCGTAGAATATTCCGCCCCGCATTGCCTAAGAATCCAGCCGCCGGGACGGCGAAGGCGGTGGGATCGAAGTATCGGTTCGGGCCCCCGAGGACGGTGCTGTCAACGGAGCGGCCGGGCAGCAAGTCGGGCCGGTCGCCTTGGCGGCCGGCGTTCACCCCCCTTCCTGCACCCCTCCTGTTTCAGGAAACGACGCTCGGGAGCGTACACAACTCTCCTCGAGGTTGTTGGGCACCTATTTTCTACGGTTCGAAAAACCGAAATTCCCGCTACTCTTTGAACGAAGGGTTAACCACATCCCACCAATCACAATGCTTATCCGGAATTAACTTTTTGGCCTCCCGACAGTAACGAATATACACCCGCTTGCCCCCAGTGGAGTCCTCCGAGCACAAATTTTCTCTCCTACGGTCCCACCGGATTGACGTGAGAGGCGAGCAGGAGGTTTCTTCTGCCATTGCAAACTGGAAATCCGGGTTTATTGACTTCGCCTCGCTCGCCGCCTCGGACACCGTTAATTAACGGCCGTCGCTTCGGTGATGAGGCTGGCAGAGGACCAAGAGTTCTCCCTATTCCCGACAGGAGACTCGTTAATAAGATTTGCGAATTCTTGCCTCCGACCGAATTCCCTGGCTTCTTGGGCTGCTCGACGTACAATAGTTATCAGTGGTTCATTCCATGGATTGTAAAAAAAACGGAGGTGGAGATGTCAGAGTACTCTGCTCAGGAATTTAGGGATTTTAGAATGCCGCCGGGGATGGGGAAAAAGATAGTTGTGATTGGGGTCGTGATTGCCGCCCTCATTGTGATGGCGGGAATCACGGGGATAGTCGGCGCAGGACAAGGAGGCGTCTTGCTGCGTTTTGGGGCCGTGACCGGGGAGATCAAAGAAGAAGGTCTCTATTTCAAGGTTCCTTTCGCCGAGCAGGTAATTCTGATGTCAACCCAGATTCAGAAATACTCCGCTCCTGCCAGTGCTTCCAGCAAGGACTTGCAAGTGGTTACCACAGAAGTCACCTTGAACTACCAGTTGCAGGCCGCCAAGGTGGGGGAAATTTATCGCAATATGCGGCAGGATTATGAAAACAGAATCATTCAGCCGTTTATCCAGGAAGCGGTCAAATCTACCACGGCCAACTTCGACGCCGAGCAGTTGATCACACAAAGGCCGCGGGTGAAAGAGGAACTTCAAAATTTGATGACGGCAAGGTTAGCTCCCCTGGGTATCGGAGTGGTAGAACTTTCCATCACCGACTTTCGGTTCACGCAAGTCTTCCAGGACTCCATCGAGGCGAAGGTCAAAGCGGTCCAACAAGCCCTGGAGGCAGAGAATGCCTTGAAGCGCGTGCAGTTTGAGGCGCAACAGCAAATCACTCGGGCCCAAGCCGAAGCCAGGGGACTGGAGCTCCAAAAGGCGCAGATAACGGCGCAGTTGCTGGAGTTGCGGCAAATCGAGGTGCAGAGAGCCGCTGTGGATAAATGGAATGGAGTCATGCCCACCGTGGTGACCAGCGGAGGACCGGTTCCCATGCTGGATGTGTTTGCCCCACGGCGGTAAAGCGCGGTACAGCAATGGCTGCTCCTCCTGCCTCCGTGCGGCGACTATACCCGGACTTCGTTCTGGTCCCCAACGCTCTCCTTCCGGGGCCGCAGTCTCTTGGGGCGGGGACCGTCTCCAACCGAGGCGCGGTTCCCGGAGCGGTTCGGATTCACGGGCAGCAATTTCTGCGGGACTGTAGTAGAATGAAGGCCTAGCGCGGAGCGGGTTGGCGGATCGAGGATGCAACGTTTGGGAGACAATCTTCATCTCCTTATATGAGGTTGCGAAAGGGAAGCAACAAGGAATTCTGTTGCTTTTTCTCTTGCAACCGGACCGGGAATGTTCTTAAGATAGGAAGTGAGGGGAAGTGAGCCTCCCCGGCTTGACCATGGTGGACAACTCTCCGGAAAACAATATCGCTGGCAATCCATCTGCGGATTGGCACGCCGCCGCAGACCACTTTTCCAACGCCATGGTGTTTGAGGTTCCGCCCTGGTATGCCTCCCTGTTTCAGGAGATCCGGGATTTGGTGCGCCCGCCGAAGCTGCCGCCGTTACAGTTGACTTCCAAGCCGGTAACCGTCAAAGAACTGTGGGGCGATTACCGCTACGGCAAAGTGGCCCGTCCCGTTTCACTTGCCATCCACGCCCTCGTGATCGCCGTGCTGCTGGTTCCCGTAGGCACCAAGGCCGTGGAGGTTATCAAGAAAGAAATCATCTACACGCCGATTGATATTTCGCCGTATGCGATGCAACTGCCGGCGGCCGATAAGAAGTCGGGCGGAGGAGGCGGCGGGGGAGATCGGTCACCCGAACCGGCTTCGAAAGGCAAGCTACCTAGGTTTGCGATGGTGCAGTTGACGCCACCCGCCGTTGTGATCCGCAATCCGGAGCCAAAGCTTCCGGCCGAGCCGACAGTCATCGTGCCGCCGGAGATCTCGCTCCCGCAGGTCAACATCGCGCAGTTGGGCGACCCGATGGGCAGGCTCGGTATGCCCTCGAACGGGCCCGGTTTTGGCGGCGGGATTGGGTCAGGTTCTGGCGGGGGAGTCGGCTCCGGTAGTGGTCCGGGCGTGGGACCCGGCGAGGGCGGGGGCATCGGCGGCGGAGTCTTCCGCGTTGGCGGCGGCGTGAGCGCCCCCCAAGTGCTCGTCAAAGTGGACCCGGAATACTCCGAACAGGCCCGCAAGGCCAAGTATCAAGGGACCGTAGTGCTGAACCTGGTGGTCCAGCGCGACGGCACCGTGCGCGATATCCGCGTCCTCCAGCCGCTCGGCCTGGGCCTGGATGAAAAAGCCATCGAGGCCGTCAAACAGTGGCGCTTCAGACCCGGCTTGCGGAACGGCCAGGCCGTGGACGTTGCCGCCATCATCGAAGTCACCTTCCGTCTGTTGTAAGCCATCTTCGTCCTGTTCTGGTTCTCTTCCCAGCAATCGCTTGCGCCGATTTCATCCTGCGCCTGCTCCCGCGCAACGATCGAGAAAACACGAAGGGTTCTGCTCTTCTCCCCGGTCTTGTAGTTCCTGTAGACCGCAGCGGTAGCCCCGGAGGGCGGTAGATTCTAGCCCAGGACGTGAGTCCTGGGAATCGGGAGATCGAAAGACCCCAGCCCCGGTAGGGGCGACAGATACGGAGGGCTCGATGGTCTTACGCCCCTACCGGGGCTATGGGGTGTGCCGGTCTTCTGACCCACGGCTTGCGAGTCTGTCGGAGATAGGATTTGTGCGACGAAGAATCAATGAGTTGCGGACCTTGCAGGCTTTGCAAGTTATTGATTCTTCGTTCAGAAAACCTTATTTCCGACAGACTCTTGCGCCGTGGGCTAGACTCTTGCGCCCCTCCGGGGCTCCCAAACGGGATACACCTTTCCGAAAACCGGGCTAGCTTCTAACTTCTAACTTCTGACTTCTTTCTTTCCCCTCACTGCACGGCTATCGTGACGGGGTTGGACGTGGCCCCTCCGATGCTGATCTGCACCGGCACGACACTGCCCGTGGGCGAACTCTCGGGAACTTGCGCGTCCACCTGGTAGAGGCCGACAAACCCCGGAGACAAGCCGGAGAAGTTCACGGTTGCCGCGATGCCTCCAATCGTAACGGCAGGCGTTGCGGTGGTCCTGGAAAGCGGATTGGCGGGGGCGGGCGCGCCACTGGCGGGCCGGTTGGTTACGCCTCCCAAGCCGGTGCAATAGATCGTGACGAACTCGCCGCGATTGGCCGGCCGCGTGTTCCGGCCGGGAATGCTGCCCACCGGAGCGGCCAGCGCATCTGAATTGGCAATGAGGATGGCTCCTTGTCCCGAGCCGCGCTGGTTGGTCGAAAAAATGCCGGGAGCCGTCGCGGCGAGGTTCAGCGTCACCGGGCTGAGGGCGGTCGCCCCGATGCTGGCCACCACTGTGGCCTGGGTCTGTCCCGCAAGCTCCCAGGGAACTTGCAAAGCGAGCTGGTTCCCGGAAACAAAAATCAGCGGGGCGGGAATATTGTTCATACGGATGGTAATGCTTCCCAGAGTCGTCGGCAGCGGCAGCGTGCTCGCGAAGACGAGCGAAGCAGCCAGGTCGGTTCCGAAGGCTGCGGCGATGCTGCCGCCGGCGACCGCAGCCCCGGGCGCGTAGCTGGCGTTGTTCACGACCCCCCCGGGATTGAGGGCAGAGCGGAACACCAGCCTGGCAATAAACCCGTCGGGGCAGGTGAAGGTATCAAAGGCGGTTCCGCAGGTGCCACCGGCGAACGTGCCCTGCAACGGGCTGGCCGTCGGGAAGTTGCTGGACTGGGTACCGCCTACCACGTAGGCGGTTCCAGAGGGGTCCACAGCGATTCCGAACGCCTGGTCCGTGCTGTTGCCTCCCAAGAAGGTGGAGTACACAAGTTGCGACCCGAGGGGAGTGAACTTGGTCACGAACGCTTCGATGATGCTGGCCCGGAGATGCAACGAATACACCAGCGGGAACGCGCTGGATTGCGTATAGCCCGCGACGGTGGCGCTCCCGGAGGAATCTACGGCGATCCCGTTTCCGGCTTCCTCTCCGGCTCCGCCCAAATAGGTGGAGTAAACAAGCTGCGAGCCGCCGGGATTCAGCTTCGCCACAAAGGCGTCCTCGCCCCCGCCATTCACTGCCTGGAAGGGATTCGCCGTGCGGAAATCGGTCGAAACGGTGACGCCGGTTAGGTATGCTGCTCCGGAAGAATCCACAGCAATCGAGTAACCTTCGTCGTCGTTCCCGCCTCCTAGATATGTGGAATAGACGGGAGCGGAGCCGGCGGGGTTCAACTTCGCCACGAAGACATCCGGGCAGGGAAACGTATCCGGAGTCACCCCGCAGGTGCCCCCGCCAAAGATGCTCTGAATCGGGTTGATTGTGGGGAAATTATTGGACTCTGTGAATCCGGTGAGGTAAGCGCCGCCGGTGCCGTCCGCCGCGATCCCGTAGCCGTAGTCGTCTTGAGTGCCTCCATAATAGGTCGCGTACATTAGGCTGGAACCGACAGGATTCAGCTTGGCTGCAAATGCGTCAAACAATCCTCCGTTGTTCGCCTGAAACGGACTTGCGGTGGGGAAGTTTGCGGAGTTGGTTCTGCCAGTAATGTAAATGTTCCCAGGGGCATCCAGGGCGATTCCAAATCCGCGATCCGTTCTGTCTCCGCCCAGGTATGTGGAGAAGGTGAGCGCAGAGCCATTGGCGTTGAGCCGGGACACAAAGGCATCCGGGCCGCCGGCGCTCGTCCGTTGGAGGGCGCCTGCCGTGGTAGGAAAAGAAGTGGAATCGGTATGGCCCGTCAGGTAGGCATTCCCCAGCGAATCCACGGCAATGGCAGTGCCGATATCCGTTCCGGTTCCTCCCAGGTACGTTGCGTACTGGAGCGCGTTCGCCGCCGGATTCAGTTTGGCCACGAAGGCGTCGCTTCCTCTGCCCTTCGCCTCTTGCAAAGGGCCGGAAAGGGGGAAATTCGTCGAGTCCGTCTCCCCCGTTACATATATGTTCCCGGCAGTATCTACTGCCACAGCGTTGATTTCATCCAGACCGCCACCGCCCAGGTAAGTCGAGTAGGTCAAGACCGGATCAATCACCAGCGGCTTGGCGGCGTCATAGTCGTCCACCTGAAAACTGATGGTGCGGTCTGCGCGGAACATGTACCCGCCCCCGATTTGCTGACGCACGCCGTGAGCCTCTTGGTAGATAACAGGCTTGCGAAAGCGGACCTGCTCGTCAGCGATCTCGGCCACCAGGTCGCCCTGGGCGTCAACCTCCACCCGCTCTGCGCCTTCGAGGCCGAGCCGGATTGCGCTCGGGTCCGCGCCCGGCTCGACCACAAAGTCGTACTCGAGCTGCCGCTGGTTGCCGTAATAAATTAAATCCACTCCGCGGTAGACGCTTGCGATTCGCACTTTGGCGAAGGTCGGCACATTTGCCCGCCACTGCGCGGGATCGTGGCCCAGGAAATAGTTGCTCTTTCCGTGTAGCTCCTCCAGTCCCGTCGCCCGCGGTGCGGAATTTGCCCCCAGGAGTTTCATGCGCAGTAGGGCGCGATTGCCGGTAACATCGCTTTCCCCGCTGCCTGGCTCCCGACTTGTCATCGTGAGCGACCTGCTTTTCGTCCCTGCCCGCTCCCTCACGGTCGCGGCTCGGATTCTGACTTCTGATTTCTGCGGCTCGCGCAGCGCCAGGACTGCTTCAGTTGAGGTCAGGAAGACAGTGTAGCCGGGGGCGCGGGACATAAACTTTACCGCACCAGCCGTTTGCCCTTTGTTTTCCTCAAAGCTCAAAGGCAGCTTGCCGTAGGTCTCGACCGCCAGCAGCCGCGCGGCTTGGAACCGCGATCCCCTGTCGTCAGTACCACGGGAGAGCGGCGGGTTCGGCCCAAACATTAAAGCGACTGTAACGCCACACCAAAAAAGCCAATAGAAAAAGAAACTCCGTAAGTTCACGACCCCTCCCTTCTAGGACCAACCGGAAAGGTTGCGAATAATAAAGATACTTCGGAAAAGTGTCTTTGAAGAAAAAACGAACAAATAATTTGCCGGCCCCTCCCCCAGTGGATCGGCGGGGCACGCGCGCATCGGCTCCCCCGGTTCCGCCCAGCGAGTCTCGAAACTCCTTAAAGCTGATATACTGTCCCCTCGAAAGGCGGCGCAGGGTGAGTTGCTCGAATGCCCGGCTGAGGAGATCATGAGCACACCGCTGGAATCACTGATCGGTTGCGGCACAAGACTCTGGCTCGATTCGATTGACCCCGACTATGTGCGGCAGAACCGGGCTTACGGGGCGACCGGCGCCACGTCGAATCCCATCATTGTGGCCGATCTCATCCAGAGCGGCAGGTTCGATCGTGACCTGACGAGCCTCATGGACAGAGGGCTGAGCGATGAAGAGATTGCCTGGCAGTTGACCGACCAGATGGTCCGCCAGGCGCAGGAAATCTTCCTGCCGGTGAACGAAGCCACCGGCGGGGATGACGGCTACGTCAGTTTTGAGCTCGATCCGTTGCTCGAAGATCCAGCCTGCACTCTCTCTCACGCGGAACGGGTGCGGCAGTACGTCACGTTGGGGAAGAAATGGAGCCAGGGCCATCGCAACCGCATGATTAAGGTCCCGGCCACTCCCGCCGGTCTCGAGGCGCTCGAAGAGTTGGTTGCCTCCGGCGTCACCGTGAACGTCACGTTGATTTTCACCGCCCGACAGCAGCGCCGGGCGCGGGAGGCCGTCTGGAGGGGCGCGGAACGGCGGCTTTCGCTCGCTCATTTCAAAGCGGTTTATAGCATCTTTGTAAGCCGCGTGGATGTCTATACCGCCAAGCACGTTCCCGAATTATCCGCGCGGGCGCAGGGGCAAGCAGGCATCGTGATCGCCAAGCGAATCTGGGAGGAAAACAGCCGGTTTTGGGCGGACAAGAATTTGCCCTTGCGGCAGGAGATCGTCTTCGCCAGCACCGGCACGAAAAATTCCCAGGACGACCCCGCCAAGTATGTGCTCGCCTTTGCCGGTTCCGACATCGAGACCAACCCGCCGGCGACGAATGACGCCGTGCAGTCGGGCGGGAAGACCGTCTCCCGCGCCGTGGACCAGATGCCCCCCGCGGAAGTTCTGGCCGAGATTGACCGGCTCGTGGACATGGAGCGACTGGAAGAAACGCTCCTGCGCGAAGGCGTTGTCAAGTTCGCCGACCCGCAGAAGGGCTTGCTCGCGCTGATCGCCGCGAAACGGTCGGCCTTAAAGCCCAATGCGGCGAGCCAGATCATTCAAGTATCCAAATAGACCAGGTGTATATGAGAAGTCTGTTCCGTAGAACGCCGACGGTGGCGAATGGGTTTGCTCAGTCAGTCGCCTCGCCGGCGATCAAGAGCGAGAGGCGCTTGTCGTTCTTTGAGCGATTCTTGTCCATCTGGGTCGTGCTGTGCATGATCGCCGGTGTGCTCGTTGGAAGATTGCTGCCCCTCGCTGTTCAGAATATCCGAAGCATTGAATTTGGAAGGGGCAGCCAGATCAATTTGCCCATCGCCGTCTTGATTTGGCTCATGATTACGCCGATGATGATGAAGGTTGATTTCGGCGCGATCCGCAATGTGGGGAAGAGGCCGACAGGCCTGTTGGTCACGCTCTTCGTGAACTGGTTGCTAAAGCCGTTCTCCATGGCGTTTCTCGCGTGGCTCTTCTTCCGCTTCGTTTTCTCGGCGTTCGTCGCTCCCGCAGAAGCCGATCAGTACATCGCCGGGTGCATCATCCTTGCCGCAGCACCCTGCACTGCAATGGTGTTCGTGTGGAGCCATCTCACGGAGGGAGACGCGGCATATACGCTGGTTCAAGTTTCGGTCAACGACCTCATCATGCTGGTTCTGTTTGCGCCCATCGTTCAGTTCCTCGTTACCGGGGCCTCGTCTCTGACGGTGCCATTCCGCGTGCTGGTGTATTCAGTGTTTGTGTTCATCGTGATACCGCTCTCCGCTGGAACAGCCCTCCGAACCTGGCTGATTCACAAACATGGAAAGAGCGGGTTCGAAACGGCGCTGCTGCCGAAGTTCGCGCCCGTTACGATTGCTGCTCTGCTGGCGACCTTGGTCCTGATTTTCGCCTTCCAATCGGACAATATCCTCAACCGCTCCTTCCACGTTCTCTTAATCGCTGTCCCGATCACGATTCAGGTTTACCTGAATTCTTCCGTTGTTTATGGACTCATGTGGTTTCTGAAGGTCGAGCACTCGGTAGCCGCCCCGGGGGCCTTAATCGGCGCAAGCAACTTTTTTGAGCTTGCTGTGGCTACGGCGATCGCGCTCTTTGGGCCGGAATCCGGGGCGGCCCTGGCGACGGTAGTCGGTGTGCTTGTGGAGGTCCCGGTCATGCTGTCTGTATGCTCGGTTTGCAACCGGACCCGGCACTGGTTCAGATTCGAGACCGGATAGTTACGTTCCATGGGACAAAAAAAGGTGCTCATCTCATGTACGGGCAACTCAGCCCGGAGTGAGATGGCCGAAGGTCCTCTCATTCACCGCTGACAAACCATTTGCTTTTTTGCGCCATCCCCGCTTGAATAAGGGTTCACACGAGGTGAATTCCGGCCAGGAGGAGCGTCCGGCTTGCCGTTCTGGAAAACTGTGGCTGTCATTCTAAAAAAAGACCTCCGGGTGGAGTTTCGGACAAAGGAAGTCTTTAACTCCGCGGCGGTCTTTGCGCTGCTGGTCATCGTGACGTTCAGCATGGCGTTTGAGCCGAGCGCGGAGCAGACCCGCGAGTTCTCCGGCGGCTTGCTCTGGGTGGCGTTCACCTTCTCCGCGATGCTGGGGCTGAGCCGCACGTTTGCCCGCGAAGTCCCCAACGACTGCCTGCAAGGACTGCGGATGGCGCCGATCTCGGCGGCGGCGATCTATACCGGAAAGCTTCTGAGCAATATTCTTTTTCTCGGGCTGATTGAAGCGATCCTGTTGCCGCTGTTTGCCGTGTTTTATAACGTTCGTCTCTGGCCCGTTGCGCCGCAACTAGCCGTGATTGTTCTGCTGGGGAGTTGGGGGTTGGCGGCGGTCGGGACCAGCTTTGCCGCCATCGCCACCAATATCCGGCTCCGCGAGCTGATGCTGCCGGTGCTGCTCTTTCCCATCGAAATCCCTCTGATCCTGTCGCTCGTCGAAGCCACCACGGCCGTGATCCGGGGAGGCGAGACCATCCTGGCTCCGGAGATATGGCTCCGAACCGCCCTGGGGTTCGACATCGTATTCACGATTCTTTCCCTGTTTCTGTTTGAATACATTCTGGAGGAATAGAACCGCGGACGCGGCAGGATGGCGACCCGGGAAGTGTTTCCCGGGCTGCTGGAGCCGGTTGACCCACTATCTTTTTCCGTGCTAATTTAGATCAAACAATGTAGACTTTATATCGGGACCGGTTAGTCTGGTCCGGGAATTGACTGGAGAAAAGCGGAGGATTCCGACCATGGCAACAAAGGGAAGAAAAACGCAGTTTGCAATCGGATTCGCGGTTATCCTGGCCACCCTGGGGTGGCTCGCCTATAGCGGAATTCAGGAGAGCAAGACGTACTACGTCACGGTCTCGGAGCTGCTCGCCAGCCCGGACGCTTCGCAACGGCGCTTTCGGGTTGCCGGGGACGTAGCCGTCGGTTCGATCCGCCGGTCGCAGGGCCGGACCGAGTTTACCTTGGAGCAGGAAGGGAAAGTGCTGCAAGTCTACTACACCGGGACCGAGCCGCTTCCCGATACTCTGATGGACCGGGCGCAAGCCGTGGCGGATGGCCGCTATCAGACAGATGGGACGTTTCACGCGGAGACCGTTCAGGCCAAGTGCGCCTCCAAGTATGAAGCGGCTCCTCCGAAGGCCGGAGCCAATCCGGAAACTTCAGCCAATTACTGAGCTTGTGGCGGCTCTCCAATAAACTATGGAAAATGTAGCGAGCTTCGCTTTGATGCTGGCGTTTGTTCTGGCCATGTACGCACTGGTGGCCTCGGTCTTGGGCATTCAGCGGCAAAAGGAGCGCCTGCAATATAGCGCCTACCGGGCTACGATCGCCATCTGGGTTCTCGTCACGGTGGCGATTGGCTACCTGGTCTATGCCATGATGACCAACGACTTCCGCCTCGCGGCCGTCGCCGGACACAGCAACCGGGCATTGCCTTGGTATTACAAGATCACGGCGCTGTGGTCGGGCCAGGAAGGGTCTCTGCTGTTCTGGAGCTGGCTGCTGGCGGGCTACAGCATGGTGGCCGTGCAGCTCAATCGGGAGCGGCATCGCTCCATGATGCCTTACGCCGTCGCTACGTTGATGGTCGTGCAGGGTTTCTTCCTGGTGCTCAATAACTTCGTGGCCAATCCGTTTCAGTTGCTGGCCTTCAACCAGGGAGGCGCGATGGTGGTGCAAGGCCCGCTCGACGGGCAGGGACTTAATCCGCTGCTTCAGTATCCCGCGATGGCAGTCCATCCCCCGCTGCTGTATCTGGGCTACGTCGGCTTCACCGTTCCGTTCGCGTTTGCCATGGCGACTCTGATTACCCGGCAGGCCGGCGAAAAGTGGATCGAAACGACGCGGCACTGGACCATGATCACGTGGCTGTTTCTCTCGATGGGAGTCATGATGGGAGCGCGCTGGGCGTATGCGGTGCTCGGCTGGGGCGGCTATTGGGGCTGGGACCCCGTCGAAAACGCCTCCCTGATCCCCTGGTTCACCGGCACGGCGTTTCTGCACTCGGTGATGATGCAGGAGAAACGCGGCATGATGAAGGTGTGGAACATGGTCCTCATCTTCTCGACGTTTTTCCTTTGTATCTTCGGGACGTTTCTGACGCGCAGCGGCGTGGTCTCCTCGGTCCACGCTTTTGCCCAGTCGCCCATCGGACCCTTCTTTGTGTCCTTTCTGGGCGCGGGAATTCTGTTTTCGGGATGGCTGATACTGGAACGGTTGGACTACCTGAAAAGCGCGAGTCAGTTGGACTCGCTGATCTCCCGGGAAAGCAGCTTCCTGTTCAATAACCTCCTGTTGCTGGCGGCCTGCTTCTCCGTGCTGTGGGGAACGCTCTTCCCCGTGATTTCCGAAGCCGTGCAGGGGGTCAAGATCAGCGTCGGCGCTCCGTTCTTCAACAAGGTCAATATCCCCATCGGGCTGGTGCTGATGTTCCTGACCGGGGTCGGCCCGCTGTTTGCCTGGCGCAAGACCTCTCTCGCAAGCCTGCAAAAGAATTTCCTGCTTCCGGGGATCATCGCGCTGGCGATCGGCGGAGTCCTCTTCCTGTACGGGGTTCCGGGAGCTTTGCCCGCAGTCCGGGAGTTTTATCCGCAGGTGTCGTTCATCCTGTGCGCGTTTGTAACGATCACCATTCTGATGGAGTTCTACCGCGGGGCCCGCGTCATCGGGCGAAAGAGCGGGCAGTCGCTCCTGGGCGCGGCCGTGACGCTGACGCGGCGGAACACCCGCCGCTACGGCGGCTATATCGTCCACTTCGGGATGGTGCTCATCTTCATCGGGATCACGGGGACGGCGTTTAACCAGCAGCGGGAGCAGGAGATGGTGGCGGGGGATCGGATGGAACTCGGTCCCTACACGCTTCGCTTGCGCGAATTGACGGGCCAGGACAACCCCAACTACGCCACGCAACATGCCGTGCTCGAGCTTTCTCGCGGAGAACAATCGCTGGGGGTTCTGCGGCCGGAGCGCCGGTTCTACAAGGCGAGCCGCCAGCCCACCACCGAAGTCGCCATCCGCCCGCGCCTCAACGAAGACCTCTATGTGGTCTTCTCCGGAATGACGCAGACGCAGGGGGGGCAAAGCGAGCGCGCGGTGATCAGCGCTCACCGCAATCCGCTGGTCAACTGGATCTGGCTGGGAGGATTGGTGCTGGTGCTCGGGACGCTGATCGCGTTGATTCCGTCACAACCCGGCGCAACTCCCAGTCCGGTCCGCGCGGCTTCGGTGGCGACGGAAGCAAGACTGAAAGAGAGCGATGAGATTCTGGCAAAGACCACTCCTTAGGTTCTCCGGAACCATGGCGGCCGCGCTGCTGGTCGGCCTCGGTTTGATCGGTCCCTTCGTTGGGGCGCAAGAGGCAGGCGAGGACGAGGCAGCGTTCCGCAGGGTTTCCAATCGCCTGCTGTGCCAGTGCGGTTGCAGTTACATGGTTCTTTCCTGCAACCACCTGGATTGCTCTTCGGCTACCTACATTCGCAAGACAATTCGGACTTCGCTCGCGGCGGGCAAGACGGAAGACGCGATTGTGGCCGGCTTCGTGGAACAATACGGAGCCAAGATCCTCCCGGAACCTCCCCGGCAGGGTTTCTCCTGGATGGCCTGGCTCATGCCGTTTGCCGCGCTGTTGCTCGGCGGCGGAGCCGTCTCTTACGTCCTGTGGCGATGGAAAAAGGGACCCTCCGCAGAAGAGTTTGTAGAGAATCCTTCGGAACAGGGGACGGAACCCGCCTCGCCCGAAGTCTCGCCCGCCCTCGTCGAAAAGTACCGCGCCCAGATTGACCGGGACCTTGAGAACGAGTAAGCCCCTTGCGGCAGGCGGGGAATCCAGAACGACAAACCAGCTCAGCCCCAGTTCCGTACTAAGCGGCGGAGCTTCGCGCACTCGCGGTGCAGCGCGGCGGTGACGCGGCGAGCCTGTGTTCGGGCGGTCCCAACCAGAGCGCCTTATGGCCGTCTGGATTCCGGAAGGCGGGGTTTGGCCGGGCGGAGGACCGCCGCCAGGATGGCGAGCTTGACGTACTCCAGCGGCTCGCTGTGGCGCAAGACCGAGACGATCCCTGCTTCCCAGACCTGCTCGAGGTCCACTACCCCGGAGGCGATCAGGACCGTCTTGGCAGGATTGCTGAGCGGCTGTGGCAGGTGCTCCAAATCAATTACCCGCACCTCATTCACAACCCCCTTCGGCAACTCCTCCCCATTTCCATTGAGAATCCGGCAATCGGCGAAGGTCGGGTCTGCCCGCAGACACCGAATCAGTTGTTCCGCATAGCTCGAATCGCTGAGGGTGATGTGAACTACCCGGTTCATCCTCTGTCCTACCGTGGATCGTTTCCGGCTACTTCGACTCGAGATTTCCCGTATAACCCTCGAAGGAGTACTCATGCCTTGTATGGTAGTTGTCGTTTTCATTGAGTTCCTTCGACCCTAACTCCATAGCTATTAGGCCGACACCTTGCCACGATTACCAACTCTCCCCGGCGAGGCTCTCCGCCCCGGCCACCAATATCTATGCACGCCAGAATCCAAATCCCATTCCGACGCAACGCCGTGGAGCCACTAGCTGCTAAATGCAGGCTGGGCAGCAAGAAAGCGGATAGTATGGGCCGAATCCCACACAAATTGGGCTATTTGGCACAACTTTTGGCGGGGCTAAGCCCTCCCTGATCCAAGTGGCCTCGGTGGAGGAAAAGCCCGTGCAGGGCCATTCCCGTCCGGGGTGGGGAATTTCACCCAAAAATCCCTCATTGCCAAAAGAATTTCGTGGTATAGTGAAATTAAAGCAATGGCGAAATTTGTACAACTATGGGAGAACGAACGGACGCTCCAGGCGGTGTTGGACAACATCTCCGACGGCGTGCTGACCTACGACCGCGACCTGCGCATCACCGGGATCAACCGGGCTGCGGAAGATATCCTGGGATATGCGGGCGCGGATATTGTAGGCCGTGGCTGCCGCGAAGTGTTTCGCTGCGGAGTGTGCGACCCCGGATGCGGATTTGCGGTGGCGCTCTCCACTCTGCAACCGGTCTCCAACTCGACGGTCCGCATCCACACTGCGGAGGGATTGGAGCGCCTGGCCCTGATTCACACAACCCCGATCGAGGACGGCCAGGGACGATTGGACGGGGTCGTGGTGACGTTCCGGGACGTCACCGAGCAGGTCGAGCCGCAGAACCGCTCCTTTGTCACCGAATCGCCGCGCATGAGACAGGTGCTCGGCTTCGTACGCAAGGTGGCGTCGAGCGAGGCCACTTCCATCCTCATCGAGGGCGAGAGCGGCACCGGCAAGGACCTGATCGCCAAGACCATTCATTACCAAAGCATGCGGCAGGCCCAGCCCTTTATCGCGATCAATTGTGCGGCCATCCCGGAGAACCTGCTCGAAGCCGAACTGTTCGGGTATGAAAAAGGCTCGTTTACCGACGCTAAGAACCAGAAGCGCGGCTTGATCGAGCTGGCCGACAAAGGCTCGCTGCTGCTGGATGAGATCGCCGAGATGCCCATGATCCTGCAAGCCAAGCTCTTGCGGGTGCTCGAGGACCAGCGGGTGCGCCGCATCGGCGGTGTGCGCGACTTCTCCGTGGACGTGCGCGTCATCGCCGTGACCAACCGGAACCTCCAGGAGGCGGTGCAAGCCGGCGCCTTCCGCCAGGACCTCTACTATCGCCTGAACGTCATCCAGATCTATATCCCGCCGTTGCGGGAGCGCCCCGAAGACGTCGTGCCCCTGGTGAGCTTCTTCCTCAACCACTACAACAATAAATTCAAGCGGAAGATCCAGGGGATCACGCCGGACGCGGAAAAGCTTCTGCAACGATATTACTGGCCGGGCAACGTGCGGGAATTGCGCAATGCGATTGAACGCGCCATGATCCTGGAGGATACCCCCCATCTGCGGGCCGTGAACTTGCCGATTGCCGTGAACCGCATCGCGCCCCCTTCGGTGCCCGGAGGTCTGGAGATTCCCGACAACGGCATTTCCCTGGAGCAGACCGAACGCGAGTTAATCGCGCAGGCCCTGGCCAAGACCAGCGGCAACCAGACTCACGCGGCCCGTCTGCTCAGCATCACGCGCGACACCCTCCGCTACAAGATGAAGAAATACCAGTTGGCATAAGCCCCCAGCCCTCCTCTTGCCGGAACACCCTTTTGATGGAGGAATCACCCCAGGACACGCAATGGTTCCCCGAGAGGCGTTGTCGTACTTCTGACGACCTCGTGTAGCTGCGATGCTGATGCAACGTACCGTCGCACAATATCCATTGTAGTTTCTGATAGTTATGGTGATTCAGGAGGTGTCATGGAAACACAGGATGGGTAAACAGAAACAGCGGACACCATCGCTCCCGACCAAATCTTTGGCCCCCGGTTTGCTGCCTCTCGGGGGAAGTCGCTGATGGCCGATTCCCACTGAGCCTGGAGAGGAGCCGGCTCGGATGAGGAAGAGATCGAGCGCGCCGAACCAATTTCGATTCCATAGAAATCTTTCTCCATCGGAAGGAGACCCCCATGAGTGCCCGGAAGAGTAAGAGGACTTCGAAAGTTGCCATTATCGGGGCTGGCTTTGTGGGCAGCACAGCAGCCTATGCCCTGCTGATTGAAGGCGTTGCCTCCGAGATTGCCCTGATTGACGTCATCAAAGAAAAGGCGGAAGGGGAAGCCATGGACCTCCAGCATGGCTTGCAATTCCGGCCGGATGTCAGGGTATCGTTTGGCAGCAGTTATCAGCTCTGCAAAGACGCCGAAATTGTCGTGATCACGGCCGGCGCGCACCAGAAGCCCGGACAAACGAGAATGGATTTGGTCGCCAAGAATGCCGCCATTCTCCGGGAGATGATTCCGCAAATCGTGAAAAACAACCACAACTGCATCCTCCTGGTTGTTACCAACCCCCTCGATGTGTTGACGTATCTCGCGCTGGAATATTCCCAGTTCCCGAAATCCCGGGTGATTGGTTCGGGGACCATTCTCGATACCGCCCGGTTCCGGTATTTGCTCGGGAGGCATTTCGAGGTCAGCCCCAACAGCGTCCATGCGTACATCCTCGGAGAACATGGCGACTCGTCGTTTCCCGTTTGGAGCACTGCCAATATCGCAGGAACGAAACTGGAATATTTCCCCAACTATAACAAGAAAGCCTTGGACGCCATCTTTACCCAGACGAAGAATGCGGCCTACGAAGTTCTGGCCAAGAAGGGCGCGACGTACTACGCGATCGGATTAAGCATCGCGAAGATTGTCCACACCGTACTGTCCGACCAAAATGAAGTTCTGGCCCTGTCCACCTACTTGGAGAACTACCACGGAGTGAGCGATGTCTGCCTCAGCGTTCCCGTGATTGTGAACCGGGATGGCATCCGGGAACAGATCCGGATGCCGCTGAACGCTCCCGAAAAAAAGCAATTGCAAAAATCGGCTTCGCTCGTTCGAGACGTAATCCGGCAGTCCACCCGCGCCTAAGCAGACCCGCGCCGCTCCGATTCGCAGAACGAGCGTCAAGAATTCGCGGATTTCCGCGACTCGCTCCGCTCAACCTGATATTCTGTACTCGCCCGATATTCTGTACTCGGATGACGGGCCGGGATTTTTCCGAAACACGCAACCAACCAACCGACGCAGGGGGCCCCACGATGGCGCCGCGCTACAAATGTATCGAGACCAAACTCGTCCATGCCGGGGAGCCGGAACCGCGAATCCTGGGGGCCGTCTCGATGCCGATCTTCCAGTCCGCCATGTTCGAGTACGCGGGCGAAACCGATTATCACGATCTGAAGTATATCCGGCTGAACAACACGCCGAACCATGTCGCGCTCCATGAAAAGCTGGCGGCTCTGGAAAACGCGGAGGCGGCGCTGGTGACTGCCAGCGGCATGGCCGCGATCTCGACGGCGCTGCTGACCGTGCTATCCTCCGGCGATCACCTGCTCGCGCAGGACTGTCTTTACGGGGGAACCCATGACCTGCTCACCCGCGATTTTTCAAGCTTCGGCCTTTCTTACGATTTCATTGACGGGGACGATCCCGATTCCTGGAAGAGCAAATTACGTCCCAACACCAAGGCGATTTACGTCGAGACGATTTCCAATCCGCTGATGCAAGTCTGCGATTTGCAGGCCGTCGTCCGATTCGCCAAAGAGCACGGCCTGGTCTCGCTCATTGACAACACGTTTGCCAGCCCGATGAATTTTCGTCCGCCGGAATGGGGCTTTGACCTCTCGCTGCATAGCTGCACCAAATACTTGAACGGACACTCCGACATCGTGGCGGGGGCCGTGATCGGCAACGCCCCCTGGGTCGAGCGGACCAAGCGCAAGCTCGACCATCTCGGCGGCTCGCTCGACCCGCACGCCTGTTTCCTGCTCCACCGCGGCATCAAGACGCTTGCCCTGCGGGTTCGCTTTCAGAATCAAAGCGCGCTGCGGATCGCACAATTCCTGGAGCGGCACCGGCAAGTGGCCCGGGTGAATTATCCGGGACTCGAGAGCCATCCCCGCAACGCCCGCGCCGGCGAGTTGTTCAACGGCTTCGGGGGCATGTTGAGCTTTGAACTGAACGGAGGCGTCGAAGCCGCGCAGTCGTTCATGAAGAGCGCGCAGTTGCCTGTGCTCGCCCCGAGCCTCGGCGGGATCGAGACGCTGCTCACCCGGCCCGCCACGACCTCGCACTCCGGCATGGCTCCGGAAGATCGCCGTCGCGTCGGGATCAGCGACAGCCTGATCCGGGTCTCGGTCGGCATCGAGGCCACTGAGGAGTTGATCGAGGATTTCGAGCAGGCCTTGGGCGGCTGAGCCGCCCGAGACGAAAACGCCGGAAAGGAGCGCAGGTCTGATGGGAACCGAGCGCATCGCCAGCTTGCATCCCTCGCCCGCCGAGGGGCGGTATAAATGCACGCAGTGCGGCTTTGAGTTAAACGTAAAAAAGGGACAACTGGTTCCGCCCTGTCCGCGCTGCTCGGCCCGCGAGTTTGAGGAGTCGAGCGGCCCGCCTTCGGGCGGCTCGGCTCCGGAGGGCCCGGCGCAGTGCCAATAGAGAGGGAATTGAGCAACATCTCGCAATCCGAATGCATCGAAGCGGGTTGGAGGGAAGAGAAACGCTGATGAGAAGTGGTACTTTTTTCGCACTGTGGATTTGCCGGAAAGCGAGGCCGCCGCAGGTGGTCCGGCGCGCGCGTGTCTTCGTTTTCGGCCTCCTGCTGTGCCTCTCGTGGGTCCCGGCGGAAGCCCAGCTCCGCTCGCTCTCCATCCTGCACACCAATGACCTGCACGCCCACCTGCTGCCCGACGCCAGGCAGCAGGGCGGTTTCGCGCAGATTGCCGCCGTACTGCGGCGCGAGACCGCGGGCTGCAACTCCTGCCTGATTCTGAACGCCGGCGATCTGGTGCAGGGAACTCCCGTCTCGACTCTCTATCAAGGCGTGCCGATTTACGAAATCGCCAATCTGCTCGGATTCGATGCTTCCGTTCTGGGCAATCACGAATTCGACTATGGGTGGAGAAAGATTCCCGAGTATATCCGGCTGGCTCGATTCCCTATAATCGCGGCGAATGTGGCGGACGAGCGGGGGCGGTTGCTGGCCAAACAAGCCTACGTCATCCTGCCCGTCAATGGGATTCGTGTGGCGGTCATTGGAGCGCTCACGGCCGACCTGCCCAACCTGACGACGGCGAACCTGCTCGGTCCCTGGCGGGCGCGGCCGGTTGTGGACGCGGTCCGCCGCTCTGCGCGGGAGGCAAGCCAGAAAGCCGATCTGATTGTCGTGCTCGGCCATCTCAACCCGATTGAGGAAGACGCTCTCCTGCGGGAGGCGCCGGAGGTCGCGGTCGTGGTTTCCGGTCACGTGCACGCGGGGCTGGAATCCCCGAAGAATTCGGACGGGCGCGTAGCGGTTCGCCTGAGGGCCTACGGAGAGGAGATCGGCCGGCTCGACCTCGAAGTGGACCTGGAAAAGAAAGCCGTCGTGAAATCTTCCTGGAAGCGGATTCCCGTGAATGCGGCCACCACGCCGCCCGCCGAAGACGTGGCCCGGGCGGTCGAGCTGTGGGAAAGCAAAGTTCGAAAGATCGTGGACGTGCCCATCGGGACGGCGAAACGAGGATTCACCCGCGAGGAGTTGGTGCCCGTGATCGAACAAGCGATGGCGGAGGAAATGGGGACCGACCTGGCGTTCATTCAGGTGGGAGGGATTCGGGACTCGCTGCCCCCGGGAACCATCCTGGCCCGCCACGTCTGGAACATCATTCCATTCGATAACAAGATGGTGGCGGGGACATTCCAGGGCAGGGAACTGCCGCCCGCCGTAACCGCGGGCCGATCCCTTGACCCGAACCGCGAATACACGCTGGCCGTCAGCGATTTCGTCGCCTCCGCGCAACGAGCGGAACTGGGCGTCACGGGCCTGAAATTTTCAAGGCGTACCAACCGCCTCCAGCGCGACCTGTTGATTGACTGGATCAAGAAAAAGAAAGTGCTGGAGTAGAAGCAGATTGCTCCCCCCTCTCTCTCTCCCTCTCGTCAGAAAAGTCCCCGAGACTTTATCGGCGCAAGTGCTGCGGGACGCTCGTGACGATAATTCGCTTCCGGAAGAGCAACGATGCTTTCAGAAACAGGCTGGTCTGGTTGTGCAGGAACTGTTGCCACCAGCGCCGGGCCACGAATTCCGGGATGACAACCGTGACGACGTCATCCTCCCGCCAATCTTGGACCTCGTCAATAAATAACAACAGCGGCCGGTGGATGGAGCGGTAGGGGGATTCCAGAATCACCAGGGGAACGTCTGCCACCCATTCTTCCCATTGTTTTTCCAATTTCTCCCGGTCCAGATTGTCCACGTTCACCGTGACGGCGAGAACGTCCCGGGAGATGGACCGGGCGTACTCAATCGCCGCCAGAACCATCTTGTTCATTCCGGCAACGGGCACCACGGCCGTGTGGCGCAACTCCTTCGGTTTCTCATAGTCGGCCAGCGACATTTCCAGGCCGACCTGGAAATAGTGCTGCCGCACCCGCCAGCAGAGCAGAACGTACAACGGAATCGCCGCCAGGATGACCCAGGCTCCGTCCAGGAACTTGACCGTCGCCACCACAATCAACACCAATCCGGTGGTGAGGGCGCCGAACGCATTGACGGCGATGCGCCAGCGGCGGCCCTTTTTCTCCTGCGTGCGGAGCCAGTGAATTACCATGCCCGCCTGCGACAGCGTGAAGGCAATGAAGACGCCGACCATGTAGAGCGGGATGAGAAGGTGCACGTCGGCCTGGAAGAGGACGATCAGGAACCCCGCCGCGAGGCTCAGCAGAATCATGCCGTTCGAGAAGACCAGCCGGTCGCCCAGGTTCGCCAACTGGCGCGGCAGGAAACGGTCCTTAGCCATTACGGAGCCGAGGCGCGGGAAATCCGCGTAGCTGGTGTTGGCTGCCAGAACCAAAATCGCCATCGTGGCGATCTGGAGGGCGTAGTAAACAATCCCTTGGCCGAAGACGGCGCGGCCGAGTTGCGACAGCATCGTTTCTCCTTCGCGCGGCCCGATGCCGTAGAGATAGCTCAGCACCGTAATTCCCAAGAACATCGCCGTCAGCAGGGCCGCCAGAATGTAGAGGACCGTCGAGGCGTTGCGCGAGACGGGAGGGCGGAAGATGGTTACGCCGTTCGCCACCGCCTCAATCCCCGTCAGCGCCGCGCAGCCGGACGCGAAGGCGTGCAGCAGCAAAAACACCATCGCGACGTTCCAGGTTTCCGGTGCTGTCGCGGCGGAAAGGGGGTGCGCCACGGCCGCCCCAGAAGTGACGTAGCGGAACAAGCCAGCAATAATCAGCAGAAACGCGGAGGCGATGAACAGATACACGGGTCCAGAAAACACCGCTGCGGACTCGCGCACACCGCGCAGGTTGGCCAGCAGGATGACGGCAATGGTAAGCAGCGAAAGCCCGACCCGGTGCTCGTAGAGGGCCGGCGCCGCCGACGTAATGGCGGCGATCCCGGCGGCCACGCTCACGGCTACCGTCAGCACGTAGTCCACCAGCAGCGAAGAGCCGGCCACCAGCGCGGGAAGCACGCCGAGGTTTTCTTTTGCAACCGTGTACGCGCCGCCTCCCGTCGGATACGCATGAAGCGTTTGTCCGTAGGAGATGGCGACGATAGCGGTCAGCAGGCCGATGGCCAGAGCAATCGGGATGGCGTAATAGAGCGGGAAGGTCACCCCGACCGACGCTGCGGCCAAGAGCGCCACAACGATTTCCTCGGTCGCATAGGCGCTCGAGGAAAGGTTGTCAGAAGCGAGAATAGGTAGCGCAGCCTTCTTGGTCAGGCGCTGTTCGTGGAGAGAAGCCGTATGAAGAGGGTTGCCGAGCAGCAGCTTTTTCAGAGAGCGAACCATGACGCGGCCCTCCTGTTCCAGCCCGACATTCGGGCTTTCGGCTTGGCAGACTGCAACCAAACAAGAAAGAAGGTCCGCAGGGAAATAGCGGCAAGGCGCACCCCGGCCGCCGAAGAGCGGTATTCGGTTTTCATGGGAACAGCTTTCGACCACCCGTCGCCCAGTCGGGAGGCTCTCAAATTGGCCTGCGGGGTTAGCTGACGGGCTAGAGCTTGAAAGTACTCCGTCCCGCATTGCGGGACTGCGCCCCAAAAACTTGGGTCCCCCGTCTCCTGGGTGGAGTTCGGCTAGAAAAATTATATACCGGAACCAGTGCCAGCGAGCAGGAAAAACAGGACGTCGCCCGCACCGGGTGGCAAGCGTTACAAGGTCGTCAATTCGACGCGGCTCACAAAGATGGCGGTCGAGACGCCGGCTACGATGGTCGAGAACAGGACTACGATCACGAGGCCGCCGGCGATCTCGTTCCAATGCCAGCCGCCGATCATCAGCGTGCGGATGGAGTTAATCCCGTAGGTAACGGGGTTCAAGTAGGCGATCGTCCGCAGCCAGCCGGGAACGAATTCCAGCGGAAACAGCGCGCTGCTGGTGAACAGCAACGGGACCGTCAGGAAATTCACCACGGCCCAGAACGTTTCCGGCTGCTTGACCAGCGCCCCCACGGTGATCGAAATGCCCGAGAAGGCGAACGTCAGCAGCACGGCAATGAGCAGCACCAGCGGAATTCCCCAAATCCCTGTGGCAGAACGCACTCCCAGTAAGAAAGCCACGAGGAGAACGATCAGCAGTTGGAAGGCCGTGCGCAGCGCCACGGAAAGCATCTTGCCGACCACGATCGAGGCGCGAGAGATGGGCAACGCGAGGAGCTTGCTCAGGAAGCCGACGCGGCGGTCCCAGATGACGGTCATGCCGCCGAACGCTCCGCCGAACAGCGCCATCATCGCCAGCACGCCCGGCGTCATGAAGTCCAGATAACTGCGCGCCGGAAAACCCGGCAAGGCGCGCGTCTGTTGGAAAATATTTCCGAACAACAGCAGCCAGACCAGCGGCTGGAAGATCGCGGCGAGGACGCTGACCTTCGAGCGCAGAAAATGCAGGAGTTCCCGCCAGCAGACGAACCAGCAATCCTGAAGAAAACGCATGCGGACTCCTCCGCTTATGGGAGATTTCTATAACTGGTTCTCATCCAACTGGAGGGGGAGCAGCACCTCGAATCGCCGCCATTTGCTGCTCATAAGTGGTCTTTCCTTGGACGGTAAATGGAATATTTTGGTCGGCCAGCGCTTCCAGGGCAGCCTCGGGGACCAGATGCTCCCCCGAGCGGAGAACCCGCCCCGAAAAGCGCCCGAGCAGAAACGCCAGCGCCCGCTTCTCGGTTTGCTGGTCAGGAAACGTGATGGTCACCATACGGCGCATACCTCGACGTCCGAAGGGGATTATATCATTACGATGGAGTACTGACGAAACGGTGAGTCGAAAAGCTGGCGGACACGTCCCTCCACCCTTCGCCGGAGATACCCCCTATGTCTAGTATGATATGGTGCAGGATTGGGGGGACGAAGGAGGTACAGTGCGATTCAACCCTCTTCTTGCGTGGAAGCGCATCCAAGATGCGAGGGAATTAGTAGCGGCTACCGATGAAAAATTCCAAGAGGAGTCATCGGAAAACAGAACCGCCTACGAAAGGTTTTACAACAACCTGGCAATTTTTTCGGGCGGCGCTATCGCTCTAAGTGTTAATTATTTAGGATACCTAAAATCGGTTTCCCAAACAGTCTTATATCAGCACTTGCTTGTGGCAAGCTGGGTTTGCTTCCTGCTTTGCCTTCTTTTTGCGCTCTCCTATTCATTCTTCTACACGCACTATGTCCATTACGCCCGTCTTAGAGAGTTTAATCAGAACCGACAAAAACAATGTCAAACCGAACTAGAGGAGATGCCCAAACTCAACATGGTGGGTGCTTCTTCGCCAGCGGAACGTAAAGCGTACGCAGATAAACTCCAACTGGCACTCCAAGAATATGGAGAATCGGCAAAATGGGCCAGACGAAAAGAGTCTTTATACTCCTTTCTTTGGAGACGGGGAGGACTGGCAGCCCGTTTAGCTTTTCTGACGGGTATGGTCTTGCTCGTCAGTTTTGCCGTTGCCAACATATAACAGCGGGGTAGCCCCGGCGAGCCTCCTCTCTCGCCAGGGGTTCAACCCCTTTACGTGGCTCGAGACGCAGGGGGACAGCAACGCCGGGCCATGCAATGCACTACCCAATGTCCAATTCCTGCTTGGCTTCTTCCAGCGAAATCGTGGCTTTCTTTCTAGCTCGCGACGCAAGCAACTTCATGAGCTGTTTGTTCTGCCGAGTTAACTCGATCTCTCTGCTGAAATCGTCTATTTCCGCAAGGATGAATTCATTGCCGTCGGCAGCCCGGAGGATGACATTCTCGCGGCGCGCGCGCTGGAGCAGAGCGTTCAACGTCCTGGCTTGTCGGGAAACTTGGATGGTTTTCATAATTCGTATTCCTTGCCACGAATGAACAGGCGGCTCCCTTCTTTATAGCCGACGGCGATTATGTTAATCAAGCGGTCTTCCTCTTTCACGTCGAAGAAAATTCGAAATCCTCCCCATCGCAATTCCCACTCGGCAAGCCTGTTGGGGCGCAATCGCTTGCGGTTGCGAGTCTCGACCGTTGGCTCATGGCTCAACCGCGATTCCAGCGCCGCCATGATCTGCTTCCGGTCCCGCTTCGTGAACCAACGCAAATCTTTGATGGAATCGGGGGTGAATTCGATTTCGTACATTCAGGGTTGGTGCCCCTTCAGGGTCGCTCTTACATTGATAGTTCACCGGCGTGCCTGCCGCACCCCGCGCGTCATGCGGCGGAAGGCGTCCGCCCCGCCCTCCTCTTCGCGCAGATCGTGGCCGGTGTAGGTCAGAAACACGTCGTCGAGCGAAGGGCGCTTCAAGGTGACGGAGGCGATTTCGAGGCCGCTGCCGGAAGCCGCCTGGATCAGACGGGGGATCGTGGCGTCGCCGTCGCGCGAGATCAGCACCAGCCCTTGCGGATGCGCCTCGACCCGGCTGACCCAGTCAAGCCCCGCGAAAAGCTCCCGCGCCCGCTGGCAGGCGGCCTCGGAGGAATCGGCGAGCCCGACCGTGATCACGTCTCCGCCGAGCTTGGCCTTCAGGGTCTGCGGGGTGTCGAGCGCCTTCAATTCGCCGCGATCAATGATCGCCACCCGGTCGCACAACTGGTCCGCCTCCTCCATGTAGTGCGTGGTCAGGAAGACGGTCAGCCCCTCCTGCCGGAGCTGACGGATATAGTCCCAAATCTTGCGCCGGGTCTGGATATCGAGTCCCAACGTCGGCTCGTCGAGAAAGATCAACTGCGGGCGGTGGAGCAGTCCCTCGGCAATGTCCAGGCGTTTGCGCATTCCTCCGGAATACGTGCCCACGAGGTCCTGGAGCCGGTCGGTCAGGTCCACCATGTGGGCAACCTCGGCAATCCGCCGCTCCAGCTCTTTGGAGGGCATGTGGTAAAACTTCCCGTGGAGCCAGAGGTTTTCGCGCCCGGTGAGGAACTCATCCACGGCGATCTCCTGGGAGACGTATCCGACGGCCTCGCGGACCCGGGCCGGGTGGCGCTCGATGTCGTGCCCGCAGACCACCGCCCGGCCTCCCGAAGGCTTCAGCAAGGTCGTCAGCATGAGGATGGTGGTGGTCTTGCCCGCCCCGTTCGGCCCCAGGAACCCAAAGATTTCCCCCGGCCGGACCTCGAAGGAGACCCGATTCACGGCAGTTAGATCCGCATATTTCTTGAGCAGGTATTCGACTTCGACAATGGCCACAGGTTGCGCCCTTCCGCCAGTACTGTACCGCGAACCCCCCTCCCTTCGCAACGGAGGGCAACTCTTTCGGTTCATTGTTCAGAGGGATTGCCAGCGGCGAGCGCGTGTGCTAGATTTGCAATAGAATTGAGAATGTAATTCTATGCCTGAAATCCCTGATGCGCTGATTCCAAAAGGTGAACCGGAGGAGGAATCATCCCGTGAGATCTTGCGCTGGCGCACGGTTCGCTATCGCTCTGTGGCGCTCGTGAGCGGAGCGGTCGTAATAGCAACGGCTACGATCCTGCTGGTGATCTTTACGGAATGGAGGGCGAGCCTGTTCAATTGGATCCGTGGCGGAGGCGGGACCGAGGCCGCCGGGGGAGATGCTGCGATCCGGCAGGCGCGGTTCACGAACCTCGATGGAGGGGTGCGGGTCCGGAAGGCCAATCAGGTGGAGTGGGGCGCCGCTGACTTTTCGGTCGGCCTGGATAAAGGGGACGTGGTGCAGACTTCGAAGGACGGAGTGGCCCGGATCGCCTTTGCCGACGGGACGCTCTATGTGGTGAAGCCGGACACCTTGATCGTGATCGAGGAAAACGCGATTCCGGACGACCGCGCCCATTCGCGCGTGGCCGTCCAGGTGACCTCCGGCGTCGTGGATCTCTCGACCCCTCTGGTGACGGGGGTATCGCGAGTCTTGATCGCGGATGCGCAAGCGAGCATCCGCAACAGAAGCCGGGCGCTGGTCAGCAACGATCCCAGCACCAACCAGCGCCAGATCCTGGTGTCCAAGGGTGGGGCCGAGGTACGCCGGGGAGGCGAGCGGGTGGAACTCGCCGAATATGAGCAGGCGAGCTTTGCCGGGCCGGGAAGTCCTCTGGAAAAGCGCAAGGTGGTGTCCCCGCCGATCCTGCTGACTCCGGGCAACATGGCCCCGGTCGTCATCAAAGAAACACAAACGGCGGAGGTGGAATTCACCTGGTCGGCGGTTGCCACCGCGGATACCTACCGGCTACGTGTCTCGACGTCGCCTATTTTTGCGACGACTCTATATGACCGGCGAGTCGAGTCCACTTCCGTCCGGCTCCCGTCGTTGCGGCCAGGAGATTATTACTGGACTGTGACCTCCATTGATTCTGGAAGGAAGGAAAGCCAGGAGAGCGAGGCGAACCAGTTTTCCGTGATTCGGCAGGATAACGAAGGAGAGATTTTGCTCGAGGTAGAACGGTACGTGCAGCACGGCAAGGTCATCGAGATCATCGGCCGGACCGAGCCGGGCGCTACCGTGCTGGTGAACAACCAGCCGGTGTTCAATGTGGCTCCCAACGGCTCCTTCAAGCACTTCACACAGCCCCTGCCAAGCACCGGCCCGAACCGCATCACCATCACCGCACAGAACAGCGAAGGGAAAATAGCGACGCTCCGGCAGACGATTACCATCCAATGAACGGCTCCGAAGCGCAAGCGCCGAAGCGAAACGGGGAGAACGGGAACAGGTGTCTGGAAACGTGAATTCTTTTTTCAGTCTTTTTTCTCGCGACTTGGCGATTGATTTGGGAACCGCCAATACCCTGGTCTATGCCAAGGGGAAAGGGATCGTCGTCAATGAGCCGTCCATCGTCGCCATCAACAAGACGACCAACGAGGTAGAGGCGGTCGGCAAGGAAGCCAAGGAGATGCTGGGCCGCACCCCCGGCAACATCGTCGCCGTGCGGCCGATGCGGGACGGCGTCATCGCCGACTTCAAGGTCACCGAAAAGATGCTCACCTACTTCATCCACAAGGCCCACAACCGCAAGATGCTGGTCCGGCCGCGCATCGTGATCGGAGTGCCTTCCGAGATCACGCCGGTCGAAAAGCGGGCCGTGCAGGATTCGGCCTACCGGGCCAAGGCCAGCGAGGTGCATCTGGTGGAGCAGGCCATGATGGCGGCCATCGGCGCCGGCTTGCCCATCACCGAGCCTTCGGGAAACATGATCGTGGACATCGGCGGCGGCACGACGGATATCGCCGTCATCTCGCTCTCCGGCATCGTCTATTCCCGCTCCGTGCGGGTCGCGGGCAACGAGATGGACGACGCCATCATGCATTACCTGAAGCGCAAGTTTAACCTGCTGGTGGGGGAGCGCACCGCGGAGCAGATCAAGATCGAGATCGGCTCGGCGTTTCCTCTGGATCGCCCCCTGAGCATGGAGGTCAAGGGCCGCGACCTGATTGAAGGGATTCCCAAGACCATCACGGTCGTGGATGCGGAGATCCGCGAGGCGCTTTGCGAGTGCGTGGACACGATGGTGAACGCCATCCGCGTCGCGCTGGAGCGGACGCCGCCGGAGCTTTCGGCCGACATCAGCGACCGGGGCATCGTCCTGACCGGGGGCGGAGCCTTGCTCAAGAACCTCGACAAGCGCATCCGGGAAGAAACCGGGCTTCCCGTCTCGATTGCGGATGACCCTCTGGCCTCGGTGGTGTTGGGCACCGGCAAGCTGCTCAGCGACTTTAAGCTGCTACGCAAAGTCTCGTTCGATTGAAGGCTCCCGGGACGCCCGGCCATCCCGCGGGTCGCCCGGGGTGCTCTGTGCCGAATCAGGAACCTTCGTCCGGGGCCTCTGCCGGGTGCCTGGAACTGGTTTGGCATACAATGACAGGGGACTCTGCCGGCAGGGCAGGGAGGGAGGTTTTGAGGCGTTGCTTTCCCGCCACCGCAACCTGGTGATCCTGACGTCGGTGCTCTTCTTGCAGCTTTCGCTCCTGGCCTACCAATTTCGCCGGGGGGCCGACATTCCCCTGATCCGCCACGGAACCATTTTTCTGGTGACCCCGGTGCAGAAAGGGTTGCGCGTGTTCACGGAAGGGATTCAGGGAGTGGTGTACGGATATTTGGATTTGCGCGAGGCGCGTCGGGAAAGCCAGGACCTTGCCCGCGAAGTGGATCAACTGAGGCTCGAAACCCAGCGGCTTCGCCACGAAGCCGAGCAGTCCCGGCGCCTCCAGGCTCTGCTCGACTTCCGTCAAGAGCTGCCCCTGGCCACCGTGGCGGCGCAGGTCATCGGCTCGGGCGCCAGCGAGACTTCCCAGACGTTGATTCTCGATCAGGGCGGGAATGCGGGTCTGCGGCCCGATCTGCCGGTGATCGTCCCCGCCGGAGTCGTGGGCAAGGTGCTGCGGGTGTTCGCCAATACCGTGCAGGTTCTTCTGATTACCGACGCCAACAGCGGGGTCGCCTGCCTGCTGGAAAGCTCGCGCATCCACGGCGTGCTCAAGGGAAAAAACAGGCCGCTGGCCCAGCTCGCCTATGTGAACAACGGCGATCGTGTGGCGGTGGGCGAGACGCTGGTCACGTCCGGGGAGGATCGCGTCTACCCCAAAGGGTTGCCGGTGGGCGTGGTCGTTGCGACGCGCCCCGGACCGGAATTTCAGGAAATCGAGGTGCAGCCGTTTGCGCACTTGAACCGCCTGGAGGAAGTGCTGGTGATCCTCGAACGAGGCGCAGCCGTGGAGACCGCGCCGGTCCTTCCGCCCAGTGCGCCTCCTGGAGGGGCCACTGCCGGCCCAGAACAGAGGCGCCCGTCCCCTGCTTCCGAGGCGCCGCCGCCCGCTGTCCGACGCCCTAACCCACGTCCTGACGCCCCGGTGGATGCCCCTGCTCCAGAAACCTCGTCGCCCGGAGGCTCCGGGGCACAGGGTGGCTTCGCACGGCCCGCGCCGCCTCCGGCCGCAACGCCGACTCCTCTTCCCAATAGCCCCCCGTAGCCTGCACCGAGAATGGTTCACCCAGAAAACACGGCGCAGCCACGCCCCGCACGCGCATTCGAGGATGGGAATCGGTCACAACCATGCCGAGCCTGAAGCAACTCCTGGTCGGCCGTCCGCTGGAGACGGCGGAAATGCACGAGCAAAAGCTCAGCAAGAAGGCGGCCCTGGCCGTGTTCTCTTCCGATGCGCTCTCTTCGACGGCCTACGCCACCGAAGAGGTTTTGCTGGCGTTGACGGCGGCGGGAGCCGTCAGCTTTGCCCTGTCGGTCCCCGCGTCGTTCATGATTGTGGGGTTGCTCTGGATCGTCGTCACCTCCTACAGCCAGACGCTGGAAGCGTACCCCACCGGCGGTGGCGCCTACACGGTGGCGAAAGAAAATTTGGGAGTCTATCCCGCCTTGGTGGGCGCGGCGGCCCTGTTGATTGATTATGTGCTCACGGTGGCCGTGAGCGCGGCGGCGGGGATTGCCGCCATAACCTCGGCGTTTCCGCAACTCTACTCGCATCGCGTGGGGCTTTGCCTGCTGGCCATTGCGGTGGTCATGTGGGCCAACCTGCGGGGCGTGCGGGAGTCGGCGGCCATGTTTGCCGGCCCGGTGTACTTATTCATCGTTGCCGCCTACGCCTTGGGGGCCGGCGCTCTGCTGAAGTCCAGCGGCGCCTCCGTCGCTGTCCCGCCCAGCGGGACCGGGATGGGATTCCCCGCGGAGCCGTTCGCGCTGCTGCTCTTGCTGCGCGCGTTTTCGTCCGGTTGCACGGCGTTGACCGGGATTGAAGCTGTGGCCAACGGCGTGCAGGCCTTTGAACCTCCTGTCTCTCGCAATGCCAGGACCACGCAATTCATCTTGGGGGGCATCCTGGCCACCTTGTTTCTGGGCATCACGCTGGCGGCCCACGTGCACGGGCTCGCGCCGCGCGAAGGCGAGACCATTCTTTCCCAACTGAACCGGCTGACGTTTGGAACGGGAGCGATCTACTACTTCATCCAGGCTACCACCATGGCAATCCTGATTCTGGCGGCCAATACCAGTTTTGCGGGGTTTCCGCGCCTCACCTCGTACATTGCCATGGACCGTTTCCTGCCGCGGCAGTTCGCCAACATGGGAGACCGGCTAGTGTTCTCGAACGGAATTATTTTTCTGGGCGCGGCCGCCGGCGCCCTGGTGGTCTTCGGAGGCGGAGATGTCCATCGCTTGATCCCGCTGTACACCGTCGGGGTGTTTGTGGCCTTCACGCTCTCGCAAGCGGGGATGGTGATCCACTGGAAACGCTCTCAGGCGTCCGGCAAGCACTGGCGCATGGCGCTGAACGCCGTGGGCGCCTTCACCACGGCTCTGGTGCTGGTCATCGTGGCTTCGGTCAAGTTTCTCCACGGCGCCTGGATCGTGCTGCTGGCCGTCCCCGCCTTTGTCTGGGTATTCCTGAAAATCCGCCGGCACTATTTCCGCGTCTCCACGGAGCTTTCCGTGGCGTCGTACGACCGCGTGCGCACCTTGAAGCACACGGTCGTAGTGCCGGTTCCCGGGATCAACCGCGCCAGCTTGGGCGCGCTCGAGTATGCCCGCTCGATCTCGCCGGACGTGATCGCGGTAACCGTGAACGTGGATGGTGAGGACCCGGAGCGGCTCCAGGCGCAATGGGCAGGCTGGGTCGAGGACGTCCCTTTGGTGGTATTGAACTCTCCCTATCGGTCCATTCTTCGACCTCTGCTCCGCTTTATTGATGAAGTGGAATCATTCCGCAACGACGACGTGGTGACGGTCCTGCTGCCGGAATTTGTACCGGCGCGCTGGTGGGAGCGCCTGCTTCATAACCAGAACGGCCTGATCCTGCGCGGGGCGCTGGCGCTCAAGCCCAAAGTCGTGGTCACCAGCGTCCGCCGCCACCTCCAGCGGTAAGCGCAGCGCGGGACTGTGCGCCTCGCAGAGAAAACTGCCGCCTTCAACATTGAAACTACGGCTCTGTCGGCTGGCCGCCGGGAATGCGCAAGTCGTGCCCGGTCATCTCGGCGGTCGGCGGGATGCCGGCGACGCCGAGCAGCGTGGGAGCAATGTCGCGCAAGGAGCCGTCGTCCCGCAGGCGCACCGCAGGGGCATCTGCTGAGACGAACACAAACGGGACGGGATTGGTGGTGTGATAGGTATGGGGACCGCCGGTTACGGGATCAATCATCAGCTCGGCGTTGCCGTGATCGGCTGTGATGATCATGGCGCCGCCGGCCCGGCGGACCGCCGCGTAAATGCGGCCCAGCGAGGCGTCCACGGCTTCCACGGCGCGGATCGCCGCTTCGAGCTTTCCGGAATGCCCCACCATGTCGGCGTTGGCAAAGTTGATGATGAGAAAGTCAAAGGTTCCGCCTTCCACGGCCTTGACCACCGCTGCGGTGATTCCTTCGGCGTTCATCTCCGGCTTGAGGTCGTAGGTGGCAACTTTCGGCGACGGAACCAGGATGCGCTCCTCTCCCGGATAAGCCTTCTCGACGCCGCCGTTAAAAAAGTAGGTTACGTGCGCGTACTTCTCGGTCTCGGCGACGCGCAGGTTGCGCAGCCCGTGTTCGGCCAGGATGTTGGCCAGGATGTGCTGCGGCTCGTGCGGTCCAAGCACGTACGGCAGATTGAAGGTCTTATCGTACTGCGTCATGCAGACGTAGTGGAGGCGTTGCGGCATCGAGGAGCGCGGGATTCCTTCCAGGGCCGGGTCGGTGAGGGCGCGCGTGATCTGTCGCGCCCGGTCGGCACGGAAATTGAAGAAGATGACGGCATCGTCGCTGCGGATGGTCCCGAGCGGCTGGCCCCGCTGGTCCGTCATGACAATGGGAACGACAAACTCGTCGGTCACGCCGTGATCGTAGGAGTCGTGTACGGCCTCGATGGGATCCAAAGCGGGCACGCCCTGGCCAAGCACCATCGCCGCATACGCCTTCTCCGTGCGCTCCCAACGCTTGTCGCGGTCCATGGCATAGTAGCGGCCGCTCACCGTGGCAATGGTCCCCACGCCGATGGCCTGCATCTGACCCCGCAATTTTTCCAGGAACTCCGCGCCGCTGGTGGGCGGCGTGTCGCGTCCGTCGAGGAAAGCGTGCACGAAAACTTTGTGGACTTCCGACATCCGCGCCAGGCGCAAGAGCGCATAGAGGTGCTCCTGCTGCGAATGGACCCCGCCGTCGCTGACCAGCCCCAGCAGGTGCAGCCAGCGGTTCCGGGCGTGCTCCATCGCGCCGACCAGGAGCGGCTGGCGAAAGAATTCCCCCGTCTGAATCATCCGGTCAAGGCGCGTAATGTCCATGTGGATGATCCGGCCGCTCCCGATGTTCAGGTGGCCCACTTCGCTGTTGCCCATCTGACCTTCCGGCAGGCCGACAAACGGGCCGGACGTATGGATGAGCGTGTGCGGAAACTCGCGGTTCAGTTGGTCCCAAGTAGGCTTGCGGGCCAGGGCAATGGCGTTGCCCTCGCGCGAGGGGTTGAATCCCCAGCCGTCGAGAATAATTAACAGTAGTGGTTTGGGAGGCATCTAGTTGGTTGGTCACTTCAAACTAAAAGGTTTAGATTTCTTAGGTCCTCTTCGCTCCAACGTGTACCGTCCAAAATCTGTTTCACGGTCTTAGGTCCGAAGGTGTCACTCAGTTTGTGGTAGACGATCAAAATCCGGCGGCCGTCCGAATGCTGGTAGATGTGGTGAGAACCTTTGCTCTTCCGAGTCCGGAATCCGTCTCGCTCCAATGCGCTGATCCAGTCCCGGGCGGGAGTGCTTCGGAAGCGCTGAATTGTAGACTCCTTACCTTTCATCAACCAAGTTGTTGTGAAACGAACTCGAGGATCAGCGGCTGCGAACGGGGGCGAATCGTCACACCAATACGCCGATGGTCAAGGCAGCATTCTTGATCGCTCCCGGTTTCTCGACTGGTATTGGTTCGCCCGCTTCTTTTTTTACCTCTAACCAAAGCTCGATGGCTTCCTTAATGTTCTTGAGCGCTTCTTCGCAACTGTAGCCCCAACTGTAGCAGCCAGGTAGAGCGGGGACTTCAGCGTAGTAGCGGTCCTCATCGGGCTCCACGGTGACCCGATAAATGTAAGGAGTAGACGCGGACCCGGCTGGCCGTGTCGTTCGCTTGCGCTGCAATGTTTGCCTCGTCATGACACAATCAATATAAAGTCAGCGGTCGTTGCGGTCAATGAATCATCCCGACAGCGGTATTACACCGCCAGGCCGCGTCCCGCGCCGAAGGCCGTTTTGCGTCCCAGGAAGCGGGCTTCCGCGCCCAACTCCGCCTCGATCCGCAGCAGGCGGTTGTATTTGGCGAGGCGGTCGCTGCGGCTGGCCGAGCCGGTCTTGATCTGTCCTGCGCCGCTGGCCACGGCGAGGTCGGCGATGAAGGAGTCTTCGGTCTCGCCCGAGCGGTGCGAGATGACGCTGTTATAGCCGTGGCGGCGAGCAAGCTCGATGGTTTCGAGCGTCTCTGTCAGCGTGCCGATTTGATTGAGCTTGATCAGGATGGCGTTCGCAATGCCCGCGTCAATCCCTTTCTGCAACAACTGCGGATTGGTGACAAAATTGTCGTCCCCAACGAGCTGAATCTGCGACCCCAGCCGCTGCGTAATCAAGCGCCAGCCGGTCCAGTCGTCCTCGGCCATGCCGTCCTCGATCGAGATGATGGGATACTGGCGAACCCAGTCGGCGTAAAATTCGACCATTTCCTCCGGAGTGCGGGCGCTCTTGTCGGATTTCTTGAAGACGTATTTGCCATCCTCGAAGAACTCGCTCGAAGCCGGGTCGAGCGCCAGGGAAATTTCCTCCCCGGGTTTGTATCCCGCCGCCTGGATGGCTTCCAAAATCTGGTCGAGGGCCTCAGTGTTCGAGCGCAGGCTCGGCGCGAAGCCGCCTTCATCGCCCACCGCCGTCGTGTGTCCCTTCTTGTGAAGGACTTTCTTCAAATGGTGGAAGGTCTCGACGCCCATCCGCAACGATTCCGCGAAACTCGAAGCGCCCCAGGGGACGATCATGAATTCCTGGAAGTCTACGTTATTATCGGCGTGGACCCCGCCGTTCAAAATGTTCATTAGAGGGACGGGGAGGAGCGAGGCGCTGACCCCGCCGAGATAGCGGTACAGGGGGAGGTCCAGAGCGCCTGCCACCGCGCGGGCCATGGCCAGCGAGACCGCCAGAATTGCGTTGGCCCCGAGATTGGATTTGTTGGGTGTTCCGTCCAGCTCGATCATCAGGCGGTCGAGTTCGCCCTGCTCGGCGGCGGAGCGGCCCCGCAAGGCCGGCGCGATCACCTGGTCAATATTCTCGACGGCGCGCCGGACGCCTTTGCCCATGTATCGCTCGGGATCGCCGTCGCGCAACTCGACGGCCTCGTGCTGGCCGGTGGAGGCGCCGCTCGGCACCGCGGCCCACCCCACCCCTCCGCCCGCAAGACCCACTTCGGCTTCCACAGTCGGGTTGCCGCGGGAATCGAGCACCTCGCGTCCGCGGACCCACTCAATGATCGTTTCCGTTGTCCTGGCCATTTTTTTGACTCCAGTTCCTGCTGTGGCTGTACGGGCCCTCCCACTTCACCCGACGACCAGTTCAGGACATGGGTCCGGGCAGGCCGGGGGGCTGGTACGCGCTTGGCAGGAAATCATATCGTTATTTGGGGAGGGCGGATCAAAAATATTCGGGCTTCTTATGAGAGGGAGGCGACCACGGCCCGTTCTTTCTCCGTGAGCGAGCTTTCCCGGCTCACGACCACGATGCCCGACTCCGTTACGGTAAAACCGCTCTCCCGATCCATTTCTTCGTCGTAGCCGATCTGGGCATTCTCCGGAAGGATCACGTCGCGATCTATGATGCAGCGGCGCAAGCGGCCGAAACGTCCGACGTTCACGCCGGGGAACAGGATGGAACGGTCCACTTCAGCGTAGCTATTGACCCGCACCCCGGGCGAGAGCACGCTTTGCACCACGCGGCCGCCGCTGATGATGCAGCCGTGGGAGACAATGGAATCGAGCGCCACGCCCATGCGGCCGCCTTCCTGCGCAAACACAAACTTGGCCGGCGGGTTCTGCTCCTGCAACGTGCGGATCGGCCATCCCAGGTCGTAGAGGTTAAAGATGGGGGCCACAGAGATCAGGTCCATATTGGCTTCGTAATACGCGTCGAGGGTCCCCACGTCGCGCCAGTACTGCGCATCCTTGCGGTTCTCGTCAATGAAATTGTACGAATAGACCCGGTGGTTGCGGAGGATTGCGGGGAGAATGTCGCGGCCGAAGTCGTGACTCGATTCGACGTTCAAAGCATCCTCCCGCAGGATGCGGATGAGCGTGGGAGTGTTGTACAAATAGATCCCCATCGAAGCATGCACGAACCCGTTGTCCACGAGAGACTCGACGCTCTCCCCCTGGGGCTTCTCGATAAAGCCGGTAATGCGTTCGTGGGAGTCCACCGTGACGACGCCCATGCGAGCCGCTTCGGCAACGGGTTGCCGGATGGTCCCCACGGTGACGTCGGCGGCGGTGCGGAGGTGTTGCTCCAGCATCAAGGCATAGTTCATCTTGTAAATGTGATCCGCCGCCAGGATCAAGACGTACTCCGAGTCCTCCGCCAGAATGCTGTAAATGTTCTGAAAGACCGCATCCGCCGTACCCAAATACCAATGCTCGCCGACGCGCTGCATGGGGGGGAGAATCTCGATGAACTCGCCGAGTGCCCGGGCGAAGATGTTCCATCCAAAGCGGATGTGGCGGTTGAGGGAAAGGGATTTGTATTGGGTCAGGATGAAGATCCGGCGCAGGCCGGAATTGACGCAGTTGCTGAGCGTAATGTCCACGATCCGGTAGACGCCCCCGAACGGGACGGCCGGCTTGGCCCGATCGCGGGTCAGCGGATAGAGCCGTTCTCCGGCCCCTCCAGCCAACAGGACGCACAGAACATTGTTCATGCGACTCTACGGAGCGAGCAATTCCAGAGTCCCATTGCCAGACGGGCCCTCCGGCGGATGCGGGGCCAAGTCGGCCGGCCCCCGGCGGGCAGCGTGGATCTCCGTTCCACCGAAGGCAAAACCGGCCCGGTCTTGCCTTCGCCGGAAATCCAACTTGACTTTCCCCGGCAGAGATTTATTATAGCTGTAGGCCGTGAGAAAGTTCAAATAGCGAGGGGGTGTTGTTATTGGCGGAAGTCCGGCTCCAAGAAGGTGAGTCGCTGGAAAACGCCCTGCGCCGCTTCAAGCGCAAAGTCCAGCAAGAAGACATCATCAAAGAAGTCAAGAGACATTCCTATTACCTGAAACCTGGTGAGAAGCGCCGGGTGAAGCAAGCCTTGGCGCGCAAGCGAAGCCGTAAGAAGCTCCGGCGCGATCCCGATTAGCGTTTCGTTCTTTGCTCGACAGGTGAGAACCCTCGGTGGGACCGTTTTCCCCGTCCCGCCAGCGTGGATTTGTGTAAGCTCCACCCGACGGCCAGGAGCGAGCGAAGGCAGCCGCTTTTTCTGCTTGCTCGGTCCCCCGTTGGGTTTACGTCCGAGCCGCGACCCATTCGACTGCGCTCAGGGCAGGCCGCAAGGGAGCGGGCAAAGAATTTTCCTGCCCGGCGGCCCGTCTGCGTCTTTACAATGGAAGACATGCTGCGCTATCACACGATACAGTTTGGTTGCCGCGCGAACCAGGCCGACGGGGCGGCCATCGCGGAGGAACTCGCCCAGCGCGGCTTCCAGCCGTGGGAGGATTACCGGCAGGCCGACGTCGTGGTCCTGAATAGCTGCACCGTGACGGCGACGGCCGATTCCGAGCTGCGCCAGATCGTCCGCCGAATCCACCGCGATAACCCCCGCGCGCGCATTCTGGTTACCGGGTGCTACGCCCAGCGCGCGCCGGAGGAACTGGCGGCCTTGCCGGGTGTCCGATGGATCGTCGGCAACTCGCAAAAAAACGAGATCGGGCGTCTGCTATCGGAACAAAGCGCGGCGCCAGACGCGGGCCAATGGGTTTCATCGGGGGTCCCATTGGAGCGGCTCCTGCTCTCTGCATCCCCCGCGCCGGAACTCGAATTTCATACCTTGTCTTTCCCGGTTCCGCACACCGAGCCGTCGCAAAGCACCCCGCAAAGCACCCCGCAAATTCTTGTCGGGGACATATTCGCGGCGCGGGAATTCCTGTCGGCTCCGGTCGTGGGAAAAACTGTGGGCGACCGCACGCGGCCCAACTTGAAAATCCAGGAGGGCTGCAACAACCGCTGCTCGTTTTGCATTATCCCGTCCGTGCGCGGGCGGAGCCGCAGCCTCCCGACAACGCAGGTCTTGGGACAAGTCCGGACGCTCTGCGCGGCGGGCTACCGCGAAGTTGTGCTTTCGGGGATCAATTTAGGACGTTACGGGCGCGACCTGCCCCAGCGCATCCGCTTTGCCCAACTCGTGCGGATGATCCTCGACGAAACGCCGCTCGAACGCCTGCGCCTCAGCTCGGTCGAACCGATGGATTTTACCGACGAGTTGCTCGGTCTGATGGCCTGCTCGCCCCGGATCGCGCAGCACGTTCACGCGCCGCTCCAGAGCGGCTCGGACCGCATCCTGCGCCGGATGCACCGCAAGTACCAGGTGCGCCACTACCGCGGCCGCATCCTCGCCGCCTGGGACCGGATGCCGAATGCCGCGTTCGGAGCCGACGTGATGGTGGGCTTTCCGGGAGAGACCGAGGAGGACTTCGAGCAGACGCGCGGCCTCATCGAATCGCTCCCCTTCACCTATTTGCATGTTTTCCCCTTCTCCCGCCGGGTGGGCACTCCCGCCGATACCATGCCGGATCAAGTCCCCGGGGCGGTCGTGCGCCAGCGGAGCCGCATCCTGCGCGACCTGGCGGCGAATAAGAATCGTCACTTCCGCGAGCGGCAACTCGGCCAACTCCTGAACGTCATTACGTTGGAAGAGGAAACGGAAGGCGGAACGAGCGCGTTGAGCGACAACTACCTCAAGGTGTTTCTCCCCGGCGGACGGCTGCCCGGCAACCGGCTGGTGGATGTGCGGATCGTTGCGGTGAGCGACGCAGGGTTGATCGGAGAACTTGCCACGGAAGGATGGCGTCAGCTCACTGGCGCGGAGTCGCCTTCCGCGGAGTCGCCTTCGATGATGACCTGCGCCAGCGCGTAAGGGCCGGTGTGGGTGAGCGAAACCAGGATGCGCGAGCCGCCCAGGGTCCGACAAATCTCCATGGCCTTGCCGGAGAGTTGCAAACAGGGTTTTCCGCTGGGGTGGTTGGAAACCTCAATGTCCCGCCAGCGAACCCCTCGCCGCCAGCCCGTCCCGAGCGCTTTCATGGCCGCTTCCTTGGCGGCAAAGCGGGCGGCAAAACGGTCATAGCAATCCTTGTGCCTCCGGCAATAGGCAATCTCGACCGGAGTGAAGACGCGCCCGAGGAACCGCTCCCCGAAGCGCTCGATGGCTGCCCGCACGCGGGGAATCTCGGCCATGTCCGTGCCCATGCCCACAATCATACCGCTGCCATTTTGACCGAAAGCGGGGCGCAAGTATAGCATCGAAATCAGGGCCGAGCGGGTATGAGCCGTTTATCCAATCGAACAACACGGGACGCCACCGGCGAGATGGTTCTTCGAGCGCCATCGCTGGCGCGGTTTCCCTGGCTGGTCCACGGCTTCAGCACGCGGCGCGGAGGCGTGAGTTCATTTCTCCGTTCGAGCAACTCCTCCGGCGGCGGCGCAGACCTGAACCTGGGAAAGTCGCAGTGGGACAGCGCAAAAAATGTGCTGGAGAACCGGCGCCGCCTGCTCGACCGGCTCGCGGCGGAGGACATGACGCTGGCGATCCAGCGGCAAATCCATTCGGATTTGATTCGCGTGCTGGACGGGAACCGCTTTCCTGCTCCGCCACCCGCCGGCGATGGATTGATGACCCGGCAACCGGGCCTGCTGCTGGCGGTCCTGGTAGCCGATTGCCTGCCGGTCTTGCTAGTGGACTCCAAGCAGCGCGTCGTCGCGGCGCTCCACTGCGGGTGGCGGGGCACGGCGCGGCGTCTCGCTGAAAAAGCGGTGGGTACGATGCGGATGCAGTTTGGCTCGCGCCCCGAAGACCTCTGGGCCGCAATCGGGCCGGGCATTCGCGAGTGTTGCTATATCGTGGGCCAGGAAGTCGTGGACGAGTTTCACGGCCAGTTCCATTACGCGGAGAAACTTTTTGTCACCCGCACCCGCCCGCTGAGTCCGATGGAACTCAAGAACTCCATCATGGTTCAGCCCTTTCGGTCCAACTTCGGCCCCCAGTTGAAGAAAGAGGTGCACCTGGATTTGACGCTGGCCAACGTGGAGCAGCTTCGGGAAGCGGGGATTCCCGCGAGGCACATTGAATCGAATGCCCCCTGCACGAGCTGCCATCCGGAACGGTTCTTCTCGCACCGGCGCGACGGCGGGCGCACGGGACGAATGCTGGGGGTGATTGGAATCAAGGAGACTCGCTGAAGTAAATTGAGGATGGGAATTAGCTGCGGCTTCACAGTTGTTGTATAGATCGCTCTGGCCGCCGATGGCGTCATTCTGAGGGCCGAAGGTTTTTGTCGGACCGAAGAATCTGCTTTTTTCGCTGGAGCATGGCAATCCAAACAAAGAGCAGATTCTTCGCTGCGCTCAGAATGACGACATCCTTAACCTATACAGTCATGATGAAAACGGCATGGCTGCGGTCAGAAAATGCTGTTCACTTCGAGACGAAAACCGGGAAGCAAGCGGCTCTCAAAGGTCTCCGTCGCGGTGAAGCTCTGGACGAGCTCCAGGCCTTCTTTTCCTTCCTGTCCTCGGCAGTAGAGTTCGATGGTCTTCGTCTCCGGGTCCACGATCCAATATTCCTCGACACCGAATCGGGAATAGACCGTCATCTTCCGCCGCAAGTCTTTGTGGAACGTGGAAGGAGACAGGACCTCGACGACCAGATCGGGCGCTCCTTCAATCCGTTCCCCTCCGACCTCGGCCAGCCGCGCCTTGCTGACGAAGAGGATGTCGGGCTGAAGGACCGTGTACGGATCGAAGATCGTGTCCAGAGGTGAAACATAAACTTCACCCAAAGACCGTTGTTCCACGTGCTCAGCTAGGAATCTTGCAAGTCGAAGGACAATCCTCTGATGTTCTCTCGAAGGCGAAGGGGTCATGACCAGTTCTCCGTCAAACAGTTCGTACTGGTTGCGGTCCTCGGGCAGCAGGCAATATTGGTCGTAAGTCATCTTGTGGGTGGCGGCCTTCATGTCAGCAATTGTAGCACGACAGGAAGCGCCGGCAGGCTACCGGCGAGGAAACGACAGCGCTCACGAAGTGGAAGAAGCCGGCTGCGCTTCCATCAGCTTCAACTGTCCGCAGGCGGCGAAGATGTCGCGGCCGCGAGGCTTGCGGATGAAGGCGGGGATGCCTTTTTGAATCAGGGTTTGCTGGAAGCGGAGGACCGTTTCGTCGCGAGGCGTCCGAAAGGGGAGGTCCGGGCCGGGATTGAGGCCGATCAAATTGACTTTGGCGCGGATTCCGCGCACCAGTTGCGCGAGCCGCCGGGCGTCCGCTACGGTGTCATTCACCCCTTCGAGCAAGACGTACTCGAAAGTTAATTTTTCGCGCGGGCGCAAGGGAAATTCCCGGCACGCGCGCAGCAGCTCTGCCAGGGGCCACTTGCGATTGATCGGCATAATCCGGCTGCGCAGCTCGTCGGTGGTGGCGTTGAGCGAGACGGCCAGCTTGGGCCGCAGCGGCTCGCGGCCCAGCCGCTCGATGCCGGGCACAACCCCGGCCGTCGAAAGCGTGATGCGGGTCCAGGAAATCCCGATGCCGGCGGGGTCTGTCAGCAGCTTCAACGCCGCCATCACATTGTCAAAATTCAGCAGTGGCTCGCCCATGCCCATAAAGACCAGGTTGAATCGCTGGCGAGCTTCGAGAGGATTCGTCGCCATTACACGCAGGACTTGGCCGACAATCTCCCCCGCCGTCAGGTTGCGCGTGAAACCCATCACGCCCGTCAGACAGAACTTGCAATCCACCGGACAGCCGACCTGCGTGGAAACACAGATGGTGTCCCGCCCCGGCTCGGGCATCCGAACGGTCTCGATCTTGCAGCCATCCGCGAGGCGGAACAAGGTGCGGCGGGTTCCGTCCCGGCTGTCGAAGGTCTTCTCGGTCTCCGGGAGAGTGACTTGAAACCGCTCGGAGAGGCGTGCGCGCAAGGCAGCCGGAAAGGGCGTAACCTTGCCGAGGTCCCACTGCCGCTCGTGATAGAGGGCATGGTAGAGCTGCTTTCCCCGGTAGGGAGGCTCTCCGAGGTCCGCCAAGAGCTGCTCCAGTTCGGGGGCGGTGAGACCCAGTAGTTCCTGTTTCTGCATACCGTTCTGATCCCCATTGTAACAAAGCCTGCCGGGAAAGGGCGGTTCCGGGCCCCATGGCGCTCTTGGAAAAAGATGCCGCTGTCGGAGAAAAAAGAATGCTCGGTTGGACGCAACTGGGTGTATATTTTTAACCGCCGGAACGCCAAAAAGTTAATTCCGGTTTATACTTCAGGTAGGAGCTCTAATTATGGGCATGTTTCAGGTCCGCGTCAGAGTGGCGAATCCGAGCGAGCGGTCCCGATATTTCGATGAAAATTTCTGGGTTGACACTGGGGCGCTTTATTCCTTCATTCCCGAAGAGCGGCTGAACGAAATTGGAATCCGCCCGCTGGGCACACGGGAATTACTTCTCGCGGATGGCCGGCGCGACCGGCGATCACTCGGAGAGGCCGTGTTGACGATTCCACAGTTGGACGAATCGCTGACCTGCCCCGTCATTTTCGCCCCGGCGGATGCGCTCTACCTGCTCGGTGCGACCGCGCTCGAGAACTTCGGCGTGCAGGCGGACTCAACGACCCAGCAGTTAAAACCGATCATCGCTGTCATCGGCGGTTTTCTCGCCTCCGCTCCCCAGCGTTTGACGTAAGATTAAGTCCGCTTTTGAACTGTGGGTTGTGCCCGATCCAAGGAAAAGCCAAGCCCGTGCAGCTCATAGCCAGTGGCGCCAACGGTTTCGGGGACTTCTGAAAGGGCGACTCCGCGGCCATGACGGCTCTCGGAGAAAAAAAGTGCTCGGTTGGACGCAAATGGGGGTTTAACCGCCGGAACGCCCAAAATTAATTCCGGTTAAAGGCGATAATATAATTCAAGGCGAGCGCGTGGACGATTTGGGAAAAGGAGAATAAATGGACGTGACGCAATTATTGCTGGAACTCCGTGACCTGAAGGACCGCCTTTCCGGTTTCCTCGCCGATCCCAGGAATCAAGCCAGAGCACGCAAGAGCGAGAAAGCTGCACTGCGCATGATTCAAGCAAGAGAACTGCGCAATTTCATTGAGGATTTCTGCAGGGCCGCAAATCCGATGTGGGCTGAGAGCTGCTGAAAAGCCACGGCACAAAGGACGTGCTGCGGCTACCCCGCTCCAAGGAATAGCACTGAAGCGTGTGTCAATCAATCTTCGCCGGGCTTGTAGTCCGGGTCTTTTTCGTAGACGGGAACATTGCCAGCCCCATTGCAGTTGTTGCATACTTCCCCGCCGCACTTTCCAGTACCCTGACAAAATGGGCAAGGCATCGTTGAGATTATTCGTTCACTCATGAGGACCTCCTAACTCTTCGGCGGGCGGCCCACACAGACGTTGTTTGCACAACCAGCGAGCCTGCTCGCATCGGGTGAGGGTGGCAAAGTACGTTCGGGGGTGGCCCCCTGGATATCAGTTCCATCCGCGATCAAACTGGAGTTGTCCCAGATGCTGCAGACCATATATCTGCCGAAGTGTCCGAGTTGCGAGTTCGGCAAGGTATTCAAAATCGACGGGACTCTGCACGATCACGAAGAAATTCGATGACCCTTGCGGACCAAGGTCGGCGTCATCCGGCATCTCCCAGCCAAGCTGAGCCATGGCCGTGTAGTCCTCAGTGGGGAGCTTTGCCTCTGCGGGCTCTATGTTAGCATTCGCCGCAGCTTCGGCTAGCATTCCGAATTTTTCCTTACACAAGAACTGGACATAAAAGCTTGTGCGCTCGGAAGAGATAACGAGGAATTCGCCTTCCATGAGATCAGCCAAACAAAGTGCTAAATCACCCGTGAACTTTTTCCACTCCTCATCGCCGGATGGTTCCTGTTTTTGTTGTTTATTCGCCTGTTGTTCGCCATATACAGCCTTGTATTCTACTACCCCAGCGTCTCCGCGTTCGATTAAGAGCCGATTAGGCCCCCCTTTTCTCGGCCCCCGGACCTCTGATTCCAGTTTCTTTATCTGTCCTCGCAGTTCTTTGATGCGCGGCAACAAGTTGTCGCCTTTAGTCTGCCGATAGCGCCGCTCAGCGGAATCGAGCACTTTACGCAAATGATTTAGCTCCTGCGTCTTCAACTGTAGAACCTCACGTAGATGTTCCCCCTCTCGAATAGCTGCCTGCGCGTCAAGGTTTTCCTGGATCGCATAAGGGAGGGTTCCGTAGTCAGCTCGATATTCTGCGACCATGGCGCTGAGCCTTTCCTGATCCTCGGGAAGGCCCGACCTCTCCGCTTCTCTAAGGGCGAGCCGGATATTACTGTTGCTTAATGCTCTCAAATTATCGCGCATTGCTCGCAGTTTGGGTGAGCCGCTAATCACGTCTTCGCTGTCGGGTATGGCGGACCAGAGGAAGCAGACGATCCAACCGATTCCAGTAAACCCGAAGAAGAGATTGCAGAGGCAGATCAAACCCCAGTTTTTCTTTCGAGTAAAGAACGCGGCTGCAAGCGTTGGGAAAAAATAGGGCATAATCAGTAGAGGGATCAAAATCGCTGCGGAGTTGGACACTTTGAAGGCAAAAACAGTCCAAATACCCACCAGAAAAATTAACAACAGCAACTGCCCCGGACTCAACTTCCTTCGTTTCATGCCCGGCACCTCCGTTAGCTAGTCGGAACTAATGGGCAAATAGGGACAGCCTGAACTGCGTCATTTTTTCTCGACGAAAAGTGTTGTATTGGGGGCATTGCTCCGATTCCACTGCCGCTGGGTCCAGAGTGGAGCGCCTTCTCCTCAGTGGGCGGATTTTCTAGGTTACGGTGAACCTTCGCATGCGCTGATGGGAGTGAAACACCCTCTTGAAAATGGGGACAGCCTGAATTGCGTCATTCTTTGGATGTGGGCCCACGGAGAGTCGAAGGGTTATTCCTTGAGAAAGTTCACGAATTCCTCAGTCGAGATATTCATGTCGCGGAGGATGGCCCGAAGCGTTCCTCGCGGAATATCCTTTCCCGTGTGCCTCGCAACGGTTGTCCTCCTGCCGTCCGGATGCTTGAACACCAAATGAGATGTTCCGCGCTCCGGATGTTCGAAAAATCCAAGCTTATGCAGGACATGGATGAGCTCCCGGTCTTTGATTACCGGCAGTTTGGGCATTTTTGCTACTTCGGCGCGGTAACCGTTTCCAGAATCTCAACGCCGTTGTCCTCGGGAATAGATTCGCCGTCGCTCTTTAAGCTCCGCAGGTAGGCATCAATCGCGTCCCGCACATTCCGGCGCGCCTCATCGAATGTTTCCCCCCACGTATGACAACCTGGCAAAGCGGGAACAAAAGCATGAAACGTGTTATTTTCGTCCGGCTCTACGATGACCCGATATGTATAGACTTTCATACGTTGACTCTAGTATGAATAGGGCATCCAGTCAACGCCTTCGTCCCTTACAAAAACCAAACGCGGTTCCGCATCTCCTTTGCCGAGTCGGTCTTCAGCAGATCCGGGAGCACGCATCCCCGGGCGGCATCGGAACGCATTCATGCGGAGATCCTTAGCTGTCGGCGGAGAAGGTCGCTGGCGAGACGACCGAGGGGAACCCCCATCTTGCGGGCGCGCGCTTCCAGGGTCTTGATGACATCCGCGTCAATCGGTATTTCGTAGTGGCGGTTACGTAATTCCGCCACTACCCGCACGGTGCGAAAAGTCCCGGGGTAGTCCGTGGTGTCGTGAGTATCCCAGAACTCCGCCGCCTCGTGGGCATTGGCGAACTCGTCAGGGATGGGTTCAATCTGCCTTTTTTTGCTCATGGGAAGTGACGTCTCTCGGCTGCTCCGCTCGGGTCATTTCACGGGCAGAAATCGGCAGGGGGAAGCTTCTATTGCACGGCCAATTTGACAACGTTGCTGGACAGGCCGCCCGTCTGGATGATTACGTCAAGGATTCCGGGAACAACGTTGAAGGGAACCACGATATTCAACTGGTAGAGGCCCACAAAACCGGGAGCGAGGCCGGAGAAGATGACAATCGCATTCACTCCGCCCACGGTGACGATCGGAGTCACGAGGGTGTTGGACAGTGGCGCGCTGGGAGCAGCCTGGCCCGTGCCCACCGACGGACTCACCGGCCCCAAGCCACTGGCGTAGAGGATGACGGTCTCGCCCCTGGCGGCCGGACTCGATGGCCCCGCCGGCCGGAAATCGCTCCCGTGAAGGATGGCGCCATTGCTTCCATCGAAGGTGAAGATGCCCGGCGCAGCAGGCAGCAGAGTCAGAGTAATCGGGGCGCTGAGCACTCCGTTGTTGTTCACGACAATGGTCACGGACGTTAGCCCCGCGAGTTCCACCGGGACTTGCAAATTGATTTGCTCCTGCCCGCCCACGTTGGCGACGGCGAATAAAGGCGCCGGGATTCCGTTGACCGTCACGGAGATTCCCACCAATTGAGTCGGAAGCGGAAGGCTGCTGGCTTGGACCACGCCGGTCACATTCGGGGCGAGGTTGGTCCCGAAAATCGTGATGATGGAACCGGCGCTCACCCCCGCCAGAAAGCTCGCGCCGTTCACGACGGAGGTGCTGGTAAAAACCGGAGGCGGGAACGCCCCCGTCACCGTCAGGGCAGCCGTCGCGCTGCGCGTAATCACACCGCTGGCGCCCGCGACCGTGAACGTGACCGCACCCGGCGGCGTGCTGGCGAGGGTACTCACAGTCAAATTCGCAGCTCCCAGGGGAGCCGGGTTGGGAGAGAAGTTGCAGGCAGCCCCGCTGGGCAAGCCCGTGCAGGACAGATTGACCGGACCGCTGAAGTTGCCTCGGCCAGCCACAGAAATCGCGTACGTAGCTGTGCCTCCCGCGGACACGGACTGCGAAGCGGGCGAAACGGTCAGCGTGAAGTCCGCGACAGTTAAGTTCACGGTGGCGGAGCGAGTCACCGAGCCGCTGGCGGCATTCACGGTAACGGGGACGCTGCCACCCGGCGTGGAAGGCGCTGCGCTGATGTCCAGGGTGGCAGTTCCCAGAGGAGCCGGGTTGGGAAAGAAGTTACAATTCCCCCCCGCCGGCAAGCCCCCGCAGGAGAGGTTGAAGGACCCGCCCAATCCGGTCGCACTCCCTGGGGGGACAGCGGTAATCGAAACCTGCGAAGTAGCCGTCGCTGTCCCGGCGGTGACAGACTGCGAAGCGGGGGAAACCGCTACGGTGAAGTCCACGAGGCTCAGGCTGAGAATCAACGAATGGCTGAGCGTTCCAGAAGTGCCGACGACCGTAAACGTCCCGCCAAAGGCGGTGTCCGGAGGCCCTGTGGTTACGGTAAGCGTGAGATCCCCAAGGGGGGCTGGATGGGGGGAAAAGCCACAGGTACTGCCGCTCGGCAGGCCGGTGCAAGTAAAGTTGACTGTGCCGGAGAACGAGCCGGCGGCGCGAATGCTAATCGTGAAAATAGCAGGCCCGCCCGCAATCAATGTGGCGGAGGAAGGAACAACGGAAAGAAGGAAGTCAGAGACACCG
>Ga0155949_1138_pt1 | contig 46172 bp, 45 predicted proteins | sample RifCSPlowO2_02_FD_107603 | JGI IMG/M metagenome (GOLD analysis project Ga0155949, IMG submission 107603) | Acidobacteria bacterium RIFCSPLOWO2_02_FULL_61_28
CTTCTTCTGGATGATGTCCTGCGAATACTTGGACATGTAGTGGACAATCGTCTCGATGCGAATCCGTATGCTGCCGGAGGGCTTGGTGGAGTCGAGATCGCCGAACTTGAAGAAGAGCGTCCCGGTGGCCTCGACAATTTTCTGCGTCGGCGTGTAGGTAGGCTGGTCCATGCCGCATTCATAGCTTGAAAGCCGGATGACACAGGTTGTCCACGGGCATCGGGCGGCGGCTTTGGCCCCCCACATAATTTCATTCGTGTTGCTGCTGTAGGAAGAAGTCCAGACGTCGGAAATATCGAATGGAGTCTTGATTCGCCCGGCACGGATGTCCTGGCCAAAAAGCCAATCCATCACATCCTCATCCGTGGGAAAGTACTGCATCCAGACAATCGGATACCCGTAAGCCTGTAATTCAGCCTCAATCTCGTGCCCGATACCGGTATCCATGTGATAGGGGCGCGCCAGCACGAAAATGCACGGCTTTCCTTCCCGGGCACACCACTCAAGAATCTCGCGGCTCTGCTGCCGGGCTTTCTGGTTGAACGAGTCGAGCGCGTGGTATCCGGCCTGGACCGCCTTCACCGTTTCTTCGTAATCGAGGTCGAAGACGTCCTTGAGCGACTCATGCAACTGGTCAACCACCGTCTCACGGTCGCCGAGCGAAACAAACGGTGAGACATACTTGATACCGTTCTCGCCAAAAACGTCTCTTTCTTTCAGGAACCCTGCCTTGATGGTCTCCGGTCCCGCCATGACGCGAGTGCAGGTGAGGGTGTCGGTCACGTGGCCCCGCTGAAAAGAGGGAAGGGAATAGATCATGGGGCTCATAAGGATGTGAATTTTCTTTTTGATCCCGAAGATGAGCTCTCCATAGTGCCCGCTCATGCACTTCACCGGATAGCAGCAATCCACCGTGCCACGCCCCTTGCCGAACTCGCGGCCCTGCTCCTCGGAGGTATCGGAGCTGAAGACAATGTTTTCCGGCTCGATTCCGAGCCCCTTGAGGAAGCCCACCCAGAACTGGTGAGTGTTCCAGACATTGAGGACTTTGGGGATTCCGACCCGGACGCCGGAGCGGTCTTTAGGCGCTGACGCGGCGGAAGCCTTCTTTGCGAACCAGGTCGGCAACGTTGGGAAACGCATCTTTGGTTTTCTCAATTTCGGCCTTGATGACCTTCATCTCGTTCAGGTCTTCCACCAGGCCCTTGGGGCAGGAGTTATTGACGATGACCCGCTCCCAGCCGAGATCCAGCGGCACCTTGCTCCACGAGCGGCCCTTGCCTCCGGGCAGCTCCACGTCAATAAAGCTGCGCTGGCAATTCACCGGGCACCAGTGGCAGACCGTATCCACTGCGGTGGTGGTCTTGTAGGAGAGCTTTTCTATGATCTCAAATCCCAGGAAGCGGCTCTGTCCGCCCTGTTCCCACCAGTCGAGCGACACCAGAGCCGCGCCAATCGCGCCGGCCTCGCCCGAATAGGGATGGACGACGATATCGGCATCGGGAACTTTGGACTTGATGAAATCCACCTGTGTTTTCACAACGGCCAGGTTCTTGTGCGTGCCGCCTTGGAGGATGTACTTCTTCCCCACGCTGGTCAGGTTATTCAGTCCGCCCGCATAAATCCACACATTGAGCGGGAGGATGGCGCACAGGCCGGCGAGGATTTCCGACGCCTGCCATCCTTTGCGCTGCTGGTTGACGATGTCGCTCTGGAGGAAGACGCCGCAGCCCATCGAGAGTTGCGGCATGGCCTGGGCCTCAAAGGCTCCGTCCGCCATGTCGCTCATGGGAATATTGAACCGCTCCGCAACACCCTGGAGGAATGCGCCGTTGCCGGAGGAGCACTGCGAGTTCAGGCGGAAGTCGGTGACCGTCCCATTGCTCAGGAGCATGATCTTCACATCCACGCCGCCGACGTCGCAAATGCAATCGGCGTCCGGGAAGTAGTGAAGTCCGGCGGTCGCGTGGGCGATCGTTTCGACCACGGCGCAGTCGGCTCCCACAATCCCTTTGAGCAGGTCCTTGCCATAGCCGGTGATGCCGAGCGCCAGGATTTCGCCGTCCCCGAGGGCTTCGCGGATTTGCTGGAAGAGGGCTTTGGCGTCCTCGATGGGGTTTCCCTTGCTCAAGGCGTAGCAGGAAAAAACCATTTCCTTGTCGGGGGTGAGGCAAACGGCTTTGGCGGTGGTCGAGCCGAAATCGCAGCCCACAATCACGCGCGACAGCTTCTGCGACTGGCTGGACTCCGTTCCTGGGACATGGGGAGCCTTGCCGTTCCCGTTGCCATGGCCGTTTCCATTTCCATTTCCTTTTCCGCTGTCGCCATAGCGCGCCTTGAATTCCTCCAGTTCCTCCAGTGTCTCCCAGAGGCCGGTCCGACCCTGCTTCTTTTTCTCTTCGTGCTGACCTTCTTCGATCCACCAGCGGAGCTTCTCCGTGCCGAGGTACGTCCCCACGCCTACGGCTTCTCGGAGGCCGATCTCGATGCAACCCTGGGCGGCATAGTAGAGCGCGTCGGCAGGCACTTGAATCAATTCTTCAATCGTCTTGCCTGCGGGTAGTTCCACCTTCCGCTCTTTCCAGAGCTTGGGCAGATGATGGCGCCAGGCTTCCTGCAATCCCTTGAAGAAGAGGTTCGGGCCGCCCAACAGCAGAATCTCGGGCAAGGGCGTGTTGCCGCGCGTCAAGGTCGCCAGGTTTTGATAGACGACCGCCTCGAATAGCGAAGCGATGATCTCTTCCACGGTCACGCCGGCCTTGAGCAGCGTATTGGAGTCGGCTTCGGCAAAGATGCCGCACTTGCTGCTGATCTTGTGGAGCGTGTAGCCGGTGTAGTGCATCTGCGCGAGCTGCTCGGTGGGGATCTGGAGTTTGCGCGCCGTCTTTTCGATGAACGTGCCGGTGCCGCCGGAGCAGGCGCTCTGCATCAGGACTTGCTTGCTCTTCAAGTCGCCATTGCCGCTGAAGAAGATCGTCTTCATGTCCTCGCCGCCGATTTCGCTGACGAAGCGGACATCGGGGTGCAATTTCTCGACGGCGGCGGCGACCGCGACCACTTCCTGAACCACCTTCCCTCCCGCCAGCGGCGCGATTCCTCCGGACCCGGAACCGGTGAAGAAAACGCAGTCGCGCTGCGGCGTCAGGCCGTGTTCTTTCTCCAGAGTGGTCAGAAACTGGAGCACTTTCTCGGCCTGCTTGGTGTTATGGCGCTCGTAGGTCTGCGCCAGCACTTCGCCCGACTTCGTAGCCAGCGTATATTTGCAGGTCGTGCTCCCAACATCAATGCCACAGATTTTCCAGTCGCCCTCGCGCGCCCCTGAGGGGACCGAAGACGAGGGAGCAGCCTGGGGGGCGGCTTTCTGCAAGGGCTTGATGTTGTAAAGGTGGTCCGTAGCCATTGAACTCCCTGAAATCGCTGCTTTTCGATGCTACCACTTCTGGAGGGAACAATGCAGCGCCAAATTGCCCGGCGCCGCGGGAGCCTCACGCCCTCCCGATCCGGCCGCTTTGCGCCAGGTGGGCGACATAATTGGCCGCCGTTCCGGCGTAGCCCAGGTGCGGGATGCGGTAGGTAGCCCGGCAGACTTCCGGATGCTTCGCCTCGTACTGGCGGATCGCTTCGATGGTCAGCCCGGTCTTCTCGATGACTTCCTCGAAGTCCCGCTGGGAGCGCTTCTTCGCTTCCGTCAGGATCATCTGGCAGCGGGAGAGCGCGTGGACCTCGGCGTCGCCCTTGATCTCAATGGGCGCATAGAGCAGGTCGGGGTACTTGCCGAGGACGTTCGCCATGGAGCCGACCGACATCGTGTTCGGCATGCAGGAATACGGCGTCAGCTCGCAGATCATGTGCGCTTTCTTATGATGGTAAGTGTGAAGCGCCTTGCCGATCAGCAGGTGGCCCTCTCCGCCGCGCAACTCGAAATGGTAGAACGGCTCGGCCAGGTTCTTTAATTCGATTTGGTCGGGAAGCGCATTGGGAAGATTCCCCAAGGCCTTCCGGAAGCGGTTATAGGTGCCGTTGTAGACGCGCTCCAGAACTTGCAACACGGCCAGCTTGAGCTTGGCGCCCCGTTTCATGGTCTGGCGCTTCTCGAGCTTCCGGATCGCGGGATGGAGCAGGTAATGGAGCCAGACGGCGATCGGCGGGGGAATGGTCTCGGAGCCTTCCTGTTCGAGCCACCGCTTGATGTTGTAATTGCCGTCTCCTTCATGCGTCTGCAACCAGAACTCGCCGGTGATCTTGACCTTGGGCTTCACCTGGAGGCGGTCCACCTCGATGGCGTCCCACATCTTGCGGACCTTGCGGAGCGCGGAGGTGAAATAATTGGTGCTGAGATGCCAGGCGAGCATCGCCCACTTGTTCTCTTTGACGGGCCGGTTGCGATAGACCTCATAGAGGTACTCGATGCTCTCTTGCAAGACCTTGTCGGTCTGTCCGGGGGTGACTTCGTAGGGGCGCGTCATGTATTCGAGGTCGGTGAGCACGTCGGCACAGAGGATGGCCCAGACCAGCCCCATACTGAGCGGCAGATTGATCTCGAGGCCGCCGCCGCCGCTCGCGCCCTGATCCAGTTGGTCCTGTGCCAGCAGGAAGAGGCGGAAGTCGCGCAGTCCGAGGCCGTCCAGAGCCATGGTGTAGGATTCGTGATACTGGCCGAACCGGCACGGCCCGCAAGCGCCCGCCGTGAGGAAGATAAACTTCTTGTTGACCTCTTCCTTGCCGTGAAGAGCAACTTCGGATTTCAAGAAGTTGACCAGGTTGCCGGTGGTGAAGATCGTGGGGCAGCACGCGCCGACGTCAATCAGCTCCTTGCCCGAATCCAGGTCCGGGCGCGCCACGTTCGGCAGCGGCTGCGCCTTGTATTTCATATTGTGCAGGACGCCCTGGATCAACCGTTCATGTTTCCAGGTCAGGCCCCCGAACAGGATCGTGGTGTCCTCGCGCTGCTCTCGCGTAAAGGGTTTCGGCTTGTACGCACTGTAGTGTTGGACAACCGGTTCCGTCATCGTCGCCATGAAACGTCTCCTTCTCGAATCGGAATGGTCAAACTGGTTACTGAATCCGCCCCACCGGATGTGACAGTTTCCCGGGTGTCACACGGGCGATCTCCGCCCACTCCGTCGTCACACCCCATTCAGAACATCCGGTGGACTCCCGCTTGGCTAGAATACATCCCCGCCCTCGCCGCTGCCAAGCTGCCAGAAATCCGCCCGTCGAAACCTGAGAGTACTATCCGGCGAAAAAAGATACAAGAATAAAGATACAAAATGATTCATAAAATCCCAGTGGGGTTACTCCTCACTAATTTCATGGTAGTTCTGGGACTGTCTGGAAATCCTTCTCTTTTGGGGAGATCACGGGTCCGCCGAATGCACTCCCCCGTTTGCGGAGCGCGCTTACGCCTCCACATACTGCTGGTGGAGTTTGACCGGCGCAGCCTTCGATTTTCTTACCTTCAGATTCAGCATTTCCACAAAGAGGGAGAACGCCATCGAGAAGTAGATATAGCCTTTCGGGACGTGGCCGTCGAAGCCCTCCACGATCAGCGTTACGCCAATCAGCAACAAGAAGCTGAGCGCCAGCACTTTGAGGGTGGGATGCCGTTCCACGAAGCGGCTGAGCGGCCCGGCGAAGGCCATCATAAAGATCACCGCCAGGACAATAGCGGACACCATGATGCCGACCTGCTGCACCATGCCCACCGCGGTGATTACCGAATCCAGAGAGAAGACGGCATCGAGCAAGAGGATCTGGATGATCACGCTGGCGAAGGTCGCCGCGACCCGGGCGGAGGAGCGGCCTTCTTCTCCTTCCAGCTTCTGATGGATCTCGTGCGTGCTCTTCGCAATCAGGAACAGCCCGCCGGCAATCAGGATGATGTCGCGGCCGGAGATTTCCTGGGCCAGTACGGTAAACAAAGGAGCGGTCAGACGGATCACCCAGGAAATCGAGAGGAGCAGAGCGATCCGCATGAACATCGCCAGGCCCAGACCGACGATACGGGCTTTGGACTGCTGCGCAGCAGGCAGCTTGGAGGCGAGAATGGAAAGGAAAATCACGTTGTCAATGCCGAGGACGACTTCCAGGCTGAGCAGGGTGAGAAACGCAATCCAGGCCTGTGGCTCTGTGATCCAGTTCATGGGTGTTCACTTCTCCTGATATGGACGGTTGAGGGGCGGGCAGGGAGGCTTCTCTTCCTGGGGTCCCGATCCAGCAGACTGTTGCGGGACAAAGGGATGTTCCGCGCATTCGAGAAACCCCTCCACCCTATACTTTAGCAGGGGATGGCGTATCCGGTGCCTGAACGGGGAAGTGGTCGTTGGATCCCGTCTCCCTTCCCAGTCGGCGCGAGCGCACGGCGCACGTTTCATTTTCAAATCTGCGGGCGCCTCCGAGCGCGCACAAGCGAGAATCCACTGGCGCCCTCCTGCGACGGAGCCATGGAAACCTGCGCTTGACCCCACAGAGGGGCCAGCGTATGATTTTCTCCTGATCGGAGGGAGTGACGATGAAACTTTGCACTGTGGCGAGCGGCAATCCCGTTGTGGACTTGCACCGGCACGAGGGAGCGCAGATTGTTCTCGGCTCCTCGCGCCGCGATTTTCTGAAAGGCCTGGCTGTACTCGGAGCGGGGGCGATCCTGCCGGCGGGCGGGTTGCTCGCGCAGACCGCTCGGCCGGGCGGCTCCGCGCGGCGGTTCGACCTTCACCACCACTTTGCGAACCCGGCCTTGATCAAGCTGATGAATGACAAGAAAACGCAGGGCTTCCAGACCTGGCAGCCCTACTCGCCCGCCAAGGCGGTCGAGGACATGGATAAGGGCGGCGTGCAAGCTTCCTTTATCTCGGTCACCACGCCGGGCATCTGGTTCGGAATCAATTCCGAGACGCGCCAGTGGGCGCGGGAGATCAATGAGTACGGCGCCAAGATGGTCTCGGATTTCCCGGGCCGCTTCGGCCTGTTCGCCGTGCTGCCTTTCCCCGATGCCAACGCCTGCCTGCAAGAAATCGAGCATGCCTTCGATACCCTCAAGGCCGAGGGGGTCGGCTTGCTGACGAGTTACAGCAACCGGTGGCTGGGCGATCCGGCGTTTGCTCCGGTCTTCCGCGAACTCAACCGTCGCAAAGCGATCGTCTATACGCATGCCCAGGTGCCGGACTGCTGCCAGAGCCTGATGCCGGGGGTTCCGGACACGACCGTCGAGTACAACACGGACACCGCCCGAACCATCATCAGTTTGATCGAGAACGGCCGGGCGCTGGAGTGCCCGGACATTACGTTCATCTTTTCTCATGGCGGCGGCACCATCCTCGCCCTTCCCGGACGCTTCCTGGGGCAGCAGGCCAGCGCCGAGAACCTGGCCAAACAGGCGGACCCGAAATCGCGGCTCGGTCAGTTGCGGCGCTTCTACTACGACACCGCCGGAGCCACGAACCCGATCCAGATGACCGCGCTGAAGCAGCTTGTGTCCACGTCACAAGTTGTGTTCGGGACCGATCACCCCTTCGGGAGCAGCGCGAATACGGCTGCCAACTTAGAGAAATGCGGCTACTCCGCAGCGGAGCTGCGCGCGGTGGATCGGGAAAACGCGCTCCGGTTCTTGCCCAAGAAGTACGCTTAGGGCGGCTTTGTTTTCAGGTCGACTTTCTGTTGAGGCGGCCAAGAAATTGGCTGGGAGGCAGGGATTCGAACCCCGATAGGCGGATCCAGAGTCCGCAGTCTTACCGTTAGACGACCTCCCAACGCAACCAAGGGATTTCCCTTGGACCACTGGTTTTGATTCTCCGCAAAGCCGAACGGGTTGTCAAGATTCCGGCCCGCTCGGTGCGAAACGAATCTCGTCTTCGAGCAGGAATTCCCGGATTAACTCATCGGAGCAAAGGGGCAGTTTTTCGGGTTCTCCGAAGAAGGCCACGTGTCCTGCTTCGAGGAACACCATCCGGTCGGCCACTCTTCGAGCCAGGCGGGTATCGTGCGTGACCACCACCGAGGTCAGCTTCAACTGCCGCTTCAGCCGCTCGATCAGACTCTCGATGTGGTGCGACATCAGAGGGTCCACCATGGTGGTCGGTTCGTCGTAAAGGACGGCTTCCGGCCGCGCGGCCAAAGCGCGGGCGATGGCGGCAGAGCGTTTCATGCCCGTGCTCAAGCCGGACGGAAGCTCATCGGCCAGCTCCCGGATTTCCAGCAGGTCGAGCAGGCCCAGGACGACCTCTTCGATGTTCTCCTCGGTGTAACTGCGCATCTCCTGCAGTGGAAAGGCCACGTTTTCAAAGATCGTTAAGGAATCAAACAGCGCGCCCGACTGAAAGACCATGGTGACCTTCCGGCGGATGTGCTGGAGTTCGGATTCGCGATAATCGGTAATGTCCTCGCCGGCCACCCAAACCCGGCCCATGTCGGGCTTCAGAAAGCCCATGACATGCTGCAAGGTAACCGACTTCCCGACTCCGCTCCGGCCCAGGATCACGAGCGTCTCGCCGGGGTCCACATAGAAACTCACATCGTCGAGAACCCGGTTGTCTCCAAACGCTTTGCAAACGTTTTGAAATTCGATGTAATGGCTGGCCATCGCAATGCCGCCATTGGGGCGGCCTCTTTCCGTCTTCCTCAAGCGCGCGGTTCGGGAACGCGGAGCAGCAGCCCCCGCCGGGCCTGCTCGTAGTCTTCAGGAGTATTCAGGTTCTGAAACAACCGGCCCTCCGGATCGTAGGGCTTCCACTCCGCGCGCGGCACTGCTCGCAGCCGCAACCGCCGGTAAACATCCTTGATCTTTCGCTGGCCCCCACGCAAGGCCTCCTCGATGGGGGCCAGACAGGAGCGAGCATAGACGGCGCACAGCGGTTCGTACTCAACCTCTTCCGATCCCGGGACCACCGCGTCGGCATCCGATTCCTGGGCAATCCGCAGCAGAAGTCTCAGAAAATCGGGCGAAAGGTACGGCATGTCACAGCCGACCACCAAGGTAAAGCGGGCCACGGAATGCGCCAGCGCAGCATGAATCCCGCCCAGCGGTCCCTGCTCTGGAATAACATCTTCGATGACCGGAAATCCCCACGCCGCGTATTTTTCCGCGTCGCCCACGAGTGAAACATCAATACAAACCTGCCGTACTCGTTGCGCCACCCACACTCCCAACGGTTCGTCACCGAAGGGAAGCAACGCCTTGTCTTGCCCCATGCGGCTGCTCCGTCCGCCGGTGAGGACATACCCGTGACACAGACTGCGAACATTGGACATACAGCTTGATCCTATCATGAACCCCAGCGCTGAATTGCGCAGTTGCGGCTTGTCCGACAATGCTGCTTTTCCCGAACCCCGAGCTAGACTTCGCCCGGTAAATTCCCTATGCTGGAGGCAGGGGACGGAAAAATTTCCAGACCCCTTACAGGCGGGAATGCCTCATCCACCAGCATGGCTATTCGCACCTATCGCACCAGCTTTGACTTTGGCTTTGACTTCCGCCTGACGCCCGCGGTCAAGAATCTGCTCATCGCCAACGTGGCAGCCTTCGTGGTCAGCGCGCTGGCAAGCCGCGCCGGCTTCGGTCTCCTGTTCGATGCGCTCGCGCTGACTCCCTATCTGGTGACTCATCGGTTGGCCTTCTGGCAGCCGTTCACCTACCTGTTTCTCCATGCGGGCGTCTGGCACATCCTGTTCAACATGCTGGCGCTCTGGATGTTCGGCTGCGAGCTGGAACGAACCTGGGGGACCCGCCGGTTCCTTTACTACTATTTGTTGACAGGCGTCGGCGCGGGGCTGACGGTCATTATGGTAGGCCCGTCTTCACCGGTCTCCACCGTGGGGGCGTCGGGGGCGGTTTACGGCATCTTGCTGGCCTATGGAGTCCTTTTCCCGAACCGGATCATCCTCGTCCCTATTCTCTTTTTCTTCTTCTTCCCGATCCCGGCCAAGTATTTCGTGATGATTATGGGCGGCATCGCGTTTCTATCCGCGGTCAGCATGCCCGGGAGTCTGGTCAGTCACGTGGCCCACCTGGGAGGGATGGCGTTCGGCTATCTCTACCTGCGCGGGCGGCCCTCCTATTTTGATTTCCGCAACCGCTATTACCGCTGGCGGCGGCAGAACCTCAAGCGCCAGTTTGACGTCTACATGCGCGACCGGGACCACGAAGGACCGCGTCGCGGGCCCAGGGTTCACTAGCCCGGTTCACAAATTGAGCAGATTGTCATCCTGAGGCTTGTCCTGAGCGAAGCCGAAGGAAGCGTAGCGACGAAGGACCTGCACTTCTTCTTTCCTGCGAAATCAGCGAAACAAATCCAATTCTGACTGCGCCGGACTGCCGCTCCCGCGATGATATAATCGGCAGTGCCATGGCTTTCCACGACGTTTCTCCCGGCGCCGCCGATCACGAGATCGAACACCAACTGGAATATCTCCGCAAGGGGACCGTCGAGATCATCCGCGAGGAGGAGCTGCGGCAGAAGCTCGTGGACGCGCGCCAGGCGAACCGCCCCCTGCGGATCAAAGCAGGCTTTGATCCGACCGCCCCCGACTTGCACCTGGGCCACACGGTCCTGCTCCGCAAGCTCAAACATTTTCAAGACCTGGGGCACACGGTCATTTTCCTGATCGGGGACTTTACCGGCATGATCGGTGACCCGAGCGGGCGCACCGTCACTCGCCCGCCGCTCACCCGCGAAGAAGTCGCCGCCAATGCCGACACGTACAAAGCGCAGGTCTTCAAGATTCTCGATTCGAAAAAAACTCAGATCGCATTCAACAGCACATGGCTTTCCCATCTCTCAAGCGCCGATCTGACCCGCCTCTGCTCCCGTTACACTGTGGCCCGTCTGCTCGAACGCGATGACTTCTCGAACCGCTACAAGAAGGGCGTGCCGATTTCTGTTCATGAGCTGCTCTATCCGCTTTTCCAGGGATACGACTCCGTGGCTCTGGAAGCCGACGCCGAGCTGGGCGGCACGGACCAGAAATTCAACCTCCTGGTCGGGCGCGATCTCCAGCGGGAATACGGGCAGGCTTCGCAAGTGGTGATGACCGTGCCGATCCTCGAAGGCACCGACGGCTTCCAGAAGATGTCGAAGTCGCTCTCGAACGCCATCGGACTCACCGAGCCACCGCAGGAGATGTTCGGCAAGCTCATGTCTATCTCCGACGAGATGATGTACCGCTACTACGAGCTGCTGACGGACATGCCTCTGGCCGAGATCGCGGGGTTGCGCGAGAAGGCCGCTTCTGGTGCAGTCAACCCGATGCAACTCAAGATGGACTTGGCCCGCCGGATCGTCTCGGACTTCCACTCGGCGCAGGCGGGCAGGGAAGCCGAGGAGAGGTTCCGTCGAGAGATCCAGCATCACGAAATACCGAAGCAAGTTGAACCAAGCCTAGTTCGTCTCGATTGGTTTATGGCTCTGTCGGAAACTGTGAGGTCACCAGCTCGTCCAATTACAGAAAACCAAACAGTAGAGCCTGCCCTTGTAACTCCCCCAGAAGCTGAAGAAAGACGCTCTATCAAGCTTGACCGTCTGCTTGCCACAGTCGGTTTGGCGAGTTCCGTCAGCGATGCGGCACGCAAGATAAAAGCAGGGGCGGTCTTTCTCAATGGGAACCGGTGGCGCGAGCCAGTATTACAGCTTGACACGAGTCGAACAAATGAGTTGCTGGTCAAGGTCGGCCGGAGCTACATGAAGATTTTGCTTTCTGGTAAAGAGCTCACGCCCGATTTGTTGAAGGCTAAGGCGGAGGAAGTGATACTACAGATTCTAAATAACCCAGATTTTACTATGAGGAGCTTTAAGGTAATCAAGAAGAGACTAGGCGGCTTCGAAGATGAAGAACTCAGAAGGATGTTAGTCAGTTTAGGTGCAGTCCGGTTCCAGAAAGCAGACGGAACGGAGCTTTGGGGGCTAAGAAATCGAAATAAATCCTGATGCGTAGATTCTTATCGGATATGCCAACCGAGATTCAATATGCCTCCCACAAAAATCCGCGTCAAGCTCGTCTCGGAAGCCGCCGAGTACGTCTCGATCACCCACGTCGTGCAGCGGGACTTCAGTCTGACGGAACTCGTCGAGACAATGCTGCCGATTCTGGGGAAGGACGCGCCGCGCATTCGCCAGATTCTTCGCGCCGGGACGCTCTCGACTGGCGAGTACCGCTATCGCTGGGAACCGCTCGAAGTGGAAGAACGAGACCTCGAATCTCTGCTCGGCAGCTTGCCCGGCCCGGAGCCGTCGCGCGCGTTTCAGCCGGATACCTGTTTTCTGGTTCGCTTCCGGCGCGGCCCGGAGACGCTCGATCTTCCGCGCGAGTCGGCTTCCCGAAAACAGCTTTTTGCGCGGCAAAGTTTCTGGGATGGATTACTCGCGCTGGCGGGCGATGTTCACTACGCGGATTATTCGCACGCCGACCGCGCCGACGTCTTCGCGCTTCCGCTTGACCGCGACACGGCAGAGCAGTTGTGCGGGTTGCTCTCTCTATTCAAGCCCAGAAGCGCCGCCGAGCGCCTGGAGCGATTCCGCCCCGAACGCATCGAGTGGCTCAGCCGCCGGTAGTCCCCCAGCGAGAGTGGAAAGACATTTTTTGGGGAAATCTTGGCTCCTGAGCCTCACGGCTTCCGCTGATTGAGTGGCACTCTTATCTCGGCTCCTTCGGTAGCGGTATTGCCGAAACTGTCCATCACCCGGTAGGTCACGGTGTATATGCGTCCCGGCCCCTTGCCGGAACGCTCGGCCCGCAGCAGGAACGAGCGATCGTCTGAGCCGACACTTGCTCCTTGGATGTCGTTCGGCGTATCGCCATCGCCTAAGCCGTTGTCGGGTTCATTGCTGATGATGGACACGAGGGTCACTACCGGGTTCGGATCGCAGCTATCGGTTACCTGGAAGATTGCCGTAACGGGAACGAGTTGGTGGTTGGGGGGCCAGAGCACGCTCGGCGTCAGCGTGATGCGGAGCGTGGGCGTCGTATTGCAGGCCGCATTATACAGCTCCGCGCTGGCCAGGGCGGAGCCGTTGTATCCGCCCGCGACCAGGACCTTGCCATTGGGCAGCAGGGTCGCCGTGGTTGTGTACCGGGCAGCGTTCATCGAGCCGGTGGGAGTGAAGGTCCCTGTGGCCGGATCGTACAGCTCCGCACTGGCCAAGTAGCTGTGTCCGCTGTGTCCGCCCGCGACCAGGACCTTGCCATTGGGCAGCAGGGTCGCCGTGGTATCGTACCGGGCAGCGTTCATCGAGCCGGTGGGAGTGAAGGTCCCTGTGGCCGGATCGTACAGATCCGCGCTGGCCAAGGGGCCGTATCCGCCCGCGACCAGGACCTTGCCATTGGGCAGCAGGGTCGCCGTGGTCTGGGACCGGGCAGTACTCATCGAGCCGGTGAGAGTGAAGATCCCTGTGGCCGGATCGTAAAGCTCCGCACTGGCCAAGGCGCCTAAGTTGGCTCCGCCCGCAACCAGGACCTTGCCATTGGGCAGCAGGGTTGCCGTGGGGAGGGACCGGCGAGTGCTCATCGAGCCGGTGGGAGTGAAGGTCTCTGTGGCCGGATCGTACAGCTCCGCACTGGCCAAGGGGCCGAAGCCGAAGATGTATCCGCCCGCGACCAGGACCTTGCTATTGGGCAGTAGGGTCGCCGTGGGTGCGGACCGGGCAGTGCTCATCGAGCCGGTGGGAGTGAAGGTCCCTGTGGCCGGATCGTACAGCTCCGCACTGGCCGAGGAGCCTAAGTTGTATCCGCCCGCGACCAGGACCTTGCCATTGGGCAGCAGGGTCGCCGTGGGGAGGTCCCGGGCAGTGCTCATCGAGCCAGTGGCGCTGAAGGTCTGGGCCTTGGCTGCTACGGGATGAAAAAAGAAACTACCAGAAGAGAAGAAAACGGAAAAGAAGAGAAGAGAGCGAAGGCTTCTCTTCACCGAAAATTCTTGCGGTCTGCTGTTCGGTTTCATGAGTCGCCTCCAAATACGAGAAGGTCCGCGCAAGCCAACGCTTCACCTTGCTGAGGGGAACAAAGAGTCCCAATACTTATAGGATATTCGCCTGCCTGTGTCAAGAAAAAAGATCGGGCTCGCACCCATCCTTGACGGCCGCGCTCGCGTCGTTTATCCTGTAAGAGTTGGTGTTACCTAATAACACCCGATGACAATGAGAACGCGCAAAACGATTACGATCTCACTTCCGCCCGTAATGGCCCGGCGAGTGGAGAAGCATATGAAACGGGAGCAGCGCACCCGCTCCGAGCTTGTCCGGGAAGCGCTGCGAACGTACTTCTCGACTCGGGAGTTTCCGGAAGAGACTCCTACACCCGCCGAGCTTCGAGCGATCCGCCGCGGAGAGGCTTCGATCCAGCGGGGTGACTATATCACCCTTGAACAACTCCGCCGAGAAGAACAAATGGCTCGTCGTCCTCGCCGGGCCCGCGCGAAAATCGCTTAAATGCATCCCGCCGCTGGCAAGCCCCGGAGGGGCGGAAGATTCTAGCCCTGGGCGTAAGCCCTGGGAAAAGGGATTTCCAAAAAACCAAAGCCCCGGTAGGGGCGACAGAAATCGCGCTTCTACACTGCGTTGGGATTCTTTCTTTCGCCCCTCCGGGGCTGGTATGCATCCCCACCTACAAACCCACGGCTTGCGCCGTGGGCTACATTCTGTCGCCCCTGCGGGGCTGATTGGCGGAGAGGTTTGGAGATTTCGATGCTAGGCAAGAACGATGAAACCGCGTCAGCCCCGAATTAAACGCTCTGAGCCGCGCTAGGGACAATGAACTCCTGGTGAATCGCTTTGACGGCGGCGGCGCGGTCTTGGAGAGCCACGACGCAGGAGATATTCGATTCTGACGACCCTTGCGCGATGGCGATCACGTTGACTTTTTCGCGGCCCAGCGCGCCGAAGAGCCGCCCCGAGATGCCGGGAGTCCCCCTCATCCCTTCGCCGATCAGCGCGACGGCGGCTACGTCCTCGCGCTCAATCGGCTCCAAGTAATCGTGGCTAAGCTCCAGCCGGAACGCCTGCGCGAGGGCCGCCTGCGCCTTCTCCGCCGCGCTCTGCGGCACCAGCAGGCAGAAGCTGTCTTGATAGGACGCCTGCGTCACCATCAGAATCTCGACCTGGGAGTGCGAGAGCGCCTCGAAGGTGCGCGCGAACAGCTCGGTGGTTCCCGGCGTGCCGTTGCTGCGCAGCGTGAGCAGGCTGACCGGAGCGAGCGAGGTCACGGCCTTGGGGCCGAGCGGGCTGCCTGCGTGTGGCGCGCCGATGCGCGTCCCCGGCTTTTCGGGAGCGAAGGTGTTCTTGATCCACACCGGGATCATGCGGGTGAGGAGCGGCGCGAGCGTCTTGTGGTGAAGCACTTTCGCGCCCATGTGGGAAAGCTCGGCGGCCTCTTCGTAGGTCAACTCGTCGAGGAACCGGGCTTCGCCGACCATCTTGGGATCGGCGCTCAGGACGCCGTCCACGTCGGTCCAAATCCATAGTTCGTCTGCGTCAAGCGCCGCCGCGACGATGGACGCCGAATAATCCGAGCCGCCGCGCCCGAGCGTCGTGCGAACGCCGCCGCGCGTTGCGCCGAGAAAGCCGGTGACCACGGGCACGGTACCCTTCTCGGTCATCGGCAACAAGACTCGCCGCATCGCCTCACGAGTCTCCTTCATCAGCGGCGGGGCGCTTCCGAAGTTGTCCTCCGTCACCAGGCAGGTTGCCGTGTCCACGGCCTGCGCCGGGATTCCCTGGTCGTCCAGATGCTGCGCGAGCAGCGTTGCCGACATGCGCTCGCCCACCGAAAGTCCGGCGTCCATCGCGCGCAGCGGCAGCTCGCGCAACAGCGCCATGCCGGCGCAGAGCTTCTCGAACTCCGCGAGAATTTCGCTGACCGCGGTTGCGACCTGCTCCCGGCGCGGCCCGGGGAACAGCTCTTCGATGGCGCGGAGGTGCTTCTGGCGCAGGTACTGGAGCTTCTCTGCGACTACCGCCTCGTTGCCGGCGGCTGCGGACCGCGCCGACTCGAGCAGCGCCTCCGTCACCGTGCTCATCGCCGAGACCACCACCACCACCGGAGCGTGCTTGCGGACACCGCGGGCGACGATTTCCTTCACGCCGCGGAAACACTGCGCGTCGCCCACCGAGGTTCCGCCGAATTTCATCACCAGCATTGCTTAGTTTTCCTGCCTTCACAGCGCGAGCAATGTCTGCGCCGCATACGGCGAGCGCTTGAAGGAGACAACTTTACTTTTTATCCCGAACTCGGGGGTATGTCAACTGGCTAGGGGATTTGCAAACTGGATGTGTTAGAAGTGTGCTTAGCTGAAGATCACCAAGAAGTCAATCTTCATTCGTTCCGTTAATATATTATACTTTTCATGCTTTGCTTGGATCGGAGTGAGCAGGCCCCGGTGGGAAGGAGCCCTTCATAGCTACATCTAAAGGAGTTCTATGGAAAAACCACAGTGGAGCGAGAGGGAAGAGAAAGGTGAATTTGGGCAGGACTATGTTAGGAGCATAATCAAGAGTGGTTGGCGGGGGCTTGTGCAACCGGTCGAGGGTGTCCGTGACCGAGGAATCGATTTTGTTGTACTAGATGTCCTCCGAAGTTCCGCTACAGGTTACCAGTTTAACATTCAGGTCAAGACCAGCGACTACGGCCTGAAATATCGTGGTGATAGCTTTCCAGTCAAATTGGAAAGGAAGCACATTGAGCTATGGCGGGATAGCAATGTCCCTGTCGTCCTCGTGTGCGTGGATGTCGGTCCTCCGCCCGTGGCATTCTGGAAGCTGATCCGCCCGGGGGAAAATGTCAAATCCATCCGAATGGAAAGGGGTTACGTATTGCACGCTGCTTCGCGAGATGCTGTCATTGCGGAAATCCTCCGCGCATTTCCTAAGCCCGTGCAGCCCGCAATGGGAGAAGTTTTGGATTTCCCCCTCCATTCCGGTATCCGTGACTGCGCCAAGAATTACTACTATCAGGAACTAATGAAGAGACCTCAACCTCATCCACTTTTTGGGCCCATAGAGTTTACCTGGAAAGGATGGCGCCATCTCACGAGAAGGTCCCGCTCCCTTTGGAAGATACTGATGTCACTGCAGTTGCTGCCCTCTGTCCGGGCTGTTCTGGATGGTGGAGGTCGCCTTTTTGACAAGAAGGTTTTTTAACCGGTTCGACGCGGCGCCTTCGACCACTATAAGACATTATTCGTGTTTAATCGGGTAGTGGAGTTTGCACATCGAGTTCCAGCGTGGGTGCAGATTGCGATTGAGGTACGAGCCACGATTCCCGTCGACTTCACAATGAGGGTTCCATACGATCCTAGTAGGAAGCTCAGCTACAAGTTCTTCGGTCTCACGGAACTAGCTGATCCTGTAAAGGCGGGGGATCTAAGCAGTTAGCAGTGGGCCGTGGGTCCACCGGGCTCCCTAAGCAGCGGCCGTAAACGGCGGCTACTCAAAGAGCGTCCCAGGTTGCAACTGGTCACTCTTAGCCGGAAAAAAACCACGGCCACTTCATCTTAGTGCCACTATGCATCAGTGTCAATCGAGTTCTGGCAAGGTCCTTATCCAATCCCATAAATGGGTTGCATTAGTGGAGAACTGAACCAAACAGCAGCGGGATGACCTCTGCCAGCAGGCGGTCCATCTGCGTCTCCAGGTCGCTCGCGGCAAAGCGGACGACGAAGTGGCGGACGCCGGCTTGCGCCAACTCCCGCAGAGCGTCCGCGCAGCGTTCCGGTTCGCCGGCCACGACGGTCTGTGTCCGCGCCGCGATGGCTGCGAGCATCGTCAGCGCCTCAAAGCGGGATCGCGGTTTGGATTGACCGCTCCATTACTGTCGCGGCTCGGATACTTACTGGAAGCGCACTTTGACGTCGGGGCGTTTTTCCAGGTGGACCGTGTCAATGAAGCGGACCTTGGCCGAGGTCATGGTCATCACGAGCGAGGAGGTGCGGGTCCCGTCGCCGAAGAAGCGGACGCCGCGCAGGAGGTTCCCGTCGGTGACGCCGGTGGCCGCGAACAGGATCTGCTTGCCGGTCGCCAGTTCGCTGGTGGTATAGATTCGCTTGGGGTCGCGGACGCCCATGCCTTTGGCGCGTTCCTGCAACTCGGGCGTGTCGAGCACGAGGCGGGCGATGATTTCCCCGTTCAGGCAGCGCAGCGCGGCGGCGGTCAAGACCCCTTCGGGAGCGCCGCCAATCCCCATGACGGCGTGAACGCCCGTGCCGACTACCGCCACCGAGATGCCGGCCGAGAGGTCTCCGTCGCCAATCAGGCGGATGCGGGCGCCGGCGGCGCGGATGTCCTCAATCAGCTTCTTATGGCGGGGCCGGTCGAGCACGATGACGACCAAGTCTTCGATGTCGCGGTCCATGCGGCGGGCGATCGCCCGCAAGTTCACCTTCACCGGAGCGTCCAGTTCTACAACTCCCTTACAGGAAGGCCCCACAATGATCTTCTCCATGTAACAGTCCGGGGCGTTGAGCAGGCCGCCTTGCTCGCTGGCGGCCAGGACCGCGATGGAGTTGGGCGCGCCAGTGGCGCAGAGGTTGGTTCCTTCGAGCGGGTCCACGGCGATGTCCACCTTCCGCAGCGATAAGCCGCTGCTGATTCCCGCGCCGAGCTTCTCCCCGATGTACAGCATGGGGGCTTCATCGCGCTCGCCTTCGCCGATGACGATCGTGCCTTCGATGGGAAGCGTGTCGAGGGCGCGGCGCATGGCCTCGACCGCCATCTGGTCGGACTTGTGGGCGTTACCCTCGCCCATGGTGCGCGCGGCGGCGACGGCGGCTTCCTCGACCACGCGGAGAAATTCAAGCGAAAGTTCTAATTCCATGAGTCCGTTCTCCTCACGGGGATGGGTTTATCCGATGGCTTTATCCGATGACCAGCAGGTTGCCCAAAACCATTCGGGGAAGGAACGCCAGAAATTCCTTTTCCCCTAATCCGGCGCGTTGCATCTGCGCGCGAAGCAAGGTGGGAGCCAGTTCCCGTTCCAGGGGAAGAACGACGATTTGCCCCGGCGACTTGGTGAGCGAGACGTGCCCGTTCAGCGCCTTGCCCGCTTTGAAACCCGCCCGCTCGAACGCTTTCACGGCGCGCCGTCCCGAAATCCCGGTGAGACGCGTCACAGTCGAACCTCAATCTGGCTGGTAATCACTTCGGGAACTTCCCGCAAGCGCCGCCCCCCGGCTTCCCGAAGGTAAACGCGAATGGCTTTGCGGGCGTTTTTCAGAGCGGCCTCGGCGGTCTTGCCTTGGGACATGCAGCCCGGCAACTGCGGCACCTCCGCGACATACCCCTTGTAGTCCTTGTCGTAGATGAGGTTCACTAATACCTTGGCGCGAGTTCGTTCGGGCATTCCGGCCTCCCCGAGCTATTGTGCCACGATTCTTCTCCGGCGGAGCCGCCGGCCCATGCGACGGTTCCTTTTCCCCTGGCTGGTTCTATTCGCCGGTTCTATTCAATGACCACCAAGACCGTGTCGGACTCGACCGTCTGGCCGGGCGTGACCTTGACTTCCTTGACGGAACCCGCCGCCGGCGCGACCACGGGGATTTCCATCTTCATCGCTTCGAGCAACACGAGGATCTGGTCCTCTTCCACCTTGTCGCCGACCTTGCACTTGACCTCGAGCACCTTGCCGACCATGGGAGCCGTCACCGATTGCGCCATTGCTGGTCTCCTTGGGAAAAAACTGCTGCCAAACGATCACGCGCGCGCCTCGCAGCTATAGGGCGATTCCAGTGGGACGTGAGGGCGGACCGCGCCGCCCCCACCCCATCCGATGCTATTGGTAGTTCACTGACTTCGAAGTGAACGATGTGGCCGTCACGTAACCCGCGTCCAGGCCCGGGGCATTGAAGCGGCTCGGCGTGGTGACACCGCCCACACTCAAGGATCCGGTGGGAAACGTCGAGCCCGCGGCGGCGGCCGGCAGAGCCAAGAGCACCCCGGAAGGCACCGTAAAGCTGCCCACGCTGGCGCGCTCCAGGCAAACAAAGGCGGCCCCCACGTTGTTCGTGGTATTGAAGGACGAGCCGGAAATGTACACGAAACTGTTGGGGTCGCCTCCCGACCAGGTGAGGAGCACGCCCTGCGACCGAGTCACCACGGTAATCGCAGCTTCATTCGTCCAGGTCAGCGCGGCGGGCATGGTATGAGTGGTGCGGAAGGCGCCGACCGCAGAGCCGCCGCTGCCGTTGTCGAACGTGTAGGCGCCGGGGTCCAGGTAGGGAGTCCCGCCTCCGCCGAACGGGTCCGTCGGCGGACCGCTCAACTGGGCGCTGTACAGGCCCAGGGACTGTGCCGTCGGCACCAGTTGTTTCGGTCCCCTGGGTCCAGAAACGTTGATGGCGGCTCCGGCATCCAGACCCACGGGCCGGATCGGATCGCTGGCCCCGCCTCCCTGTCCGCTGGTGCGGAACGTGGAAATGCTGCAAGCCCCAATCGAGACCGAGTTGCCCAGCCCCTGAGACCGGGTCAATTGATCGAAGTTGTAGCTGTAGAACACAGCCGCGCCGTAATCGGTCTGGATGTCCACCACTGGCTGGCCGGGGATTGAAAACTTGGAGGCCGAGCGACTCAGACTGATACTCCCCAGCCGGAAGTTTCCGGTGGTGCGGGCGATCTCCAGATCAGAGCCGGAGAATCCGTTGGGGTCGGAGCAAACTCCGCCGGAGGAGGAAACCGACAGAGACGTGAAATTGCTGATGACATCCCCGATTTGGATAGATACAGGAACGTAGCAACCTTCGACGCCCTGGGGGACCTCAAAGGAAATCTGGTCTATGCCGACGCAACAGCCCGAGCGGCCGCGGTAAAGCACGCGGGCCTCGCGCGCGCCGACCCAGACACGCAAATTCAAGCTGGTCATGTCGCCCGGAAGCGGCTGGCCCGCTTCGTTCCCGGTGACCGGCCCCAGCCCCGTTCCCCAAAGGATAATCACCTGGCCCGGACGCGCCGAGCTGGTGATGGAGTTGAACGGGCGATCGGACTCGGAGTTGACGACCTGCATCACGCCGGGACCGCTGCCGGCCTGGTTCAGGGAAAACGTCCCGAACGAATTGCGAACCACCGTGATGGGCGACGAGGGACTGGTGACGTTGTTCCGGGTGACCGTCAGCGTTCCGGTGCCCAGGGGAGTATTGGAGGGAAGGACCGCAGCCACCTGGCCGGCGCTGGCATAGAGCATAATCGCGTCCAGCGAAGTTCCGCCGACCGTCACCCGGACCGAAGTCCCCGCCAGTCCCTGCGAAGTGGGGAGCGGAAAGCTGCTGACTTGGACGAGGGTGGCCGGCCCCAGGTTTTGTCCAAACACGATGAAGATCGCGCCTTGCGCAATGCCGGCGTTGGGCAGGCCCGGCAGCGCGTAACTGGCGCCATTGAGGACCCCGTTCGCCGCGATGCTCGGCTGCTGGGCGTGGGCCCCGACGGACGCAAGAATCAACCCCGCAAAAACCGAGCTAACAATCAGAATTCGTCTCATGCAACGTCTCCAATCTGAGGTAGAGTAGGGGGGATACGTAGCGAGCATCGAACCCGCCAAACCGCTTTCGTAAGAGCGGTTGGCTATCTTATCATGTTCGGAATGCTTGTACCAAAAATTCTTAGCAGCGGCGGGCTTCGAGCGCATCCGCGACGGCTTGCGGTCGGAAGAGGACGCGTCGCGTCAATTTCGGCCTAACAACTTCCGCCGCACCTCACTCCAAGGCGCCGCGGAGCCTGGATTCTCGAGATGCTCGGCCCACCGGCGATCCAGTTCAGCCTTTTGTTCCGGCGTGAGCGCCAGCTCGACTTCGCGTTCGGCATCGCTAAGACTGTCCCAGAGCGCCATTGCCAGTTCCGCCCGCTCACCTGCGGGAAGTTTGAGGAGTTGAGAAAGCGTATTGGAACTCATATCGTGATCTTTTCACACCGGCACGCTATCGGCAGGGATGCCCTCCGGCGTGAGCAACACTTTGCGCCGGATCGCCGCCTGCGTAGAGGCCCACGGCACAGAACGACGCGCCGTGGCTACGCACTTCACAAGGATTCGTCTCGAAGGCACGAAAAAGGTCGCGGCAACTGGTCCCGGACATGCTGGCCCAATCCAACGCGGTGACGTACCGCGTCTACACGAAAGGCCCTTTCCCGCGACTTGCATGCCACAACGCCAACACTTCAATGCGTGCGGAACGAATCCGGTAGTAGAGATGATAACGGACGCGGCTCAGATGAATCCTGCGGACATCCTCCAGTTTCACGTTTGTCGCTCGCGCTCCAACGGCTGGCGGCGTGAAATGAGATCAAACCCGCGACGGAGTTCTTCCTGGAACGCTTCGGGAGCTTTGGGCCGGTTTGCCAGCCACCAAGTCGCTGCTTCTTGTATCTCCGCGGCAGCGCGGCGAGTGATCTTGATTGGCAGCATTGCGCCGGTTAGGGAAGCTGATTCAAAAAATCTTGTGCGTCGAGTAATTCTCCCCGATCCGCCTCGGCAATCGCTTCCAGAAGCGCGGCTTCGTCTTCCGCGCTGAGCGCGAAGGTGCGCTCATCGGCTAGGAGGATCGTGACCGTTGCGCCTTCGCTCAAGGCCTCCCCTTCCACGACGATTTGACCACCGACCACTTTGCCTTTTGTGATACGCATGGTTCGATTTTACCTCTTGGCCGCAACTTCGTCCACAAACGCCGTCCGCTTCCGATCCAGTCATTTCCGGCTGACTCTCAGTAAGCGCTGCTGCGCCGCACGTGGACCATCGAGAATACCTACACCGGCATATTACCGTGCTTTTTGCGGGGCAGGTCGTCCTGCTTCTGCAAGCTGACTTCGAGCGCACGGATCAGGTTCGGACGGATGTCCTGCGGATCAATCACATCGTCCACGTGCTGCAAGGCGGCCGAGTAATAAGGATTCACGTACTTGTCGAAGAATTCCTTGAGCCGCTGCTGGCGGACGGCTTCGGGATTTTCCGCCGCGCTGAGCTCCTTTCGGAAGAGAATGTTGACGGCGCCCTCCGGGCCCATCAGGCAGACCTCCGCGGTAGGAAGCGAAAAAACAAAGTCGGCTCCCAGGTCCTTGCTGCACATCGCCAGATACCCGCCGGCATAGGCTTTGCGGAAAACCACGGTGAGCTTCGGAACGGTCGCTTCGGCGAAGGCATAGAGCATCTTGGCTCCGTGGCGGATGATGCCCTTGCGCTCCATTTCATTGCCGATCAAGAAGCCGGGCACGTCCTGCAAATTGACCAGCGGGATGTTGAACGCGTCGCAGAAGCGCACGAAGCGCGAGCCTTTGTCGGAGGCGTCCACGTCGAGGCAGCCGGCCTTGAACAGCGGATTATTGGCGACGATTCCCACCGGATACCCGTCGAGCCGCGCAAAGCCCACGATGAGGTTCGTGGCGTACTCTCGCTTGATCTCAAAAAATTCGCCGTGGTCCACGATTTGCCCGATCACGTCGTGCATGTCATAGGAGCGGCGGGCCTCGGTCGGTACGATCTTGAGGAGCGCGGGAGAGCGTCGCCGCGAGTCATCGGTGGGGTTGCGGCGCGGCGGCTTTTCCTGGCAGTTGGCCGGCAAGTAGCTCAAAAGCTGACGTGTCTTTTCCAGGCAATCCTTGTCATCGGCGGTGGTGAGGTCGGAGACGCCGCTGATCGTCGCATGGATCGAGGGTCCGCCCAGCTCTTCGTTGGTCGTCTTCTTGAAGACCACCGCCTCCACGAGCGGAGGCCCGGCGATGAACATGTAGCTGGTCTTCGCGACCATGAAAACGAAGTCCATGAGCGCCGGGGAGTAGGCCTGGCCGCCGGCCACCGGACCCATAATCAAGGCGATCTGCGGCACCACGCCGGAGGAGCGGACGTGCCGGAAGAAAAGCTGGCCGTACTCACTCAACGATCCCATCTCCTCGGTGACGCGCGCGCCGCCGGAGTCGTTCATCCCCACGACGGGACAGCCCATGCGCCGCGCCAGATCCAGAGTCTTCGAAATTTTCTTGCCGTGGCGCTCCCCGAAAGTGCCCGCGACGACGGTGAAATCTTCGGAGTAGGCGAATACGTCCCGCCCGCTCACCTTGCCGACGCCGGTGACCACGCCGTCGGCGGGAAGCTCCGCCTTGTCGAGACCGTAGTCGGTTCCGATGTGCCTGGCGAAGAGGTCAAATTCGAGAAAGGTTCCGGGATCAAAGAAGGCGTCGAGGCGCTCGCGGGCGGTCATCTTTCCGCTGGCGCGCTGTTTCGCGGCTGCCTGCGGGCCGCCGCCTGCGCGGAGCTTTTCTTTTCGCTCGGTCAGTTCCCGGACTAGCTCATCCATGCTGCTCACAAACTGTTCCTCCGTGGTAAGAACTCCTATGAAGCCGTCAGGGCACGACTTCAGTCGTGCCGGTCCGTCAGGCAAGCATAGCGGCTTCAGCCGCTGAGGTGAGTTGGAACGCTGGGAACGTGCCTCCCCGCAACCACCGGGAAGACGTTCCTCAGGGGCTAAAGCCCTCGTGGTCCGGCCTTGGTCCGGCATGGCTGAAGCCATGCCCTGACGAATTCGTGGAATCCGGAATTGTCACTATACTGTGTGATCCTCAATAACACCTAACCCCGACACCTGGCCTACCGGTTCGCCTTGCGATAGCCCAGCGCGTCCTGCGCGATGATAAGCTTCTGGATATTGGCGGAACCTTCGACGATTTGATACGACCGCGAATCGCGGAAGTACCGCTCGATGGGATATTCCTTGGAGTAGCCCCAGGCGCCGTAGATTTTCAGAGCGCAGTCGGCGGCGAAGGCGGCGGTCTCCCCGGCGTAGTACTTGGCCATGGAGGTCTCGAGGTTGTTCGGCCGCCCCTGGTCCTTGAGCGCCGCCGCGCGATAGAGCAGCAGGCGCGCCGCGTCCTCCTGCACCAGCATCTGCGCGATCATGTCCTGGATCATCTGGTATTCGCCGATCTTCTGCCCGAACTGGACGCGCTGGTTGGCGTACTGGACCGAGGCCTCGCGGCAGGCGCGGGCCAGGCCCACGGCCCCGGCGCCGCAACTGAGCCGCGTATAGTTCAAGTCCGTCATGCAAATCTTGAAGCCGTCTCCTTCGTTGCCGACCAAGTTCTCGCGGGGCACCTTGCAGTTGTCGAAGAACAGCTCGCCTGTCGGAGAGGCGTTGGCTCCGAGCTTGTCCGCAATGGCTTTCGCGGTGACGCCCGGCTGAGGGAGGTCCACCATGAAGGCGGAGATGCCCCGATGCTTTTTCTCGGGATCGGTGTAGGCATAGACCAGCGCCACGTCGGCGACCTGGGCGTTTGAGATCCAGGTCTTGCTGCCGTTCAACACATAGCCGGCGCCGTCGCGCGTGGCGCGGGTCCGCATCGCGGCCACGTCCGAGCCGGCGTCCGGCTCCGTGATGGCAAAGCAACTGAGCAGTTCGGCGTTCGCAATCTTCGACAGGTACCGCTGCTTCAAATCCTCGCTGGCAAAATCGAGCAGCGCGCGCGCCGGGCCGATCTGCATATTGATGGCGACGCGCAGGGAACTGTGAATGCGCCCGATTTCCTCCGTGATGATGACGAGCGAGACAAAGCCGGTATTGGTCCCGCCATATTCTTCCGGGATGATGCAGCCGAAGAAGCCAAGTTCGCCCATTTTCTGGACGAGGTCTTTGCGGAAGCGGTGCTCCCGGTCGTCTTCGTCCACCGTGGGAGCGACTTCCTTTTCCGCAAATTTCCGCGCCGCCTCCTGAATGGCCAGCAACTCATCGTTCAAGTCAAAATCCACGATCGTACCTCCTTGCGATTATCCCTGCGCGGCACAAGCGCAACCGTGCGTCCGCTGGCCAGCGGGGAGAGCATCGTTTAGCATGTTCTGTGCCATCGCGTTCTGCCGGTAGCCCCAATCACAGTCAACTGCTTTCCCCGTCCGGTTTGCCACCGCCCGCGCGCCCTCCGAATTCTCCCATAAATTCATAGAAAAACTGAAAGGAATGTATCAGTTCGGGGGATTTCACCCACTGATTGGGGAATTCTGATGACGGCCGCTGCCCCGCGAACAGGGTAGGGAAATGATGCATGGCCGAGTTCTCGCACGATATTCGGGCCGTGAACAGCGCAAGAGGGCGATGGGAAAGACAGGGAAAGACATATGTTTCCTACTGATCTGCGCCGAGTGGGGAAACATCGGCTCAGGCAGCAAGGTGTTCGGGAGGCTTGCGTAGCGGGCCGGACGATTTGGTTCCGAAATTGCTCTCCGTAAGACGGGGTATTGGCCTGAGGTGCGGCGTCTGCCCCAGGGAGGGATTGCTCGGGTGGCAGACGGGTGGCAGAAAAGACCGGAGCATTCGATGGTTTCGTTGCCGAGTGTCTTGTCGCTGAAGAGACGGTCGAGCAGAGTCGGGTCGAGGGCTTCTGCTGCGAGGCGCGCTATCGCAGGGCTGACCGTGATTTTTTTCTTCCTCCCCCTGAGCCGTTTCTATCTGGCCATCGAGCTGGAACCCATCAACTGCCTGGGCCACGAGCATTCGCACACCGCCGCTGTGCAAAGCGGGCACCAGCACTCGCATTCCTCGGAATTACTTCCCGCTGGCCCCAGCGGTCCCAGCGGTGATGACCACGGCTTCTTTTTTCAGCACTGCAAAGACCAATATGAAACGATGATGTTAGGCTCCCTGCCGACCTTGGCAGTTCCCGTCACGATTTCCTTCCAGCAATCGGAGTCCGCGCGGGCGCTCCTTGCGCCGGAGTCCTTCGGGCTTGCGGACGCCGATCTTCCTCCGCCCTTTCATCCTCCACGATATCGAAGCTAACGGATTATCATACGAGGTAAATCGGACAACGGCAACGGTGCGCCCGCGTTCCGCCGGCTCATTAGGCAGCCGCAAGGGTGGCGCTACGGAGGCCGCTTGTCTTCTCGGAGGAGGATTCGATGTCTCAGTGTGCCCTGGCCGTGCGGCTCACTTCGGGGAGCACATCACTCGTGTTGCGCGCACTGCTCGGCGGGTTCGCACTGCTGTGTCTGTGCAGCGCCTTTGCGTTGGCTCAGGAACCGGGCGTTCCTGAAACGCAAGCAGAAACACAAGCCCCCCCGAAAAGTGGACATGCGCATCCCCCGGGCGCGACGACGCCCCACGAGCACCCGCCCGCCAAGCCCGATGCTCCTGCCCAGCCGCAGCTTCCTGCGGCGCAAGAAGCGACTCCGCCAGCGCATGTCCATACCCCGGAGCAAGCAGCCGCTCCCGAGCACGATCAGGAAGCGCAAACGCCGGACGCCGCCGTGGTTCAAGCCCTCCTGGGGCTGACACTCGCGTTCGCCCTCGCGTTGGTGTTGTTCGCGCGGCGTTCCGGGATATCCGGTGGGACGGTCCCCCACCGCCCCGGCAGCAACCTTCTGGAATGGCCCGTGGTGGGGAAGCTGCTGCGCTGGCGGCATTTCCCGACACTGCTGGTCGCGCCGACACTGGTGGTCTTTCTTTTTATTGTCCTGGCCGGACTGTTCGGCGAGCAAAACACCAGCAACCCGGCGATCCTGCTGACGTGGATTCTCTGGTGGCCTGCGGTCATCTTTACGTTTCTCTTGCTGGGCCGCATCTGGTGCACGGCTTGCCCGTTCGGAACCATCGGCGACCTGGCCCAGCGAATTTTCACTTTCGGTTTGCGGCCTCCGCGCATCTTCCGAAATATGTGGTGGCGGCTGGGACTGTTCCTGGCGCTGACTTGGGCGACGACCCTGTGGGCGCTCGACCGCTGGCCCCTGGGGACGGCCTTGCTGGGGTTGAGCCTCACGGCCGGGGCCGTGGCGCTGGCGGTTGTCTATGAGAAACGAACGTTTTGCCGCTACGTATGCCCCTTGGGCGGAATCTTCGGCCTCTATGCCATGGAGGCTCCGGTGCGCATCGGGGTCAAGGATCAGCACATCTGCCAGCACGACTGCGCCGGGAAGAATTGCGCCGAAGCGTGCGCCTGGTTTGAATTCGCCTCTACGCTCGACCGCAACGCCGAGTGCAACCTCTGTTTGGAGTGCGTGCGGGCTTGCCCGCACCATAACATCGTGGTGCAGACGCAAGCCCCGGCCACCGACCTGGCCCTGTTTCAGCCGCATCGGAAATCGCTCGATGAGGCCGCCACGGTGGCGGCGGTGCTCGGCGTGGCGCTGTTGCAGACGATGGTGATGCTCAACGCCTGGGAAGGCTGGGAAGCCAGGATTGGGGGCTTCTTCCATCTCTCTCCCGGCCCTATACTCTACACCGCGATCTTCTTGACGCTCGGGTTGGCGGTTCCCGTCCTGCTCGTCGCTCTCATCAGCTATGTCGGTCTTCGCGGGACTGCGGCCCGCGGCGATATCTTCCACGCCTTCCGGACGTATGCGTACGCCTTCTTGCCGTTGGGCCTGGGATTGCACGCGGCACACAATTTCCATCATCTATTTGGCGAAAGCGGCGCCTTGTGGCTGGGCTTGAAACAGGCGCTCGCGCAGTACACCGGATGGGGCAGTCCGGTGACAACGGCCGCGGCCGCATCATTCGGCCCGAATGCCTTGTTCGTCCTGCAATGGCTGGCCCTGGTCGGGGGACTGTATCTGGCCTACCGCGTAGCCGTCGCCGTGGCGCGGCGCAATGCTTCTCCGCCCGCCAGCGCCTTCCGCGCTGTGCTGCCGATTCTGCTGTTCGCGGTGGCTTACACCCTCCTCAATATCCTGATTCTGTCGGCGCCCATGGCCCACCGGCACTAAATTGCCGCGTCCAAACGGGCGGTTGATCCCTCCGACACCCCCGAGGGTAATGGGGTCTTTTGACTTGAAAAACTCCCTTGCGCTATTTCTGAGGTTTGAATAAGATTGGGTTGATGCCCGGTACCGCCGTCAAATTCCGCGAAAAAACGGACTTCGTTGATTCCGTTATTTGTGATGATGCCCTTTCCGCGCTGTCGCTGATCCGCTCTGGCATCGTGGACGCTATTGTGACCAGTCCCCCATATTACGGCCAGCGGGACTACTCCTATCCGAATCAGATCGGGAGTGAGGCAACAGCGGAAGCCTATCTGGAAAGACTCCTGGAGGTATTCAAAGAATGCATGCGGGTGCTGAAGGAAACGGGAACCCTCTGGTTGAATCTCGGGGATAAATATGCGGATGGGAGATTACTTGGACTTCCGTGGCGGTTGGCTCTGGCCCTCCAAGCCAACGGCTGGATTTTGCGCTCTGATGTCATTTGGTGGAAGCCAAACGCCATGCCGTCCTCCGTTAAGAACAGGCTGACGTGCGATCACGAGTACCTGTTTTTCCTGACCAAAAACAATGCCTATTACTTCGACGGGGACGCCATTCGGGAACCTCATGTCACGTTCTCGGAACATAGTAGGATGATGGGGGGAAGGAACCACTTCGGCAAACGAGGGGGTACTCCTGAAAAGGGCAAAAATTGCGGCAATCAAAATCTTCATAGGGCACGCTGGGATCAGGCCTTTCATCCGAAAGGTCGCAACAAACGAACCGTATGGGAGGTCCCCCTTTCGAAATTCCCCGACGCTCACTTCGCGGTTTTCCCAGAGAAGCTAATCGAGCCGTGCATTCTTGCAGGAAGTCCAGACGGCGGATTGGTACTCGATCCATTCATCGGTAGCGGAACGACAGCCCTCGTTGCCTTACGGCTCAGGCGACATTTCATCGGCATAGATTGCAGCAAGCGATACTGTGAAATGGCAGAAAACCGAATCAGAGAGCAGTCGCTTGTGCTTCCTTTTAGCGCTTCGCCAGATCTTTGAATAATGGAATTAGTTTCTGGAGACGCTCTATCAATAGTGGCTCAATCTTGGCAACTTGATTAGGATTAACCTGAATGAAAATGAAATTCTCCGATTTCAAGGACTTCAGATCACCGCCCCAAGATTCTGCTATAACGATCGGGAGGCACGTGTAACCGTTCTTTTCGGCAACCGATATGGACTTGTCGATGTCTCTCGTAAATAGCATGGCGTGACCACCACCCATTGTTTCCCGAGTTTTTACTGGAATTAGGATCGAGCGATGTGGGCCAGAAACCTGCACGTCGTATGTCTCGTCGTGAATCCGCACTTCTTTCTCACTCACGGACAGGTGGATTGCATGTTCCTTGAGAACTGTTCTTAAACAGCGACGAACAATCCCCTCAAATAACCCTCCTTTTAGTGCTCTCCGACTTCCTTCTAGCCTAGCAAGCATTACCTCGGAAATTGACGGCCAGGTCCAGCTTTCGAACTCGGGGAATAGTGGTGCGACAAATTTTCTGACCTCGTTAAGGAGATGTGCTTTTCTAGCTTCGGGAGTCTCTCCGGGGACATGGGCCAGCAAAGGACCAAGGCGTTGTGCTGGTGCGTCGCGAAGTATCCATGCCAAGAAATACCACCTGGCTTGGGAATTTGCGTATGGTTTGCCAACGCCGTCCAAAAGCTCAACCTCAGACTTGCGCCTCAAAAAGCCGGATATTACCGTTTTGGCCTTCTCATCTGACTTTTCGTTCACAAGGTCTTGTGATGTCTTATACCCATTTTCACGGAGGTAGGCCACGAAATCGTCATAGAACGCTTTGTTTATATTGACTATCGCCACAAGTTCAGCGAGACGCAGATTGGCTAGAACGAAGCCCAAAGGAACCCTCCCAAAAAGGCACAGGCGTGAATTATGCCACGGAGTGACGCCCGGCCATACTGTTTTCATCGCAGCCACGCTTGGATTATTGAGGAGCTTTTGAACCCGGGGGCTTCAAGTTGAAACGCCACTACCCCCTCCCGCCTGCGCGAAAACAAACCGCAGGGATTGTGCTAGAATGGCAGACTGTCGGAACGATGTGAGGGAGGAAGGCTGTGCCGGCCGAATACATTCCCATTGTGATTTTCCTTGTTCTTGCCACGCTGTTCCCGGTGGTCACGCTGCTGGCGGCGAAGCTAGTCCGCCCGTCGTCACCCTACGCGGCAAAGCTGCGCCCCTACGAGTGCGGGATTGAGCCGGAATCGGATTCGCGGGGCCGCTACACCGTCCGGTTCTACATCATCGCCATTCTGTTTGTCATCTTCGACGTGGAAACGATCTTCCTGTTTCCGTGGGCCGTCCAATTCAAAACGCTGGGAGTGTTCGGGCTGATCGAAATGCTGATCTTCCTGGGGATACTGGTCGTGGCCTACATCTGGGTTTACGCCAAGGGCGCCCTGGAGTGGGTCTGATCCTGCCGCGGCGCGCCTTCCCACACCCGCTTCGCGCGGGTTCCATCTTGACGCCCTCCCAACCGACTCGGTTCGTCCGGACGGAACCGAGCGCCGCATCCCGTTTTGCCTGTGGTAGAGTCACCGCGAACGCAATCCCGTCAGGGCACGACTTTAGTCGTGCCGCCCAGCAGTCACAAACGGGCGGTTTCAGCCGCTGAGGGAGGTAGTAATGCTGCGGACACACACCCATCAGCCGTCGGAAAGACATCCCTCAGCGGCTAAAGCCGTCTGCGGGAGAGATTTTTCGGCATGGCTGAAGCCATGCCCTGACAAACTCCTCGAATCCAAGATCGTCACAATATTGTCTGACTTCCCGAGATGACTCACCGCGCAAAAGTTCTGCTTGCGGCGGCCCTCGGGTTGGGCGGTGTGGCCTATCTGGTCTTCCGCGTCGGCGCCAGCCGCGAATGGCAGCAGTTCCATTGGGCAGAGTTCTGGGAGAGCTTTCTTCGTCTGCGCCTCTCATATCTCCTGGTGGCGGCCGCGCTGATCTTCAGCAGTTATTTATTTCGGAGCCTGCGGTGGCGCGAGTTCCTTCGCCCGATGAAACCGGCGGGCCTGCGGAATCTGTTGGTGGGAACCCTGGTGGGCTTTACGGCCGTGGCGTTGCTGGGGCGTCCGGGAGAAGTCGTGCGGCCCTGGCTGATCGCGCGCAAGGAAGGGTTGGCGGTCTCCTCGCAGCTCGCGGCCTGGACCCTCGAACGCGTCTTTGACAGCCTTACGGTCGCCGGCATTCTGGGCCTGGCTCTGCTCTTCTTTCCTGCGCCCGCCGGCATCAACGAGAGCCACGAACAGCTCCTGGAGCATTTCCGCCGGGCCGGAATCGTTTTGCTCGCAGGCGCGGTGGCGCTGGGGATCGCCGTCAGCCAGTTCCGCCGGCGACAGCGATTGATTCTTGCGGCGCTCCATTGGCTCAGTCGTCCGCTTCCGGAAAAAGCTCGCGCCTTCCTTGCGAGAATCACGGAGAACTTCGCGTCCGGCCTGACGGGGATTGAAAACATCCGCAGCTTGCTGCGATGCGCTGGTTTTTCCTGGCTGGTCTGGCTGAGTGTGGTAGCGGCCTACTGGAGCGTGCTGCAAGCCTTGGGCGAGCCGGTTTCCCGCCTGGGCCTGAGCGCCGTGGTGCTGGTGATGATAGCAACGATCGTCGGCTCCGCCGCGCAGTTACCGGCCGTGGGCGGCGGACCGCAGGTAGCCACCGCCTTCACGCTCGCGCAATTGTTCGGCGTCCCGCTCGAGATGGCCTCGAGCGCCGCCCTCCTGCTCTGGGCCTTGTCGTTTATGATGGTCCTCATCCCCGGCCTTCCGCTGATGGCGCATGAGGGGCTGAACTGGCAGCGGCTGCGCCGCGTCGCCAAGGAGGGACTGTGACTGCTGCTCATTCCCCTCCGGCCTCTTTTGCCGTAGAATGCTCGTCTCCCGGTTGGAGCAGCAGAAGCCGGATCAAATCTTCGGAATGAGGTCACCATGAAAATTGATATTTTCTGCCACATCTTTCCCAAGTCCTTCTCCGATCGAATGCTGGCGATGTCGGAACGCGCCGCGTATATGCAAAAACGGGTGCGTGAAATTCCCGTGATGACGGACCTGGAGCAACGCTTTCGCATCATGGACCAGTTTCCCGGCTATCAGCAGGTCTTCTGCCTGGCGTCGCCGCCGCTCGAAGCCATCGGGGATTCAAAGTCCTCCCCGGAACTGGCGCGCATCGCCAACGACGGCATGGCCGAGCTGGTTGCCAAGCATCCCGACCGCTTCCCGGGATTTGTGGCTTCGCTTCCGCTGAACAATATGGACGCCTGCATGAAGGAATTAGACCGTGCGATTCAGCAACTCGGCGCGCGGGGCGTGCAGATTTTCAGCAACGTCAACGGGCGGCCGCTCGACGAGCCGGAGTTTCGCCCGCTCTTTGAGCGCATGGCCGCCCACGACCTCCCCATCTGGATGCACCCGTCGCGCCCCGCAACGTTTGCCGACTATCCGGTCGAGAAGAAGTCTAAATTTGAGATGTGGTGGGTGTTTGGCTGGCCCTATGAAACCAGCATCGCCATGGCCCGGATTGCGTTCACTGGAATTTTCGACGCCTTCCCGAATTTGAAGATCATTACGCACCACACGGGCGGGATGGCGCCGTACTTTGAAGGCCGCATCGGGCCGGGGCTGGATCAACTCGGCGTGCGCACGCCGGAAGAAGACGGCGACCTCGTCAAACACAACTTGAAGCGCCGCCCGCTCGACTACTTCCGGATGTTTTACGGCGACACGGCGCTGTTCGGGGCCGTCGCGCCGCTTGAATGCGGCGTGTCGTTCTTCGGACTCGACCACATCCTGTTCGCCACCGATATGCCGTTTGACCCGGAGAAAGGCCCCGGGTTCATCCGTGAGACGATCCGCGCTATCGAGGCGATGTCCATCGCGCCCGCCGACCGCGCCAAAATCTACGAAGGCAACGCGCGGAAGCTGTTAAAGCTGGACTGAAAAGAGCCAGGAGTTACTAATACTTTGAACGGAAATATTAACGCCGACGGTATAGCAAAAAAGATATACTATATTGAGCAGTATGCCGTGGACTGTAGAGACTCTTAACGCGGTTGTGGATGCGGAGTTGGAGGGACTTCCATCCGATATGCGCGCTCGTTTTGTGAATATCGCCCATCTGATCGAGGAGTTTGGTCTGGAGCGAGTCCGGGAGCCCCATGTCAAGCACTTGCAAGGGCCTCTTTGGGAAATGCGGATGAAAGGGAAGGCTGGCATCGCGCGCGCGATCTACGTCACCACGGGTGATCGGCGGGTTGTAGTTGTCCGGGTCTTAAGAAAAAGGACCCAGAATACACCCAGGCGCGAAATTGAACTGGCCTGGAAACGGGCCAAGGAGATTGGCAATGAGTAAAGTTAGACAGCTTCATCGGAAATGGTTGAAGAACAGAGAATACCGGCTCGCCTACCAAATGCTGGCGCCGGAGTTCGAGCTGGCACGAGCAGTTATTCAGGCTCGTGTGCGGGCCGGGCTCACTCAGGAGCAACTCGCCGAGCGTATGGAGACCAGCCAGTCCGTCATCGCCCGCTTGGAAAGCGGCCGAGTTCGGCCATCCACACACACTCTAGAACGTCTTGCCGCAGCTACAGGAACCCGTCTGAGAATCAGCTTCGAGCCGGATCGCGCACAACCTTGAATACTGCACTCTTCAGTCGCTGGTAATCTGTCGACCCGCGACGGGTGCAGGAAGTCCTTCAACTCGTCAATAAATTCCGTAACGGCGTTGAAATCGAGATAGACCGAGGCGAAGCGGACGCAGGCAATCCCCTCATTTCACCTGAAGCGATTCGAGGTAGGTAGCGAGGTTGCGCGTGCGGACTTTGCCGAGGTCCTGGTCCCTCTGAATTTGCCCGAAGAATGGCCCCCAAACGGGCATTTCGCGCGACCCGTGCGCTGCCGTCACGGTTTCCTCGCCCGTAATGATCTTTTCGATTTGCTGCGCGGGGAAGTTGCCGCCTCTCCGTTGAGCAATGCGCGTCAGGTCCGGGACCTTTGCTTTCAGGGACGATGCGGCAGGTCCTGCGCCTTTTGCGTCTGTCCCGTGGCAGGCAGCGCAGTAGGCGCGGAATAGCTCCGAACCTTTCAGAGATTCAATCAATTGATCCGGGGTCCGAGAACTTGGGGTCTGATCTTTCGTGCCTGCTTGCTGGGCATCCGCCCTGGGGGTCAATTGCATCACCACCAGGGCGCCCATCAGGAGTGGAACAAATCTTGGAAGAATCATGAGGCCCTCCTGCGTCACCAATCCAGCCGGGGAGGAGCACTAGCCGAAGGTCAGGAACTCCGGTTCCAGCACCGACCGGATGATGTCTCTGCGCGAGATGATTCCGACGACTTTCCCCTGCGAAGTCACCGGGACCCGCAATACGCCGCACTCTTCCAGCAGCCGCATGACTTCGTCCATGGGGGTGTCGGCATCTACGGTGATCGGCTCAGGAGACATGAGGTCCTGGGCGGTCAGGTCTTCCAGGTTCTTGCCATCAATCAGAGCAGCCATGATGTCCGCCTCCGTGATGACGCCCAGCACTCGGCCATCCTGATCTGTAACCGGCATGCCGCTGATTTCGTTGACGACAATCTGTGTGGCGACGTCCCGAACGGAGGCCCGCAACGTTGTCGCCAGCACGGGTCTCTGCATGACCTCGGAAGCCTTCATGGAATCCTCCTGTCTCTTGCGTTTTTCATGCTCCGGCGCATTATCTTTTGATCTCCATCTAAAAGACCTGCAAGCCTTCTTCCATCCTCACTATTCCGTTTTCTCCTTTAGTTTCAATCGAGAGGCACAACGTTGCTGGGGAATCTAACGAACCTCTAGGAAGGGACTGGGTGGTATTACGCAGGTTGGCCGGCGATTTACGAGCGCGGCGAGCGGAGCAGGTCTTTCAACTCGTCCATGAACTCTTTGACATCTTTGAAATCCAGGTAAACAGAAGCGAAGCGGACGTAGGCCACCTTGTCCAGCTCGCGGAGGCGGGTCATCAGGAGTTCGCCGATCTGCTGCGAGGGGACTTCGCGGTCGGCCGCATCAATCACCAGCGCCTCGGCGTGGTTGACGATTTCCTCCAGGCGGGTCATGCTGACGGGGCGTTTTTCGCAGGCGCGCAGCAAGCCCGCCAGAATCTTCTGGCGGTCGAATTTCTCCCGCCGCCCGTCTTTCTTCACGACCATGTAAGGGATTTCATCCACGCGCTCATAGGTGGTAAAGCGGCGTTTGCAGCCGAGGCACTCCCGCCGCCGGCGAATGGCCAGGTGCTCTTTGCCTTCGCGGGAATCCACCACTTTGTCTTCCGGATGACCGCAGAATGGGCATTTCATGTCGCGGGGTATCTTCCTCGAAGCGGTTGCGAAACCCATTGGGGGCCGTCAGGGCACGACTTCAGTCGTGCCGTCCGGTCCGCAAGTATAGCTTTTTCCTTGCGGCTTCAGCCGCTGAGGGACAAACCTCAGGGGCTAAAGCCCCCTTGTGGGTCGCGCGTTTTCGGCATCCCGGCTTGCCGGGATGCCCTGACGGGATCCCAAAGAAGGGTATGCAACAGCCTCTTGTGTTTCCAAAACCGCCTCAGTATATCACACCGGCTCGTTGACCATCTGGTTACGGGAACCGGTTGCCAGATCGAATTCAGGCATCTTTCAGGCAGGATCGAGAATCCATTGGTAGTAGAGGTGCCAGGAGGAACTATGGAGGAACTATGAAGGAATGGATGAAGAAGTGGTTGAGCGTGGCGCTCTGCTTTACCCTGCTGGTTTCGACCAACTATCCTAGCGTGTACGCGACGGCCGCCGTTGTCGAGGACACGCCAGGGATTGACCCGCTGCTCAAGAAGCCTTATCTCGAATTGCTGACTCTGGCGCCGACCCTCAAGTTCACGAGCCAGCAGTTTCAGGCGGTCCGTGAGCGCCTGAAGAAGGAAGAGAAGGCCAAGAAGGACAACCTCAAGCGCAAGCAGGACGACCTCGAGAAACAGGTCCGGCAGGTGCAAGCCGATCTGAAGCAGCTCAACGAGAAATCCGCCGTCGAGAGCGAAACGGTCAAGAACCAGCGCCACGATCTCCATTGCCGCATCCAATCCCTCCAGGCCCAACTGGCCGACCTAAAGGTCGCGCTCCAGAGTGGCGTTCCGGTCGAGTACGAGAACTACAACGCCAAGCTCGATCTGCTCGAGAAATGGCCCGCGGCCAAGCGCGAGATTACGCAGGCCATCGAATCCGGACAGGCCCGCACCCGCAAGTGGGGCGACGTGCAGAGCATCGGCTTCCGCACCATCGAAGCCAACCAAGAGGACGACATCAAAGCCGGCCAGGAAGCCGTCGAGCAGATGAAGCAGATGGGAATGATCCCCAAGGAGCTGGAAGACTCTACGGTGGCCGAATACGTCAACCGGCTGGGGCAGAACATCGCCCGGAATTCGGACCTGAAGGTTCCCCTGAATGTACGGGTTCTGAACTCGAAAGAGATTAACGCCTTCGCGCTGCCGGGGGGCTTTCTCTATGTGAATCGGGGACTGCTCGAAGAGACGCAGAACGAAGCGCAACTGGCGGGCGTGCTGGCGCATGAGATTTCGCACGACGTGGCCCGTCACAGCCACCGGCTGATGAAGAAGGCTACCATCGCCAGCGTGATCTACCAGGCCGCACAGATTGCGGCGCTCATCCTGACCGGCGGGGTCGCCGGGATCGGGACCTACTACGCGCTCCAGTACGGTTTCTACGGCCTGGGCCTGGCCTTGAGCCTCCAGTTGCTCGGCGTGAGCCGCGACTACGAGATGGAGGCCGACATCCTCGGCGCGCAGTACGTCTGGAAGGCCGGATACAACCCCGAGGGCTTCATCCAGTTCTTCGACGTCATGGCGTCGAAAGAAGGCTACGTCGAAAAGACCAGCTTTTTCCGCACGCACCCCGCTTTCTACGACCGGATCGTCGGGGTCTTCCGCGAGATTTCGTTCCTCCCGAAGCAAGAACAGGCCGTCGAGAATACCAGCGAGTTCCTGGCGATTAAGGCGCACTTGAAGAAAATTGGCGAGGAACTCGACAAGGAAGAGAAAGACCGTCCCACGCTCTTCAAACGCGAGCCGGGCTGCCCCGAGCCGCCCGCAGAGCCAGGAGCCGGAACTTTGCAGCAAAGACCTAGGAGTTAGGGGCCGCTCGGCTCCCTGATCACCCGGCATTCCTCCCCTCGGGGTTCGAGGAATGATCGGGCGGCTCGCACAGAAATCCCACCAGACCAAGGCTAAGGTATTGTTAAAAAAGGGAAAAAGAATTCTCTTTTTCCTCAACCCGGAAATCCTGGACCTAAAAGGAATCTGTATTTTCAATAAGTTAGCTGGTTTCCAGTTTGGTATCAGAAATGCGGGTAATTGCTGTGGTTTTCGTGCCTCGAGAGCAAATTTCAGGCCCGAGCCGAACCATTTCAAAACAATGGAGAGTAAAAAAATGAAGAAAAATCTCCTGGCAATTGCGGCGGTGGTCCTGCTTGGATGCGCAGTCGCGCAAGCAGATACCGTCATTAGTGTATATAGTGGTGGAATCTCTCTCGATGGTTACAGTACTGCGACCGCCGGTACTTCGGCTGACCCATGGTCAATCAGAGAGACCATGACCAGCTCAGGTATCCTTGAGTTGGCCTGTGATCTTTGCGCGCCTGTTGGACCCGATGATGCAACGGGGATCGGCTATCTCTACGGGAAGTGGTTTCAAAAAACCATATTGAACGACTCGGGGGTTGACTGGACATCGTTCGAGCTGGAGCTCCGGATCGATCCGGCCTTGCCATCCTTTGATGGTGATGGTTTGAGTTTCGCGCAGGGAAGCGGCCTTCTTTTCTCGTCAGACAAGTTTGCTACCTACTCTGCGATCGAGGACATCAGAGACTACCTGAACTTCCATAACGGATTGGTTGCCGTTGGTGAGTCGGTGACCTTTAATTTTGCGGTTACGGACAACCAAACTAACGAACCGATTTACCTGGCCCAGACTCTGAACAGGCCTGAGGTTCCCGAGCCGTCCACGTTGCTGACGCTCGTCATTGGGCTGCTGGGACTTGCTGGCGCTGCGCGGCGTCGCTTCGTTTAATGCCCGGCGCGAGCTTGGTGAGCCGGAGACGGGCAAAGAACACGAAGGAATAGTTTCAGAATATTGGCGGGAGGGTGACCAATGGGTAAATTGGTGGCTGTTTGGGTTTTGTTTGTGATGGTTGGAATGGGTCCATCTCTGCTGTGGGGGGCGGAGAACGGCACGCTCCCGGAACCCGCGTCCTTGCTTCTGCTGGCCGCTGGCGCTGGCGCCATTGGTTTGTGGAGAGGGCGACGGCCAAAGGACCCGAAGGAATAGTTTCAGAAGATTGGCGGGAGGTACCAATGAGAATCGGATTGGCGGCTTTGGTATTGATTATGATGGTTGGGATGGCTCCATCGTTGCTGGCGGGAGAGGCTCCTAAGGTCCCGGAGCCCGCGTCTTTGCTCCTGCTGGCTGCTGGCGCGGGTGCCATTGGTTTGTGGAGAGGGCGACGGTCAAAGAACCCGAAGTTATAGCTGGCAATGCCGGATGTATAGAATTTCTCCGGCAGGTGTATCGCGCAGTTCATCGCAAGTCAAGGCGATTGTATGCGAAGCGCGCCTTCCCTCCCGAGCGGCGTCGGGGGAACCGCGGTCTACAGGTGTGAAGCCACTCTGACGCGGCAACCCGAGCCAACCCTACGCCCCGAATCAGCCTGCAATTCGCTTAACAGTTCCACCCACTCAGGCCTGCCATAGAGCAGTGAAGCTTATGGATTGGATTCGAATCGCGAGCGACCCTTACTGGTTCGTATTAGTGGTGTCGTTCCTCGGCATCGCAGTTTGGGAGACCTGCCGGGCCAGACGCGAACTCGCTGCGCCTCTGGGGACACGGTGGGGGAAGCACTCGCTGATCTGGATTTCAGGCGGGATCCTCACAAGGGGGTTGTATGGAGTCGGCCCTGTGCTGGTCGCCGCATCGGTCGAGGGCAGCAGACTCGGTCTCTTGAATCAACCCTGGATGCCGTTTGCCGCACGGTGCATTCTCGCCCTCCTCCTGCTCGATCTGACCAAGTATGCGGTGCACCGGGCGTGGCACTCCTTCCCCATTTTATGGCGCGTGCACCAGGTGCATCACTCCGATCCGGAATATGACTTATCCACTACCTTCCGCTTTCATCCGATTGAGTCTCTTGTGACGCAAGGGGTGTATCTCTCCGTGGTCGTGGTCCTTGCTCCTCCGCCCGTGGCGGTTCTGGCCGCCGAACTGTCCCGTGCTTTCCTGGGTTTCTTCGCACACGCCAATGCGTCGCTTCCGAAATGGGTTGAGAAGATCGCGCGCGTCGTCTTCATCACGCCGGACTTGCATCGCATTCATCATTCGGTAGAAGAATGGGAACAGGTAAAGAATCTTGGCGAGAACTTTTCCTGCTGGGACCGCCTGTTCCACACCTATGTTCCGGAGCCGGCTGCCGGGCAAGCAGCGATGATCACCGGCCTGCGAGGATTCCAGAACCCCGGCAGCCTCGGCCTCACTTTTATGCTTACGCAGCCCTTCCTGCCCGAGCGGCCCGAGCGGCGGCCCGAGCGGAGGGAAGAGCAGCCCTCTCCATCCGTGCCGCTCGCCACGGCCGATTAGCGCCTCCAAGAGCAAATCTTCGGGTCGTGCAGCAAAGAATCCTTTGCGCCCGTGCCGGAGCTTTTCCCGGACGATATCCCCCAGCGATGGCGGTCATAGGGGAAAGGCTACCTCGGAAGTGCCAGTGCTTTTTCGGTCGCGGCGAGCCGCCCCTCCACAAAGGTTGCGATCTCAGGCGTTACGTAGCGTGGCGGATGAATAGAAAAAGCGGGTTTGCCGCGAATTAACTCCACCAAAATCTCCTCCCAGACAGCTTGTTCCAGGCCCGACTCCAAAATCAAACAGGCATCGGCCCGCGCCAGAAACTCCCGCGCCGAGTCTTTGAAGTCCCGCCGAGCGGGGTCTAAGACCGTCAGGTACACATTCGGCTGATAGTAACGCAGGATGCTGTTGCTTTCGATGATGACGTGCCTGCCCTGAGCGGAGCCGAAGGGCTCGTCGTTGGCAATCGCCTGCCGCAATGCCGGGAGAGCAGTTTGCAGGGTTCCCATCCGCACGCGCGCCCACAACGCCCGCCTCGCCCCAGACACCAAAAAGCGTGAGGTGTCGGTCTTGCCGCTGCGATCGGTCTCTTCCGTAATGACGAAGGGAGGCGCGTCGGAGGCGGCGTCATACTCTTCTCCATCCTCCGAATAGGCGCCGTGTCCGTATTGCGTGAGCTTGATGGCGGTCCAGTTGTACCAGGGCAACGCGCTGATCAGCCCGGCCACGACCGAGGTCTTGCCGATGTCGCGGCTGTTGCCGCCCACCACGACCATCTTCATGGCGTCATTCTAGCACCTTAAGGGTGCGTCGAAAGTTGCGTTTCGCAGGCGATGCGGCTACAGAATAGAGGATGCGCCGGCTCCGCCTCCGAGGGAAGGGTAAGAAACGAATCCGTGTCCTTCTTCTGCTGGTATCGTTGGCGGTGGCCGCCTACCATTATTTCGTTCGCCCAACCTATTTCCGAGGGCCGGAAGACTCGCGATGCAGCGGAACCGAGGGCTGCTTTACGGGCGTCGTCACGCGCGTTGTGGATGGCGACACGCTGGACGTCAACGGCGAGAGAATCCGGCTGGTGCTGGTGAATGCGCCGGAACGAGGCACGCCCGAAGGACCCGCCTCCACCGAGTACCTGCGGCAGCTTTGCCCCGTGGGGTCAACGGCGCTGGTGGATCAAGACGATCTCCAGCGTACCGACGCCTACGGGCGGACGTTGGCGGTCGTCTGGTGCGGACAAACGCGGGTCAATGAAGAAATGATCCGAGCCGGCCACGCTCGGGTCTACCGCCGTTTCTGTCGCGAGAGCGAATTCGGCCTCGAACCCTGGGCCGTGGCATGGGGTTGCGGTTGATCGGGCGCACCCCGGAAGATTACGGGCGTCGCTATTTCTGACTCTTCGGAAACCATACTCTCGGACCGGAACCATCCGGTGTATGATAGGCGCGCTAAGAGCCAATTTCATTGGAAGGAAAAACAAAATGAAGGGTGTCACCGGGTTCTGCAAAGTGATGGGCTTGGGGTTACTCTGTCTGGCTCCTCTGCTCGCACAGGCGCAGACAATCAAGGTAACGCTGCTCGGCACCGGCAGTCCGCAGCCGCGCATGGACCGATTTGGCCCCAGCATCCTGGTCGAAGCCGGTCCAGAGAAGCTGGTGTTCGACTGCGGCCGGGGTGCCGCGCAACGCCTCTATCAGCTTCAAATCCCATTTCAAGCCGTGACCGGTTTATTCCTCACTCACTTGCACTCGGATCATGTGGTGGGGATTCCCGACCTGTGGCTGACGGGATGGGTTTATGGCCGGCAAGTCCCCTTTCGCGTTTGGGGACCGGCGGGGACCGAGGAGATGATGTCGCACTTGGAGAAGGCCTACCAGTTCGACATTCACATGCGCCGGGATGTGGATGAGAAGTCTCCGGCGCAAGGCGTTGCGGTCATGGCCAAAGACAGCAAAGAAGATGTGGTATACGAGCAAAACGGTGTCAAAGTGACGGCGTTTGATGTCAACCATGGTCCCGTCAAGCCGGCGCTTGGCTATCGGATAGATTATGCGGGTCGCTCCGTTGTTCTCTCCGGGGACACGCGCTTTTCCGAGAACCTCATCCGGTTTTCGAATGGAGCGGACCTTTTGATTCACGAAGTGATCGCGTCGGATTCCTTCCGGGCGGCCGCCCGAGCTCGTGGGCGAACCCCGGAGCAAATCCAGAGCGTCATTGACCATCACACGACTCCGGAGCAGACCGGGGAAATCTTCACTCGCGTGAGACCAAAGCTGGCGGTGTATTCGCATATCGTCGGCGACGTGAGGGCGGAAGAGTTAATCGCCGCGACACGAAAGACCTATTCCGGTCCCTTGGAAGTGGGCGAGGATTTGATGATGATCGAGGTGGGACGCCAAGTCCAGGTCCGCCGTCCGACCGCGTTAGGCAGGCCCTGAAACCGAATACACCCCGTCCAAACTAGAAATTGCTGTTCACGGCAAGCCGAAAGCCGGGAAGGAGTGAACTCTCCAGCGTCTCCTCCGAGGAAAACCGCCGGGTCAATTGCAGCTCTTCCGCGCCACGCCCGTAGAGTTCCACCGTCTGCTTCTCCGGGTCCACGATCCAATATTCCTGAACGCCAAACTGCGAATAAGCGGTCATCTTTCGCCGGAGATCATGATAAAAGGTGCTGGGTGAGAGGACTTCTACTACAAGCTCCGGGGCGCCATGAATGGCGTCTTCTCCCACAATGCCCCGCCGCGCCTGGCTGATGAACAAGAGGTCCGGCTCCAAGACCGTGTGGTCGTCAAACACCACGTCCACCGGAGCAATGTAGACTTCGCCAAGCGCGTTCGCCTTCACATACTCTAGTAGAAGCGAAAAGAGCTCACCGGCAATTCGTTGATGCTTCGGTGTTGGCGCGGGGGTCATTATGAGTTCTCCGTCAATCAACTCGTGCCGCTTCCTGTCGTCGGGAAGCAGGCACAACTGGGCATAGGTCATCTTTGTAGCAGCAGCCTTCATAGACGTCATTGTAACATGGGCAGACGGATTTCTCCCCGCCAGCCTTCCAAACTGCGACCGCGCTGGGGAAAGGAGAACGGCTCAGCGAAACAGGCTGCTGACGGGGAGCTGAAAACCGGCCAGGAGAGGGCTTTCGAAGGTTTCGTCCGAGAAGAACCGCCGGTCCCACTTGAGTTCTTCCCCGGCGCGCAGATAGAGTTCGATGGCTTGCTCGTCCGGGTCCACGATCCAATATTCGCGGACGGCAAACTGCGAATACAGGGCCAGTTTCCGGAAGCGGTCCTTCTCGATGGTGGTGGGCGAAAGAATTTCCACCACCAGGTCCGGCGATCCTTCGATCCGTTCTTTCACGACCCAAGGAACTCGCGGCCGGCTGACGAACAGAATGTCGGGTTGCAGCACGGTGTACTGGTCGAAGATGATATCCAGAGGCGCGACGAAGACTTCGCCCAGGTTGTAGGCCTGCACATGGGCCCAGACGCGCGCGAGAAGTCGCACCAGAATCTGCTGGTGGCGTGGAGTGGGGGAGGGGGTCATCACCAGTTCTCCGTCAAAGAGCTCGTACCGATTTCTGTCGTCTGGCAAGAGGCGAAGCTGGTCGTAAGTCATCCTGGTTGCCGCCGGGTCCATACTTTTCAGTTTAGCATGGGAGGCGGGAAAGCCTCGACTCACATTGGAGCGCGGTGAGTTCCCCCGAGTCACGGCTCTCACCCGGACATGGGTCCGAATTCTCTTGTGGTGGTGGGGATCGCAGGCTACTCATTCGGCTCGCGGCGGAAACGCTTTCGCGGCGGAGACACTTTTCCGACAAGTCGCGGCAGGCGCGCAACCAGGGCTTGCTGCTCCAAATGTTGTTTCAGGGGGCGAGCGGGCGTGCCCCAGACGGTTTGGCCGGCGCGGACAATCTTGTGCGGCAAAATGCCGCACTGCCCTCCCAGCACCGCTCCTTTCTCGACACGTGCGTGGTCGCCGATGCCGACCTGCCCGGCGATCACGACGTTGTCTTCAATGACAACGCTGCCGGAAATCCCCGTTTGTGAGGCGATCACGCAGTGCTCGCCGATCCGTACGTTGTGGGCCACTTGGACCAGATTGTCAATCTTGGTGCCGCGCCCGATCTCGGTCGGCCCGAGCGCCCCGCGGTCAATGGTGGTGTTGGCTCCGACCTCCACGTCATCGGCGATCTCGACGCTTCCGGCTTGCGGGAATTTGGAGTAGCGGCCGTTCTCGAAAATGTATCCAAAGCCGTCGCTGCCGACGACGCAGCCGCTGTGGAGAATGACGCGGGAGCCTAGCCGAACGCCCGGATAGAGTGTCACGCGCGGGTAGAGCACGCAATCCTCTCCAAGCACGGCCTGCTCGCCAAGCACGCAACCGGCGCCGATCGAGGAGCGGGCGCCGATCTCAACGCGGTCGCCGATCACAACATACGGCCCTATCTCAACGTCCGTTCCAATCGCCACGTCGTCGCCGATCACCGCCGTGGGATGGATGCCGGGCTGTCGCGGCGGGGGGGGATGAAACAGCTCCACCGCGCGGGCCATTGCGGAACGGGGATTCCGCACGCGGATCACGGTCTTGTCGGGCAGCGCCACGCCCGGCGGCGCGAGCAAGCAGCCGGCTTGCGATACTAGAGCCTGTGGCGCGTTGCGGGCGGATTCCAAGAAGGAAACCTCCGACGCGCCCGCGCTCTCGATCGGGCCTACCCCCCGGAGCTGCCTCTCGAGGTCGCCTTCCGGCTCTCCCCCGAGCCGCTCCGCCAACTCGCGGACCGTTATTTCTGTTTCCATCGGCGACTCCACGAACTCCATCCTCCTCCGTTGCTTGTAGTATCCTAGTGAATCCGAGCCGCCGTTGAACCTTCCGCAACCAGGCAGGCCCGAATTACGGAGTATACCGCGAGAGCGCGGCGCATTGGAAATGCGAGGAACCTGTGGCGATTGAAATTTCCAGCACGTCCATCATCAGCCCGCAGGCGAAGATCGCCGACAACGTTTCGGTCGGGCCGTTCTGCGTGATCGAGGACGACGTCGAGATCGGCGCGGGGACGCGCCTGGACTCGCACGTCGTAATCAAGCGGTACACGACTCTGGGGGAAGACAACCATCTTTACCCCGGCGTGGTCCTCGGAAACGATCCCGAAGACAGGAACTTTACCGGCGAGCGGTCTTACCTCAAGATCGGCCGCCGCAACGTCTTTCGGGAAAACTCGAGCGCCAGCCGCGGGACGCCGCCGGAATCGGCCACGGTGATCGGCGACGACAATTACATCATGATCGGGACCCACATCGCCCACAATTGCCGTATCGGAAACAACATTGTGGTGTGCAACAACTGCTCGCTCGCCGGGTACGTTGAGGTCGGGGACGGCGCCTTTCTTTCCGCCGGCGTGCTCGTGCATCAGTTCTCGAAGATCGGGCGGCTGGCGATGATCAGCGGCAACACGCGCGTCAACCTCGACGTTCCGCCGTTTGTGCTCGCTTCCGACTACAGCGTGACCGCGCACGGCTTGAACCTGGTCGGGCTGCGGCGAGCCGGGTTCAGCAAGGACGCTATTCTGCAATTGAAACAGGCCTACCAAATTCTTTACCGTTCCCGCCTGCCTCTCGAAGAAGCCCTGGACCGGATCGCAAAGGAGATTCCAACCCCGGAGGCGCGGCACCTGGTTGAATTCATCCGGCACTCGAAGCGCGGGATCTGCCGCGACTCACGCGCGGGTAGCCGGCGGACGCTCGCCGCCGAACAAGCCGCGGCGGATGATCCGGAGGCGGATGTTCAGGAGTAGAGCGGCGGCTCGCCCGCCGGGCGCGTCTTCCAGCGGCGATGAATCCACAACCACTGATCCGGGTAGCGCCGGATATACTGCTCGATGATGCTGGTCA
>Ga0155949_1125_pt1 | contig 46063 bp, 46 predicted proteins | sample RifCSPlowO2_02_FD_107603 | JGI IMG/M metagenome (GOLD analysis project Ga0155949, IMG submission 107603) | Acidobacteria bacterium RIFCSPLOWO2_02_FULL_61_28
ACGCCTCTCCAGGCGCTCCAAAGCGCCACGATTTGGTCTGGCGAGATGCTGGCGGGCAAGAACGGAGCCATTGGCCGGCTGAAGGTGGGCGTGCTCGCGCCCGGAGCCTTTGCCGACTTGGTGGTCCTCGCCGCCAATCCGCTCGAAGACATCAGCAATACCAAGAAGATTGAGCGTGTCATGAAGGGGGGACGATTCATCCAGTTCGGCTACGATCCCGCGTACTTCAGTTTTACCCGGCCTCCCCGCAGCATCGCCATGGCCACGCCCGCGCCGAAGATTAGCGAGATCACGCCGCACACGGTTGTCGAAGGGAGTCCCGATTTTGAAGTGGTCGTGCGCGGGGTGGGCTTCGTCGGCACCTCCGTAGTCCGCGTGGACGGCATTGCGGTGACGACGACCTTCGTCAACCCTCGGGTGCTCAAGGCCAAGATTCCCGCGTCGGTCGTAAAGAGCGCCACGCCCAATCCTTTCGATGCTCCCGGACCCATTCAACATAGTGGAGTTTTTGGCGATCCGACCGTTGCGATCACGGTGTACACTCCGCCCCCCGAGGGCGGAATGTCCAACAGCGTCTCTCTTCGCATCCGAGCCAAGTGGATGGGATTGAAAGACGAGATTTGGGATTAGAGTGCTGTTGCGCAATGAACCGCAGGAAGGGCGGCTTCGCCGTTCAGCGGTCCGGACCCAGCTCGAATACCATCAAAACGTTGCTTCCGCCGGAGGCTTTCAGCTCGGGGTACAACTGGCCAATATGGCGCTGCCCGGTCGTGCCTCCCCCGACCGCAACGGCCACATATTGCTTCCCATCCACGCCGTAGCTGATGGGATAGCCGGTCACAGGACCGCTGAGCGGGATTTCCCAAAGCACTTTGCCGGTCTCGGCGTCCAAGGCCCGGAAGTAGCGATGCAGATCACCGGCAAACACCAGTCCGCCCGCCGTGGTCAGCACGGAGCCGATGCCTGCCCGCTGATCGTAGTTCCACAGGATCTCGCCGGTGGAAGCGGAAACCGCGGAGAGCCTCCCCACTTTGCCGCCCGAACCTTCCATGTGCACGATGCGATCGTAGTTGACTCCGGAGGCGTTGGTCTCCGGGCGCACCACCTCAAAGATGGTGCAGGCATTGCTGACCGGGTTGTACAGGATATTGGTCCTGGGATTGTAGGCTTTCGTCTGAAACAGCTTTCCACCGCGCATTCCCGGGCACACAAGCTGCGATGTCCCGACCTGTTTGGGAATGATCTCTTCGTTCATGGTGATCGCGCCGGTCTTCGGATCAATACTCTTGTAAATGTTCTGGGAGGCGACGAGCTGCCGGTTCCACAGATGCGCTCCGGTCTCCCGATCGAAGGCCCACAGGATGCCGGGTTTCCCGAGAACGTAGACGACCTTGCGGCGGGCGCCGCCGATGTTCACATCGGCAAGGATGGGATTATCCTGATGGTCCATGTCGAAGTTGTCGCGGGGCTGCATCTGGAAGAACCACTTAATGGCCCCGGTCGCAGCGTCGAGGGCAAGGATGGAGTTTGTGTAGAGCACCGAGCCGCTGCCGGACCCCTTGAGAATCTCAGGATACGGAGCGGCGCTGGCGGTGGTCCAGTAGACCACCTTCGAGGCCGAATCGTAGCTTCCGGTGAGCCAGAACGAGGACTTCCTGCGTTTCTCATGGGGCACGCTGCCCCAGGTCGCGTTGTGCGCGGCGGGATCGCCGGGGCCGGCTACGGATTCCCTTTTCCAAAGCTGCCTGCCCGTAGCCGCGTCATGCGCGCTCAGAAAACACGACGACGGAGCTTCCACGCCGCAGGAGACGCCGGCAAAGACCCTGCCGTCACCCGCAATGGGTCCCGCCGAGAAATTGATCCGCTGCGTATGGTCCGATACTTTGGTCTCCCACACGAGGCTGCCCGTTCGCACGTCCAATGCCGCCAGGAAGCCATCTTCGGTGGTGATAAAAATCTTGTCCTGATAGATGGCGATATTCCGGGTCGTGTCGTTGCCGAGACCTTCCGGCAGCTTGCGGCGATACTCCCAGATCAGCGTGCCCGTTCGCGCATCAAGGGCTTGCACCACGCCATTGGTGTGGGGAAGGTACATCACTCCCCGGTAGACGATCGGCTCCTGCTCCTGCGGCCCAGTCTCCATCGCCCACGCCCACGCCAAGCGCAACCGCGGAACATTCTGGCGATTCACCTGGTCCAGGGGACTGTATCCGTTGGCGCTTTGGTCGCGACGCCACCGCAGCCAGTCGGCTGGGTCGGGATTTTGCAGGACGGCGTCGGTAGCCGGAACGAAGCGTGGCTCCTGGGCGCCCGCCGGATGGAGAACCGCTGTCATCCCAAGGGCAGCGAGAAACAACGGCATGCTGAACCGCAGATGTGGCATAGATGTGATCCCTCCGTATCCTCCGGCGCTTGCCCCGGCGGATTCAATGGCGAAGCCTCAACCTGGGCGGCGCTGGGCGAACCTGCCGGGAATCTCCGAGTTATGAGTTTCGCCTTCGCCCCAAAGCATACGCCTGGCTCCCTACCAATTCAAGGGAAGATCGGATAAGTTATTTGTGGTGTTGCCGAACGCGGTTGGTTGCGGGGGGCTCTTGGAGGGATCACCTGGCGCGGGACATCCGTGGGGGAATCGCCTCGGTGTGGGGGGTGCAACGCGTTTGGTTGCGGGGGGTGGATTTGAACCACCGATCCCGCTTGGCGGGATTATGGGCCGCTACCGGGAACCCTCGTACCGAAGTGTTTGGGGTTGAGTCCTGTTTGCGCAAAGAAGCCGTGGCCGGACTTCTGGAACTTCAACTCGATTTCGCGTTTCCGCGCCGTCTGGTAGTTATCGTAGCGTTCGGTGTGCACGACGGTCCAGGGGCGAAACCGGGCGGTCCATCCGGCGCGGGCTTGGTTGTGTTGCTGGAGTCACTTCTTGGGGTTTTCGCTGAGGCCGATGTAAAAGCGGCGGCCGGTCTCGCTCCACAGGACGTACACATAATACGGTCTACCTGCAACACGGGACATCTGCGGGATAGTCGCCTCGGCGTGGGGGTGCAAGCGGTTGGTTGCGGGGGGTGGATTTGAACCACCGACCTTTGGGTTATGAGTTTAACCCCTGTTGGCTAACTTGTTGATTTTGCGGTACGCATAGCAACGTTCAGGAAGGTTCAGGAACCCTCGGAAACCCTTATCGAACCCTAATCAAACCCCAATATTGTCCCCCCTTTTCACTTCCAATCCGGGTGCGCCGGAAGAAAAACAGCTTTACTTTTCCAGAGAATTACGTTATATATATAACAGTATGAAAACGCTCTGCAATACCCAGCAAGCTGCCGCCGCCGTGGGCATTTCATTGATGACGCTGCAACGCTGGATTGCCGCCGGAAAAGTGAAGGCCCCAGAGCTACAGATTCGGCGTGGGCGTGCTGTGAGACTTTGGAACGAGAACGATCTGGCCCGGCTCCGCAGGGTCAAGCAGGCGATCTACCGCCGAGGCCGAGGCAGGAAGAAGAAACCTAAACCGTGATGGAGCGGGACGCGCCGGTGTTGCGAGCACCGAACGCGCCCCTGACCACCACGACCTAACTAGGAGGTCGAGATGGCTGGAAGCAAAATTAACACCGCATCATTTTCTACTCAAGCGAGTGCTGCCCGCACTCAAGGCATACGGGCGGCTCTTTACGCCAGGGTGAGCACGAACAACGGTCAAGACCCTGAGATGCAGTTGAGAGAACTGCGGGAGTATTGCCAGCGCCGGGGCTGGAACGTGGTACGGGAATATGTTGATGTAGGAATCTCCGGCACGAAGGCGAAGCGCCCTGAACTTGATAGTCTGATGGCCGACGCTCACCGACGCCGCTTTGACGCGGTGGTGGTCTGGAAGTTCGACCGCTTCGCTCGGAGCGTCAGCCATCTTCTCCGTGCGCTGGAGACTTTTAGCGTTTTAGGCGTCGAGTTCGTCTCGCTCTCGGAACAGGTGGATACGTCCACGCCGATGGGGAAAATGGTTTTTACGGTTCTGGGAGCCGTTGCAGAGCTAGAACGGAGCCTGATCGTAGAGCGCGTCCGAGCGGGTCTCAGGAACGCGAGAGCGAAAGGTAAGCGGCTAGGACGCCCAAGGAGAATAGTGGATACCGATAAAATAGCCCGCCTTCGGGCACAGGGTGTCTCCTGGCGGGCGGTCGGGGCCGAGCTAGGGGTCTCCCCTGCAAAGGCTCTTCTGGCATTGCGGGCGCGTTTACAAATACCCAAAATTTCCGCTCCAACGGGTGGTTGATTCTAAAGCGCCGAAAATTGAGGCGGGAACGTAACCGGAATTATAAGATTGCTAAACGTCCCCGAAAGCGAGATTCTTACCCGTCTCTGCCCTGAAAAACCCCGGTTTTCCCCCTCCGTAAAAGCACTGCCCCGACCCCTAGCAAGCCCTAGGACGCGCCGGTAAGCCCGGAGACGGGGTAAAGGGCCTAGAAGGACGGGCCGGGCTTGGAAACCGCTAGGAAAAAACCGGCCCGGTTCTCAGCAAATTCTGGTCATCTACGGTTCCAGGACCGCCTTGAGAATCCGATATGCCTGCTGAAGCTGCGCGGGACTGGATTTCTGGAGCAGGACCTCAATCCTTCGGCGGAGAACCTTCTCGTTGCTTTCCTCCCGGTCGAATTGAAAGAAGGCAGCAGGGGAAACGTTCAGCGCTCTCGCAAGCGCAAGAATGGCCTCGAATGAGGGGCGCTTCTCTCCACGTTCAATTTCGCCAAGATATTTGGGATTCAGATGCGCTTTTTCGGCAGCATCTTCCTGCGTGATCTTGGCGGCTCTCCTGATAGTCCGAACCCGTTTGCCGAAAAGGTACAACTGGTCCATGCGTCCCCCTCTGCCAAAGACATTACTGGCCGGGGATGGCGCTTAAAACCAGCTTAGAGGCGGTTTTACATATTTAGATTCTTGCTTATAGGGGTATAATGGGCCGATCAAAACCCTTGGGCTAGGAGTACGCGGAGAGAGGGAAGAAAACCGAATCTACCGGAGGGGCCATGATCCCCAGGAAATTGAGCACAGGACAGTTGGTATTCCTGGTCCTTGGAGTGGCAGTGTGGACAGTTGTGGCATTGACAGTTACGCCTTTTGGAGCGGGTTTGGTAACGCTGTTAGTCCTGCCCTACTTCGCCCCAACCCTCTTTGCAGCGTTTGCAACCCGCAAGAAAAAATGGGGATTGATTGCGGTCTGTAACCTCCTCTGGGGATGGACAGGAATTGGCTGGATCATTTGCCTGATTTGGTCCTGGACCCCGGATAAATCAAAAGAGTGGAGAGATCGAGACATCTGGTGGGCGGCGCGGGCGGCAGAAAGCGGCATCCCAGAGGACCAAGAAGTGCTAAATTGGCAGGTGAAGCAATACAAAACTGACTTCGGAGAGCTTCCAAATGCGATCCGGGAACAACGTGCGATTAAGCAACAACGACGGTTTACGGCGTCCATGCTCCAGAAAATCACCCCCCAAGGCACCAGAGGGTGCCCGTTCTGCGCTGAGATGGTTGAGAAGAAGGCAAGGGTCTGTAATCATTGCGGCAAGGACATCCCACCATATCGGCCCTTTGCGACCTCTAAATGATGGCACTTGGTGAGAAGGGATTATGCCGCCAACATTCCTAAGCCGCATGTTCCGGGGAGATCAACTTTGATTATTGATCTCAGGTGGGACAAGCCGTTTCGCCTACATTTAACGCGGGACGGTTGGGGTTACAGCTGTCATGGATTGGAGCGGATTCCCAATGCGCCCGGCGTTTATGTATTCGCTCGTCGTTACGGCCGAGGAGTGGAGCCTATCTATATCGGCCAAGCCATGAGGCTCAGACAGCGTATCGAGTCCCAATTCGACAGCCTCAAGCTTATGAAGGGACTGAGAAGCGCAAGAAATGGCACTCGCCTTCTGCTGACAGGAATCCTGAGGTTACATCCTGGCCAGAGGCAGGGGAAGGTCCTAAACATAGTCGAGTCAGCGTTAATCAAGCGGGCTCTGGCAGACGGACATGATCTACTTAACCAACAAGGAACGAAGACGAAAGTGCACGTGATAAAGTCCAAGGGAAACACAGCATCCAGGCAAATCGTGCCATTGAAAATGTTCGTTGAGAGGTAGTCCGTTCGTCCAGGCCCATCATGAAAATCACTGTAGCCGTTCTAACTGTCAGCGGGCCAATTTTGTACTGCCTCCTGTTCGATCAAAAACGGCAGTCTACGGAATTGCTACCAAACCCCATGCTGACAGTCCTTCCGCTCATTTTTCTTGAAAAAATAGACTGACAAGAGGCTAACGCAAGGCTAACGGCATTAGAAGCATTTCTTGAACTCGTTTTTTGGCGCTCAGGAGGGTTAATGAGAGCCAAGAGGGAGTATGCGACAGATCAGAATCAGTGAGACAAAAGGAGATACAAATGAAAATGAACCGCATAAGGAACTTTCTTCTCGCGGCGGCTAGTGTCACCGTCCTAGCCACCATCGCGGTGTTTATGAACACTGACCGGGTTGCCGGCGCACCCCCTGCTACTTCGGGTACCGTCGTTGTTTCTGACCAGATTCTCACCGGAGTAAGTGGTGCACCACCAGTCGTGTCCACCACAATCGAAGTATCTGCTTACAGGCAGATCCGCGTAATGTTAAGAGTCACCGGGGCCAGTGGTTGCAACGCGTTCATACAGAATCTTGACAGCAGCGGCACGTTTCTCGCCACTCTGGATTCGATCCTCGGGGCAAACCTGTGTGAATTCGACAGGGCCTACGACATCCCTGGGACGTCTATCCGATTGACCCTACAAAACACTGGTGTTGGCACAGCGACTTACCACGTTGTCATTCTGGGGCGGACGAGTTGAGGGAGCGGCGGCGATGGTGTTTCAATTCCGAAAACTCATTGCCACAGGCAGCAACTTGCAAGGGGAGGGGGGAACCGTTTTCTGCCAAGGAAGAAGGGTCCCCTTTCTGGGCTTAGTTCGCCCGGCTAAAATTTTGAACTTTTTTCCACTTTGAAAACGTTCCACTACCACCATCACTGAATTTCTTGAAAAAAGGCTGTTTCAGCCCCCTGAAACCCGGTTTATACCCCCTCCTAGAAACATCGCTATGGGGGTAAATTCGGCCTAGGACGTGTCTCCGGGTTAAGGAGCTAGGTAAGGGGGGGTAAAGGGAAAGTCTGGGGCCTCCCCGATCTTCGCAGACCCGGAAAAATACTAAACCTGTCGGAACTTTCCCTCTGGGGTTAAAATCTGTTTGTTTCAAAAAAAGGCGATCCGCCTTTATTAAGAAAAGCTCTACTCTATAGAGCTTTTTCATCTCTACTCTATAGAGATGAGGATATTAGTAGAGTTATAGAGTAATAGAGGCGGAAAATCAGATTCGGATTTTGGGACACATGCCACGTAATGGAATTGAGGCCGTGCCCAACTTTTAGAAATAGCGAATCCAGCAATCTCCTCACACTGAACCAACACCCCGGAAAAGCCCCCAAACAGCTAGGAAAAATATTTTTGTGAAAGCGTTCGATTTTTGACATCAACGGCGTTTTATTCCAGTAGAGGCGCGTAAGCGCACTCGCCGTTTTCCTGGAGTGCCGACAGTTTGTCCATCTCCGTGGTTCTGTCGCACTCCAGGGATCGGCCCAAAAAACCACGGAGGGAAAAATGTCAAAGCAAATTTGGAAAATATGGCTTGATCCGAACACCAATACGCTGATCTGTTACCGAATAGACGCCAATGGCGAGCGGCGGGGAAAAAAGACTTACTGGCAAATCCAAAAATCTGGTTACTTGCCCAAAGGGCTGTTCTTCCTTATTAAGGGCTACGTTCAACGGCGTGTCAAAGATGCAGAGAAGCGCGGGTTCAAGGCGTTCTGGAAGCCGGTCTTCCGAGGATTGTGCGAGGCGGCAGAAGCCTGCGGCTGTGAGATTAAAGGCGGAATCGCAAACGCTGATTTGGTCTGGAAATTGCTGGGCGTCCGGTTAATCGCATTTCAAATCCACGAGGGTGAGCTGTCCAAATCGCGCATCTTCAAACTGGAAGCGAGTGAGGCTATCTTCCGATGGGCAGTTCTCACCAAGGACAACGGCTTCTTTGAATTGCGCCCTCAAAAAACAAATCGGAAGCACCGGGCGTGATGCGGAGAGGGAAGCGCGATCAGAGGGCGGAGGTCCTGAAGCGTAACAATCCGCAGGGTGAATCGGCATGAGCTACGAATTTGAGCCTTTGATTGACAGCGCAAAAGCCGCCGGGTTGCTCGGAATCCACGAAAAAACCCTGCAACGGATGGCGCGGGACGGAAGAGTCCCGGCAATTCGGATCGGCAAGTTTTGGCGCTTCCGCAAGACCGATCTAAATGCTTGGGTCCAATCCGAGGTAAAATATTCGCGCTATGCGTACCGCCTTAAGGAGGATCAATTATGAGGCGTGTACGTTATCAGTTTGGCTGTTTGAAATTGAGGAAAGATTTTTGGACATTTCGATTTTACGAAACGGGTTCCGATGGGAAACGCCGTTACCGGCGAATCCGAGTCGGGACCAAGGCCCAATACCCCACCAGGGCCGAGGCGATGAAAGCAGTGGAGGGGTTGAGGCTCTCGATCAACACCGGCTCGTTTCAAATGACGCCGGTCCGTTTTGGTGCTGTAATTCAGCGGTATCAAAGGGAGGAGTTGCCGGAGCGTTTTTCTACGCGGGCCTGCTACACCTCGATGCTCAAGAGGTGTATCGAGCCCAAATGGAGTGAGGTTCCAGTCAACGATATCCGAACGCTGGAAGTGGAACACTGGCTGAAATCTCTAACGTCGGCTCCGAAAAGCAAGGCCAACGTCCGAAATCTAATGCACCTGCTGTTCGAATTTGCGAGGCGTTGGGACTTGACGGATAAAAACCCAATCGAGTTGGTTCGGCAGAGCAGCCGCCGGCAGCGAATTCCAAAACGGTTGTCAGTTGAGGAATTCCAGCGGTTGTTGGGCTGCCTGTCCGAGCCTTGCCGAACGATGGCGATTTTAGCTGCTTGCCTGGGCTTGCGGATCGGAGAGGTTATGGGGTTGAAGTGGGAGGATGTTGATCTTCTCAACGGAAGCCTAAATATTCATCGGTCCGTCTATCAATATCACGTCGGCCCCGCAAAGACCCCCAATTCGGAGGCGGCTCTTCCTCTAGCGCCAGAGATCGTCTCGGCATTGCTGGCTTGGCGATCCCGAGCGGTATATCGGGCCGGAGGGGATTGGATGTTTGCCTCTGATAAGGGCGGGCTGAGAGATGTTGATAAGCTTCGGGAGAACGTTCTGCAACCGGCTGCGAAGAAGGCCGAAATTGGCAAGATCGGCTGGCACTCGCTACGGCACTCGTTTGCGTCTGCGCTCGATGCGGCTGGGGCGCGTATGAAGGTCGCGCAGGAATTGATGCGTCATGCCAATATCTCCACCACGATGGACGTTTATACCGGAGCGATGGAGCGGGACAAGAGAGACGCTGCGGCTCAGGTAGCGAAGTCCTTTTTGGGAGCGGTGCAATGAGGCTTACCGCGTATCGAACCCTAGCGAACCCCACTTGTTTTTGGGGAGCGGCTCTAACCTGTTGAGAGATTTGGTTGCGGGGGGTGGATTTGAACCACCGACCTTTGGGTTATGAGCCCAACGAGCTACCAGGCTGCTCCACCCCGCAACTTCATCTTACGCAACATTTCGCGGGGAGTCAAGGTCGGCCGCCGCAGCCGCGGATCGCATCGGTGCGTCGTGCCGGTTGCTTCCGTTCACCGGCCAATTTCCGAGGGAAGCATTCCGGGTACCAACGGACATTCAAATTCACTTGCGTTGCCAAGTGTTTTTCCATTATTCTTTTGGCTATCCTCCCGACGTACCTGGTGTGCATGAAGAAGGTTTTGATTGTCGACGATGATCCCTCCATTCTACAGATTGCCAGTATGCGGTTGCGGGCCGAATCCGTCGAGGTCCTGACGGCGAGCGACGGAGCGGAAGGGTTGCGATTGGTGCGGGAACACCGTCCGGCGGTCGTGGTTCTGGATTTGATGATGCCAAAAATCCACGGCTTTTCCGTCCTCCAACAACTCCGCAGCGATCCCGCACTGCGTCCCGTCAAGGTCCTGGTGACCTCGGCCAAGGGCTACGCCTCGGATGTCGAACGCGTGCAGCAACTGGGCGCCGATCGCTATCTCCACAAGCCCTATAACCTACAGGAGTTCTGGGAGACGGTCGCGGAACTCCTGGGCGAACGGAAGGCGCGCTTTTCAGTTCGCTTCTGGGGAACGCGCGGGTCCATTGCCACTCCGGGACCTGCCACGGTAAAATACGGAGGGAACACTGCGTGTACCGAGGTGCGGTGTGGCCAGCAACTGCTGATCTTGGATGCGGGCACGGGCATCCGGATGCTGGGCCTTTCGTTGCAGGAGGAATTCGAGGGGAGACCTTTCAAAGGGCATATCTTCGTGGGCCACACGCATTGGGACCACATTCAGGGATTTCCGTTTTTCGGGCCGGCCTTCCAAGAGGGCAACGAGTTTACGATTTACAGCCTGCGCGGGGCCGAGAAACCGTTGGAGCGGATTTTTCGCGGCCAGATGGACAGCGACTATTTCCCGGTGCGGTTGACCGAGATGAAGGCGCATCTGATATTTTCCGAACTGGAATCCGATGTGGACCTGGGAGGGCCGCGGGTTTCCTATGTGTTTCTGAACCATCCCGGTTTGGCCGTGGGATTTCGGATTCGCTTTGAGGGGCGGTCCGTCACTTACATCAGCGATCACGAGACGTATGGCCGGCTGAACCCTGACGGACAGCATCCCAATCCCATGGATGTAGAAGTTGTGCAGTTCGCGGCGAACACCGACCTGCTGATCTCGGAGGCGCAGTACACCGAGGAGGAATACGAAGCGAAACGGGGATGGGGGCATAGCACGTTCCTCGACGTGTTGGAGCGAGCCGCGCAAGCGCGCGCCAAAACCCTGGCTCTCTTCCACCATGATCCCTCCCACGAGGACCGCTTCCTGGACGACGTCGAGGACTTTTGCAACAAGACGGTGCAGGAAAGAAATTATGACTTCCGCTGTTTTCTGGCGCGCGAGGGGATGACGGTCGAACTCTAAGACAACGGGAATTTCATGGCAGAGAAGACAGCACGGCGACTCATTCAGGCGGGCGGTCTCAGCAACGAGGAGATCAAAAACGCCATCGTCAAATGCACCGGCGAGAACAAGTCGCTGATCGAGTCCGTTCTGGCCGACGAGCGCGTCAGCGAGGAGGGGCTGGCCGATTCCCTCGCCGCCTATGCCCGCTTCCCGCGCGTCAACCTCGCCACGGCCAACATTGATCCGGAGGCCGTCAAGTTGCTCCCGCAGGACTTGGCGCGAAGGCACATCTGCATCCCGATCCGCGTCGAAGGCCGGCACGTCCTGCTCGCCATGGCGAATCCAACCGATTTCCGGGCGCTTCAGGAGATCGAATTCACGGTGGGGAAACCCCTGAAGGTGATGGTTTGCACCCGCACGGAGATTCTGGACGCACTCTCCAAGTTCTACGAGCCGGAAGATAGCCTGAGGGCGTTTACGCAGAACTTGGAGGACGCTCAAAACTTTGAGATCCTGGCCGAGACCGAAGGCAAGGCGGCCGACGTCAACCTTTCCATGGAAAGCGCCGCTCAGGCTGAACTGGCCCCGGTGGTCAAAGTGGTCAATCTGATGATTCAGGACGCCATTGCGCAACGCGCCACCGACATCCACGTCGAGCCAACCTTGAACGACGTGCAAGTGCGGGTCCGCGTGGACGGCGTTCTCCGCCCCATGATGCAGTTGCCAAAATGGCTGACCAATCCAATCAGTTCGCGGATGAAAATTCTGGCCCGCCTCGATATTGCGGAGCGCCGCATGCCTCAAGACGGGCGCATCAAGGTGCAGCGGGATAACAAGAGTTACGACCTCCGGGTCTCCACCCTGCCCACCCTGTTCGGCGAAAAGGTGGTTTTGAGAATTCTTGCCTCGGGGACCGAATTACCCACTCTCGAGCAGATCAACCTGGACCCGGACGATCTGCGTATCCTGATGCGGTCGCTCAATCAGCCCCAGGGAATGATCCTGGTGACGGGGCCGACCGGAAGCGGCAAGAGCACCACCCTGTATGCCTGCCTGGGGGACCGGAAAACTCCCGAAGTGAACATCGTCACGGTCGAGGACCCGATCGAGTACCAGATGGGGGGTATCAACCAGGTCCAGGTCAACGTCAAGGCCGGGCTGACCTTCGCTTCCGCCCTGCGTTCCATCCTGCGACAGGACCCCGACATCGTCCTGATCGGCGAGATGCGCGATTTGGAAACCACCGAGATTGCGTTTCACGCCTCCATGACGGGCCACTTGGTTCTTTCCACGCTGCACACCAACAGCGCCATTGCCACCTTGAGCCGCTTGCTCGACCTGGGCGTGGACCCGGTGCTCATCAGTTCTTCGATCTCTCTGATTATTGCCCAGCGGTTGATCCGCAAGCTGTGTCCGGATTGCCGACAGCCCTTCGATCCCCCGGAGGGTATGTTGGCGCGGTTGGGAGTCACCAAAGACGATACGGTCTTCTACAAGGCGGGGGGATGCCAGAAGTGCGGCGGGTCCGGGTACGCCGGTCGGATGGCCGTGCACGAGATGCTCCCCATGAACAAGACCGTTCGGGAATTGGTTGCCCGCAAGGCCCCCGAATACGAAATCTATGAGGCGATGCGCCAGCAGGGGATGCTGTTCCTGGCCGACCGAGGCCTGCAAAAGGTACGGGAAGGGGTCACGACCATCAATGAAGTCTACCGCGTCATGCAGTTGGAAGATGAGGAAAAGGCCTTTTTTGCACACCGGTGCCCCAACTGCAAAGCGGCCATTGAACCGGAATTTGCCGTCTGCCCCAATTGTTTGGCTTCGCTCAAGACACTCTGCAATCGGTGCAACCAGCAATTGAAGTTGGATTGGAAGATCTGCCCTTACTGCAAGGCTCCGGTGTCGGGGGAGTCGGAGACCCCGATGCCGGCGGGACTGCTGATGGGCGGGAGCCCTCCGGCGCCTGCGGAACCGGCAGTCGCCTCGGTTCCCGTGGAGCAGGAACTGGGGACGGAGGTCGCCGTGGCAACGGCCGTTCGGACCGAGCCGGGCGACACGGTGTCGGGCGTGAGAGGAATGCCGGAAGTGGGCGCCGCCAGACCGCCGGCTCAGACCGCTCCCGAGAAGAAGCCGCGCATCCTGGTTGTGGATGATGATGCTTCCATCCGCTTCATCGTGGGCAAGTCCCTGGAGCAACTCCCGTTCCCCGTCGAAATCCAGTTGGCCAGCAATGGGACCGAAGGCCTGGAAATCGCCCAAGACAAACATCCCGACCTGGTGGTGCTGGATATCATGATGCCGGGGATGGACGGATTCGAAGTTTGTCAGAAGTTGCGGTCGCAGGTGGAGACGGCCTTCATACCGATCATCATGTTGACTGCCAATCCTACCGAGGAAGGACGTATCAAAGGCTATCTCGCCGGCACCGATGACTACCTCGCCAAGCCGTTCAATGTTGCCGAGCTCCATGCCCGCGTGACCCGCCTGTTGCGTCGCACCTATGGAATCTCGTAAGCCAACCCTCAAAGATTACTACGCAGTTCTGGGCGTCGCGCCCGAAGCTTCCGCCACCGAGATCAAGAAAGCTTACCGGGCGCTGGCGCAGCGCTACCACCCGGATCGGCTGTTGCCGGAAGACGATTCCCAGGCGGCGATGGGACGAATGGTGGAAATCAATGAAGCGTTCGCCATCGTCTCCGACAAAAAAAAGCGGGCGGCCTATGACCAGTTAAGAACAGCCCCGACAAAGAAGCCTGCGCCGACGGCTGCCGAGCGGTCTCCCGCCGACTGGGAAATGCCGGAGCAACCCACCCCGGCGCAGGCGGGTTCGCCGCGCAATCCCATGGTGGACCAAAGCGTCAGCCAGGATTTCCTCCACAAATTGAAGACGCTCATCACCCTGCAAGGGGCGCCGGCGAACCTGAAGGAAGAACCCGAGAAACCCTGGTTGTGGAGCTTCCAGGGAAAGACCTGGGGAGGGAATTACTCGGTCAGCCTGCGTCTTTGCCCGACCCTGAACCCGAACGTTGCCCGGGAGTCTGTGACGCACGTGGCGAGTTTGGTCAGCAAGCGACGTTCCGGCTGGAAGAGCAATTTTTTCCTCTTCATCCTTGCCTTCCAGTCCTTGAACGAAGGCGAAACCGTCCTGAAACTGCTCCGCACGTTTTGTAATCAGGAAGGCAACAGCACCCGCCGAAACCTAATCAACATCGTCGTGATGGATTTGAATCACCGCCGTTCGATCCTTTGTGGCAAGCGGACGCACGACGTGAAGATTGACCCGATACTTTCCTCCCTGGCCATCAGTTGAGAAGAACTTCCGGCTCGCGCGCGACTTCGGTACTCCCGCCGAGCGGTCCAACGACGCCCGGCTCGGTCCGCGCAAAGCCGGTTTAGTCGCCTCGGTTCTCTCGATGGGAAAGGACTTCCTAATCGCCGCTGATGGTGGGCAGTTCAAAGTAGAAGCTCGTGCCACGGCCCAGTTCGCTTTCCACCCCAATGCGGCCGTGGTGTTGTTCGACCAGGGCGCGGGCGATCGTGAGGCCCAGGCCGGTCCCTTTCTTGGCTCCCGCCAACTGCTGGAACCGGTCAAAGACCCTCTGGAGCTGATCGCCGGGGATGCCCTGACCCTGGTCGCTGACGGCAACCCGGACCACGTTATTCACGGCGGTGACACGGATTCGGACCGTCTTTTCCGGGGGAGAATATTTCAATGCGTTCGAAAGCAGATTGGTGATGACCTGTTCCAATCGGTCCCGGTCTCCCATCACCTCCGGAACCGGCTCGTCCTGCACGGCGTCAATGGAGACCTTGTTGGCCTCGGCCAGCGACCGCAAGCTCCGCATGGACTTCCGGACGCAGTCAGTCACGTTCAGCCGCGCCAGGTGCAGTTCCATTTTTCCGGATTCGATCTTGGAGATGTCCAGGAGGTCGTTGATCAAGCGGATCAGCCGGTCCACCGCCGTGAGGCAGATGCCCAACAACTCGGTGGCTTCGGCCGGCAAGTCTCCGGCGTACCCGCCGAGCAGGAGCTCGATGGAGCCCTTGATGGACGTCATCGGGGTGCGCATCTCGTGAGAGGCCACCGAGATGAAGTCGCTCTTCATCTCGTCCACTTCCCCTTCCAGGGTGGCGTCCGTAAACGTGAGCAGATACCCCGGAGACGATCCAGGCGGGCAGAACGGCGTCACATGGACGTGGAGAAATTTCTTTTCCGGGAGCTTCAACGGCACGATCTTGGACTCGGTCCGCTCGGGCGGCGAGGCAGTGAGGCGCACCAGATAATGCAGCAGTTCACTCCCCGAATCTTGGCGGGGGATTTTGTTGGCGGCCAGGAGCAGATGTTCCCCCAGCAGATTCTCCGCCGAACAGCCCACGGCCCGCAGGAGGGTTCCGTTCGCGTAGCGGATTCGCCAGTCCGAATCCGTGACGAGGATTCCGTGCAGCGAATAATCCAGGATATTCTCCGGCCGGCTCAACGGGTCCGTAGATGTACTGGGCATATTCCTGGCTTGGCTCCCTGCTTGCGGTTCCATTATGCGCGTTCGTCCTGCTCTTCGAGAATCTGTTTAATCTCAGCCGCCAAGCTCATGGGATTGAATGGTTTGATCAAGTATCCCACCGCCCCCAGAGAAAGGCCCTTTTTCACTTCGATTTCCTGGGCTTTCGCGGTCAGGAAAATCACAGGAATATGCCGCAGGGAAGGGTCTGCCTTTAGCCGGCGGCAGGTTTCGTAGCCATCGAGCTTCGGCATCATGCAGTCGAGCAGAATCAAGTCCGGAGAGTCGCTGGCGGCCTTCGCCAGGCACTCTTCTCCGTTGGTTGCCAAGACGACTTCCCAGCCCCCGCGAAACTGGAGGCTGATCTGCGCGACTTTGCGAATGTCCTCCTCGTCTTCGGCCAGCAAAATCTTGTGAATCTCCATGCCGTTTCCTCCCGCGCTGGCCTTGGTCTCAGCCCGCCGAACCGGCTGCAGCACTACAGACCTGGTGGATGACCTGTAGGAGAGTCGCCGGTTCCAGAGGCTTGCGGATGAAGCGCGCTGCGCCCAGTTGCAGGGCCTGCGGAGCCAAATCCTCGGAAATCGAGATGCAAATCACGGGGATGGTGCGCGTTTTCTCGTCGGCCTTCAGCCGCCGCAGGACCTCGATGCCGTCCACGCCGGGCATGATCATGTCCAGCGTGATGATCTCCGGACGATGGCGGAGCGCCAAATCGGCCACTTGGCTGCCATGGCCCACCTCGACCACAAAGTGCCCCTCCGATTGCAGCATTCGTGAGATCACGCTGCGGGTATCCGGGTCATCGTCCACGACCATGACCAGGTGATGGGCTTTGGCGACGCGGCCGGATGGCGGAGCCGCCGCAACTGCCGGCTTGCGCGGCAGGGAATGGGCTACCGGCAAACTTACATAGAAGGTGCTCCCCTTGTCGAGTTCGCTTTTGACCCATATCCGGCCGCCGTGTCCTTCCACAATCCCCCGGCAAATCGAGAGACCCAGGCCGGGCCCCTGGTGCTGGCGCGTCATGACGCTATCGGCTTGCTCGAATTTCTCGAAAATCCGCCCCTGCGCCTCCGCTGGAATCCCTCTTCCGAAATCCTGAACCCACAGGAGCAGGAACTTGGGATTGTCCGGCATGGACTCGGCGCCGATCCGCACGACGCCCCCCGGTCTGGAAAACTTGATCGCGTTGGAAATCAGTTTTTCGAGGACGACCTCGACCTGTTCGGTATCGGCGAGCGCCGGCGGGACTCCCGGCGACACCCGCGTTTCCAATCGGATTTTTGCGGCGGAGGCTTCCTTTTGGGCTTTTTCCCGGGACGTGTTGACTAATTCATCAATGGCGACCGGCGCCGGCTGCAACTTCAAGCGGCCTGTCTCCATGCGGAAGATTTCCAGGATATCGTTGACCAACTGAATGAGGCGGTCGGTGTTATTGCTGGCAATCTCGAGCAGGTCGCGGATGGCGCCGGGGACCGGCCCCCCCGCGCCTCCCAGGATCAGTCCGACGGCCCCTTTGATGGCGGTCAGCGGCGTGCGCAGTTCATGCGAAACCGTCGAGATAAATTCGCCTTTCAGGCGGTCCACCGCCGTGGCGTCCGCGCCTTCTCCCGCCGAGACGATAATCCCGATCAGGCTGCTGATCTCGCCGAAGATCGGCACGCAATAAAGGCGCAAACTGCCGGTGCGGTCCTTAAAAGGGAACAGCGTGTCGCTCGGGGCCGAAGGCTTCCGGAAAATGGCCTCCGCCGCCCTGGTCAGCTCCTCCGGACTGGCAACCAGCCGGCGCAACTCCGCCACGACGCGTAGCAGGCCCATGGTCTTCAGGCTCTCCGCCGAAACTCCCAGAAACCGGCAGAAGCTCTGATTGACCTGGAGGACGTTGCCGTTGGCTTCAAACAGGCAGACGGGCCAGTCCACGGCGTTTAGCGCGGTTTCAAAACTGGTTGCCTGTTCCTGCAAGGTGCGGGACAACTCCTGCACGGCCCGGTTGCGTTTCTCCAGGTCCCCCATCCAGGTCTGCTCTTTGGCGCGCATTTCCGTGGTGATCTCGGTGATGGTCTGCGCCAGAGCGCCGATTTCGTCGGGATGCTGGGCCGCGCGTTCGAGGCTTCCAGGAGCTGCCTGTTCGGTCAATTTGGCCAGACTTTGGAGGCTGGCGACGAGGCGCTGCGATACGACGGCGGCCATCCCCAAGGCCAGTAGAACCAGCAGGGCCGTGTAGGACCAGAAAAACGCGGGAGTGAGAGGAAGGAAGAAGGTGAAACAGACCCCAGCGGCGACCGCCACTCCCGTCAGGAGCAGAAAGGGCAGCCAGATCCGGCGTCTCAGCTTGGAGCCAAATTCACTCATGTCAGCCCGCAGAAGGTGTTTATTCTATGATTCTCTCTGGAAATTCGCAAGTGCAGCGGCGGGAAATGTACCGCCAGATGCGCCTGCGCGCCAAGATTTTGCTTGCGCTTTGCACGGGTGCCTGCTTCCTGCCTGCTATCTCGCAAGGCCCAGCGCGCCGCTTGCAGCACCATTTAAGCCTGCACGATCCCGCTCGGATTCCCCTTCTTCGGACACTTTTTCCTGGCTCTTGGGGTCGTACCCCAGAGGGTACGGCAGTCCTACTGGAATTTGAATCGGAAGTTCTATTGCCCGCCTTCCCCAGCCAGGATAAATTGGAAGCGGAACAGAAGATAAGGAGCACGAGAAAGCGATGTGCTACACAGTTCACAGTCCCCCGGTGAGGATCTGATGCGACAAGAAGATCGAGTTTCCTATGTCATGTTATTTTGCGCTTTGCTGCTGGTGAAGAATTCCCGGGCTACCCTGGAGCAATCCATGTCGGTGGTGCCGTTGTCCGGCCGGGCGAAGCATTTGGCCGGCGAGATGATCTGTCCGGGGTCGGCTCTGGGAACATCCCCGACTGTTTCCTCCTGAGCGCCTTTCTGTATTCTCTGCCCATCCGGTGTTTTTCCCCTGGCTTCTCTTCGCTCCAAAAGTGTTTTGCGCGGCGTTCTCTTCCGTGCTATAAAAGACGGCTGGACTTGGTTTCTTCTGTGAACTGTTCTCCGGCGATCCTCGACTGATCGCTGTCGGGCTTCTCTGCGGATCGGTTGCAGGGATACGAGAAAAACCAGTCTGGCTTGCCGGAGCGCCGGCGTTTGATTTCCTGCGACTTGCCGTGGATGAGGGAGAACGAAAAGGATGGCCTACATAATCGCCGAACCGTGCATTGGCACGAAAGACTCAGCTTGCGTGGATGCTTGCCCCGTGGACTGCATTCATCCGAAGAAAGACGAATCAGAATTCGAGACGGCCGAACAGCTCTACATTGACCCGGTTGAATGCATTGACTGCGGGGCGTGCGTTCCCGTCTGTCCGGTTTCTGCAATCTTTGCCCTGGACGATCTTCCGGACAAGTGGAAACACTTTACGGAGATCAACGCGAATTACTATCAGAAAAAATAGGGGACTTGCTCCGGCGCGGAAGAGCGTCCGCGAGAGATTCTTGGCGCTGCTCCTCGCCTTCCGGGAAGGGAAGGAGGAGTCCGCCGGAGGCAAGCGAATGGAGCGCGGCCGCTGCGGCCACGGGAGCATACGAGCGCCGGTGGAGCGGCGTCGGCCCGTGCTCCTGCAATTTCGCGCGGTGCGCCGGCGTGGGATATCCTTTGTTGCGCGCCAACTCGTATTGCGGGAATCGCCCGTCCCACTCCCGCATTAAGGCGTCCCTCTCCACCTTGGCGAGTATGGACGCGGCGGCGATGGAAATGCTGAGCGCGTCTCCGTGGATGATGGAAACTTGGGGAATGGGGAGATCGAGCCGCAGGGCATCCACCAGCAGCAGGTCCGGCGAAAGGTCCAGTTCCAGAACCGCCTTGCGCATGGCGAGGCGCGAGGCCTGATAGATATTGATCCGGTCAATCTCGGCGGCGTCCACGCTCCCGAGCGCCCAGGCCAGCGCGCGACGGCGAATCTCGGCCGCCAATGTTTCTCGTTGCTGCGAAGATAACCGCTTGCTGTCTTGGAGACCGCGGATGCGGTCGGCCGGGTTGAGAATCACGGCGCCTGCCAGGACGGGCCCGAACAACGCGCCCCGCCCCACCTCGTCCACTCCGGCCACCCGGCGATGCCCGGCCCGCCACGCCTGGCGCTCATACCGTGTGCCGCAACTGGGTCGCGTTTCCACTTCGGATGAGAGGACCGGAACCCCCACGTCCGTTTCCGGGACAGATTCCCCGGACCGCCAGGCGTCCCGAGATCAGGTCTGTTCGCGGATGCGAGCTGCTTTGCCGCGCAGCGCGCGCAGGTAATAGAGCTTCGAGCGACGGACGCTTCCCCGGCGCACCAGGTCCACGCGGTCAATCACAGGCGAATGGACCGGGAAAATCCGTTCCACTCCCTGGCCGAAGCTGATCTTCCGAACCGTGAACGTTGCATTCAGGCCTTCATGCTTGCGCGCGATCACGGTCCCCTCAAACGGCTGAATGCGTTCCTTGTCGCCTTCCTTGATCTTGACATGGACGCGCACGGTGTCGCCCGGATGAAAGGTTGCAATTTCCTTGCGAGGTGTCTTTCGGACAAGTTTTTCTAATGAGTTCATAATGTCTTCCGTCCTTGGATTTCCGCCAGCCACTCCTTCTGCTGATCGTCCAGAATAGCACGGGAGAGCAGTTCCGGGCGATTCCTCCAGGTTTTCTCCAAAGCCTTCCGTCGTCTCCACTGCGCGATGCGCTGGTGGTCGCCCGAGAGCAGCACATCCGGAACCGCCATGTCCCGGAACGTCGCGGGGCGGGTGTAATGGGGACAGTCGAGCAGGCCGACTTGCTCTTCGCCCGGCGGCCCGCTAAATGATTCCCGCACAGCGGAGGCCACGTTGCCGAGCGCCCCCGGCAGCAGCCGTGCGACCGCATCGGCTACCACGGCCGCCGCCAGCTCGCCTCCGCTCAGGACGTAATCGCCAATCGAAATCTCCTCATCCGCCAGATGTTCCGCTACGCGCTCGTCCACTCCTTCGTAGCGGCCGCAGAGGAGTAATAAGGATTCCTCCCGGGCCAGCTCCGACGCCAACGGCTGGCGGAAGAGCCTTCCTTGGGCGGATAGCAAAATCACCCGCGCGCGCGGGCGGCCCTGTTCGCGGAGGCGCTCAACCGCTTCAAAGATCGGCTCCGGCTTGAGGACCATTCCTTCTTCCCCGCCGAAGGGGCGGTCATCCACCGTGCGGTGGCGATCCGTGGTGAAGCGGCGCAGATCATGGACTTCGATCTTCAGCAGCCCGGCCTCCTGGGATCGCCGCAGGATGCCGTGTTGAAACGGTCCGGCGAAGAACTCGGGGAATATCGTGACGATGCCCAGCGTCATGCGTTCCGACGCCGGCGGGACCCTCCGGCCCTTTTCTGCTTCTCTGCGCGCGGCGTGGTCCGGTTGAGTTCTTGCAATCCTTCCGGGAGCCGCACCTGGATTTCCTGTTTCTCCACGTCCACTGTTTGGCAAATCTCCGCGGCGAAGGGGATGAGCAACTCGCCCTCGGTTGTGCGGACGTTCAGCACGGGAGTCGCTCCCGTTTCTTCGATGGCTTCCACGGTGCCCACGGTTTGTCCGTTCTCCCGCACGACGCAGCCGATGAGGTCGGAAAGATAAACGATGCCCGGCGGGAGCGGGCGGCGTTCTGCGCGCGGAATCTCGATCCAGAATCCCGCCAGAGCCTCGGCGGCCGTGATCGAATCGCATCCACGAAATTTCAGGATCACACGGCCCTTGTGGAACCAACTCCCTTCCAGGACCCTTGGTTGCGAGGCGCTCCCGTCAGAGAGCCAGAGTTCGTTCCCCGCCTGGAAGCGGTCCGGGAAGTCGGTGAGGATTTCCGCCGCGACCTCTCCGCGGTTGCCGTGAGACTTCAGGATCCTGCCGATCGTCAGGGAATCCGACGCCGGGCGCGGCATCTCGGGCGCGGGCACTTTATTCCAGGATTTCCAGGGTGAACCGCCGCCGGAGCTTCATGCCGGAGGCCCCCAGAATCGTGCGGATGGCCCGGGCCGTGCGGCCTTGCTTGCCGATGACTTTGCCGAGGTCGCTCTGCGCCACTCTCAATTCCAGAACTGTGCTTTGTTCGCCTTCAATCGCGTGCACGACCACTTGATCCGGACTGTCCACGAGAGCCTTCGCAATCATTTCGATCAGTTCCTTCATAAGCGCCTCCTCCAGGACAACTGCACGAATCGCCGGGCTATCGCTGATGCCAAAAATGATGACGAACGCAATCTTCGGTCCTGGGGTTTCCCAGGCCGGGAGAGCTCTGTCGAAAACTCGTTTTGATCTTACGCTACCTGTTCTTGCGGGCTCTTCGGTGCCTCCTTTTGCGGGCGGAGAAAACTGCGGACTGTGTCCGAGGGCTGGGCGCCGTGGCGCAGCCAATACTCGATTCTCTCCCGTTTGAGCACAATTTCTGCCGGGTTCGTCCGGGGATTATAGTGTCCCACAATCTCCACGAACCGGCCGTCGCGCGCGCGGTCTTTTTCAATGACCACGACGCGGTAATGAGGCTGTTTCTTGGCTCCTGTGCGGGCCAAGCGGATCATCAACAACGAACACCTCCAGCGGTGAAATTTTCCGCGGCCACGGGGTTCTTCTCGCCGTGACCGTCGCGTTCCAATGTCTTGCTCAACTCCACTACGCTCCCGGAGCGGAAGCCGCGAACTGGCTCAACGCTTTCTTCCCCATCCTGCCGCTCATGCTGCGCATCATCCGTCGCATCTGATCGTACTGCTTGAGAAGCTGGTTCACTTCCTGCACGGTGGTTGCGCTTCCCTTGGCGATCCGGCGGCGGCGGCTCCCGTTCAAGATCTCCGGGCGAACTCTTTCCTTGGCGGTCATCGAATTCAAGATCGCTTCGACGCGGACGAGCGCCTTGTCGTCCACGTCCTGCTTGGGAACGTTCCGGAAAGGCCCCACCGACGGCAGCAGCGCCAGGACCTGGCTCAACGGCCCCATCCGGCGCGCCTGCCGGATTTGCTCGCGGAAATCTTCCAGGCTGAAGCGGTCCATCCGGAAGTTCCGCTCCAAGTCTTCGGCCTTTTGGCGGTCAATGACTTCCTCGGCTTTCTCGATCAGCGTCAGCACGTCGCCCATGCCGAGAATCCGCGACGTCATGCGGTCGGGATGGAACAGTTCCAGGTTGTCGTACTTTTCGCCGGTGCCGACAAACTTGATGGGCTGGCCGGTCACGGACCGGATCGAGAGAGCGGCCCCGCCGCGCGCGTCGCCGTCGAGCTTGGTCAGCACGACTCCGGTGGTGTTCAAGCGGCGGTGGAATTCCTCGGCGCTGCGCACGGCGTCCTGGCCGGTCATGGCGTCGGCGACGAAGAGAATCTCGGTGGGTTCCATCCGGTCCCGCAATTCCACCAGCTCGGCCATCAGCTCCTCGTCAATGTGGAGCCGGCCCGCCGTGTCCACGAGCAGCACGTCGCATCCTTTGTTGCGGGCCTCCGCGCGGGCCGCCAGAGCCAGGTCCACGGGCCGGGCGTCGGACTGCCCTGCAAAGACCGGGGTTCCCACCTCGCGGGCCACGACCGCCAACTGCTCCCGAGCCGCCGGACGATAGACGTCCACGGATACGAGCAAGGGGTGGTGCCCGCCTCGCTGCAACCAGCGGGCCAGCTTGCCCGCCGTGGTGGTCTTGCCCGAGCCTTGCAACCCGGTGAGGAAGAAAACCGACGGCGGACGCGGCGCAAACTTGAGCCGGGCCGTGGTCCCCCCCAGCAACTCCAATAATTCATCCCGAACGATCTTCACCACCTGCTGGGCCGGGGAAAAGCTGGTCCAGACTTCCTGCCCCTGGCACTTCGTCCGGACGTTTTCCAGGAGCTGCTTGACCACCTGGAAATGGACGTCGGCCTCCAGAAGCGCCAGGCGGATTTCGCGCAAGACTTCGGCCATGTTCTCTTCGGTCAGCTTGGCCTCGCCGCGAAGAGTCTTAAAGACGCGCTGGAACTTCTCGCTTAAATTCTCGAACACAAATTCGCTACCTGGATGCTGTTGGCCTGCGCCCCGCAAGCGTTATCCTGAACACATTCAAGATACTACTGTATTCTAGCCTTGCTTCCCGCGCCCGTCAAGGAACCGAGAAGGGGCCAGGATGTCAATTGGATGACAATTGATTTGGCGCACAACCTTGTGTAATCTACCCTTGCACTTATCGTCAAACGCGGATCGCATTCGGCGGAGTTAAATCGTGCCGCTCGCTCCCGGCACCTGGCTGAACCAGTATGAAGTCCTGAGCCACATCGGCTCGGGCGGCATGGGGGACGTCTATCACGCGCGCGACAGCAAGCTCGAGCGCGAGGTCGCCTTGAAGCTTCTGCCCGAGCACTTCGCCCGCGACCCGGAGCGCATCATACGCCTGCGGCAGGCATTGTCGCCCGAGCCGAACGGCCTGCTCCATCCAGTCCTTGAACCGGAGAGCGGCTAGCCGGATTTTTGTATAGTGTGCTGGTCACCGTGCACCAACCCTAATTATTCCGCGGTCTGAAGGAAAGGCCGGAACAACAGGGACCGGAGGAATACGTGATGGGTACTGCCTTAAACTTGCGTCGGATACGCGTTTTCTCTTGGATGTGGCTGGTTCTGGGTTTGGCTCCAGCCATGCTGCCCTACTGGGCGCACGGCCAGACCCCCGTTCCATCCCATCTATGGTCCAAGCGCTTCGGCAGCACCAGCGATTACAATGGCAATGAGGTGGCGGTGGACAGCAGCGGCAACGTAGTGGTTACAGGCTATTTCAGCGGCACGGTGGACTTTGGGGGCGGGAACCTGACCAGCGCCGGGAGTTTCGACATCTTCCTGCTCAAGCTGGCTGTCAAAAGGCGGGGACAACTCATTAGTGAGTTGCCCTCGGGAAGTTTTATCGCTCAATAAAGTCCTTGATCCCAGGAGCGGCGTGGCGGACGGCCAGCGCTTCCTGATGATCCAAGCCACGGAGCAGCCGCAGTCCGCCCCCTTGACCCAGATCAACGTGGTGCTGAACTGGTTTGAGGAATTGCGGCGGCGGGTTCCCCCGCCGCAGTGACGAGTGACGAGTGACGAGTGACCAGCCAATCCGAGCCGCGATAAAACATCCCGGCTTGCCGAAGACAGTCATGGAGCGGCCCCGAAAACTGCGCCAGGGGACGAGTGGCCCTGTGCTATAATCCCGCTCATGCTGGAAGAAATAGACATCCAGAGGCTCATCCAGGTATTCGCAACCCGCGAGGAGGTGGCAACCAAGGCAGACCTCAAGGCGCTGCGAGATGATTTCAATGAACTTCACAATGCCATTGATGCTTACGCCAATAAAGCCGATACGTATTTCCAGGAAATGGTGATGCTTTCCCACAAAGTGGACCGGCACGACTGTGCGCGGGAGCTGCCGAAGCCTGTTTCGGTTGACGGGAAACCGGGTCGAGCCGGAGCAATCCCCCACGCAGATCCACGTGGTGCTGAACTGGTTTGAGGAATTGAAGCGGCGGGTCCCGGCGGGACGGTGAATGGGAAACAGGGAATAGGGAATAGGGAAAAGGGAACAGAACGAACCAAGACCATTCACCACTTACTACTCACCATTCACCGTTCGCCGCCACCGCTTGCTGGCGCGCGCGGCTCGGAAAAACCCCCTGGGCGGATTTCCCGGGGCGGGCTTGCCTTTAGTTTGACACGTCACACCGGAGCGATTATCTTTATCGTATGAAGATCAGGACTTCCGTCGCGGTGGACAAGGCATTGCTCGAAAAGGCTGGGAAACTCTCCCGCCGTTACCGGAATCGCTCGGAATTGATGGAAGCTGCCTTGCGAGCATACCTCGCCCGGATTACGCGGCAGGAGAAGAAAGCCAAGGACCTGGAAATCATCAATCGCCGAGCTGCTGATCTCAATGAAGAAGCACTCGATGTGCTCGACTACCAAGTTGCCTTGTGAAGCGCGGAGACCTGTACCGAGTTGCTAAGCCCTCTGCCAGAGACCCCAGGAAATTTCGGGTCTTCGTGGTGGTGAGTCGGCCGGTCTTGATCGAGTCGAACTTTTCCACCCTCATCTGCGCGCCCGTTTACTCCGTACACCACGGATTATCAACGCAAGTGCCGGTGGGCGTGCGGGAGGGCTTGAAACACGATAGCAGCATCCATTGTGATGAGCTGGTGAGCTTGCCAAAATCGGCGTTGACGAATTATGTGGGCACGCTTTCTCCCGAGAAAATGGAGGTTCTCAATGAGGCCTTACGCATCGCGCTGGATATCCCGGGCAGCGGTTCGTGATGGTCAAGGCCGCCGCGCCAGAAGGCGGCGCCCCCACGCGGATCAACGTGGTGCTGAACTGGTTTGAGGAATTGCGGCGGCGGGTGCCCGCGCCGCAGTGACGAGTGACAAGTGACCAGTGACGAGCCATCCGAGCCGCGACCCATTCGGCTTCGCTCAGGGCAGGCCGTGAGGGAGCGGTGGCTAACCGTTCGGTGAGAAGAGAACCACCCCTCCCTTGCGGTCGCGGCTCGGATAACCACTGCGCAGCGGTAAATCGCGCTGGGACATCCCCGTTCCGGCCAATCGCATCCAAATCTGTTGAAACCGAAAGGGGGTCCGGGAAGGACGTCGGAGGCGGGGGTAAATGGCAGCCACGACGAATGAGTTACTTCGTCGTGGGCTTTTCCCGAATTTCCAAGCCCACGGCCTCCCGGCCAGCCGGGATGGCGTGGCTGCCTAAGCCTTACAATAAAGACCGCCTCACAAAAAGAAGGACCCGGATTGGCTTTTCGACTTATAATAGGTTTAATGTCTCGGCCGCAAGGGGCCGGACCAGGAGAGCAGCATGAACCAAGGGCAACGGAGCGGGACGTGGTTGCTATTGTTGTTGTTCGTCAGTTGGAACCTGACGGCAGTGGCCGGCGCCGCCCAGGATAATCAAGCCAATCCAGCCAATCCAGCCACGCAGGCCAAGAAAAACGACTCCAAGAAAAGCAAGAACGACCTTGAGGAAATTGGGAATCGGAATGTCGGGAAGGGATGGAATCTTTTCTCCCTGGAACGGGAGATTGCGCTGGGCAAGTCGCTGGCGCAACAGGTCGAGCAGCAATCCCGGCTGATCCAGGACCCGGTCGTGGGCGAGTACGTCAACCGGGTCGGCCAGAACCTGGTTCGCAACTCCGATGCCCAGGTGCCTTTCACGATCAAGGTGATTGATTCCGACGACGTCAACGCCTTCGCGCTGCCCGGCGGATTCTTTTTTGTGAATGCCGGGCTGATCCTGGCCACCGAAAACGAAGCGGAACTGGCCGGGGTCATGGCCCATGAGATCGCCCACGTGGCGGCCCGTCATGGAACCAAGCAAGCGACGAAAGCCGAATTGATCAACTGGGCGAGCATTCCCTTGATCTTCCTCGGCGGCCCGATCGGGTTTGGCGCGCGGTCGGCGGCGGGCCTGTTAATCCCGCTGAAATTCTTGCAGTTCTCGCGCGGGGCCGAGCGCGAAGCCGATTTTCTCGGCTTGCAGTACCTGTACAAGACCGGGTACGACCCCGATTCGTTCATTTCCTTCTTCGAGAAAATCCAGGCGCGGGAAAAGAGCCGGCCCGGAACGCTGGCCAAAGCGTTTTCCACTCACCCGCTGACTCCCGAACGCATCACACTTGCCCACAGCGAGATTAAGACCGTGCTGCCGGCTCGGGACGAATACGTGGTGAGCACGTCGGAGTATGAACGGGTCGGGGAGCGGTTGCGCGTGCTGCAAAATCGCGGGCGGGTTGAGGACGCCAAGGAATCGAAAGACCGTCCGACCTTGCGGCGGACCACGCGTCGCGCGCCGACGGCCGAAGGAACCGATCCGAACGAGAAGCCGGCCGATCAGCCGGAAGAGAAACAGGACCAGGACGAGCGGCCTACGCTGAGACGGCGCTAGAAGTTCCCCTCACCCGACTCCGAGTTTGCGCATCTCGTCGGCGTAATATTTCCGAAACAGGATGTCCCACTCGGCGCTCCCTTCGGCTATTTCCCGCCGTTGGGATTGAATCTTTTTCCGCACGCCCTGATCCATCTGGAGTTCCTCCCGGAGCAGTGCCTGGAACTGCCGGATGACTTCCAGCCGGACCTCGTTCTTCTCCTCCACGAGTTCGATCTGCGGCTTCATCGCCGCCAGGTCTTTGATGATCCGGTGGGACAGCTCGATGAGCTTGTCGCGGGAGAGCTTCGCGCCGTCGGGGTCGGGGCGGCCGGACGAGACGATCCGGTACTTCTTTATCAGCTCCTTCTTGACCAGCTTGTACATTTCCTGGTAGGAGATCGCGTCGCGGCGGATCTGCGTACTATATTTTTCCAGGTAATCGCGTACTTCCTGGTTCAGCCGCTCTTCTTGCGCGAAGTCTTCGAGAACAACTTTCTGGATTCTCTCAGCGACGGCCGCCCGATCGTGGATGACAACTTTGCCCGACTTCGCCAGCCGCAAGGCCACTTCGTTAGCCAGATACGCGACATAGTCTTTGGGAAGCGCCATAGGTCCTCACTCAAAATTCCAGTGTAACGAGCCGGGCGGGAATGTGTCAAACGCCGCCGGCGGGAGAGTGCACGGAGAAAGTTGCTAGGCCATTTTCAGAGTTCCTGTAGAGTGAAGTGATCTCGTCAGGGCATGGCTTCAGCCATGCCGAAACGAAGCCTCCTTTGCGGTGGGCTTTAGCCCCTGAGGTACGTCCCTCAGCGGCTGAAGCCGCAAGGAAGGGAAGTTGATTGGACCTGCTTTACGGCACGACTGAAGTCGTGCCCTGACGTCCCCACCTACTCTACACCAATACTGAAAATGCTCTAGGGAGCAACAGCGAGCGTGACGGGATTGCTTGCGACGCCGTTGCTGGTGAGGATCAGCGTCTGCGGGCCGCTCGGGATTCCGGCGGGGACTTCGATGTTGACCTGGTAGAGTCCCACGAAGGAAGGCGCCAAACCCGAGAACTGCACCGGCGCATCCATCCCGCCGATCGTCGCCGTCGGGGTGATTTGGGTCACGGCGAGAGGACTGCTGGAGGCTGCCGAGCCTGTAATCGGAGTGGGAGTTGTGGCGCCCAGGCCCGTAGCGAACACGGCCAGAATTTCCCCGGCCCGCGCGGGCCGTTCTGCGGTCACGGGATTGAAGTCGGCGGCGTGCACGACGGCGCCCCGGCCCCGGCCGCTCCCGTCGGCTGCGAAAATTCCCGGCGCGGCCGTAGCAAGCGAAACAGTCACGGCACTGCTGGCTACGCCATTGAGGCGAACGGACAGGGTTGCCGAAGACTTGCCGGAGAGTTCTACGGGAACTTGAGCGTTGATCTGGCGGGGGGAGGCAAACAAAAGGGGTACATCTTCCCCGTCCATGATAACGCGGAGTCCAGCGAGCGATTCCGGCAGGGGATTCGTAGCGGCTGCGGCGGTGGCGTTGGCTAACTGCGTTCCGAAGATGGTTATCAGGCTGCCGGCGGCCACGGCGGAAGGCCCGAGCGAGTAACTCGCTGCGTTCACGATTCCGTCGGGACTCACTGTGGGAAGCAGGAATGTGCCCCAGTACGGCACGGTAATGCTCCGCCCGGTGTTCTGGCTTTGAATCGTGAGGTATCCCTCGATCGTGTCGTGCAGTGGCTCGGAAGAGGTCGCGCTGACGGCGAGCGTTTGCGTGGCTCCGGCAGCCAGCGGGAAGCTGGCCGGGGAAGGAGTCAGCGTGAGCCGCTCCGTTCCTCGAACGGATGTCACGCTCACGCGGAACGAGTCGTTGGCCGCGCCCACGTTGGTGACGAGAAGGTTCGTGGTGCTGCTCAACAGGGTGCCGGGCTGCCGGGCGCTGAAGCTGATGGAAACCGGAGAGACGGTGGCCGGAGTGGAGAGTGCGGCGGCGACGTCGAGCAGGCCATTGCCCTGCGCCAGGACGCTCACAGGACTTCCCGAAGAATCGGTAACCACCTTCACGGCTGTACTGACGAGAGCGGACTTGATTTGCGCCGGGGTGAATTGGGGGAACGCTTGTTTGACCAAGGCGGCCGCTCCTGCCACCACGGGAGCCGAGAAGCTCGTTCCGCTGGAAAAGCTAAATCCGCTCGGATCGAACTGCTCTCCCGTCGGGTCATTCCGTTGGACGGCGCTGTACAGCGTCATTCCCGGCGCGGCCAGGTCGGGTTTGATTCCGAAGTCGGTGCTCGGTCCGTTGGAAGAAAAATCGGCAATGCGGTTTGCGGCGGTCGGGATCGCTCTGGCCTCGGCCCCCAGAGTGGCCTGCACGGAGGCTCCGGCCGCGGCCAGGAATTGCTTCACGGCCAGCCCTTCCTTGTTTCCGATCATGGCCGCGGGAATTTGCGTGGCGTCCTGTACGTCCATCCGGATCGGCGGTTGATTGAGCTGGTTGTTGTAAAGGATAGCGGCAATCGCCCCGGCGCGGATGGCGTTGAGAATCTTAGTGGAAAAGACACACTCGCCACGCCGGATGAACGCCATGCGCCCCTGGAGCGAAGCGGCAGGAAGCGCCGCGCAGGCAGTCCCCGTCCCATCGAGTTGCTGCACATCCAGCAACGGCGCCGGACCCACCGTCGAGGTGATCGGCGGCCCGTTTCCCGGCAAGGCCCCGATTCCGGAGACTTCGGGCGGCGTCGGTGTCGAGGCAGTAAGGATGAGCGGATTGGCGAAGAATCGAGAAGTGGTGGTAGCGCCGACCGTGATGGCGACGGGCGAAATTCCGGGGCTTCCAACCGTTCCGGTTCCCGGCCCGACATTCCCGGCCGCTATCACGACCGTTACGCCGAATTCCGTGGCTGTCGCTACGGCCACGGCCAGAGGGTCCCGCGTGGGCGAGCCTGAAGTTGGGGCTCCCAGGCTCAGGTTAATCACGTGCATGCCGTCTTGAGTAGCGTCGTCTATCGCCTTGAGAATCGCTCCCGTGGTCGCTTCGTCATTGACCCCCGGAGTTCCAAACACCTTGTAGCTGCCCAGGAAAGCTTTGGGCGCAACGCCAGAGAGGCTGGCCAACGGAGCGGTGGCCCGCCGTCCGGCGATAATCCCCGCGATGAATGTCCCGTGTCCGTCCCGGTCCTCGGCGTCACAATGCGGGTCGGGTTCCTCGAGCAGGCTCACGTAATTCCGCGCCACAATGACCTTCGTGTTGGTGTATCGCTGGTCGGAGTTGAGGCAGTCAGCGGTCGAGGCCGTGAACCGAGGGTAGCCGGCTGGCAGCGCCACCGCCGGGTCTTGCAGCATCGGATGATTGATGTCAATCCCCGTATCAATCACCGCGATGCGGATGCCGGCCCCCGCATTGTTTTCCCCGGCGATCTTTGGGTTCGTCCAGGCGGGTGGAACATTTACCAACGGCAAGGCGGCATCGAGCGCTTTGCGATACCGGACGGAAGGGAAGACTTCTTCCACCTCCGGCATTTGCTCGACCGCTGCGACATCCTCTTCCCGCAGCGTGACGGCCATTCCGTTGAAGACCGTTTCCATCTCGGCCCGCACCTGGCCCCGCGGCAAGGCTTCGACCCGGCGCTTCAACGAGGCGTGCCGGGTGCGGAGGCCTGACCGATACGTGGCGGCTTCCGGGTCGGCCAGATTGATTCGTTGCCGGGCCGCGCCCCGGCGTTGAACAAGATAGGTGGCCACGGGCTGGTCGCGCAGTTGCACGATGTAGTGCCGCATCCGCCCCTGGGCCCCGAGGTCGCCATGAAAGGCGAGAGCGCTCAGGACGGCCAAGGAGGCTGCCACGCAACGGAGAAGTCGTGATCCCATCTCTTTATTCAACCCTTCTCCGCATGGATTGTTTTGGTGTACTCATTCAGATTGATGAATCCGCTCTCAGGAGCCGCTCCGCCAGTTCAATATCTGACCGCCGGGGGGAGGGTCATTACTTCTCTCGGGGCATCTCCTTTTTTTACCGCATTGTTGGAGGATAGCACAAGGGCTGGAGAAGGATTGGTCGTGTCCTAGACCGCATTTTTTGTCAGCAACAGATGCCGGGGATTCGTTTCTGTTGCCCTGAAAGGGGAAAAAGGCGAGTAGCCGGGGGCAACGCCCCCGGAACAAGGTGTAATCCCGGCCCGACCCTGAAAGGGTCGGACGGATCGGCCACGCGAAATTTGTACGACCCCTTCGGGGATTTTCGGGCGCAACTTGCTTCCGCCCTCGCATGGTGAGAAATGCGCACTGAGCAAAAAGACTCTCGGGATTAGAAAGCAAACAGCCACTTCAACGCGAGCAGGAACACCACACCGACAAAAACCACGAGCGCCATCCGGACACCAGGCTCCTGGTTGACAAGAGGGATCAAATCGCTGGCGGCCACGTACAGGGTGACGCCTGCCGACAACGGGAGTGTATAGGCCACCTGCCCGCGGAGCGGGGTCATCACGAGCACCCCAGCCACCGTGGCCAGACCCAGAACGGCGGAAGAAAGCAATGCGAACCGCGCGCTTCGACCGGAGGCGAGCATGACAGAGCTTACGGCAAACCCTTCCGGCATTTTGTGCAAGAACACGGCCAGGAAAATGACCCCGCCCAGCCAATCAGAGACGAGGAATCCGCTCGCGATCGAGACACCGTCCACAAACGTGTGGATCAACATGCCCAGCAGGACGGTGTGACTGCGCCCGGCCCCGGCGACCTCCTCGGCGTGGATTTCCTCGCCGAAGTGAAAGTGGGCGCTCAAGGTGTGCTCGAAGAAATGCATGAGAAGATAGCCGCCGAGCAACCAGGTAGCGGCGGGGCTTCCGAGGAGCGCGAAACTTTCCGGGAGCATTTCCAGCAGCGATGCCGCCAGCATGAACCCCGAACCGAGGGCGATAAAAGACCGCAGGTACAGCGGCTGCCACGAACGGCGCACCACGACCAAGCCGCCGGCAATATTGGCAATGGCAGCCACCAAGCCCAGGACCAACGCTTTCCATTCCATTTCGTGCTCTCGAAACGGGCAACCGGCTCGTTCCCCTGCGGTCCGTCATTTCACGGCGCGTTCCAGTTTGCCGTTTACCCGCTGTGCCGGATGTTCAAGACATCGCCATCCTGGACGACGTATTCCTTGCCCTCCAGTCGCAGCACTCCTTTCGCACGGACGCCGGCCCAGCCTCCCGCCTCCAGGAAGCGGTCCCCTGCCGCCACTTCCGCCCGGATGAAGTGCTTCTCGATATCGGAGTGGATCGCGCCGGCGGCTTGGAGCGCGGTCGAGCCGCGGGGTATGGCCCAGGCGCGGCAATCCTTGTCGCCCAGCGTGAAGAAGACAATCAAGTCGAGCAACTCGCAGGAAGCCCTCAAAATCCGCGTTGAGCCGAGTTCGGTCAATCCGAAACTGCTCAGAAATTCCGCGGCCTCGGCATCGGAAAGCGTGGCCAGTTCGGCTTCGAGCTTCCCGGCAATGGCGGCGACCCGGCTGGAAGGGCGGTTCTGGAACGCAGCAAGCCCCGCTGTCGAGACCGCGTCTTCGAGTTTTCCTGCGTGCTCATCGTCCACGTTCAGCGCCACCAGCAACGGCTTCTCTGACAGGAAGGAGAACCCTCGCAATTGCTTCTTCTCCTGCTCCGTCCAGTTGGCTTCCCGCAGCGGCTTGCCGGCATCGAGCCATTGCCGCACCCGCTCGAGCAGGCTCTGCTCGTGTTCGATCTCGACGCTTTTGCCCTTCTTGCGGTCCTTCTCCAGCCTCTCCAGGCGGTTTTCCGCGACCCCGAGGTCAGCCACGATCAAGTCCACTTCGACGTTCGTGATGTCGCGCTGCGGATCGAGAGCGCCGGGCGCGTGAGGGACAGCTTCGTTGCGGAACCAGCGCACCACGTGAACGAGACCGTCCACGCTGCGCAAGTTCGCAAGATAAGCTGTTTCTTTGAGCGTCTCTTTTCCGATGGCGGCAACGTCCAGGAATTCTGCCGTGGCGTAGGTGATCTTCTGCGGGGCAATCAGTTTTGCCAGCCGGTCCAGCCGCTCGTCCGGGATGCGGACGACGCCGACGTGCTGCGCTTCACCGTGCCGGTGGGATTCCTGAGGCAGGGTTCGGGTCAGGATTTGAAACAGCGTGGTCTTTCCCACCTGCGGAAGACCGATGATTCCCCATTTCATGGAGTGCGGAGACCGTTTTGGGCTGAGAGGTTAATAGGCCCAGCGCACAAGCACCGCGCCGACCGTATAGCCCGCGCCGGCGGCGGCAAAGAGCGCCAGACCTCCTTTTTTAAGTTTTCCCTGCTGGATGGCGTCGGCGGTTGCCAGTGGGATGGTGGCGGCCGTCGTGTTGCCGTACCGGTCAATGTTGATGAGCACTTGCTCGGGGCGGAGTCCCATCCGTTCCACGGTGGCGTCAATGATGCGCCGGTTGGCCTGGTGGGGAATGAACACATCCAGGTCAGCCGGGGTCAGCGAGTTGCGTTCCAGAATTGCCTGGCCCACTTCGTACATCTTGCGTACGGCATATTTGAACACCTGCGGGCCGTCCTGGTGGACGTAATGGAGCTTCCGGCGTACGGTTTCGATAGAGGCCGGCAGGCGGCTGCCCCCGGCGGGCATTTGCAGGAAGCATCCCCCGCTGCCGTCCACCTCATGGAGGAAATCGAGAATGCCGACGTCGCCCTCGCCCGGTTCCACCGGCTCCAGAAGAACGGCCCCGGCGCCGTCGCCGAAGATCACGCAGGTGGCGCGGTCTTCGTAGTTGATGATGCTCGACATGACGTCGGCCCCCACGACGAGCACTTTCTTGTGGGTGCCGGTGGCGATGAATTGGGCGCCCGTGGCCAGGGCAAACAGGAATCCGGAGCAAGCCGCCGAAATGTCAAAACCCCAAGCGCCGACGGCTCCCAGCTTGTGCTGGAGGTTGCAGGCGGTGGCAGGGAAGAAGGTGTCGGGAGTGACCGTGGCGACGAGGATGGCCTCGATCTCGGTCGGGCGTAAGGACCGCTGCTCCAGGACTCGCCGGCACGCTTCGAGTGCGAGATCGGAGGTCGCCACGCCCTTCTCGACGATGTGGCGTTCGAGGATGCCCGTGCGTTCCCGAATCCAGGTGTCCGAGGTATCCACCATCTTTTCGAGATCGGCGTTGGTGAGGAGCTTCGGCGGCGTGTAGCAGCCGAGGGCTGTGATCTTGGCTCGCGTCAACGGCATTTCCCCATGGCTGGCTCTGCAGTGCGAACGCACTACTTTATTTTTCTTTGGGACAAAAAGCAAGACGCTCGCGCCGCTCCGGGCCGAGTGTGCTCACGATTCGGGTTCTCCCAAGACTCCCGCCGTTACCAGGATCGCCAGCAGGAGCCGCTTCAGACCGAGGTCGCGGCCCCGGGGATCGTACCACTCGTGGAGGGTGTGGGCGTCCCCGCTCGATCCTCCGCCTCCCGTTGCAATCGCTTCGATGCCAAGCGACAGCGGAATGTTAGCGTCGGTCGAGGAACATTCGAGTCGGCTGCGAATTCCCAAGTGCCGATTCACCTCCCGCATCGTCTGAAGGATCCGCGCCGATTCGGGCAGTTCCGAGACCGGACGGTTGCCCAGCGGGACGACCTTCGCCTCAAGGCCGCCTGAGCCGCGCTTGTTTTCCTGTTCCACTCCGGCGCGCACCGCCGCTTCCAGGGCTTGGGTGAGACGATCGAGTTCCTCAGCCCGCGTCGAGCGAATGTCCACTTTCATCCAGGCGGACTGCGGAATGGCGTTGACCGCTGTCCCTCCGTGGATCATCCCGACGTTCAAGGAAGCGCGCGGCTCGGCGGGAAGAGGAATGCGGCTCAGCTCGGCAATCGCGTTCGAAAGGGCCAGGATCGGATTCACTCTTCCGAAGTCGCTCCAACTATGCCCGCCCGGCCCGGTGATCTCGACGCGGAAGCGGCGGCTGCCGAGACCGGCAACGGTGATGTGATCCGTTGCCGAGCCGTCCAGCACAAACACGCCCGCCGTCCGGCGGCAAAGGTCCGGCTGGGAAAACAAGTGGCGCATCCCATACAGGTCCCCTTCGCCTTCTTCGCCGACAGTGGCCGCGAACAGAAGGGAGTGATCCGTTGCGACCTCCGTTTTTTGCAGCGTCGCGATGATCCCCAGCATGGCCGCCAGACCCGCTCCGTTGTCGGAAATCCCCGGGGCACAGAGTCGCCCATTGTTCCGCTTCACTTCGATGGGAACTCCCGGCGGGGCGACCGTGTCGAGATGCGCGGTGACGATCACCAGATGGCTGTTGCTTCCCGCCCGCTCGCCGAGCGCGTTGCCCACTTTGTCCAGGCGCACGTGTTGCAGCCCCAGTTCGCGGAAGCGGTCCGCCATGTATTGCGCGCGCTCCGATTCCTGAAACGTGGGCGCGGGGATTTGCGTCAGTTCGATCTGGAGATGGTCGAGCCACTCCCGCTGTTCTTGCACGGTGCGTACCATCTTCCGCCAATTAGGGTGTTCCACAATCTCCGGCAAGGTCGAGAGCTTGCGTCGGGTGGCGCCGCAGTCGGTAGGGCGGGGAAGTGGCATATTCGGTTTTCTCGGTCTTCTCGGATTGCCGGTTCTGTCACTGTTCTCGGTCGGAGCAACGGGCTGCGAGGAGACAACCTGGCCGGAATCAGAATTGCAACGTGCCCGACCGTTGCTCAAACCCGGGCGCCGGGTTGTAAATCGTCCGGCAGTACTCGCACCGGTAGAGTTCCTCGCCGTGCTGGCGCTTGATTTCCTCGCTGGCTCCATACCATCGCTTCAGGTGTCCGGCGCAGATCTTACCCTTCTCGTCTTTTTCATTGCAGGAGCGTTGAAACGGCGCTCGGGTCTTGACGTGGGGAGCGGTAGCGGGGGCGGGGGCTTCGGCTTCCGTCATTGCGTTCTTTCAACCTCCTGGAAATGGAGTCGAGCGTTTCTCTGCTCGGGTCAGCCCGTGTCTTGCGGTGCGCCGAGAAACGCACTCGGTCAACCGGCCTGACCCTCTATTGTACCGGGTTGCTTCTGCAAGTCCAGTGCCACGGAGGCGACCGGATTTGCGATTGACTCGACCGTGCGGCTGGCGTATGGTTTTCGATGAAGGCGAAAGTCCAGTTTGAAATTCCAAGGGAGAGAATGAACATGAGCAAGCAGGATGAATCTCGCCGCGAATTCCTGGTCCGCGCGGCAGTGAGCGCGGGGGCCGTTGCGGGCGCCGGGCTGGTACCCGAGGCACAGACGCAGAACCGCGAGCAGCAAAGGGAAGCCAATGCTTCTGCCCAGCCGCACTCGACCGGCAATGGGCTGGGCGCGTTCCTCAACCGCGATGATGCCGCCACAGTTGCGGCGTTCACCGAGCGGCTCATGCCGGGCGCTCCGGGCAAGCCGGGCGCGCGCGATGCGGGAGTGGTCAATTACATTGATCTGGCGCTCTCCGGGGCCTACGCCGATCTTCAGGATTTCTACCGGCGCGGGCTGGCGCAGCTCGATCAATACTGTCGCAAGACGTACAACGAGCCTTTCGCGCGGTTGAGCGCCGCGCAACAGGACGAAGTGATCACGGCGCTCGAAGAAGGCAAGGCCACCGGGTTCACGTGGCCCACGGCGCAGGCGCTCTTCAACACCCTCCGCACGCACACGATGGAAGGCATGTTCGCCGACCCGATCTACGGCGGCAATAAGGATTTCGCCGGCTGGCGTCTGGTAGGCTTCCCCGGCGCGCAAGCGATCTTCACCCCGGCGGACATGCAGAGCACGAGAGCGTTCACGCGCACGCCCATGATCGGGCTGCAATCACAGGCTAAGGGACGGTAACAGGTAGCTACGGCACGTTTTGTTTGTGCCGTGGGTTTGTCGCTGGAACGAGAACGGAATGGACAATAGCAACAGGGAGTGAATAAGCCATGGCAACCGAAAAGACGGATGTCGTAATCGTCGGCGTCGGCGCGGCGTCCGGGTGATGAGTCCCGAAGGGACGGATGAGAGTAGCCCAGCACGGTTCGGCGTTTCGCCGAACTCAGTGCTGGGTCAGATTGGCAATAACGGGAAAAGTTCCGTCAGGGACGGCTGAAATTATGGCGCACAGTCATATCCGCTGTCTGGTTCACATCGTGTTCAGCACTGCCGAGCGGCGGCCTCTGATCCGGGAGGGGATGGGAGAACGTCTTCACGCCTACCTGGGCGGTATCGCACGCGAAAACGGAATGGCAGCGCTCGCGGTAGGGGGCGTTGCCGATCATGTCCATGTGTTGCTCTCGTTATCGCGGACAGCTTCGGTCTCGAAAGCGGTTCAGTTGTTGAAAGCGGGGTCTTCGAAGTGGGTCAATGAAAATTTTGCCCGGATGGGAAGATTTTCGTGGCAAGAAGGATTTGGGGCCTTTTCCATCGGTGTTGCGCAACGAGAGCGGACGGTGGCGTATATTCATGCCCAGGCCGCACATCACAAGCGGGTGAGCTTCGCGGACGAATACAGGAAATTTTTGGAGAGCCATGGGATGCGGGAGGAATGATTCAGCCGTCCCTTGCGGGACTTGTGCCGTTGGTCAAGGGAACCCAGCACTGGCTTCGGCAAAGGGTGCCGAAGCGTGCTGGGCTACGTTCAGGCGTCCCTTCGGGACTCGACCCATCCTACAAATCATGGTTGAAAATGCAGGTAGACACGGCACGTTTTTTTGCCTCGGCCCCTGGCCCGGCTCCCGCGCGAGCTCCGGCCGGGCCGTGGGTGCCGCGGGCTTGTCAGCAGAGCGGGAACGGAATGGACAAAAGCAACAGGGAGTGAATGAGCCATGGCAACGGAAAAGACTGAAGTCGTGATCGTGGGTGTAGGTGCAGCGGGAGGAATCCTCGCAGCGGAGCTTGGCAAGGCGGGTATGAAAGTCATTGGACTGGAGCGCGGGCCGCGTCTCGCCACCGCGGACTTCACGCCGCACGACGAATTGCGCTATTTCCAGCGGCAGGACCTCCGCCCCAACGTCAAGCGCCATCCCGTCACCTGGCGGCCGAACGCGGATGCGCGCGCGAACCCGCTCCCGGTGCTCAATTACGGCCACCAGGCGGGCGGCGGCACCGTCCACTACGGCGCGGTCTCGTGGCGCTTTCACGAGGACGACTTCCGCGCGCAGTCGCAGACCATCGAGCGCTACGGTCGGGCGGCGATCCCGGAAGACTCCTCGCTCGCCGACTGGCCGTTGACGTACGGTGAGCTGGAGCCTTACTACGATCGCGCCGAATACGAGCTGGGCGTGGCGGGCAAGGCGGGCAATTTGCAGGGACGCAAGATCGCCGGCGGCAACCCTTTCGAAGCGCCGCGCCGCCGCGAGTATCCGCTGCCGCCGTTGTTCGTGGATCAAGCGGGCGCCGTCTTCGATGCCGCGGCCCGCAAGCTGGGCCAGCACCCGTTTTCGACGCCGCGCGCGATCCTCTCGCAGGCGTATCAGGGGCGGCCGGCCTGCACTTATTGCGGCTTTTGCCAGGCGTTTGGCTGCCACATCGGCGCGAAATCGTCCATCCTGGTCACGAAGCTGCCCGAAGCCGATGCGACGGGAAACTTTAAGCTGGTCACCGGCGGCATGTGCTACCGCGTGAATAGCGACAACAGTGGGCGTGTGACCGGCGTGTCGTACTACGGCCCCGACGGTTCGGACAACACCATCGAGGCGGAGGTTGTCATTCTCGCTCCCTTCATCTACGACAACGTGCGCCTGCTGCTGCTTTCGAAGACCGAGAAGTTCCCGAACGGCCTGGCCAACTCCAGCGGCGAACTGGGCAAGCATCTTATGGCCCACATCGGGGCGCGGGTGTTCGCCGCGTTCGACGACCGCTTCGTCAACATGTATATGGGGCCGAGCGCGCAGCGGCATAGTCTTGACGACTTCAACGCCGACAATTTCGACCACAGCGGCATGGGCTTCATCCGTGGCGCGCAGCTCTCGGTGGTTCCCGCGGACCTGGAGGCCGGCCCAATCGGTACCGCCCTGGCCATGAATCCGCCGCCGGGCGTTCCGCGGTGGGGCGCGGCGTATCGCGACTTTTTCGCGAAGTACTTCGCGCGGTATGCCGGGATGGTCGCGCAGACCGAGAACCTGCCGTACGCCGACCAGACGATTGACCTCGATCCCGAGGTGCGCGATCAGTGGGGCTTGCCGGCGCCGCGCCTGACCTACGACTGGCGGCGGCCGAACGAGCGGGCGCGCGTCGAGTTCCTGGTGCGGAAGTTGGAGGAGATTGGCCGCGCGATGGGCGCAGCGCGCGTGTGGCGAGCGCCGCTGGGCCCGGGCGCTCCGGGCGCGCACCACGAGGGCGGCACGCGCATGGGGAGTGATCCGACGACTTCGGTGGTGAACCGCTACGGCCAGAGCTGGGACATCCCGAACCTCTTCGTCATCGGCAGCTCGACTTTCCCAACGATGAGCGGCTTCAATCCGACGCTCACGATCCAGGCGCTCGCCTATTTGAGCGCGGATGCAATCGTCAATCGTTACAAGAACAATCCCGGCCCGCTCTTATAGCGACCAGTCGAACCGCTCGCTCACGGTCGCGGCTCTGACCAGCGTCAAACCCCGCGCCGGCGCGGTCGAGCCGGGGGCTGGGCCTTGTCCGGAACGAGCCGTTTCATTGGGGCCGGTCCGCTCTCGAAGAGGTGTCCTGAAGGTAGGTTCACCGAACTGATTCTCCATAGCAACACTGAAACCGCTCTATCTGGATGACCAGCTATCGAGCTGCATCAACAAAGAAAGCTTTCGCTTTGCTTTGACGACCCTCCGGTGATTCGGCCCAAAGGCATTTTCCAGCATAGCGATCAAATCCTGCCGCAGAGCTTTGGAATGCTCGAGTTCCCCCAACTCCATGTAGACGTCCGCAAGATTGCTCATGGGGGTGCCCAGCTTGGGATGGCCCGGTCCAACAGCTTTTTGCAAGACGAGTAAAGACTGCCGGTAAAGCTCCTCGGCCTCTGGCAATTTCTTTTGTTCATGGAGAAGCCGCCCGAGGTTGTTCAGGATGAGCCCGAACTCCAGGTTGGGTTCGGGAAAAGCTCTTTCTGCACATGCCAGGGCATTGCGATAAAGCGGTTCGGCCTTTCCGAGGTTATACACGGAATGATAAAACACCGCGAGCAGGTGCAGCACCTTAACGAGCTCCGGGTGATTGGGGCCGCAAACCTCCTCGACAACTCGAGGAAGGGATGCCAGTTCGGTTTCCTGGATCTCTGTCAGGAGGGCTTCCATGGTCTTGTTTCGGCGCACGATCACGGTGTCAATGCGCTTCAGGATCGTGAGGACTTTCGGGGAAACCCTCCGAGACTTAGTCAGAAGCGGGAAATCTTCGTGGACCATGGCCCCCCTTTAAGGGCGGTTCAACATCACCGATTGGTGACGGCGAACATCAGGGTCGTGTTTCCAACGCGAAACTCGGACATGTGATCTAACTCGCAACTGGCAATCTTCTTCCCGTTGACAAAAGTCCCATTGCCACTGTCGAGATCCACCAGCAAAGCAGCACGGCCGTGTACTTCGACCACACAGTGCTTGCGTGAAATCTTTGAATCCGATATCACGATGTCTCCTTCTGTCCGCCCGATGAGTATCTGAGGTTTTTGGATCGGGAAACTCATCCCCTTCATCGGGCCCTCCGTCACCAACAGGGAGACCCTTTTGCCTTGTGGCAACTCGGGCTCCTCTCGCATGCGAACGATTTTCGACCTCGCTTTGGAGACCAGAAGCGTGGATGCCTTGGTTAGTATTGATTGCAGCGGGACTGCGTTCTGCTCATTTTCGTCTGGTGGTTGCGTCATTACCACCTCCCGGTGTTAAGTTGCGGTAATTCTATCACATTGGGAATCGTGGACAACGAGTTTCTCCGGTGAATCGTGATTACCTGTGACAGCAGGGTTACTGGTCACAGCCGTTGAACGCCTGGCGACGAAACCTTGCGAGAGTTTCGGCAGAGATTTGCTTGTCTTCGTGGGAACTCCACAGCTTCTCGTACCTTGTGCCGGTGCCTGCCATTGGGTAGTAAACGCCCTATCCGGAAACGGAACCCCTGTCGGCCGCCGGGGTGTAAGTCTCAGTAGGCGACGCGCACCAGGGTCAGGCCCCGCGCCGGGGCGGTCGAGCCGGAGGCTGCGCCTTGCCCCGCGGCCAGCAACTCCCGGATCGCCGCAGCCTCGATGCGATGGCGGCCCACGTCGAACAACGTCCCCACGATGTTGCGGACCATGTGGTAGAGGAACCCGCTGCCCTCGACGGTGTAGCGGAGTTCTTCCCCTTGCCGCTCCAGGCGCGAGGAGAACACCGTGCGGACGGTGGAGCGTTCTTCGCCGGCGCTGCTCGCGTCCTTGGAGGCGAACGGGCGGAAGTCCCAGGTTCCCACGAAGAATCGCGCGGCCTCGGCCATGGCTGCCTCATCGAGCGGATACGGATAGGGGAAAACATAGCGAGATAAAGTGGGAGGGCAGGTGGCCCCCCGATAGATGCGGTAGCGATACATCTTCGACCGGGCGTTCCCGCGGGCGTGAAATTCGAGCGGCACTTCCTGCGCCGAGAGCACGCGGATGCTCTCCGGCAGATGATCGTTGAGCGCCCGCGCCAGATTCGCGCAGGGGATGGGGCTTTGCAGCGTGACGTTGGCGGCCTGCTCCTCGGCATGGACTCCGGCATCGGTCCGGCCGGACCCGCAGACGTGTACGGTCTCGCCGCACAGCGCCGCGATTGCCGCTGTCAGTGTCCCCTGGATGGTCGGTCTGTCCGGCTGGATCTGCCAGCCATGGAAATCCGTCCCGTCGTAGGCAACCCGCAGCAGCAGGTTGCGGAGAGGGCGCGGCTCGTTGGATGCGCTCATGGGGCGGTTTTCCTCGGCGCGCTCGGCGCAGCATCTCTCCCCGCCGGAAGGCCGGCCGGCGGCCCGATTGCTGCGGGGATCAATTTGCCCCTTGCACAACCGGGCGGGGAGTGATGAAATTATTATGGTGAGCAGACGGACAAAAGGATAGCGGAATTCTGGAAGGCTGTCGCGCCCGGCTGGGAGCCGGGACCAGGGCGCGCAATTCAAAATGGCCGAAGAGAAGTTTGATCTCGAGCAGGCGGAGAAATTCCTCCCGCGCTTGGAGTATCTGCTCCGCAATGTCGCCGAGGCCAGAAAGAGAGTCTCTGAAATCGAGCAGGAGTATGAGTGCCTCGTCAAGAGCATTTTCCGGTCGGGAGGCCGCTCGGTGGATATTCCCCACTTTTCCCGGCGCAAGAAGGAAAAAGAGGAATGGGAGGGCTGCCTGCGGCGGTCCGTGCTGGAGATTGAAGGTCACGGATGCCTGTTGAAGGACCTTGACACCGGGTTGGTGGACTTTCCCTGCCGGGTGGGGGACCGCGAGGTGTACTTGTGCTGGCGGCTGGGCGAACCCGCCATTCAGTTCTGGCACGGCACGGACGAAGGCTTCGCGGGCCGCAAACCGATTGATGAGCAGTTCGTGGCGCAGCTCAAGCGCCCGCGCCCGGTTTAGCGAGCCGCTTGTCAGATGGGCGCGGTAGAGCGCAGAATGTACTTGCGGCGGGTTCGAGATGCGATTCCGAGGTCCAGCCAAAGGAGCCGATCATGCGTGCTGAATGGTTGCTGAAACGCCAAGGGGAGGAATGCCCCACGCAGTTGCATTACGCCCGCGGGGGCATCATCACCGAGGAGATGCACTTTGTGGCCGTGCGGGAGGGCCTCAACCCGGAGGTGGTCCGCGCGGAGGTGGCGCTGGGGCGCATGATCATCCCGGCGAACATCCATCACACCAACCTCGAGCCGATGGCCATCGGCGTTGCGTCGCTCTGCAAGATCAACGCCAACATCGGCAACTCCGCCGTCTCTTCACACGTCGAAGAGGAGATCAACAAACTCCACGTCGCGGTCCACTACGGCGCCGATACCGTCATGGACCTCTCGACCGGCGGTGACATTCCGGGGATCCGCAAGGCCATCCTGGCCGCGTCGCCGGTCCCGATCGGGACTGTGCCGATCTACGAGGCGCTGACCCGGGTCCGCAGCGTCCCGGACCTGACCGCCGAGGTGATGCTGGAAGTGATCGAGGAGCAGGCCGAGCAGGGCGTGGACTATATGACGATCCATGCCGGGGTGCTGCGGGAGTTCCTGCCGCTCGTGACCCGGCGGATCACCGGCATCGTCAGCCGCGGCGGCTCGATCCTGGGTCAGTGGATGGCCCACCATCACCGCCAGAACTTCCTTTACGAACGCTTCGACGACATCTGCAAGATTTTCCGCAAGCATGACGTTTCGTTCTCTTTGGGCGACGGTCTGCGTCCGGGCTGCCTGGCGGACGCGAGCGACGAAGCGCAGTTCGCGGAGCTGCGCGTGCTCGGCGAGCTGACCAAGAAAGCCTGGGAATACGACGTGCAAGTCATGATCGAAGGCCCGGGCCACATTCCCATGGATCAAATCCAGTTGCAGGTGGAAAAAGAAGTAGCGATGTGCCACGAGGCGCCGTTCTACACGCTGGGTCCGCTGGTGACCGACATCGCTCCGGGGTACGATCACATCACCTCGGCGATCGGGGCGGCCATGATCGGCTGGCACGGCGCTTCCATGCTCTGCTATGTCACGCCCAAGGAGCATTTGGGACTTCCCAACCAGGACGACGTCCGGCAGGGGATCATTGCCTACAAGATTGCGGCGCACGCCGCCGACATTGCCCGGAAACGTCCGGGCGTCCGCGACCGCGACGACGCGCTCTCCCGCGCGCGGTACACGTTTGACTGGAACCGGCAGTTCGAGTTGTCGCTCGACCCGGAAACGGCCCGCGCCATGCACGATGAGACGCTTCCGGAAGAGGGCTACAAGCACGCCCACTTCTGTTCGATGTGCGGTCCGAAGTTCTGCTCCATGAACATGTCGGCGGCCGTAGAACGCTACAACGCGGAGTTGCAAGAGGGCCAAGGTCCTCTCGTTGCGCTCACGGCGGCCAGCGCGGCCCCGAAACAGTAGCCCGTGCTCCTGTCCTCCCAAGTCCGCTCGGCGGGCGAGGGAACTGCTGGGTGGTTGCCCTCCGCGATACCCCATCGCATCCGCTGCTTCCGTCGCGGTCCATTGGCGCTATAATGGAATTGGGAAGGAGGAAATATCACCGATGAGAATTCAGTAACGAGGCCTCCCGGATTCGGCCTGCAAGTCAATTCATTTTTGTGGGGAGGTGCCCGATGCATATTCATTTCAGCTTCCATCATGTCTCCCGCAATGCTCAGATTGACAAGACCATCACTTCGCAAGTCACCAAGTTGGAGAAATTACTGGGGCGCTTTTCGTCCGATTTGATCCGGATTCATGGGGTCGTGGAATTCAGCGCCGCCCACAAGGGTCCGGTCTGTTCGCTGAACCTGTGGTTGCCGACTGCGCGGCTCAACACCCGGCACGAAGGCGACTCCCCGTTGACGGCCCTCCAGGATTGTTTTAATCAACTGATCGAGCAGGTCAAAAAGCACAAGACATTCCTCCGGCGGGAGGGCGTCTGGAAACGCCGCCGCTATAAGTTCAAGCAAGAGGCCCTCGAGCTTCAGGCCGCCGAGCTTCGCGTCGAGGACCGCCAGCAGCTCCGCGAGTACCTCGAGCAAGTCCTGCCGCAGTTGGCGCAGTTTGTCGCGCGCGAGCTGCACTTTCGGGAAATGGCCGGGAGCACACGCTCCGGGCAGCCGCAACCGGAAGAGATCATCAATGAGGTCGTGGCGCGAGCGTTCGGGGAGGTTCCGGCCAGACCTCCCGACGCGATTCCCCCGTTTCATCGGCTGGTTTCCGAGGCCATCCGCGTGCTGAATGGGCCCTACGGGAAGCCGCTCCAGGAGGGTTCCGAAACGGGTCTGGAACGTCCTGGGGGGGGAGAGGAAGCCGCTTCGATAACCGGGAAGATCGGCGCAGCCCATTTGTGGCGCTTGGCGAAGGAGACGCGCTCGTCGCTCGAGGTCCCGGCCCGGCAGGCCCCCGATGCGGTGGACCTCCTGCTCGCCAGTTTGCCGGCCCTCGATCGGCAGGTCTACATCTTGCATGCTCTGGAAGGATTTAGCTGGGAAGAGACCGCCCGGGTGCTCGATACATCTCCGGTGGAGGCCGAAGACGTTTTTCGCCGGGTGAGCGGGCAGGTGGCGGCGGCGCTCGGGGGGACACCGGCGAGGAGTTCTCCCCAGCCGGGGGCTGGATAGAACCACCTGCATCCCGCGGGCGCCCCGCTTGCTTGAAGGAGGTGACGGGAACACCCCATTGCGCCCCTAGCTTCTGAGGGCAGCAACACCGTTTCAACCGAGGAGGAGAACATGTTCAACCGGGAAGAGTTGCGCGAGCTTGCCAGCCATTCCTCCACGCGGTTTCCCCTCACCAGCTTCTTTTGGAAAGTTCCCCCGAAAACAAACCGGTCACCGCGGGATGCCGCCCTCCTGGTCCGGGACTTGCTGCGGGAGGCGCGCCAGAAGCTGGAAAACGCGAACCACAGCCGCGAATGGACTCGGTCGCTCGAGACCGACCAGCAGAGAATCCTAGAGTATTTCAACCAGGCGCAGGACGGCCGGACCGCCGACACGGCTCTGTTTTCGTGTTCGGGAGAATCCTACTGGCGGGACATTCGGCTGCCGCGCGGATTGAGCCGCGGCCT
>Ga0155949_1046_pt1 | contig 45331 bp, 35 predicted proteins | sample RifCSPlowO2_02_FD_107603 | JGI IMG/M metagenome (GOLD analysis project Ga0155949, IMG submission 107603) | Acidobacteria bacterium RIFCSPLOWO2_02_FULL_61_28
AGCGTGTACTTGGTCCATCCCTGCCGGCGCAGGTTGTTGGGCGGGCTGCCCTCGGCGATCCACTGCAGCACCTGCCCGTTTTCATCCTTGGCGACGTAGTGAATGATCGAGTGCGGGTTGACGAACTCGAACTGCGTGATGGTGGCCTCGTGGGTGACCGGGTTCTTCAGGTCCCAACCCACCTGGGAATGGTGCGCGAACAAGGAAAGGGAAGCCACGAGAACCCCCGCCGCCAACCCAGCGGCTCTCCTATGGATGGTCAGCGCACCCCTCCCAACCGTCAGTGGCTTCGGCATTCCGCGGATTCCTCCTCCCTGCGCTTCCGATTCTTCTTCATCAGTACGCGGACGGCTCGTTTTGATTCCGGCCTGCCGGCCGCTTTTCCTCGCGTTGCCGGCAGGCGACTTCCAGTTCCCAGCGAGGCTCCGGTTTGCAGGGATCGGCCTTGAGATCCCGAGTGATCCGGTCTTCGCAGTCCACCCATTCCAGGAGCGGTCCCCCCTGGGGGTCTCTGCTGAAGGTGAGTTGTTTGGTCCAGGGTTTCACATAAATCTTCGGGTCCTCATACGTCGTATCAATCCGCAGCGTGTTTTGGTCCAGCATCCGGATGCGCTCCACCATGCGCAGCGTCTCGCTGCCCGGATGAGCGCCGTTGCGGTCAATCAAGATGTGATCGTTAAAACCCACCGTGTCCACGACCAGTGTGTCTCCATCCCAATGGCCGATGGAATGTCCCATCCAGCCGGGGTCCACGTCTTTGGGATGCCCGCGGCCGTCCGTCCAGATGTTGCGGACCCAGTGGCCCCACTCAAAGATCATGATGATCTCTGCGGGGAGCTGAATGATCCGGAACGGACGGCCCTGCGCGGTCACCCGCGGCGCGCCGGGAGGAGCGCAGGCGACGATGTGCGGATCGAGCAGGTCTCGTACTTGCGTGCCGAGCTTGTTGGCCTCCACGAGCGCCTTGAAATGCTCGGCCGCCCAAGGCGTCAAGACCGCTTCCTCCGCCCTGCGAGCGCCCTCCGCGGGAGCCTCCCTCTCCGATCGTGGCGTGTAATTTCCCCAAAACCCGGACAGGTCCCGCGGGGCGGCCGGTTGGGCAGCCGCCGCGGAAGCTGTTCTTGGGGCTGCCGCAGTGCGCGGCTGTGGCGGAGTCTGAGCGAGCAGGACGGGCGCGAAGGCGAACACCACTCCCGCCAGGACCACACCAACAACGCGCTTTGGCATGTTGCAAATCCTCCCTGATCCGTACTGCGCTCGTTCCCCTTGGGATTGCCGCCATCTACCACTTACTGGGCCGAATCATACCCCGGTCCCCGGGGCCGGTCAAGCGCCAATCGGTCCTGCCCAAATGGAAAACAGACCCGGCGGACCCCCCGGCACGCCGGGGTCGCCGGCGGAAGAGTCCACACCGGCGAACACCTTCTCTACGATCGTGTCCGAAGCCGGTCACGAGTAGTGTCTTAAACACGATACGTGGTGCAGATTGGCGGCCGGACGAGAAGCATCAGGTCTCGCCTCAAGGGTAGGATTCACGTGCCACGCGGCCGGAGCGTCGGCGTGGACGCCCTTCCGCCTAATCTTTGAGCTGCGGGATGCTGCTCACCGGAGGTGGAGGCGGTAGTGACTGCAGCCAAGCGTAAATGTCCGCCAGCGTTCGATCTGATAGAACTTTCTCGGTATATGGGGGCATGTCGCCGGTGGGCTGGCGCATGTATCTCGAGAACGCCGCCCATGACGTTCTGCGATTGTAAAGCTCGGGGCCGGAATTGCTTGCATGCAGAGTTATCCTTCCACCCTGGGCGGCATAGCCGTGGCACGTCCAGCATCCGTGCGACACGTAGAGCTTTTTGCCATTCTCCACGTTTCCTTGCGGCGCGGCGGCAGCAGACCCCGCAGCAGGAGCCTGGGCGGACGACGGCCCCGCCCAGACCATAACGATCAAAGTGAGCAATATCGTAAAGTGTGTCATCGCGGTTGCACCACCGTATCTAAGAGTGCCACTTCGCCCTTCTCGACGCGCTCCACAGCTCGAAGTAGCGCCGGTCGCAGGTCTTTCGGATCGGTAATCGGTCCCTCGGCGTAAGCGCCCATGCTGCGCGCCAGCTGTGCAAAATCGATATTCGGGTCAGTGATGGTCGTGCCAGAGGCTCCCCTGTGCGCGATGTCCTGACCGCGCTGGCGCCGGTTGGCGATCCGTTGCAGGTGCATCACCTCCTGGTGATAGGCGCGGTTATTTTCCATGATGATCAGCAGCGGAATCCGGTGGTGCGTGGCGGACCACAACGCGCCCGGTACGAACATCATATCGCCGTCTGGATTGAAATTCACGCAAAGCCGACCGTGTTTCCTGTGCGCGAGCGCTGCGCCGATGGAGATCGGGAGAGCTCCGCCGACGCCGCCGCCACCAGCAGCACCCATCCTCCGATAGAACTTGTCCGCATTCCACAACGGATGGCCTCTACTGACCAACGCCCAATCCTTGCGTTTGACCACGTCCCACGTTTCCATTGCGAGCCGGGGCTGGCTGATGGGAGATGCGTCCCACCCGTATGTGCAATAAGTCAGTAGCTCCTCCCGCCTGCGGGCGGTTTCCGCCGCGATTTTCTTGCCGCGAGCTTCCAACACGCGGCGACGATCGCTCGTGATTAGCTTTTTGCAGGCTTCGATCAGACTGGGCAGTGTCGCTTGCGGATCGCCCGTCAGCGACAGATCCACCTCTGCAAAGCGACCGACATGCTGATAATTGCCGTGTAACAACAAATCGTCCGCGGAAATCGTGATCACCTTCGCGACGGGCCGCGTCCGCCGCACCGAAGTCTTTAGTTGTTGATCGGTGGATCTGTACAAGTCTGTAAACATGGACCCCCTGTTGAAACCAAGGATGACATCTGCGCTGGGGACACTGCCGCCCCCACTCAGGGGATGCCGGTTGGGCATGCCGCGGCCGCCACCCTGCACCGGTGCTTGGAGCGTCTCGGCAAGCTCCACCATCAGCTTCATGCCCTCCTCATCGCGCGCAAAATCACCGGCGAGAATCAATGGGTTCTCAGCCGCCACGAGCAGCTTCGCCACCTCGGCGACCGCAGCCGGATCTGCGGCCGGCGGGCTTGTCAGCGTCAGCTTTGGAATGCTCAGCTTCGACCGGTCGGGGATGGGAAGCTCCGCTAAGCTGGCATCCACCACCAGCAGCACGGGCCCCCGCGGCTCGGTCATGGCGATTTTATAAGCGCGCACCGCAGACTCAGCAAAATGCTGGAGCGCCGGCGGATTATCGTCCCACTTGAGCAAAGGGCGCGCAATCGCCGCGGGATCTGTCATGGAGTGGCCTCCCCAGTCTTGTTGCGCCCGGCGTTGTTCAGCGTCCGCAATATTGGCCACCAGGATGTAAGAAGGAGTGTTTGCGCCATACGCGCCACTGATCGCCGTCAACGAGTTGTGGAGGCCAGCCGGCACGAACGTGAAGACCGCCATCGGCCTGCCCTCGACCGCGTAGTAGCCGTTCGCAATGTTGAGAGCAATTACTTCGTGGCAGCATGTCAGCCACTCCGGGTTCTTGTTTCCTCCGTAGCTGTCGAGCGATTCGTGCAGTCCGCGCGCACTCGAGGCGGGATTGGCCGCGATGTACTCAAAGTTGAGCGTCTTCAGCACATCAACCATGAAATCAGAACCGGGATCGCTGACGGTGAGCGATTCCTGTTCTGGAGGCAACGGGGCCGTTTCACGCGCCTGGAGTTCTGCTGTTTGCGCTGGCGTCAATCGCACGGGTTCCGGCAGCGCAGCGCTGGCAGCAGCACTGGCCAGGGACCCTGGAACTCCCACACGCGGCGCCACGAGCGCCGCGGCCCCGGCAGCCGCACCCACCGCCGCCCCTTTCAAAAATCCGCGTCGGTTCATGCTGCCTTTCCCGTTTCTCATACTAATCTCCTTTTCAATCGCCCCGCTGATCGTTGACGCGGTAGGCGCCCCACCAGCGTGCACGTCAAATTGTAGCCGGAATTAACTTTTCGGCCTTCCGGTAGTTGCAAAAATATACCCATTTGCGTCCAACCGAGCGCAATTTCTTCTCTGCGAGGGTCATCGGCTCCGAACCGCCCTCATTCCCTTGGAATTTCCGCCATCTACCACTTACTGGGTCGAATCATACCCCTGTCCCCGGGGCCAGTCAAGCGTGAATTGTTCTTGCAAAATGGAAAACAATCCCGGCGTACGCCCCGGCACGCCGGGGCCACCAACGGAAGAATCCGCACCGGCGAACACCCTCTCTACGATCGTGTCCGACGCCGCTCGCGCTTTCGGCTGTACCTGCTCTCCCGAATGTGGTAATTTGAAAAGTAATGGTGCGCTTGGGATCTCGATGATCAACCGGTGGCGTTTCCAGATCGTTTGGTTGTGGAGGGCCTGTCTGGCCATGAGCTTGCTGGCGGCGGGGGCGTTCGCTCTTCAACAGCGGCAGTCCTTCTTGGAGCGTTTGCTGAAGCTGGAGGAAGAAGCCGACGCCGAGCCGCCGGTTTCCGACGGTCCTCCCGCCAACTTCAACTTTGTGTTCACGCGACTGGTCTACCAGGGTCCCGGGGGACGATTCTTTCGCGGCCACACCTGGGACACCGATTTTCCGAAAGCCGACCGGCAATTTTTGATGGGCGTGCTGCGCTATACCGGGATTCATGGCCGGCGGCAGGAGCATGTGGTTCGGCTGCAAGATCCGAATTTATTTCAATACCCGTTTTTATACGCCGTGGAGGTTGGGTATTCCCATTTTTCCGACGACGAGGCCGCCCGCCTGCGAGAGTATTTGGAACGGGGCGGGTTTTTGGTAGTGGACGATTTCCACGGCTCGCGCGAGTGGGCCAACTTCGAGGAGCAAATGCGCAAGGTCTTCCCGAACCGGCCGATCCGGGAAGTCGAGCTTTCCGACCCGATTTTTCACTGTTTTTTTGATATTGAGGAGAAACGTCCGGTGCCCGGGTTGCAATATCTTTACAGCGGGCGCATCTTCGAACAGGACGGCACCGCAGCCCACTACCGGGCCATCTATGACGACGACAACCGGATCATGGTGATGATCAACTACAACGTGGACTTGGGCGACGCTTGGGAATGGGCGGACTTGCCGGAGTACCCGGAGGCGTGGACCTCCTACGCGTACCGGCTGGGCGTCAATTATATTGTCTACTCGATGACGCATTAACTCGCGGCCGGGAACTCCGGAGTAGGACTCGATGTTAGACGCAATTTTCCGATTTTTCTTCCGCTATCCGCCGATTGCCTACTCGCGCGGCCGCCTGGCCTTAGCCTCCGGATGGCCCGCCTGGGTGCTGGTGGCGGCCATCCTGCTGGGGGCGATCCTGGTCGGCTGGTACTTGTGGCGGCTGCGCCCCCGGCCCCCGCTCCGGCACGGCGCGCTGGTTTGGGCGCTGCAATCGCTGACGTTGGCCATCCTGCTGGTGCTGCTCTGGCGGCCCTCGCTGGTCCTTTCGACGATCCTGCCGCAACAGAACGTGGTGGCGGTGCTGGTGGACGACTCGGCCAGCATGGCCATGGCCGACGGCGGCACGCCCCGCGTGGACCAGGTGCGGAACGTGCTCAGCGATTCCGGGCCCGTGATGTCCCAACTGCGGGAGAAATTCCAGCTTCGCACCTACCGCTTCTCGAAAGACCTGCGCCGGCTTCCCGCGATGGCGGACTTGGCGGCGAGCGGACGGGCCACGCGGATCGAGGACGCGCTGGCGGAAGCGTATTCGGAATTGCGCCACCTGCCTCTGGCCGGCTTCGTGGTGGCCAGCGACGGCGCGCAAAACGGCTCGGAGGCGCAAGGGGAAGCCTTTGAGGAACTGAAGGCGCGGAAGATTCCCATCTATACCCTGGGCGTCGGCAAAGAAGAATTTGACCGGGACTTGCAGCTCGACGACGTGGCCATGCCGCGGGCGGCTCTGCCGGGTTCGTTGGTTTCCGCCACGGTGACGGTGCGGCAGCGCGGCTTCATCGGCAGCACCGCGCGCCTGGAAATTCGGGAGGGAGCGAGCCTGCTCAAGAGCCGCGACATTCGTTTCGGCCCCGCTCCGGTCGAGACCGTGACGCTGAACTTCACGCCGCGCACCAAGGGACTTCGCGAATACACCGTCTCGCTCGTTCCGCTCCAGGGCGAAGCCCTGCGGGAGAACAACGTGCAGTCCCGCCTGGTGGAAGTGCAGGACCGCTCGGCCAAGGTTCTCTACATCGAGGGAGAGCCGCGCTGGGAGTACAAATTCGTGCGCCGCGCGCTCGAGGAAGACAGGAACCTGCGCCTCGTCAGCCTGCTCCGCACCTCGGAGAACAAGTTCTACCGCCAGGGAGTCGAAACCGCGCAGGAGCTGGCCGAAGGCTTGCCGCCGCAGAAGGAGCTGTTCCGCTACGAGGGCCTCATTGTCGGGAGCCTCCAGGCCGCGTTCTTTTCGCCCAAGCAGCAGGAAGAGCTTTATGCGTTCGTGAGCCGGCGCGGCGGCGGCGTGCTGTTTCTGGGAGGCCGGTTCGCGCTCGGCGACGGCGGCTACCAGAGCACGTCGCTGGCGGATTTGTTCCCCGTGCATTTGCGCAGTTCGGCCGGCGGCTCCAGCTTGCAGCGCAAGCCCGCCAAGTTCCAACTGACCCCGCGCGGATGGGACCGCCTGCAACTCTCTGAAGACGAAACCGTCAACCGCAAGGATTGGGAAGCACTGCCTCCGCTCGGCAATTATCAGGTCACCGGAGAACCGAAATCCGGCGCCGTGATCCTCGGGGAGGCCGTCCCCGACGACGGCCGGCGCTATCCCGCGCTGGTGTCGCAGCGGTTTGGCCGGGGCCGGACGCTTCTGTTTGCCACCGACGCTTCCTGGCGCTGGCGCATGGATGCGGCGCACACCAACCATTCGCACGAAATCTTCTGGCGGCAGATCATCCATTCCATGATCAACGAGACGCCCGCGCCGGTGAGCATCTCCGCCGAGAAGTCGCTGTACGTGGACGAGCAGCACGTGCGGTTCATGGCGCAGGTCTATGATGAAGACTTTCAGCCGGTGAACTCCGCCACCACGGCCGCGACCTTGTACTCCCCGGACGGGACCAGCCAGGAGTTGCCGCTGGCGCCCTCGCTCCAGGAAGACGGCGTCTTCCGCGGCGAGTGGGACGCGGCGGCCCCGGGCGTCTATCGCGTGGAACTGGTGGCGCGGCAGGGCGAGAAGGAGCTGGGCCGCTCCAGCTCCTATTTCCAGCGCGCCGACGGCCAGGTTGAATTTTTCTCCCCCGAGCAGAACGTGGGGTTGCTCAAACGGCTGGCCGAGCAAAGCGGCGGAAACTATTATCCCATCGAGCAAGCCGAGGCCCTGCCGGAACAGTTGACGTATTCGCCGGCCGGCGTCACGGTGCCGGAAGTGCGCGACCTCTGGGACCTGCCCGCGTGGTTCCTGCTTCTGTTCTTGCTCAAAGGAACGGAATGGGTTTTGAGAAAGAAATGGCGGACAATTTAGGGAATAGGGAATGGGGAATGGGGAATAGGGAACACCAACGGCGAGCTCGGAGTTGTGAGCCGCAAATGGGGAGTGTCTCCGTTTGCGCCGACGCGGGTTCGCCGATCTTTTCTCTAGCCCAGGCGTTTACGCCTGGGTTCGTGTGCCACCAAAACCAGCAGCCCCCTTTAGGGGGCCTAGACAGGCAGCGAGCAGCTCCACCACAGGACGGCCTGCCGTCCGAAGCCTCGGCGCAGGACGGAAGCCCCGTGAACGGGGCTCCCAAAGAATCGGTTGGGATCGCCCACCCAGGCCTGAAGGCCTGGGCTACAGAAAACAAGCCCCTGCGACACTACCGGCGAATCACGAGCCTCGTTATGGCGGCTGGAGTCGTGTTCCTGGCGATGGCGGGAGCCGTCCCGGCTCGGGCGCAGTCGGCCGAGGGGGTCTCCTACGCCGTGGTGGTGACCGGCTTGGGCGGCGACGCGACGTACGAAAAACTCATCCAGGGATGGGGGAAAGACCTCGCAACCGCGCTGCGAAAGGACGGAGCCGCGGCGGGCCGCGTCTTCTGGCTGGCGGCCAAGAAGGAAGAAGGCGTGCACGCCGATTCCCGCCGGGAAGAGATTGTGAAACTGTTCGATCAACTGGCGGCGCGCGTCCGGCCCGGCGATGTTTTTGAACTGTTTCTGATCGGCCATGGCAGCTACGACGACTACGATTATCGCTTGAGCATTCCCGGCGGGGACCTGACGGCCGCGCAGTGGGCCGAGCAGCTCAACCGTATCCGGGCCGAAAAGCAAGTGGTGGTCAATATGACCAGCGCGAGCGGCGGGAGCCTGGCGGCGTTGCAGCGCAAAGGCCGGGTCGTGATCACCTCGACCACCGCCGGACGCGAGCGGAATTTCTCCGTCTTTGCCCGCTACTTCGTTGCCGCGCTCCAGGACGCCGCGGCCGACGCCGACAAGAACCAGGAAATCTCGGCGCTCGAAGCCTTCCGGTTCGCCACCCGGGAAGTCACGCGCTTTTATGACTCCATGAAACGGCTCGCCACCGAGCACCCCATTCTCGAAGACCGCGGCGAAGGCGAAGGCGTGCGGGAGCCTAGCCCGCAAACCGGGCAGGGGTTGCTGGCGTCCAGCGTGGCGCTGGTTCACCTCGGAGGCGGGCAGACCGTTGCGGACACGCCCCCAGTCCGGGAGCTGCGCGCCAAGAAGCGCAAAGTCGAAGAAGGGATCGAGCAACTGAAGTACCGCAAGGCGTCCATGGACACCGAGGAGTACGCCAAGGAACTCGAGAAGCTCCTCCTGGACCTCTCGCAGACGCAATTGCAGCTCGATGACTTGGAAAAGCAGTGACAAGTGACGAGTGACCAGTGACGAGCAGGCAACCGCGAGCGGGCATGTCTGAAGAAAACGACCACGTCACGATGTTCCCCATGCCGCAACCCATCCGCCCCACCACGCCCCGGGGAACCTGGGTGATGCTGACGGTGATTGCTATCTTGGTCTTATGGAGCGTGTGGAGCGTCTTGTTGCCGACCGTGCGGGCCGTCCCGCAAGGCGGAACCCCGCAGGAGATGCTCGCCAAAGGGCAATACCAGGAAGCCATTGCCCGGTTGGAGACGACTGTATCGCGCACCCCTCTCCAGCGGGAGGCCGCGGCGCTGCTGCTCGAAGCAAGACTGGAGACCGGCGATTATCGCCGCGCGCTCGAACAAGGACAAGAGTGGCTCAAGACCGCTGCGGATGCCGGCATCGCCGAGCGAACGGCGGAGGCGGCTTACTGGGTTGGCGAGTACGACCGCGCCACGGCCCTCATTGAGCCGTACTCCTCTCTCCGCGCCGACTGGCTGAAAGGAACGCTCGCAGCCACCCGAGGACAAAAAGAGGCCGCGCGAACCGCCTTTGACCGCGTGGTCACCCAAGGGACTCGCCGCGCCCTGACGCCCGAGGAAAAAGGAATTGTGGCTGCGGCGCTGGTCGAGCTGGGGAGATTCAAGGAAGCGAACGATCTCTACCGCGATGCGACCCGGGGCGCTCCGGAGAATTCCCGCCTCAAGTCCGACTGGGGATTGCTGATGCTCGAGAAGCACAATCCGGGCGATGCCGAGGGCCTGTTCCGCGAGGCGCTCGAAGCCAACCCCAATGAAACCCGCGCGCTGGTGGGGCTGGCGGCGCAGGCCGCGGGCCGCTTTGAAAGCAAGACCCCGGAGCCGTTGACGAAAGCCCTGGCGGTCAACCCGAATCTGGCCGAAGCCCGCCTCCTGGTCGCGCAAATCCACCTGGAAGCGGAGGACTACAAGGCTGCGGGCGAGCAACTCGACGCGGCGCTCAAAGTGAACCCGCAACTCGCCGACGCCTGGGCGCTGCGCGCCGTCGAGCAATATCTGCAAGGGAACCCCGCCGCCGAGCAGGAGACCATCCCCCGCATCCTCCGCCAGAACCCTGCGTACGGCAAGGTCTATGCCGAACTGGGGGACTTTCTGGTGATCCGGCGGCAGTACGGCAAGGCGGTCGAGTTCTACCGCCGCGCCGTCGAGACGGACCCCGACCTGGCCGATGCCCGCTCCGACCTGGGGATCAACCTGTTCCGCCTGGGCGAGGAAGCCGAAGCGCGCAGGACGCTCGAAGAAGCCTATAAGCTCGATCCCTACAACGTCTGGACCGTCAACACGCTTCGGCTGATGGACAGCTTCGTGCGGTTTGATGCCTTCGAGACGCCCAAGTTCCGCGGGAAGCTCCACCAGAAGGAATCGGTCCTGCTGCGGCCCTATGTCGAAGAGCTGCTCGAAACGGCGCTCGGAAATCAGATTGGCCGCTACCACTACGCGCCGCCGCAGAAGGTTGTCTTCGAGATGTATCCCGATCACGAAGACTTCGCGGTGCGGACGCTGGGTCTGCCGGGACTGGGGGCGCTCGGCGCATCCTTTGGACCCGTGGTGGCGATGGACAGCCCGTCGGCGCGGCCTCCGGGAGCGTTCCACTGGGGCAGCACGCTCTGGCACGAACTGGCGCACGTGATCACGCTCGGCATCACCGACAACCGCGTGCCGCGCTGGTTCACCGAAGGGCTTTCGACCTATGAAGAAAATACAGCCCGGCCGGGCTGGGGCGATCAATTGGGGCCGGAGATTATCGGCCCTTTGAAGCAGCGCGGGCTGATCCCGATGGAGAAGCTGAACGGCGTCTTTGTCCGCCCGGAATACCCGGCCCAGATCGGCTTTGCCTACTTCCAGTCCGGCCTGATCTGCGAATTCATCGCCGAGCGATTCGGCTTCCCGAAGATTCTGATGATGCTCGCCTCCTACAAGAAAGGCACGGATGACGCGGCGGCGATTCGAGAGGCGCTGGGTTTGAGCCTGACGGACTTTGACGCGCAGTTCCGCGCCTATGCGCGCGAGAAAACCTACGGGTTTGCCGAAGCCGTAAATCTGGAGTGGGCCAACCCGGAAAAGAGCCTCGAGGAAGTTCGCGCCGAAATCGCCAAGAACCCGAACAACTTTTTCGGGCGCCTGCGCCTGGCGGCCGACCTGGAAAAGCAATCGCAGTTGGACGAAGCCATCGCGCAGGCCCAGGCGGCCAAGAAACTCTTTCCTCCCTACACCGACGACGGAGACCCCTACCGTTTTCTGGCCGGCATTTACGAGAAGCAGGGGCAGAAGGACAAGGCCGCCGCCGAATTGCTGGAATGGAGAACGCAGAAGGGCCGCGACCCGGAAACGTTCCAAAAGCTGGCCACGCTGCTCCAGGAGCTGGGGCGGACGCCGGAGGCCATCCGGACGCTCGAAGAGTCGCTCCAGATTTCCATGTATGATTTAGAGACCCACCAGCGGCTGGGAGAATGGTACATGGGCAGCAACAACGCGCGGGCGGCGGCGCGGGAATATCAGGCGGTGCTGTCGCTCGATCCGCCCGACAAGGCCGAGGCGCATTACCGCCTGGCGACCGCCTACCGGGCTATGGCGGACAATGAAAAGGCCCGGCGACAGGTGCTGGCGGCGCTCGAGATCGCGCCCGGATTCCGCCCCGCGCAGCGGCTCCTGCTGGAATTGTCCGGCAGGTGAGAAAGAAGGAGTCAGAAGTCAGAAGTCAGAAGAAAGCCGTCCGAGCGGCGAACCAAATCTGTACCCCGACCCTTCGACTTCGCTCCGGCAGGCCGCAAGGGAAGAGGCAGAAAACAGTGACCAGTGATGAGTGACAAGCGACGAACAAACAATCAAAGGTTTTGCTTTCTCACTATTCACTAACCACTACTCACTAATCACTCTATTTGAAGGAACTACTCGCACATGACCACACAACCGATACCGGAGATTGCGGAGAGCAACATCCGGGAACACTTGAAAAAACTCCAGAACTACCGCGAGGCCATTCTCCAGCAGGTGCGCCGCGTGATCGTCGGCCAGGATGAAGTGGTGAACCAGGTGCTGATCGTGCTCCTGGTGGGCGGACACGCTCTGATCACCGGCCTGCCCGGCCTGGCCAAGACGCTCTTGGTCAAGAGCGTGGCGGGCGCGCTGGGCCTGAGCTTCCACCGCATTCAATTCACGCCCGATCTGATGCCGGCCGACATCACCGGGACCGACATCATCGAGGAAGACATCACCACGGGCCACCGCAAGTGGACCTTCGTACCCGGCCCGGTGTTCGCCAACGTGCTTCTGGCCGATGAGATCAACCGCACCCCGCCGAAAACGCAGTCGGCGCTGCTCGAAGCGATGCAGGAACTGAACGTGACGGTTCTCGGAAAGACCTATGCGATCGAGCCGCCGTTCTATGTGCTGGCCACGCAGAACCCCATCGAGCTGGACGGCACCTACCCCTTGCCGGAAGCGCAGCTCGACCGCTTCATCTTCAACATCATCATCGGTTACCCGAGCGAGGACGAAGAAGTGCGAGTGGTGAACACGACCACCGCGGGCGAGCTGGCCACGACGGAGCCGGTTACCACGGTCTCCGAGGTGCTGCTGTTCCAAAAACTGGTCCGCAAGGTTCCCATCGCCGACAGCGTCACCCGCTACGTGATCCAGTTGGTCCGGGCGACCCGGCCCGCGAATGCGGAGGCCCCGGATTTCGTCCGCCAATACGTGAATTACGGCGTCAGCCCTCGCGCCGGGCAGTTTCTGGTGCTGTGCGGCAAGGCGCGGGCGCTGCTCGAAGGGCGGTACAACATCTCCATCGAGGACATTCAGGCGCTGGCCGCCCCGATCATGCGCCACCGCCTGCTGTTGAACTTTCACGCCGAGTCCGACGGCGTCAATTCGGATGAGATCGTGCGCCGGCTGATTGCGGCCGTGCCGGTGCCGAAGTCGGGGTTGTAAGAGGAAGTGACCAGTGAGTAGCCACGGCATGCAATTTATGCCGTGGGCACGTTCTTGGTTCCGGTAAAAGCCCACGGCACACAAAGCGTGCCGTGGCTACCCAGGTTCTAACCCATGTCCGTTGCAAGCCAAGCCAGCATGCCGACCGATGCCCAGCGGTTCCTCGACCCGAAGGTGCTGGCGCGTCTGGCCAACCTGCAACTGGTGGCCAAGACCGTGGTCGAGGGGTTCCTGATCGGCCTGCACCGCTCTCCCTACTACGGCGTCAGCATTGATTTTGCGGAGTATCGCCCCTACTCGCCCGGCGACGACCCCCGCTCGATTGACTGGAACGTCTATGCGCGCACGGACCGGCACTACCTCAAGAAGTATCATGGCGAGACGAACGCCGAGGTGACCATCCTCCTCGACGCCAGCGCCTCGATGGGATATAAGTCAGGGAACAGGGAACAGGGAACAGGGAATAGGAACGCAACTGCATTGAGCAAGTTTGAGTATGGCTGCTTCCTGGCGGCGTCGCTCGCCTACTTCGCCATCCACCAGCGCGACGCCCTGGGATTGGTCCTTTTTGATACGGAACTCCAGAGCCGCATCCCGGCGCGGACCCGCCGCGGACAACTCTCCGCCATCCTCCATACGCTCGACCGGGCGCGGCCGGGCAAGGGCACGGATTTTGCCGGCCCGCTCCGCAAAGTCATGCAATTCCTGCGGCGGCGCGGGATCGTGATCCTCATCTCGGACTTCTATGAAGCTCCCGAGAGCGTCATGAAGTCGGTGCGCGGCCTCCAATTCGGCGGCAACGACCTGATCCTGTTTCATATTCTGGACCCGGGCGAACTCGAGCTCCACGTGGACCAGCCCGTGATGCTCGAAGACCTCGAGACTGCGGAACGGATCGAGATCATCCCCGAGTTCGTCGCCCCGCAGTACCGGCGGCTCTTGCAGGAGCACATTCGGACGCTCCAGCACGAGTGCCGCTCGTCGCGCATTGACTACACGATGCTCGATACGGGCCGTCCGCTCGACCATGCGCTGTTTACGTATCTTTCAGCAAGACAGCGTAGTAGGATGTGAATTATGGGACTGCTTGCTCCGTGGTTCTTGCTGGGAACGCTGGCCGTGGGGGTGCCCCTCTGGGTGCACTTGATCCGCCGCGAGCAGGCCGTGCGGCTGCCCTTCAGCTCGCTGATGTTTCTGCGGCGCGTCCCGATCAAGTCGGTGTCCCGGCAGCGGCTGAAATATTTCCTGCTGCTCTCGATGCGTCTGCTGATTATTCTGCTGGTGACGCTGGCGTTTGCCCGCCCCTACTTTCCCTCTGTGACCCGGGCGCTGACCGGCGGCGGCAGCGAGCGGCACGTCGTCATTCTGCTCGATGCCTCCATGAGCATGCAGTATGGCGACCGCTGGGAGCGCGCGCTGGCCGCGGCCCAGGAGGCCATTGGAGGAGTCCGCGAGCGCGACCAGGCACAGATCGTCCTCTTCTCCTCCGATTTTCAGGTCCTGAATCTGCCGACCTCCGACAAAGCGGCCCTGCGGGCGGCGCTGGCCCAGGCCGCCACTCCGACGGCTTCGCCGACTTCCTACGCCCAGGCCTTCCGCGCCGTGGAACGGATCGAGGAGGACGCGCGGCGTCCGCTCTCGGTGGTCCTGATTTCCGACCTCCAGAAATCGGGCTTGGGCAACCCGCCCCAAGCTCTTTCGCCGCCCGTCTCGGACTTCCGGCTGGTGAACGTCGCCGAGGGCGAAGCGCCGAACTGGGCCGTCGAGGGCGTGCGCAGCCGCCGCACCGTCTATAAGGCCCGCTATCCGGACCGCATGGTGGTCCAGGTGCGGGGATACGCAACCGAGGCGGCCACCAAAGAAGTAACCTTCTCCATTCGCGGCAAGGTCGTCGAGAAGAAGACGGTGGCGCTGCCGGCGTCGGGGACGGCGACGGCGGTCTTCGAGCGGTTTGACGTGCCGCTCGGCTCGAACCCCGCCCGCATCGAGATCACTCCCCCGGACCGCCTTCCCTTGGATGATACCTATTACTTCACCCTGGAGCGCCGGGAACCGAATCGGGTGCTGTTTCTTCGGGAGGCCGACAGCCAAGCTGAGCTATACTATTTACGGAGCGCCCTGGCGGCTGAAACGGATTCTCCGTTTCTGATCGAGGCGCGGTCCCCGGCGGAAGCCGCCTCGGTGCCCTTGCGCGAGTACGCCATGGTCATTCTGAGCAACGTGCAGCGGCTCCCGGGGGCGGTGGCGTCGGAACTGCGAGACTTTGTGCAGCAAGGCGGCGGATTGCTGATGACGGCGGGCAGCCGCACCTCTCCGGCTCTCGAGACGGAACTCAAAGAGCTTTGGCCCGGCAAGACTTTGGAAAAACGGCTGATGACGCGCGAGGGCGAGCGCCTGGTGCTGCTCGGCGAATTTGACCGCGATCACGCCATCTTCCGCGATTTGCGCGAGGCCGGCGCGGACTCCTTGCGGGCGGTCGAAGTTTACGCCTACGTTCGGATGCAGCCTGAAGGAGCCGTGACGCTGCGGTATTCCAACGGCGACCCGGCCCTGATCGAGAAGGCGGTGGGACAAGGGCGGGTGCTGCTGTTTACTTCGTCGTTCGACAACGTGTGGAGCGATTTCCCGCTGCACCCGGTCTTCCTTCCCCTGGCGCATCAACTGGTCCGCTACGGGACGCAGTTGGGCAGCGAGATGCCCGCCCATACGATCCCCAGCGCGGTCTCGCTGCGGGAGTTTGCGCGCGGGTCCGCCGATGCGTCCTCCGACCGCATCTGGACCATCATTGGGCCGGACGGGAAACGTGAAGCCTCCCTCACCGGGGAGACCCAGACTGACTTCCTGGTCCTGCGCCGCCCGGGTCTCTACGAGATCCGGCAGAAAGACCGGATCAACCTGCTGGCGGCGAATCCCGACCCGCGCGAGTCGGACTTGCTGCCGCTCTCGGCCGAAGACCAGGCCTTGTGGAAGTCCGGCAGCCGCGCCCAGTCCGCGGCCGGAGAGACGCTTCCGGCGGCCGAGCAGGCCCGGCGGCAGGCCGTTTGGTGGTACCTGCTGCTGCTCGCATTGCTGATCGCAGCCGTCGAAGTGTACCTGGCGAACCAGTATTTAGGACCGAAGCGAATCGCAGTTGGAGCGGAGATGGTTCCCCCGATGGCCGCATGAGCGTTTTCACGATTGGTGTAGAGTGCCGTTCGGGAGGGTAGAAGGTAGATTGTTCCATGCCGCTCTGGTCAGCCCCGGAGGGGCGGCAGAATATAGCCCAGGACGTGAGTCCTGGGAATGGGGAGATTGAAAGATTCCAGCCCCGGTAGGGGCGACAGATTCGTCGGGCGAGATTTTCTTTCGCCCCTGCCGGGGCTGGATCGACCGCCGGTCCTCTTACCCACGGCTGCCGCCGTGGGCTAGACTCTTTCGCCCCTTCGGGGCTGAGGGGGGCGGAGAGAACCCGGCGCTATGCGCCAACGCTGAAAGCGGTCGAATGGCCCAAACGATAGCCGAGGAGAAATCCTATGTCGCTTAGAGAGCAAGTCCGGGATTACATCCGTCAGATACGCCGCCGGCTGCGGCTGGAGGTGACGGCGCGCGGGCTGGGCGCTTGCGGCGTCGTGGCCTTGGTCGCGACCATCGCCGCGGTGCTGGGCGCCAATGCCTGGCGGTTCTCCGAGACGGCCGTCAGCGTGGCCACCGCTGCGCTTTGGCTCGCCGTCGCGCTGGCGGTCTTCTTCTTCCTGGCGCGGCCCTTGCTCCGGCGGCTCGAAGATATTCGCATCGCCCGCTTTGTCGAGGAGAATCATCCGCAGCTTCGCGACCGCCTGATCACGGCCGTCGAGCTGGCCGAGAAATCGCCCGCGGAGGAAACCTCCCGGCTGTTCACGGAGTTGGTCTCCGAGGACGCGCTGACGAAAACCGCGCCCTATCCCCCGGAAACGCTCGTCGAGCGCCGCCGCATCCTCCGGCCCTTGCTCTGGGCCGCCGGGTCGGTCGCATTGATTCTGCTGCTCGGTTTCTTCGGCCCCGGCATTTTCCGCTACGGCACCAAGGCGCTTTGGATCGGGTGGGCGCAGGCCAAGTCGAACCCGCTCTACCAGCTCCAGGTTACCCCCGGCGATCTGACCGTGGGGCGCAACACCGACCAGGAAATTGCGGCCCTGCCGACGGGCTTCGTGCCGCGCTCCATCCGCGTCTTTGCGTTGAACCAGGGCCGCCCCAACTGGGAGTCGGCGCCGATGCTCCCCGCGCAGCAGGGCGGGGGCTACCACTTCCTCTTCATGAACATTCGGGAGCCGCTCCAGTACTACGTGGTTGCCGACGGCGTGCGCTCGCCGCAGTACAAGATTTCCGTGATTGACGTCCCCCGCGTGCAACGCCTGGAAATCCGCTACCACTACCCGGCTTACACCGGAATGCAGGATTCCGTGGATTCAAACGGCGGCGACATCATCGCGCTCAAGGGCACCAAGGTCACCGTGATTGCCCACACGGACGTTTCGGCCAAGGGAGGCCGGATGGCCCTGGACGACGGCAGCGAGTTGCTGCTCACGAAATCCGGCGACCGGGAACTCCAGGCGAGTTTGACGGTGGCCAAGGACGCCCTCTATCACGTCCGCCTTCAGGACCACCTGGGGCGCGAGGCGCGGGCCAGCGAAGAGTATCTCATCCAGGCCCTGGCCGACGGGCCTCCCACGGTAAAGCTGACTCGTCCGGGCCGCGACCTCGACCCGACCCCGGTCGAGGAAGTGGTCGTGGGATTCAGCGCCCAGGACGACGTCCGGATCGCCGATCTAGCGATGCATTATTCCGTCAATGGCAGCGCGGAAAAGACCGCGCCGCTCGCTTCCGGGAACCGCTCGCAGGAAGCCGCCGGCAACCAGACGTTGCAGCTTGAAGACTATCAACTCGTCCCCGGCGACCTGGTGACGTACTACGGCGTAGCCAAGGACGCCGCCGGAGCCACGGCGCGGACCGAGATGTACTTCCTGCAAGTCCGGCCCTTTGAAAGGAATTATTTGCAAGGGCAAGCGGGCGGCGGCGGAGGAGGCGGGGGCGGCGGCCAGGAAAACACCTTCCTGTCAGAGAAGCAGAAGGAGATCATCGCCGCCACCTGGAACGTGGTTCGCAAAAAGGACCAGCAGCGCCCCGACCAGCTCGCCGAGGCGGCGCAGGTGCTCTCGACCGTGCAGCGCAACCTCCGCGAACAGGCCGAGACCCTGGCGAGCCGCGTCAGCCGCCGCGAACTGAGCGGCGTCAACGAGGAGTTCAACGCGCTGGTCGAGAACCTCAAGAAAGCCGTGGGGGCGATGGAGCCTGCGGCCGAACAGCTTTCCACCCAGAAATTCCAGCAAGCCCTCTCCCCGGAGCAGACCGCCTTGCAGCATCTGCTCCGCGCCGAAGCCCTCTTCCGGGACATCCAGGTGGCGTTTGGCCAGCAGGGCGGCGGCGGGGGCGGGGGCGGCAGCGCCGGACGCGACCTGAGCGACCTGTTCTCGCTCGAACTCGACACCAGCAAGAACCAGTACGAGACGCTGCGGCAGATGGGCAGCAATCAGGCCAGTCAGGAGCTGGACGAGGCGCAGCGGAAGCTCGAAGAACTGGCGCGCCGCCAGGAAGACCTTTCGCGGCAGCAGCAGCAAAACCAGAAGGAGTCGCTGCGCTCCGCCAACCGCTGGGAGCAGGAGATGCTCCGCCGCGAGGCCGAAGAACTGGCGCGGAAGCTCGAACAGCTCTCCCGCCAGACGAACAATTCGCAGGTCGGCCAGGCCAGCCAAATGGTCTCGCAGGCCGCGCGGAACATGCAGCAGGCCAACAGCCAGTCCTCTTCCCAGGGACAGCCCTCTTCCGAAGGCCAGCAAAGCTCCGGGAACCAGTCGGGTTCGGAAAGCGCGCGCGCCTCGGACCGGCTGCGCGAAGCGGGACAAACGCTCTCCGGACAGCGCAATCAGCAGGACCAGCAGGCCATGGACCGCCTCAAGGAAAGCGCCGAACAACTCGCCCGCCAGCAGCAGAAGATCGCCGAGGACGTTCGCCGCATGGCCGAAGGGCGGCGTCCGGGCAACGATCCTTCCGGGCAGCAGGCGCTGAATCAGGCGTTCCAGGATAAGCGGCAGTTGCTCGAAGGCCTGCGAAACATAGAGCAGCAACTCAGCCAGACGGCTGGCAGAATGGCCGCCAACCAGCGCAAGACGGCGCAGCAGCTCCGCGAAGCCTCCAGCTCGATTCAGGAAGAGCGGATGGCGGATAAAGTGCGCCAGGGAGCCTGGCTCGAACAGCAAGGCATGTGGCCGACGGCGGCCCCCGTCGAAGAAGACCTGCGGGGGGACCTGGAACAGCTTGCCACGCGTGTCCGGGACGCCGAGCGTTCTATGGGACAGCGGGGTACCGAAGATAAATTGCGCGAAGCCTTGAGCGCCGCCGAACGCGTCCGTCAGGGCCTCGAAGCCATGGAACGAGGCGGTCAGCAGGGCCAACAAGGACAGCAGGGGCAACAGGGTCAGGGGCAGCAAGGACAACAGGGCCAGGGCCAGCAGCAAGCCAGTGGCGGCCAACAAGGCCAGCAAGGACAACAGGGTCAGCAAGGACAGCAGGGCCAAGGCCAGCAAGGTCAGGGCGGGCAACAGGGCCAGCAAGGGCAACAGGGTCAGGGAGGCCAGCAAGGTCAGGGTGGGCAGCAAGGCCAACAGGGTCAAGGCGGACAAGGCGGCGGTCAGTTTGGAGGTCAGCCCGGACAGCAGAACGCCCAAGGCTCTCGGCCCGGACAGAATCAAGGGTCCCCGACGGCTGGCGGCTCCACCACGCGGGGCGGTGCCGGCTTAGGCGGAGCCTGGGGTTGGCGCTCGGGCGGCGATGGCGGAAACTGGGGCGGCATCAACCCGCTCATTCCGGATCGGCCGTTGACTGCCGAAGAACAGCGCGAGCTGGAAGGGCAGTACCGGGAGCTGAACCGCGAGGCCACGGAGTTGCGCGGCTTGCTCGCCGACGAAAGGGAATTGGCCCGGCTGGCGCAGGAATTGGCCCAGGCCATGCAGAACCTCGACCCGCGACGAATCCCCGGACCGCGCGAACTCGAAACGCTGCGGGCCGAAATGGTCGAACGATGGAAAGAACTGGAGTTGCGGCTGCGCCGCCAGTTGCAGATGGATCAGCCCGAGGCCGCGCGCGTCGCCAGCCAGGAACGTGTTCCGGAACGTTACCGGATCATGGTGGAGGAGTACTATCGCTCGATCTCGCGGGAGAAGAAGCAGTGAGGCAATCCGAGCCGCGCGCGTAAGCAAGCGGACCATCTTGTTTTTTCGCGGTTTCGTGTCCGCTCCCTTACGGTCGCGGCTCTGATTGGAGCTATCGTGGCGCCAGTTCACGTCGTAGAGTGGTCGGGCGAGGAAAAGCGGAAACATAAGCGGGCTCCGCTGCACGTTCCCATCGAATGCCGCGCCGGCCAAACCACCGTCGAAGCCCGCGCGGAGAACGTGAGCATTAGCGGCTTGCTCATCCGCACCGAAACCCCTTTCGCCGAGGACACAGAAATCGCCCTCCGCTTTTCTCTGCCCGCTTCCTCGGAGCCGATTCACTGCCGCGCCCGCGTGGCGCACACCGTGCCCGACGCCTTTATGGGCGTCGAGTTTCTGGACCTTTCCCAAGAATCGCTCGACCGCATCGAAAAGTACATCGCCGCCGCCCCCGCCTTGCCAGCCAAAAAACAGTGAGTAGTGCAGAGTGAGTGCCTTCTTCTTCGCACTCGTCACTCGCCGCTCTTCACTGTTTTTTGAATCTTGACAACTTTGTATTTTAATCTTGACAGACTTGTATGGGTTTACTAGAATGTCTTGGGGAGGAAAGTTATGAGCACATCCGCCAATCAGATAGAAGTCATTGCGAATCAGGAGTATAAGTACGGGTTCGTAACTGACATCGAGCAGGAAACCGTCCCGCCGGGGCTGAACGAAGACGTCATCCGGCTGATCTCAGCCAAGAAGCAGGAGCCGGAGTGGCTGACCGAGTGGCGGCTGAATGCCTACCGGCATTGGCTCAAAATGAAGGACCCCAAATGGGCTACCGTGGAGTATCCGCCGATTGACTTCCAGAGCATCGTCTACTACTCGGCTCCCAAGATGAAAGAGGGGCCAAAGAGCTTGGCCGATGTGGACCCGAAGCTGCTCGAAACCTACGAGAAGCTCGGCATCCCATTGCGCGAGCGGGAACTGCTATCCGGAGTGGCAGTGGACGCGGTCTTTGACAGCATCTCCGTGGCGACCACTTTCAAAGATAAGCTCGCGAAGCTGGGGATCATCTTCGGCTCATTTTCCGAAGCGGTGCAGGAGCACCCGGAACTGGTGCGGAAGTATCTTGGCTCGGTCGTGCCTGCGACGGACAACTTCTACGCGGGGCTGAATTCGGCGGTCTTCAGCGACGGCTCGTTCTGTTACGTGCCGAAAGGCGTGCGCTGCCCCATGGAGCTTTCCACCTACTTCCGCATCAACGCCAAGTCCACCGGGCAGTTCGAGCGCACGCTGATCATTGCCGACGAGGGCAGCCACGTGAGCTACCTCGAAGGCTGCACGGCGCCGATGCGCGATGAGAACCAGTTGCACGCGGCGGTCGTCGAGCTGGTCGCGCACGACAACGCCCAGATCAAGTACTCGACCATCCAGAACTGGTATCCCGGCGACAAGAACGGCAAGGGCGGCATCTACAACTTCGTCACCAAGCGCGGCAAGTGTCTGGGCGTGAATTCCAAGATTTCCTGGACGCAGGTCGAGACCGGCTCGGCGATCACCTGGAAGTATCCGAGCTGCATCCTCCAGGGAGACAACTCGGTCGGTGAGTTCTATTCGGTGGCGCTCACCAACAACCGCCAGCAAGCCGACACCGGCACCAAGATGATCCACATCGGGAAGAACACCCGCAGCACGATCATCTCGAAGGGCATCTCGGCCGGCCACGGCAAGAACACCTACCGGGGGATGGTGAAAATCCTCAAGGGGGCCGAGGGCGCGCGCAATTACTCGCAGTGCGACTCGCTGCTGATCGGCGACCAGTGCAGCGCGCACACCTTCCCGTACCTGGAAGTGAAGAACTCGGCGGCGCAGGTCGAGCACGAGGCCACGACCTCGAAGATCGGCGAAGACCAGATTTTTTACTGCCAGCAGCGCGGCCTCTCGACCGAGGACGCCGTCTCAATGATCGTCAACGGCTTTGCCAGGCAAGTCATCAAGGAACTGCCGATGGAGTTCGCCGTCGAGGCGCAGAAACTGCTCGGCGTGAGCCTGGAAGGCAGCGTCGGATAATCCGAGCCGTGACCTAATCAGAGCCGCGCCTGCCCTGAGCGAAGTCGAAGGGACCGTAAGGGAGCGGACAGGAAACGGCGAAAGAGCAAGATGCCCCGCTTGCAGGCGCGCGCGGCTCTGACCAATCGCAAGGGAAACAGAAACACATGCTGACCATCAAAAATCTACATGCCAGCGCGGCTGGCCGCGAGATACTGCGCGGCATTGACCTCGAAATCAAGGCGGGCGAAGTGCACGCCATCATGGGGCCGAACGGCTCCGGCAAGAGCACGCTGGCGCAGGTCCTGGCCGGCCGCGACCTCTACACGGTGACCGCAGGCAAAGTCCTCTACGACGGCAACGACCTGCTGGCGATGAAGCCCGAGGAACGCGCCCGCGCAGGCATCTTTCTGGCGTTTCAATACCCGGTCGAAATCCCCGGCGTGAGCAACCTCTATTTCCTGCGGTCGGCGGTCAACTCTATCCGCAAGGCGCGGGGCCTGGAGGAACTGGACGCCTTCGATTTCCTGCAAGTGTCGGACGGCAAGATGAAGCTGCTCGGAATGGACCCGAGCTTCCGGGAACGCCCCGTCAACGCGGGGTTTTCCGGCGGCGAGAAGAAGCGTAACGAAATTTTCCAGATGGCGATGCTCGAGCCGCGACTGGCGATTCTCGACGAGACCGACTCGGGCCTCGACATTGACGCGCTCAAGACGGTCGCCGACGGCGTCAACGCCATGCGCAGCCCCGACCGCGCCATCCTGGTGGTCACTCACTACCAGCGGCTGCTCAACTACATCGTTCCGGACTTCGTCCACGTGCTGGCGAACGGCCGCATCGTCAAGTCGGGGAGGAAAGAGCTGGCGCTCGAACTCGAGGAAAAGGGCTACGTGGGACTGGAGACCACGGTTGCATACTGATTTTTTCATTGGAAAGGCTGCCGAATGCCGGGCGTAGTTAATCCGAGCCGCGACCGTAAGCGAGCGGGCAAAAGAAGTCGCGGTACAGAAAAGGTTTCTCAATGCCGGACGTAATCGAGCAACAAGACTTATACGTTTCCAGTTTCCGGGCGCTCGAGCGGAAGTTCGCGGCCCGCGATCCCCGGTGGCTTTCGCGCATCCGCCAGGAAGCGATTCGGTCATTCGCCGAGCTGGGTTTTCCCACGGTCCGCGACGAGGAGTGGCGCTTTACCAACGTCGCTCCCCTCACGAACGTGATGTTCCAGGCCGCGCCCGACGAAACGGACTCGTGGAAGGGCGAGGGTTTGGAGCGCGCCCTGGCCGGCGACTCCCCGGACATCCGCCTGGTTTTTGTGAACGGCCATTACAGCGAGCGCTTCTCCGTGATTCGGAATCGCGCAGTCGGCTTCGAAGCGGGCAGCCTCGCGGCCTTGCTGCGGCAGAAGGATGGGGCGCTCGAGGCTCATCTGGCCCGCTACGCCAATTTCCGCATTCATCCCTTCGTCGCTCTGAACACCGCGTTTTGGCAGGACGGCGCCTATCTGCGGTTTCCCAAAGGACTCGTGCTGGAGAAGCCCGTCCAGGTGGTTTATGTTTCAACGGCGGATGAGACCCCGCTCATTTCTTCGCCCCGCACACTGATCGTGGCCGAGCGGGAGGCGCAAGCGACCGTCGTCGAGAGCTACCTCGGCCTGGGGCCGGGGGTTTGCTTCTCGAACGCCGTGACCGAGATTGTGGTGGGCGAGAACGCGGTCTTGGACCACTACAAGTTCCAAGGGGAAAACGAGCGGTCCTTCCACATGGCCACGTCGCAGATCTATCAAGACCGCAACGCCAACTATTCTTCCGGCTCGATTTCCTTGGGCGGCGCGCTGGTCCGCAACGAAGTGAACGCCGTGCTCGACGCCGCCGGAGCCGAGTGCGCGCTGCATGGCCTGTACCTGGTCCGGGGACGCCAGCACGTTGACAACCAGACGACGCTCGAACATGCCAAGCCCCACGGCTCGAGCCGCGAACTTTACCATGGCATCCTGGACGACCGCGCGACCGGCGTCTTCAACGGCCGGGTCATTGTCCGGCCCGGCGCGCAGAAGACCGACGCCCTTCAGAAAAATCGGAACCTGTTGCTGTCCCCCGATGCCGCCATTGACACGAAGCCGCAACTTGAGATTTACAACAACGACGTCCGCTGCACGCACGGGGCTACCATCGGCCAGCTCGATCCCGAGGCGCTCTTCTACCTGCGCTCCCGCGGCATCGGGTCGGAAGACGCCCGGAATATGCTGGTCTACGCCTTTGCCGGCGACATTCTGGAGCGGGTGCGGCCGGCCGGCGTGCGCGCGTGGATCGAAGCGGCGTTCCATGCGCGCCTGGCGCAAGGTCTCTCGCCGAAGGAGGTTCTATGACTCCCATCGGAACCCCCACTACAGCCCGTCCGACCCGAACTACTGAGCCGGCGCCGGGCGGCTTTAATGCGGAGCGCATTCGCGAGGATTTCCCGGTCTTGAAGCTGAAGGTCAACGGCAAGCCGCTCGTGTACCTCGACAATGCCGCCACCGCCCAGAAACCGCGCGTGGTCCTGGACGCGCTGCGCAAGTTTTACGAAACCGAATGCGCCAACGTCCACCGGGGTCTGCATTGGATGAGCGAAGAAGCCACGCGAGACTACGAGGAGAGCCGGGAGAAAGTGCGGCAGTTCCTGGGGGCGGCTGACGTCAAGGAAGTGATCTTTGTTCGGGGAACCACGGAAGCCATCAACCTGGTCGCCCACAGCTTCGGCCGGCCGCGCGTCCGCGCCGGCGACGAGATCCTGATCACGGCCATGGAGCACCACTCGAACATCGTTCCCTGGCAAATCCTGTGCGAGCAATCCGGCGCGCAGTTGCGCGTCGCGCCCATCAACGACGACGGGGAACTCCTGCTCGACGAGTTTGAGAAGCTGCTCTCGCCGAGGACGCGCCTGGTGGCGGTTTCTCATGTCTCGAATGCCTTGGGGACCGTGAACCCCGTCGCGCAGATCATCGAGATGGCGCACAGGCGGAAGGTTCCCGTGCTGGTGGACGGGGCGCAGGCCGCTCCGCATCTGCCGGTCAACGTCCGGGAACTCGATTGCGATTTCTACGCCTTCTCCGGCCACAAACTCTTCGGGCCGACTGGAATCGGAGTGCTCTACGGGAAAGCGCAGTGGCTCGAGGAAATGCCGCCGTACCAGGCAGGCGGCGACATGATCCGCTCCGTCACGTTTGAGAAGACCACCTATAATTCGCTTCCCTACAAGTTTGAGGCCGGGACGCCGCACATCGCCGGCGTGATCGGCCTGGGAGCCGCCGTGGATTACCTGAGCCGGGTCGGCCTCGCCCGCGCGGCGGCCTACGAGCGCGAGCTGCTCGAATATGCCACCGAGCGCCTGCGGCGCATCCCGGACGCGCGGATCATCGGGACGGCGCGGGAAAAAGCCGGCGTGCTCTCCTTTGTTCTCGAAGGCATCCACCCGCACGATGTCGGGACGATCCTCGACCAGGAAGGAATCGCCGTGCGCGCCGGACACCACTGCGCCATGCCGGTGATGGACCGGTTCCAGGTGCCGGCCACCGCGCGCGCTTCCTTCGCGTTCTACAACACGCCCCAGGAAGTGGACGCCCTGATCGCCGGGATTGAAAAGGTCAAGGAGATTTTTTCCTGATGTCCGAGGTTCGCGAACTCTACCAGGAACTGATCATCGAGCACAGCAAGAAACCGCGGAACTTCGGAAAGCTCGACGGAGCCGACCATGAGGCCACCGGCTTCAATCCGCTCTGCGGGGACAAGGTGACCGTGTACGTCAAGCTCGACGGCAACGTGGTGCGCGAAATTCGCTGGGAAGGCTCCGGCTGCGCCATCTCGTCCGCGTCGGCCTCGCTGATGACCGAGCGCTCGAAAAGCAAGAGCCTGACGGAAACCGACGCGCTCTTCCAGATATTCCATAAGCTGGTCACCGGCGGCGAGCTGGAGGAAGCGGAAACGGCGCAATTGGGCAAGCTCGCAGTCTTCTCCGGAGTCAAGGAGTTTCCCGTCCGGGTCAAGTGCGCGACGCTTGCCTGGCATACACTTCGCGCCGCGCTCGAGGGAACCAAGACCGTGACCACGGATTGAAGGGACGATGCGGAAGTCATCAGAGCCGCGACCGCAAGGGAGCGGGCCCTGAGACGAGGTAGAAACTATGAATGAGTTGGTTGCCAAGGACATTCAGAAGCCTGTGGCCGTCGAGCCGAATCCGCAGGCAACGGCGGACGTCTCGATCCTGGAAGGCAAGGCGAAGGACGCCTTGCGGACGGTCTATGACCCGGAAATCCCGATCAACATCTACGAGCTGGGGCTGATTTACGAACTCCAGGTCGAGCCAACCGGGCAGGTCAACGTCAAGATGACGCTCACCGCCCCCGGTTGCCCCGAGGCACAGTCGCTGCCCCTGCGCGTCGAGCAGGTGATCCGGGAAATCCCCGGCGTGAGCGACGCGAAGGTCGAGGTCGTCTGGGACCCGCCGTGGACTCCGCAGAAAATGTCGGAGGCGGCCCGGCTCCAGCTCGGGATTTTTTAGGACGGAAATGAGCCACAGAGACGCAGAGGCGCAGAGATGAAAAGAAGGGAAGAGGGAATAGGGAACAGAGCAGAACTGGCTTTTCCTGTTCCCTATCACCTGTTCCCTGTTCCCTGGTTTTCTCTGTGTCTCCGTGCCTCTGTGGCTTCATGAAGGCTGGCGGGAAGGGAGAGCGGCGATGAAATTTACGGCGCAGGAAGAATACGGGCTTCGCTGCCTGCTGGAAATCGGACGGCAGGGCAAGGGAGGCAGCCTGACCATCCCGGAAATCGCGGTTTCCGAGGGGCTTTCGATTCCCTATGTCGCCAAGCTGGTGCGCATCCTCCGCCAGGGCGGATTCCTCAAGAGCACGCGCGGCCAGAGCGGCGGCTACACGCTCTCGCGCTCTCCGGAGGAGATCGTGATCGGGGAGGTGTTGGCCGGCCTCGGCGGGCGCTTGTTCGCGAGCGAGTATTGCGAGCAGTATCCGGGGACCCTGGCAAGCTGCACGCATACGGTGGATTGCTCGATCCGCTCGCTGTGGGGGGCCGTGCAGCAGGGCGTGGACCAGGTTCTGAGCCGGACCACTCTGCGCGACCTCTTGGGGAATGAGCAGCAGACCAGCTCGTCGGTCAAGGAATTGGTGCAGGTCGGCGACTCGCGCCCGCGGCAGTCCTTCGTCGGTCTCGCTTCCGGCCTGAGTGATTGACTATAGTGATTGACTATGGTGACAGAACAACAAGTCCTGACGGCGCTGCGGCAGGTCATGGACCCCGACCTCCATCGCGACATCGTGACGCTCGGGTTCGTGAAAGAGCTTCAGATCAGGGACGGCGAGGTGGCGTTCACCCTCCTGCTGACGACCCCTGCCTGTCCAGTCAAGGACCGCTTGCAGCAGCAAGCCGAAGAGGTCGTGAAGGCGATTCCCGGCGTGCGCCGGGTCCAGGTCGAGATGAAAGCCGAAGTGCGCCCGACCGCTCCGTCTCCGGGCCTCAATTTGATCCCCGGCGTGCGCAACGTCATTCCGGTCGGTTCCGGCAAGGGGGGCGTCGGCAAGTCCACGGTCTCGGCCAATCTCGCGGTGGCGCTGGCTCGGACCGGCGCGCGCGTCGGCTTGATGGACGCCGACATCTACGGTCCCAGCATCCCCACGATTCTCGGAATTACGGAGATGCCCCAGCCGGGCGGGCGCGGCATCCGGCCCGTGGACGCCTATGGCGTGAAGGTCATCTCGGCCGGCTTCTTCATCCGGCCCGACCAGGCCGTCATCTGGCGCGGGCCGATGCTCGCCAAGATGGTGGACCAGTTCCTCACCGGGGTCGAGTGGGGCGAGCTGGACTACCTGATCGTGGACTTGCCGCCCGGCACCGGCGACGTGCAGTTGACGCTCTGCCAGCGTATTCCGCTGACCGGCGCCGCCATCGTCTCGACGCCCCAGGACGTGGCGCTCCAAGTCGCCGAGAAAGCGCTGATTATGTTCCGGCAACTGCGCTGCCCGATCCTGGGACTGATCGAAAACATGAGCTACTACGTCTGCCCGCACTGCGGCGAGAGGGACAACATTTTTGACACGGGGGGCGCCGAGCGCGCCGCCGAGCGCTGGCAAGCGCCGCTGCTCGGCAAGATTCCGCTGGCGACGGGCATTCGGCAGGCATCCGACAGCGGCCGGCCGGTCGTGCTCGAAGACCCGAACTCGCCTTCGGCGGCGGCGTTCCTGGAAATCGCCCGGAACCTGGCGGCGCAAGTGAGCATCCGCAACCTGAAGGAAGCGGAAGAGCCCGCCGTCCGGATCAGCTTTTAGTTTTTCCGCAACGAGAGGTAGTGCAAACCCAAGGGAGGCTGCTTTGCCGCTATCTCGCGCAGGCAAGATAGCGCTGTTCGAAAGGAGAAATTGCCATGGCGGGCATGAAGAGGTTCCTTCTGAACGGTATGAACTTCGAGCAACTGCTTGACAGAATGTGGCGTGAATCGGAACAAAGAAATCTTCGCGAAGCCGAGCGGAAAAGCATCCCGCAAAATAGAATAAGGGGCGCCGGAAGAATCACTGCGAAGCAGTCGGCGGCGAAGTCCCATGTCCGCAGCACCGCCGCCTAGTCCTGTCGAAATCAGCCGGTCGGGTGAATCGGACGTTCGAATCCGCTGGAGCGACGGGAAAGCAAGCGTTTTCCCGGCGCGCTTCTTGCGTCTGGCCTGCCGATGCGCCCATTGTGTGGATGAGATGACCGGCCGGCGCGTGCTTCAAGAAAGCTCGGTCCCCCAAGATGTGCGGCCTCTGGCGATTGCGCCGGTCGGACGCTACGCCATCGAGATTCAATGGAGCGACGGACACCGCACCGGCATCTATACCTGGGACCTGCTCTACCGGCTGGCAGGCCAACTTCCTGGATTCTGAACTGTGATGAACCCTGTGGCGTTGCCATTGGGATAATCCGTTTCCGCCTTGACGATACCGATGCCAGGTAGTAGTCCCGTCTTCGGGCTGTAACCCCTTCCCCGACAACAATATAATCCGCAAAAGAGAACTAGAAAACGGCGCTCAGGAAAGCCGAAGTCAACCCGCGGCGTCCGGACGGGCCGCCAAAGCATCGAATAAATAGGCCCGTAAAGAGCCGAAGGAGGTGAAAATAGCTATGAGGGCCAAACGATTTTTCGCTGTTTTCTTTTTACTTCTGGTGGGCATTCCGGCAGCGGCCCAGACCGCAGACGAACTCTTCGACCTGAACGCTCTCCAGGAAATCCGGCTTACGGTCAATCCCGCCGACTGGGACCAGTTCAAGGCCAATTTCATGCAGAATGACTACTACCCGGCTGACGTGGCCTGGGGCGGCATCGCGGTAAAGAACATCGGGATTCGTCACCGGGGAACCTCCAGCCGCAGCGGAACCAAGCCATACATTGGGCTGAAATTCGACCAATACGTCAAAGGGCAGCAGTTCCTGGGCCTGTCCAGTTTGAGATTGAAGAACGCGATCAACGACCCTTCGTTTCTGCACGAAATTCTCGGCATGCTCCTGTTCCGGCGCATGGGATTGCCGGCGCCGCGCGAGGCCTACGCACGGCTCTATGTGAATGATGAATATTCCGGGCTGTACTGGATGGTCGAGGAAGTTGACAACGCCTTCCTCGATCGCGTCTTCGGGGAACGCACGGGTTGCCTTTACAGTTACAACTGGGTTGGCGAATATCACTTCGAATATCTCGGTGATGACCCGTCGCTCTATGCTCCAGACCGCTTCGAACCCAAATCCTGCCCGAGCAGCACGGACCCCGCCTTCCTGATCGAAATGATTCGTACTATTAATCTCTCTTCCGACGACGAATTTATCAGCCGGACCTCCGAGTTTCTCGACCTGAAACGGTTTCTTCGGTTTCTCGCGGTGGACCAGTTCCTCGGGAATTGGGACGGCGTGCTGGGCTGGGCCGGGATGAATAATTTTTATCTCTATCGCTTCGCCGGAACGAAGCGATTCCAGTTCACTGCTTGGGACAAGGACAATACGTTTGAGAACCCGCAGCATTCCCTCTGGTATCAGACGGACGAGAATGTGCTGACGCGCAGACTTCTCCAATACCCGGAGTTTTACGCCGCCTATCAGGAGGCGCTGCGCCGGACCGCCCTGGAGGCGGGAGGGGTCGGGGGGTGGCTGGAACAGGAACTGATGCGGGCCTACGCGCAAATCCGCTTTGCGGCTCTGGAAGATCCCTTCAAGACGGCGGATAATGCTGCATTTGAAAACGGCGTGCGGGAGGCCCGGGAGTTTGTGCGTGCGCGGAAAGAGTATGTCATCAGCCAGGTCGGCCCATCATCGCCACCCTTCATTTCGAGCGGCGGAGTTGTCAACGGCGCGAGTTACACGCAGAGTCTGACGCCGGGGAGCATCGGGACGATCTTTGGCGCGAATCTCGGCTTTACCGACATGGGGGCGAACGCCGTTCCGCTGCCCACACTGCTTGATAAGACCGCGGTGCAAGTGAACGGCATCGCTGTCCCGTTGTTTTTCGTTTCGCCTGCGCAGATCAATTTCCAGGTCCCCTGGGAGCTGGCCGGGCAATCCCAGGCCTCGCTCCTCGTAACGGTAGACGGTATGGTGAGCGACCCTCAGCCGGTCAGTCTGACGCCAATGGCTCCGGCGGTGTTCTCCATGACGAGCGGCGGCCAGGGAGCGATCCTGATTGCGAGCACGGGGGAACTCGCCGCCCCCCTCGGGAGTGTCAAGGGGCACGCCACGCGTCCGGTCCGGCGCGGCGAGTTCATTTCCATTTATTCCACCGGACTGGGGCCGGTGACGAACCAGCCCGCTACCGGGGGGAAACCTTCAGGGGAGGCGCGCTCCCTGATGACAGCGACCCCCGTAGTGACGATTGGAGGCGTGCCGGCGCCGTTGACGTTTTCCGGACTGGCTCCCGATTTCATCGGGCTTTATCAACTGAACGCGCAAGTGCCGGAAGGCACGCCGAGCGGTGATGCGGTGCCGGTCAAGGTCACCATCGGAGCAGTCGGCTCCAATACGGTAACGATCGCCATCGAATAGCACGCGATCCTCTGCCGCGCGGCGCTTCGTGCCAGGATTGTCCCATCGTTCGATACCCCGGTCGGAACTAGTTCCTCACTCCGAACGGCGCGGGGTGGCCGTGTGACCGTTCGGAGTCCCCTTTGGGCCATTCGGAACAGCGGCCCGTCGGGGAACCGCTTCCATCCTCTGCCCAAACGGTGTAAACTATCTAGAAGTGATGAAGACGGATCGCAGGACGTTTCTCAAGTCCTTAATCGGCTTCCTGTCAACGCCGATTTGGTATCCGTACCGAGCCCGCGCCGGCACCCTTGTTAGCCATCCTATTGTCCAGAATGTGGGAACCGACTGCGCCACCATCGTCTGGGGCACAGGCGAAGGCGGCAGCAGCGCCGTACGGTTTACCCGGGACCGTGGCCTGACGCGCTCCGCCGCGGCGGTGGCCCGGGGGTTCCCGCCCGCCGATACCGATCTTCCCGCTCCCTACTACCAGCACAAGGTTGCGCTCACAGGACTTGACCCGAACACCGATTATTCGTATGCGGTCTTCGCGGATGGGCAAGGTCTGGCGGAAGGGGACGGACTCAATTTCCGCACCTCCGGCGCCGGACGGCTCTCCTTCCTGGCGTTTGGAGATTGCGGTTCGGGGGGGGCGGAGCAGAAAGCCCTTGCGGAACGGATGCAACAGGAGCGTCCTTCTCTGGTCCTGCCCTTGGGGGACCTTGCCTACGGCCGAGGCTCCTTTGAGGAGTTCCAGTCCCGGTATTTCGGCGTGTATCGCGAGATCATGAAACGGGTCCCGTTTTTTCCCTGCCTGGGAAACCACGAGTACATGACCCGGAATGGCTTCCCGTACCTGGCGCTCCATGATGTGCCCATTCCGAGCGACTTGCCCGACACGGACCGCGGCCGCTACTACTCGTTCGACTGGGGCAACGTTCACTTCGTTGCGCTGGACAGCAACGATCCGCTGGAGCGCGCCGTGCAGGGGAGCGGGCCGATGCTCGAATGGCTGGAAAACGATCTCCGCAGCACCAGGAAGTTTTGGAAGATCGCTTATTTCCATCATCCACCCTATGCCGGGGGGGCGCATGACGACGATCCCCTCTCGGCGCTGGTCCGCAGCCATGTTGTGCCCATTTTGGAACGTTACGACGTGGCTCTGGTTCTCTCCGGCCACGAACACAGCTACCAGCGCAGTTATCCCATCCGCAACGGGGCGATCGTGCGCGACGGGGAAGGAACGGTCTATGTGACCAGCGGCGGGGGCGGCGCCGGTCTCTATCCCGTTTCTCCCAACTCGCGCGTGATGTTTGGGCGGTCGGTGCACCATTACCTACAGGCGGAAGTGGACGGATCGCGGCTCGCGCTGCGGGTCATGGACATTTCCGGAAACGAAATAGATCGTCTCGTGCTCGCCCCGTCGCCGCGGGTTTCCGAAGCAGGAGTCGTCAACTCGGCCTCCGGCGCGCCGCCACTCGCGCCGGGCACGCTGATCAGTATCTTCGGAAGAAATCTGGCGACCGAGGACCAGCAGGCCGCAGGAACGCCCCTGCCCCGGGAGCTTTCGGGAGTCTCCGTAACCGCCAATGGAGAATTGCTGCCACTCCTGTTTGTCTCCCCCACTCAGATCAATGCCCAGTTGCCCTTTGTCCTGCGGGACGGGGCTGCCCTCCGAGTGCGCACGGCAAACGGCGTCTTCGATACGCCCGTCATTGTTTCCGAAAGCGCGCCGGGAATTTTTGCCGTGGCTCATCAGAACGGCGAGCTGGTTTCTGGCGCGTCTCCTTCGCGTCCTGGAGAATACTTGACTGCTTATGGGACAGGGCTTGGGGCGGTCACCGGCCCGATTGCCGCTGGAGAACCGGCTCCATTCGCTCCCTTGCTGACTGCCAGGTTGCCCGTGGAAGTCGAGTGGGGGACCGCACGGCTCCGGCCCTCGTTTGCCGGCCTGACCCCGGGAAGGGTTGGGTTGTACCAGGTGAATTTTCAAGTGCCCGCACAGCTCCCCAGCGGGCAGCAACCTCTCCGCCTTCGGGTCGGTGACTCGACCAGCCAGCCCGTGCCCGTGCCGGTCGCTCTCGATTGAGCTTCTTCCCTACCTTCCTAAACATTCCCGTTCGAAAACGCCCCGCTCGCATAGCCGTCGAGCTGGCGGTTGATTTCATGGCTCGAGGCTGGACACGGGAGCAAATCCTTGCGAAATATCCCAATCTCACGGCCGAGGATATCCGCGCCTGCCTGGCCCGCTGCTTTAGGGAACGACGACCTTCACGTCCGTTCGCCGAAAGTCCCGGTCCAGCGTGAGCAGCGGACAGCCCTCTTGCTTAGCGAGAGCGTAGGCGAAGCAGTCGCCCAGATTCAGCGGATAGCGAAGGCGCGCCAAGGCAGCTACTTCGGCCTGCTCCGCAGTCGGCGGAATCAGCCGCATCGAGGACTCCTCGATTTTGTCCCGAATCTCCTGAAAGAGCCGCGGCTGCCGGTCCTGAATCAAGATGAGAGCCTCGGCATAATTGACCGTGCTCATTTGCAGATCGTGGCGGTTTCTCTGCAACTGGTCCAAGGCCCAGGGTCCCGCAGGCTCGTTGAAGAAGACGGCCAGTACGATGGAAGTGTCTACGACCAAAGCTCGTCCTCGCTGCGAAAGCGCGGCTTTCGGCGCAACGGCGCCTTCAACCCCAAACCAAGCCAACTGCGAAAGTCATACTCCTCCTCGCCTGTCGAACGCGTCGCCGCTTCGCGCAAGGCCTGTCGGATGGCCTCGGACCTTTGGGAGATCTTGTGCGACTTCATGTACGTTTGCAGGTCGCGCTCAAACTCCGCCGTAACATTTAGATTCAGTTGCTTCATACAGGTTATCTTACAGGTCTGGGCTGTATACCGCAATGCAGACATTGCTGACGCCTGCCACGCCAACCACTGAGGTTCACAAATAGATCGAAGAACTGGTCGGGACGCCGGGATTTGAACCCGGGACCTCTTGCACCCCAAGCAAAAAATATCAATCACTTCCCAGCACCCCAAAATGATAACACAAGACTTAGCAGAAGGGGTTTTGGACTCCAGTTGGCACCACACGGGAGTTTCTGTTGCCTCTGGACTCCATGTGGACTCCAGTGCGACTCCACATTGAGGTTCGTAATTCACGTGCCTTTCGCGCACTCGCGCGCAGTTGTTAACGCCTTTCGTTTGTCGTCTGGAGAAGACGAAGACAACAAATTTCCTTATATAGCCCCCATGGATACCATTGTGGCAGGCCGCCTCAGTAATTCGCGCACCAACAGAAGAATGGTAGTATCCGGTGCGTACTGCCACCGCTCGCGGTTGGCAATATCAGAGTCGCCGTCGAAGCAACAGATGTAAGCGCCTGTTCCCGAGGGCAGGCCCCTTTTCTATGAGACTCCCTGGCGGTGAACATGCCATTGTTGATATCGCAATACTGCGGGATTACTGCCTCAACGAACGGCATCCTCGCGGTCGCCACAAGGCGCGTGTCTTTGCATCTGTGCTAGGCTTGACGGGAGGGGATGCAGACGTCCTGCGTCATTTGTTATTGAAGGCTGCGGTTGATGGTGAAGTGGTGCTCGGCGAGCGGGATGACTATGGACAGAGGTACGTGTTAGACTTCGAAATGGCTGGCCCGCGTGGGCGAGCGACAGTCCGCAGCAATTGGATTATCCTGAGAGGTGAGACGTACCCTCGGATGACTAGCTGCTATGTGTTGTAGGCAGGAGAGGGTTATGGAAACCATCAAACCGTTTGACGTGGTAGCACTCCTGGAAGACTTGCCAGAGCGAGATTTGCAGCGGGGCCAAGTGGGAACCATCGTGGAACAGCTCGCGCCTGATGCATTCGAGGTCGAGTTTAGCGACAACCAGGGAAGAACTTACGCGAGCCTTTCCCTGCGCTCTGACCAGTTGATGATTCTACATCACAGCCTAACTGGGGTGTTCTGAGCTAGTCAGAACTCCCGATTGTCCCAATTCTCGCCTGCAAGCCCCCGCCTTAGTTGTCCGCAGAGCGCCTTTACGACTAGTTGATGAAGGTCGTGGCTAGGTTCTCGGCACCGCCGATGAGCGCAGTTCCATTGGAGCCGTTCGCGCCTTCAGCCGGTGACGGGGGAACTGCGACCTTTTGCTTCTCTCCGACGCTCGCCAGTCGCTCCTGGATGGCGCGGGTCAACTCCTGCTGGCGCTCGATGTCCACGAACGTGTAGTCGGCGGTCATATCCACGTCGGAGTGGCCGGCAATCTTCGAGGCTTCAATCGCGCTACCTCCCACTTGTTGCCGCCACGTGATGTTGGCGCGGCGGAAGGAGTGTGGCCCAAGCCCTTCGAAGTCACAGCCTTCGGCCTTTGCCGCCTGGTGCAACACATCGCGCACGCCGGAGTCCCATAACGGCTTGCCCGGGTCCCGACGTTGCCGGAACAGCCAGGCCTCTGGATCGGCGCCTTCTTCGGCGGCCTTTGCGATGTACCGCTCGACCAAGCTGCCCAAGGCCAACGTTCGCTTGCTGGTGTCGCTCTTCGGCTCGTCGATGTCCTGGTGCCACAGGCGCTGCTCGATCCGAATCGTGCCGGCCTTCAGGTCCACGTGCTTCCATTTCAGGCCCAACACTTCGGAGATCCGCCCCCCAGTAGCTATGCAAGTCTCGATAACGAGCAGGATCGGATCCTGCAGGCGAGCGGGTACCCGCGCCGTCTGCTCCATCGACAGGATCTGGCGGGGGCGCTTGTACCACTTCTTGCCGATCTTCACTTTCTGGATTGGGTTGCGCTTTCCTTCTTCCCACAACCCCCACCCTCGGCCTTGCGGAAGATGCGGCCCATGATGAAGCGCATTGCATGGCGCGTCCACCAGTAATCGAAAGTGTTGTACAGCCAGTCTTCCACGTCCTTTGGCGGGATCTCATTCAGGCGATACTTGCCCCACCTCGGGATGATGTGCAGATCGAGATGGCTTTCTTCCTTGATGCGGGTGGGCTTTGAGATCTGGTCGTCGCGCGAGAGGTAGCCCTCCTTGTACATCTTGGCTACCTCGCCGAAAAGGGCAGGCCCTTTCGCTAGCGCCTGTTGCAGGGTGGGCGTGTTCAGTTTCCCGAGAATCTTGTCGCGCTCGACCTCGGCCTCCTTCTTGCTCAAGGCGTTTTCGCCTCGGCTTGGCGCGATTGTGAAAAACCTCCGGATCGTCCGGACGGTGCCATCCGGTTGCGGTTCGTCAACCCACGCGCGGAAGAACCAGTAGTGGCCTTTGCGGTCCTTGCGCTCGTGCACCTTTGGGTGCTGTACTCTCGTCTTCAATCTCACACCTCCTGTGAGCGTCAGGAGGGTTGCTTCATTCAGGGGCATAAAGCAAGGCGAATCTTACCAGTTAGATGCAGACGGCCAGGGCCGATTCCCTTTGGCAGATGTAGAGCGTTTCGCGGGCTCTGGTCATGCCCACGTAAAACAGCCGGATGACCGAGTCGCGCAGCGGTCCGAACCTCTGATAGGCTACGTCCCCCGCTCGGCTCAAATCCGGGAATAAGAACACCACGTCGGCTTCGCCACCCTTTACCGAGTGTATCGTTCCCACAATGACCTTTGGCTTCTGCGCCAGGGCTTGCGGCCCGCGGACCCAGGCCACACCAACTGGAAACTGAATCCGGGAATGGAACCTCGGCGCGATATTCCGACGCCACCAGTCGAGCAGTCGTCGGTAATCGCCTTCGAAGGCAGCCAGCAGTGTTTCCAAGGCTGCCTTTTCAAACAGCGCGTCGAGCGTCATCTGTGCGAGCTGTTCCCAGGCCTTTGGCTTGATCTTTGGGATGAGCAGGTCGACGGCACTGGCGATGCCAAGACGCAGGCTGCGCTGGTCAATCAGTTTGCCGACGTGCGAAAATTCGATCTTGTTGTTTTCGAGCTGCATCTGGTAGCTAGGTTCTTTCCCGGTTATTTTCACGAGTCGGATGACACGGACACCCAGCACCTTGGAAATCTGTTCGCATAGCAGTGCCTTTGCGGTCGCCGGATCGGATTGCTCCCCCGCTGAAGCACTCTGGGTATCGGGGCTGACCGTCGAGGGCCGAACCTGTTCTTCCTGGTCCGGCAAGTTTGGCGAAGCGACACCTCCTGACCGCCTAAACGCCTTGCCGATCGTTCGCTGAAAGTAATCCAGTCTGGTTCGTGGCCGCTGATTGTGGATGCGCCGATGGTGGATGATCAGATCGGTGATCTGTTGTTCGCAGAAACCGGCGTCGCATCCGAAGTTGGCGAGCGCCAAGTCATAGCCGGACTGGGATTGGTCCTTAAGGTCGTGACGTTCACGCAGCCATGTGCTTTTGAAACGGGGGTCCGCCGCCGCGAGCCCGTCGAGCAGCTCCTGCGGTACCGTGGCATTGGGGTTAATGACTAGCGGCTTGTCTCGAAACCGCTCCGCCCACTCGCGTGCCGCCTGTTGCTCGGCCTCGGGGTCGGGAATCCCGGCTTCATCGAGGAATTCCTCAAAGTCCGATGGGTTGTAGCGGCGATTCGTGCAACACTGGACCGTCACCGCCTTTGGATTCTTTGGGTCTTTCAAGTTGCTGGTACCGGGAATCCGGAGCACACGCGCGAGGTCCGAAAGCCGGTCGAAGACCCAGCCGCGCTGCGACGTGCGCACGCGCAGCAGAGTCTGCCAACGAGTGACAAGCCTCGCTGTGTCTTTCCGTTCCTGGTCGCTGTCGAATACGAGCGGTTCTTTAAACAACCACCAGGCGTGAGCGCCGTTACCAGTCGCGACGGCTATGGTCGGTGGCATCGTTGCTGGAATGACGGACAGCGCGTCGGCAATCGTCGGCGGGAGTGCCTTCTTGTTGTGAGCGTCAGATCGGAGGTCGAAATCTGCCCAGAATCCCGTGATTCCGGCAATCTCATCGGACCCGCAGCGATGCGCCGGACCATAATCCCGGCTGGCAAGCCCGACGCCTACGTAAACGTCGCTGTCCTTGAGCGTGGAGACCAAACTCAGCGGCGGCGGTGATCCTCTGGTACCAGTGCGAGCGCTTTTCGGCGAGGGTCCAGACGAGGATGTAAAGGTCCTCGGGCTTGTACTGCCAGAGCAGATTGAGGAAGTCGAGCGGGGTCACTGTGAACCCTTTGCGACGTGTTTTTCGGCCTGCCACCCCTCGCGCGGCGGCCCGTACCAGTATTCAGCCGTCTGCATTGCGTGATTGCGAAAGGGAGAAGCGAAGTCTTTTCTCCGGGAATCCGGTTGGCGAGACCCGGCGTACATAAGCCAGCGCTCACCGTCTTTCACAATCCAGACGCGAGTGTCCCCGCAATCTGCCCAGTGCGCGGGGCATGTCTCATCCGGTTCGGGCTTCGTACGATTTTGGGACACGCAGCGGTACCAAACCCATTCCTCCGGGGTGTACCGTTTTCCGTCAAAGATGCTGGCAGGCGGAGCCTCATCCCTCTCGAGGCCGCGGGTGGTCTTAACGGGGACCAGTTCCGGTTTCGACATCTTTTTCTCTTCCTGAAACCGAAGCCAAGCTTCGAGGCTGTAGGCTGGTTCACTCATGTGATTGCTGGGCGAACAATGGACAGCGCCTCGTCGACACTGTGGGCCACACCCGCAAGCGCTCCGCTTCTGCGCCATTCCGCAAGGCGTGCTTGCTGGAGCGGTGTAGGTCCTTCACCCCGTCGTTTCACCTCAATCTCGAAATGTCGGCCGTTGATGGAACCGTAGAGGTCTGGATCGCCGGCAATACCCCAGGCTGTTCCGTGCCGCTTGCGAACGACACAGCCTGGAACGGCGCGAAGCTCACCGATGATCCCGGCAACCAAGGCTGTCTCGCGGCAGGCCATCCGTTACAGCTCCAGACCGAGACTGCGCGCCAACGCCAAAGTGATCGCTCGGGGCTTGGAATCACCCGATGCTTTACCCACCTTGCCGCTGCGCTCAACCTCCACCTGAAAAGCGCCCCCGATCTGAGAGATTGCGTAGCGCATCGGCTGGCTGTGATCGAGCAGCCGAAAGGCGTCCTCGAGCCGCTCGAGCGGATTGAACTTCCATTTGGGAATCCAGGAGCGGTTCCCGGTAAGAAAGCGATCCGGTGCAACACACCAATGCAGGACTTCCTGCGCTAGCCGATCAATTAGCAGGTTGTCGGTCACAGCTTCACCTCCGGTCGCCAGCTACTGATCGTCACGCACCTCGGACGCGTCCAGGTCCACAGTCATCTTCTGAACCAACGGCTTGAGCATCTCGTGGTACTCCTGGGCTTTATGTACTTCGTCCGGAGTCAAGCGCCGGACGAAGGTGAACGTTGCCCGGCTATAGGCGATTCCCTGCTTGTTCTTCGTTCGCTCCAGGCCGACGCGGGTGACCACCGAGTAGTAAGGAATACCCTGGGACGTGAGTTTCAACAGGTACTGCTTGGCGGCCTTCAGGCTCGTAGGTGGTAGCGAGATCACCTCGGGCAACAGCAGGCTGCCGCGCAATACGAACACCTGCTTGATCTGCTTGCAGGCCTGGCCGCGGCCCCCAGGCGCGCTGCCATACTGGGCAAGCGGGCAGGTCATGCAAGTGCCGCCGGGTTTGCCCGCACCTGTGGTGCCGTCGGCGGAAAAGCAGTCGGGTGGCTGGTTGCCGCCGCCTTCGCTCAAGGGTTGGGAGTAATAGGCGCGAGTATCCCGCGCCAGCACAATGACACCCTCTATGACCGACTCCATTGTTTCGCCTTCGAGCGAAGGCACGGGCCACTGGAGACCTCCGCCGGCGGGAATCTTGATCCGCGGCAGATCAAATTCGGTCAGGCCGCCGGCGCCGATGTTGGTGCTGATGGCGGCGTGGATCGCAGCCAGATCGGTCTGGAATGCATGAATAAGGGATTGCGGTTCTGCTTTCACGAGTTGTTGAGACATGCTTGGCTCCTTTTCTTGTATTTAGGTTTTCCTGCTGCGCAGGGAATGAATGAACGAAACCTTGAGGGCTTGGCCGAGCGGCGCTGGCAGCGCGGCCAAGACCGCCTCCTCGGTGAGCAGCTTGTCTTGCTGCTCACATTGGAGGCGGACCTCCTCCGCCACCTCGCGCACAAAGGCCCTGAGCGATTGGCTATTGAAATTCTCGGAAACGTACTGCCCGAGCTCGGATTTCTTCAGGGCTTCTACAACGGCCGCCCGATCAGAAGCCGGGCTGGGGTAAATGTCTTGGGCCACATAGACCACGCGGCCGTCAATCTTCATAGACTGGACACCGTCTTCCAGAAACTGCGGCACCAGGGACTGTTCGAGGTCGTCAAGTTGGGCAGCGATGGCTTTGAGTTCCGAGTCGAGTTCTTTCTTTCGGTTCTCCAGGGCGACAAATTCCTTCAGTTGTTCCATGTTCATGGTGTTTACCCCTTGATCTCGGCGAGGATGGCCTGAATGACTTCGGCGCGCTTCTCGAGCGCGCGCAGGATTTTTTCGTCGACGGTGTTCCGGACTACCAGGTGGATGTGCTCGACGGGTCGGGTTTGTCCAGGCCGGTGGATGCGGGAGAGAGCCTGGTCGTATTCACCGAGGCTAAAGGAGAGCGAATAGTAGAGACTATAGCGGGCCCGCGTCAGGTCTACACCGACGCCGCCGGAGCCGATCTGTACCGCCAGGATCTGTCCCTCCCCTTCCTGCCAGCGCTTCAAGTCGTCCTGGCAGCCAGAGAGCTCAAGGCTCTGGTAGTCCAACTCGCGGCAAACCTCGTGGACAGCATCCATGTCAGCGTGGAACCGGCAGAAAACGACAACCGGCTCGCTGGAGCCAATGTCTTCCAGGGTGTCCTTAAGCAGGTTTTGCTTCGCGGAATCGACGCGGTGGAGTTGGCCGTCATCCGTCTTGGCCCAGCCGCCGGCCACTTGCTGCAGGCGCAGAAGCTTCACCATGGCATTGGCGGCTGTGACCGTGCCGTCCTTAACCTCGGCGATAAAGTCCTCTTCGAGGTCACGGTAGATGCGTTGCGCCTCGGGGGAGAGCACGCAGTGGTAGGTAACGTGCGTTTCCGGCGGCAGGTCGAGAACGTCCTTTGAAACCCGGAACGTGATCGTCCGCATCAGGGCTTCCAGTTCGTCCAGGTTCTTGAAGCCGGTGACCTGCTTGTTCTGGAATCCTCCCATGACGGCGAACTTCTGCCGGAAGGCGTTGAAAGACGGTCCGAACGGGGCGATGTCGAGGAAGCGAAATTGGGCGTAGATGTCGAGCGGGGAGTGCGGCATGGGCGTGCCAGTGAGCGCCAGCCGGTGCCTGGCAGGGGGACGTAGCCGCTTGAAGTAGAGGCTTGCTTTGCCGCCAGGCTTTTTCAGTTTGTGGGATTCGTCGGCGATCACCAGGTCCCAGGCTTGTTTCTCAGCCCACGCGCCGAACGGATCTCTCCAGACGGAGTCATAATTAATGATAAGGACGAACGGCTGGCCGGTGGCCTCGGCCAGCCGGAGCTTCTCCTCAGCCAGCTTTTGTTTACCGGCAACGCTGCCAGCGCTGTCGTCCAGGGCCAGGATCACCATCGGCAGATCGAGGTGCCGGTCAATCTGTGCTTGCCATACCGGAACCACGCGCAGCGGGCACGCGATCAGCGTGCGCTTGGCGCCGGTGCCGGACAGGAGCATCAGCGAGACCAGAGTCTTGCCTGTGCCCATCTCGAGCGCCAGCATCGCAGCGCCCGCGCCACGGATGAGTCGCTCCATCGCGAACTGGAAGGCTTCGATCTGGTGCCTCCAGGGTTTGGTCTTGAGTCCCGCGGGCAATACCGCTTTTGGATCGGCAGGCTTGACGGTTCGGTCGCCCACTTTGCTATTCCGGCTGAGCAAAGCGGCGAACTGCTCGCCTACATCAAGCTGAGGGATGAGAGAGCGAATTAAATGGGCATGGCGCGCGGTGGCTGGATAGAGCCAGACTCGCCTACCGGAATCCCACCATCCGCCCGGAATGCTCCGGCAGCGGAGGAGATGCACGAAGGGGGCGCGGAGAACGATCTTGCCGCCCGCGACCTCGGCGAAACTAGGGGTGTGGACTACCTCAGGCATGGACGCCTCCCTCGGGAGCGGGAGTGTCCACGACCTCACCGCCTGACGGACGGCTATTCAGCCAGGCGGTCACGTCGGAAGGTGCGTACCGGACCAGTTGGCCCACCTTCCGGAATCGCGGGCCCTTGCCCTCGCTGCGCCAGTACCGCAGCGTGGGGATTGACACGCGGATTAGTCGCGCAAGTTCTTTCTCATCAAGGAGTGTTTCTAAGGTGTGATGATTCATTCTGCCCGTTCCTCCCGCGATCTTCGCGGTTAGTACGGGCCAATGATGGAGCAGCCCTATATGGGCGATTCAATGGGCGATTTGTGGGCGAAATGTGGGCGATTTTACGGGCGGGGACGCTTCGTCAGTCCGCGGCACAGCAATGCTTCGATCCGTTTCGATTTCTTTGAGGAATCTTTGATCTGGCCAGCAATCCATTTATAGAGGTCGCGAATGTCCACCTCTGCTTCGTCAGCGACCTTTTGGGCAGTGATATCGTATTTTGCTCGAAATGTCTCGATTAGGCGCTGCCGTTCGTTAAGGGGTGTGCATGGTACCCGGTCAGTGTTTTCCAGCGGATCAACCGAAACAAACTTGCCGTGATCGTCCAGAAGCACTTGCTCCTCAAGCGAGACAAAGGTGATCCCGCGACGCAGAATCAGCTCTTGCGTGCTAACGTTACGATACTGGTGGGTCGGAACAAGAAGCACGAACGGACCTTCAACCTCAACAAGCAGATCTCGAAAACCCGAGTGGAATTGCTCGGAGAATGACACGGCAGCGAAGAAGACCGGCTGGTGCCGGTTTGCCCGTCGAGTTGAGAGACCGACGCTCCAGATACAATGGCCGCGGCGATTAGGCGCGTGCCAGCGGATGCCTAGTGCGACAGCAATGTCCTTCGTGAAGGCGGTAATGTCCAGCTCGTGGATAAGGGTATCCACTCGGGTGAGCGGTACCTCTCCGCAATTGATCCAGGGATCGCGGCACAGCGCGACGATTTCGCCGTCACCGTAATCTACGATTCTTCGGGGGCAGTTACCGCCGCCCATTGCTGGGCACGGGTAAGTGGAACCGCAGGAATCCGTGGCGCGGAGATACGGGCGGATCACAGGATAGTCCGGCCCGCAGTGATGTTCCCAAAAAGCGGAGATCGCTAGCAGGGCTGGGATTTGCTCAAGTGCCTGCCACAGCCGGTTCAGTTTCCTCATGCTCGGGCCGCCATTCCAATTAAGATGAAACCACGCGCCCGTAGCCATGTTTCGATGATCACAGCTTTCTCTCCCCGACCATAGGCAGCGGTGTTCCGTGGGCGGATCGACACCGAACGAGGCTTCTTCTCGCCCTCCAGTTTCACACTGAAAACAGCCTGAGGGATCTCCGCCTTCAGGTCTATGCTGCGGTTCAGCGCCGCTAGCGATTGAAATACGTCGTCAGCACTGTACTTTTCAGCTAGGTTAAATGCATTTGGCCAGGAGTACTCAATCTCCTGCAAACGCACCCACTCGATTCCAGGAACATCGCGGCAGCAAAGGGCAGCCGGCCCTTGCTCCCTCAAGGGATCAAGCGTGTACTTCGCGGTGTACACGAACTTTTCCTCGTCGCCAAACAGGTGCTTGCCGAATTTCTGGACGTAGAGACGGAGTTCCCCCAGCGTGCTGGTGTTGATTCGGAATTCGTTATTAACCAGGTCGTAGATCACTACGTCGGTTTTTTCGGGGCGAAAGAATGTGCACGTGGACTGGGCACCTTTCCGGCTGGGCTCCCGCTTGCACGGCTGCCCGTGCTGGATGAGGAAGCGAACCTCACCAGGAGAGTCTTTCCGGATTACTTTGCAGCCCACGCCCCGCTTCCGGGACTCGAACCAGCCGTCCAGGTCTTGTTCCAGTTCGGTGAAATCCCGCGGTAGCGATTCTGCCGGGGCCACCTCCTTGGGATTTTTCGCCCGGAAGCTCTCAAACTTCTTCCGGCGGTGGAAGAGTTCGGCACGCTCCATCCGCACGAGCGCCTCGGGTACCGCTAGCCAGATGCGGGTCGTCAAGTCTTTTGCCGTCGCTTCTCCGTCGCCGGTATCAACGGTGTTCCGCCGGGCGATATCCAGCAGTTCATCGAAGTTCTCATCAGTCCCGATGTTACCGATGACATGCAACGCCTCGACAAGGCTGGATTCCATGTTTTCGTCTGGTTGCGCCAGGATGCCGGCCAGCTTCAGGTAGTTGATCTCTTCGACGCCATCGCTCGGAAAGGAGAATCCCTTCTCTTCGAAAAAAGGCTGGTACGGGATCAAAAGCTCCAAAAGGTTCCGTACCTGAACCTTCTTGAGGAGGTCCGGTTGAGCAAAGCTCTTCGGATTGAATCGCGCCATGTAATTTGTCCTCAGTCAGAAGTGGGATGGGTAACAATAGGTATCACTCCCTCGAACCCTCTCCAGCGGGTTTGGGTCAAGTCTTAAGAGCCCTGATTATATCATGGCGAATATAAAGCGAAAGGAAATATCGGTTGTCAATCCCTTGAAAAGGCGGTTGATCCCCTAGCGGACCGAGCAGTTCAAGAAGCGGTTCAAGAAACGGTCCATGACGGTCCTGGACGGCAGGAGTTTATAAATGCCTATCGCGTAGCCAGACTCAAATGTGAATGAGATCGGTGCCCACAGCCTACTTCCATCTCCAGGCTTTGGGTTCCCCCACCTGGCGGGAGCAACACCATGCAGGACAGGATTTAGGAACTGAGCAGCGGCTTGTCCGGCGTCCTTGAGGGTGGGCCAGGGGAGATCCAATTCCCGTGCTAACTTCTTATAGGGGGCGGAGAGTCGAGTCGGAGGCTCTGGCATCTTTTCGGGAATAGCATGGGTGCCTCTGGCTTGAAACGTGCCATCGATGGCGCGCCTCAGCTTGGTGCTGGCAAACTTGCCGATTGAAGCCGCCAAAAGAACATCTGTCAGGTCCCGCACGCGGCTTGTGGCTCCACCTGCGTAGGCCCGCGTATAGGCGTGCAGCTTCTCAGCAACCTGCGTCGTTAGCGCATAGCAACGGACGCCGTAAGAACTATTCCAGCGAAGGCAAGGAAATCGGGCACCGTGACCATCTCAGGGGCATCCAAGATTGGGTCCCCTTGTCCCACGTAGAAATGGAAAGTCTCAAACAGGCGGCTATCACCCACTGCGCGAAATCATTAGAGAAGGAAGGGTAGTGGTGGGATTCCAGGCTTTGAAACGTGTGGTTGAAAATGCAGGCGTCAGAAACTTTGGTCAGGTTCTGGGCCA
>Ga0155949_1071_pt2 | contig 44559 bp, 43 predicted proteins | sample RifCSPlowO2_02_FD_107603 | JGI IMG/M metagenome (GOLD analysis project Ga0155949, IMG submission 107603) | Acidobacteria bacterium RIFCSPLOWO2_02_FULL_61_28
TCGCCATCCGGCCGGCTCTCGAGGGCAGTCAGGAACATATCCCCCAGGTGATCGAGAAGCTGCGGCGGCGACGCGACCTCACCGTTTCCATCCTCAACTCCGTCCCGGGCATCCATTGCGTCAGCCCGCAGGCGGCCTTCTATGCGTTTCCGCGACTGGACATCGCCCGCTCCGACACCGAATTCGTCCTGGACCTGATCCGCGAAACCGGCGTCATCGTCGTTCCCGGAGAGGGGTTCGGCGAGGCTCCCGGCACCAAGCACTTCCGCCTTGTCTTCCTTCCCCCGGAGGATACCCTCCGGGAAGCTTTGGAGCGCATCGGCCAATTCGCCCGGAAGTGGAAGTAAGGCAAGAGGTTAGGCTTTTGCAGCGCGGAGCCGTGCCTGACCGAGACCCTTGACAACGTGCCTCTAATCTGACCATAATTATGGTCATCGTGGCTTCCCGGCAACCGTTCGGTCTGGTGTATGACCCGGAAGTAAAAGCGCACCTGCGGGCAATCGAGCGTAAGTACCACAGCCTGATCCGGGCCACGATCGAAGAGCAACTGCGGTTTGAGCCGGAAAAGGAGACACGGAATCGCAAGCCGCTCCAGCGACCGCTGGCATTGGAAGCCACTTGGGAGCTCCGCTGCGGTCCGGACAACCGCTTCCGCGTGCTCTATGCCGTTAGCCACGCGCGCCGGGAAGTTCAGGTCTTGGCGGTCGGGATCAAAGAGCGGGACCGCCTGAGAGTCGGGAGAGAGGAGATAAAGCTATGAAGATCGCCTCAGTGGCAGAGATCAAGGCACGTTTCAGCGCCTATTTGCGGGCCGCCACGCGAGGCCCGGTGGTGGTAACTCGCAATGGCAAGCCCGTAGGCGTGCTGCTGGCCGTCGAAGATGAAGAAGAGTTGGAACGCCTGGTCCTGGCCTATTCCCCGCGGCTGCGTACGATTTTGGATGCCGCCCGCCAACGAATCCGAGCAGGTGCCGGCATCCGCCACGAGGATTTCTGGCGAGAACTGGAGGGCGGCAAGAGGGAACCGCCAACTGCGCCAACAAGAAAAACGGCCTAACACGGCGTTGCGCGCGACGCACAAGATTCCGCAGGCGACTGGCTACATCGAGCGGAAGTCGTTCCCAACAAAGCGGGGCCGCCACGGCTCGCCGCCAGCGGTTTCGGCTTAGGGTGACCGGGACCGGTCTTGTCCAAGTCAGCATAGGCAGGGGTTAGACCGCATATATCATGACGGAATCTGAGCAACTCTTCGAGAGCTTCTGCGCAGCACGACAGCTATCGTTCCAGCGAATACAGGAGTGCGACGGCAAATCCCCAGACTATCGGCTTTGCCTCCAAGATACAGAGATCATCGTGGAGGTGAAGCAGATCGAACCCAACGCTGAGGAGAAGCAACTCCTAAACATGCCACCGGAGGAGTGGGATGCGGAGAACGTTTATCACTGGGGCATTCCTGGCGACCGTATTCGGAAAAAGATCGCTGACGCCCTGCCACAACTGAAAGCACTGTCCAGGGAGAAAGTACCAACGCTGCTTGTGGTCTACGACGTGGTTAAGGTGTGGCCGGAGTTGGCTGACGATTACGCCGTGAAGGTCGCAATGTATGGCATCGAGTCCGCCCTTATCTCGTCGGCGGTGGCACCGGAAGGCGGGGCCCGAATCCTCCGGCGATGGTATGGACCACGAAGACGCCTAACCTCGCAACACAATACCACGCTGAGTGGCATAGCAGTGATGGCCAGCCGTGACGGCGCCGAAATTGGGATGAGAGTCTATCATAACTACTTCGCGGCAAACGTCCTTCCGAAGACCAAGTTGATCTTGCCCGGCATTCTGCAGTTTGAGCTGGAGGCAGAACCGGAGGGAAGATTTCCGGATTGGAAACCGATACGAACGCCTAAGGAGGCGCTGTGCGCGGCGGCGCGAAAGGTGCGCCGCGGCTCATCGCGTGACCGTTAGCTCCTGAACGATCGCCGCCCAGAGGAAAAGAAAAACTGCCATTTCCAATAACGGTCGGCGGCGGTGCAGCGACAGTTGAACTCGCCTGTCAATTAGTCGAGGATCGCCGCCGCGTCCGCCGAGGAACGGCCGGATGTTCCAATCTGGCTCGCGGCTGAGCGCAACGGCGGTAGGGGGACAAGCGTCGAAGCGGTTATCCGGGTTCACGCCCGGCTAGCGGCGAGCGTGCCGCTGGGACCAGTTCACGACTTTGAGATCTTTGAAGCGAGCGAAATCCTTGGCGTTCGCGGTCACGAGCGCAAGTCCGTTCGCACGAGCAATCGCCGCGATTTGGCCATCCACGTACGGCGGGGGCCGTCCGACTGCCTCAAGACGGGCTCGTTCGTGGGCGTGCCACACCGCCGCAATCTCGTCGTAGGGAAGAATCGGAAACGAGGCGCGCACGACGTCCTGCAGATAGGTCTCCAAAGCGGCGCGGCGCTTGCCTTTGGGGAGCCGGCGACAGCCATACGCGAGCTCGTGCCACACCGGCGCCGCGATTGCACACTCCACGCTGTGCTCCTCGAGTTGCCTGACGATCTCCGGATCGGGGATTCGGGAGACGGGTGACGACACGATGCTCGTATCCAGAAGATACCGAAGCGTCACAACGAGACCTCGCGCCCGCGGCTCCTGTCCCGACCGGCCGCGGCGAAGCCCGCTTCGAGACCGATGTCTTCGAGCGAGTACTTCTTAAGGAAGCTCCTGTAGGCATCGCCGAACTGAGGCCGGTTGCCGCGCAGGCGCTCGAAATCTCGGCAGGACACGACCACGGCAACAGGCTTGCCCCGGCGCGTCAGTTCAATTTCCAAGCCGGCCTGTGCTTGGTCAATGAGAGTAGGGAGGTGCGACCGAGCCTCGGCGACCGAATACCTCTGCGACATGATATGAATGTACATCAACTTGTACGTGAACGCAATGCCAGTCGCGAGCACGCGGCCGCTGCTTTGGAACAGCCAGCCCCTTTTGGCGCCACCTGGGAACTTCGTTTTGGGCCTGGCAATCGCCTTCGGGTCTTCTACGAAGTTGAATCCGACACACGGGTGATAAACGTGCTGGCCATTGGCATGAAGGAGCGCAATAAGCTGCTGATTGGTGGAGAGGAGTTTGAGCCATGAGAATCGCCCCGCTGGCCGACGTGAAAGCTCGCCTGAGCGCCTATCTGGAGCAATGCGAAACGGAAGGCCCGGTTGTGATTACCAGGAATGGGAAGGCCGTAGCCGTGTTGCTGGCGCCGATGAATGACGAGGATTTGGAGGGCCTGCTGCTGGCTCGGTCCCCACGCTTTCAAGCACTGTTGCCAAATCGAGAGAAAGCGTTAAGGCAGGCAAAGGACTTTCTTCCAGGGACTTCTGGAAAGCTGTGGCCGCCCGCTCTCGCAGAAGCTAAATCGCAAACGGGTATCCGAGCTTATAGCTGCTAACCTCTCCATCCGCGAGCCCATCCAGCGATGGGACGGTTGAAATTCGGCATCCCAGTCGAATAGAATGCTAATCTCTATGCAGGCCGTTGAGCTGCCTTTCAGGAGGGGGCGGCGACCGGGTATCAATTCGAGGCATCGCCTTATGGAGCCGCATGATAAATCGCCGGGCCGATCTCCTGTCTTCTGGCGGGTGGAAGGGAGCCTGCTGAATCTGAGCGCGGTTCGACCCGTCGCCTTTTTTGCCTGGAACGCCCAAACCTTCGTCGAGCGCTGGGCGCGGCTGGGCGGGCTGACGGCGCTGGCCCTGCTCCGGCCGTTCCTCTACGTTGCCAACCGCGTCTTCGCTACCCGTGTGCTGCATACTCTGCTCCGAGGGGTCAGCCAGGACCGCCTGGACCTGCTCGGCGAGGAATACTTTCAGTACGTGCTCCAGCCGCAGCTCAAGCGGCGCGGAGTCCGAAAGCTCAAGGAGTGCATGGCGTCGAACGGGCCGGTGATTCTGGTCAGCCAGGGCCTCGAGCATGTGATGCGGCCGCTGGCGAACTTCCTCGGCATTGAACAATTCCTGGCCAACCGGCTGGAATTTCGCGATGAGCTGGCAACCGGACGCTTGCTCGATCCGGTGATCCCTCCCCGCAGGATTTTGACGCGCCTGGCCGATCGGAAAGCAGACGGACGAATTTCCTCCGCCAGGCTTTTCCGGAAACTTCATCTTCCCGACCAGCCCGAGTCGCTGCGTTCCGCGCTCCTGCCGGCCCGGCGGACGTTCTCCGTCCGGACCCACGCGGCGCCCGTGTTTGATCCGCGCAAGCGAGTTTCCCGCTTGTCGGTGCGCGAGTCGTTGGCCGGGAAGGAGATTCTTCTGATTGGCGTGACCGGCTTCATCGGAAAAGTCTGGTTGGTGCACTTGCTGACTGATCTTCCGGAGGTGGGGCGCATCTGCCTGCTGATCCGGCGGCAAGGGCCGCATTCCGGGTTGCACCGCTTTGAGAGGATCGTCGCCGAGTCCCCGGCGCTCGATGGTCTGCACGCGCGCCACGGGGAGCGGCTGGGCGAGTTCTTGCGCAAGCGGATCGAGGTCGTCGAAGGAGACGTTACCAAGGCCGGATTGGGGATGGCCCCGGAAACGATCGAGAGGTTGTCGAGCCGGCTCGATCTGATCGTCAACAGTTCCGGCCTGACGGATTTCAATCCGGACCTGCGCGACGCGCTGGCGACGAACGTGGATGCCGCCGTCCATATTCTCGAGTTTCAGCGGCAATGCCGTCACGCCGCGGTCCTGCACTTGTCCACTTGCTACGTGGCGGGAGCGCGCGATGGACGGGTCGCGGAAGAGCTGGTGCCCAGCTACACGCCGGCGGCGGTCCCCGGCTTTGACGCCGAGCAGGAGTGGAAGGCCTTGCACGAACTGGTCGCGAAGACCGATGCCGAGTCCCTGACCCCTGCCGTCACCGAAGAGTTGCGCCAGTTGGTGCTCGAGAGAAACAGCGAGGGCAGGGAACTCTCGCCCGTTGCGTGGGAAGCGCAACTCCGCAAGCAACGCATCCGCTGGCTGCGCAGCCAGTTGATCCGCGCCGGCGCCGAGCGCGCCAAGCAGTTGGGCTGGCCGAACACTTACACGCTTTCCAAGAGCCTCGCGGAATCGTTGATCCAGAAGTTCGCCGCCGGTCTTCCCGTGGCGGTCGTGCGCCCCTCGATTGTCGAGAGCTCCCTCTCGCAGCCGTTCCTGGGGTGGAACGAAGGGGTCAACACGTCGGCTCCGCTGTCCTATCTGCTCGGCACCTATTTCCGCCAGCTTCCGACCAACGAGCGGAAGCGCCTGGATTTGATCCCCGTGGATTTGGTTTGCCGCGGCATGACGCTGATTGCGGCGGCGCTGGTCCGGCGGTGCCAGCAGCCCGTGTACCAACTGGCGACTTCGGCGGTCAACCCGTGCGACATGCGCCGCTCCATCGAGCTGACCTGCCTCGCGCACCGGAAGCATTACCGCACGCAGGACGGATTCGAGCACTGGCTCCGGTCGCGGTTCGACACGATTCCGGTGTCGAAGGAACGCTATCAGAAATTTTCCGCGCCCCGGCAGAAGGCCATCATCCGGGCGCTCCAGAAAACCACGCAGACGCTGCCGTTTCTGGAATCGCGTCTGGCGCGCACGCAGCGGAGCCTCGACCGCGTGGAAAAACTCATCGAGCTGTACGAACCCTTCATCCTCCACAACGATCATGTCTTCGAGGCGGAAAACGTCGAGCTGCTTTCGCTCGCGCTCCCGCCGGAGGAGAAAGATACCTTCGGATACGACGCGACCGCGATTGATTGGTGGGATTACTGGATCAACGTCCACATTCCGGCGCAGCGCAAGTGGTCCTATCCGCTGATCGAAGGCCGGCCGCTCGAACAGCGCCCCCCGCGCGAATTTCGCTGGGCAGCGCCGGCCGAATCCGCCCGGGCGGCGGAAGCCGCGGCGGGAGACTTCACCAAACCGGCTCAGAGTCCCTTCGCAACATGGCGACCTTCCTGACAGGCTCCACCGGATACATCGGCGCGCACATTGCCGTCGGGCTGCTCGAAAGCCATCCGGAACCCCTGAATCTGTTGATCCGGGCCAAGACCGCGTCCGAGGCCGAGGAGCGGTTGTGGCGCGCCTGGCAACTCCACCTGGACTTTCCCCGCTTTGAACAATTCCTGCGCTCGCGCGTCCACCTGTTTCGGGGCGACTTGGTCGAACACCGCTTCGGGCTTGGCGACGAGGACTACCGGCGCCTGGCGCAGTCCACCGATTCCGTGATCCATTGCGCCGCCTCGCTCAACCGGAAGTCGGAGCGGAGCTGCCTGAACGTCAACCTGCGGGGGACGCTCGAAGTCATCCAACTGGCCTCTCGCGCCCGCGACGACCACGGGCTGCGGCGCTTCAGCCATGTGAGCACGGTGGCGGTGGCCGGCGAGCGGAAGAACGAAGTCGTGCAGGAAGATCAGGCCGTGGACTGGAACCGCGGCGATTACGACCCCTATGCCCGGACCAAGAAGTTCTGCGAGCACATGATCCGCGAGTTGCTCTCTGACGTGCCGCGCACGATCTTTCGTCCGAGCATCGTTCTCGGCCACAGCCGCCGGGCCGCCACGACGCAGTTTGACATGGTCCGGGCGTTTGTCTTTCTCGCGGGCCTGCCTGTGCTGCCGCTGCGTCCGGACGATCGGGTTGACATCGTGCCCGTGGATTTTGTGGCGGACGCTATCGTGCAGCTCCACCAAAAGGAGAAGCCCCGCTACGAAATTTACCACCTCGCTTCGGGGACGAAGTCCCAGACCTATCGGGAACTCACCGATCATCTGGCGCGGTCCCAAGGAACGAGGAGACCCGTATACCTTCCCGTGCTGGAGCGTCCGTTTGGGGCGCTGGCGGACGTGCTGTCCCGCTGGCGCGGGCCGGTTGGTTACGGCGCGTCGCTTTTGAAAGTCTTTTTCCCCTACCTGGTCTGGAACACGGTGTTCGACAACACGCGCGTGGTTTCGGAAACGGGACTCGTACCCGCGCCGTTCACCGATTACAGCTACCCGCTGCTGAAGTTCAGCAAGGACCACCATTTCATCTACCCCTATCAGGAATGGCCCGGCGGAGCCAGAGAATCCACCTGTGGTGAGCCGGGTCGAACCACGCAATGATGGATCAGCTTCTTGAAGTGTGGATGGGCGGGTTGATTGAGCTCTCGAAGCTCGCGTGGATGCTCGGCTTCGGCGAATCGTGGCGTCCGGGCACGAAGCTCAAAATTCTCTTTGCCGGGTATAACGGCACGCGGAATACAGGCTCGGACGTGCGCGTCGAAGAGATGCTCCGCCAGGTGGAGCGCGTGCTCGGAAGCGAGCACGTTCAACTCGCCGTGATGACGCAGAGCTTTGACGGGACGCGCGGCTACTTCGGCCAAGCAACCCAGGTTCGCCTGCCGGATATTTTTCCACCGTTTCTTTTCCGCGAGGTGCGCCGGCACCACGGCGTCATCGCGTGCGAAGGCTCGATGTTCAAGAGCAAGTTCGCCAATGCGCTGACGACGATGATGGTCGGCTCGCTCGGGATCGCCTCGGCGCAAAACAAGCTCTCGGTCGGATACGGAGCCGAGGCCGGGCGCATGGATGCTCTCGTCGCCAGGATGGTCCGCCGCTATTGCGGCGAATCGCTCGTGATTACGCGCAACGAGGAGTCGCGCACGGTGCTCCGGAAACTGAACGTCGCGACCGAACTCGGCACCGACACCGCCTGGACCTTCGAGCCGCTGGGAGCGGAGTACGGAAAAAAAGCCTTGCGGGACGCCGGTTGGGACGGGGAGCAGCCGGTGTGGATTCTCTGTCCCATCAATCCCTATTGGTGGCCGGTCAAGCCGTCGCTCGCCAAGTACGTCGCATGGGCCGCCGCCGGAGCCAATGGAGTCAGCCATTACCGCTCGATCTACTTTCACAACTCCGGTCCCCGCGTGCGGGCCGCGTATGAGCGCTACCTCACGGCCTTTGCGAATGCCGTAATCGCGTTCCGCAAGCAACACCGCATTTTCCCCGTCCTGGTCGCCATGGAGCGCCTGGACGCCGACGCCTGCCGGCGGGTCGCGGAACGCTTGGGGGGCGCTCCGGTGTTGGTCTCCGACCAGTACGATATGTACCAGCTCGTCAGCATCCTCCGCGCGGGCCACTTCCTGGTTTCGTCGCGGTATCACGGAATCGTGACTTCGATGCCGGGCTTGGTGCCCTCGGCCGGCGTTACCATGGACGAGCGCATCCGCAACCTGATGCGCGAGCGCGGCCAGCCGGGCCTGTCGCTCGAAGTGGACGACCCGGACCTGGAAGAAAAGCTCGTGGTGGTGATGAGCACTCTGGTCCGCGAGCGAGACTCTCTCCGCGACGGCATCGGCCGCACCGTCGTCCGGAACCTGAAGTTCATGGCGCGCATGGGAGTTTATCTGGAGGAGTATGTGCAGCGGCGCTATCCGGAATTTCCCGTCCGCAGCGGGCTGCTCACCTGGGAAGAATACTTGCCTCCTCTCAGCCCCACACTTCGGAAGCTGGTGGAAACGTACGGCGAATGAATTTCCTGGAGACCATCTTCGAGCGTTTGAGAACGAGCGCCGCCCGGCCCGTTCTGCAAGAAGCGCGGGGGGGCCGCATCGTCGCAGCGACCGGCGGCGAGCTTCTGGCGGCGGTCCGAGCGGCGCGGGCGTTTCTGAATCACGCGGGTCTAGGGAAAGGAGACCGCTGCGCCTTGCTCGCGCACAACAGCATTCGCTGGGCGGCGGCGGATTTGGCGATGATGGCCGAAGGAATCCTGGTCGTCCCGCTCTATGCCCGGCAGGCTCCCGTGGAACTCGTCGCCATGATGAAGGATTGTTCGCCCTCGCTTCTCGTCTGCAGCGATGCAACCTTACGCAACTCCATCGCACAACTCTGGCCTGACGCCCCGCGAGCAGTCCTTCTGGATGACCTGTTCGGCCCGAGTCCCGAGCCAGCCTCTCCTGCTGGCGAACCATTCGCCTCTCCCCGTTCTCTCGCGGAGGCCGATCCAGTGACCATCATTTACACTTCCGGCACATCGGGCGAAGCCAAAGGCGTGGTGCTCACCGTCGGGAACCTGAACCACATGCTCGGCTGCACCACGGAGCGTCTGGACCTCCTGATGGGACCGAAATCCGACCCGGATCATGTGTTCCATTATTTGCCCTTCTGCTTCGCCGGGTCGTGGGTTCTGCTGTTGAGCTGCCTTTCCCGGAACGCCGTGCTGACGCTTTCGACCGACCTGGCCCAGCTCATGGAGGAGATGCGGCTCGCCGCGCCGGATTATTTTCTGAATGTTCCTGCGTTGCTCGAGCGCGTTCGCTCCAGCGTGGACGAGCAACTGAAAAAGAAAGGCAGAGCCGCCCATTGGTTCTACACGAATGCCAAGGCTGCCTGGTTGCGCCGCCAGGCCGGTGATTCCACTCTTGCGGATTCTCTGTGGCTGGCGCTGGGGCGCGCCTTGCTGTTTCCTTCCATCCGGAGACGGCTCGGACCAAACCTCCAAGCGTTGATCTGCGGTTCGGCGCCGCTGGCCCAAGAGACGCAGCACTTTTTTATGATGCTCGGCCTGCCGGTCTTGCAGGTGTACGGCCTGACCGAAACCACGGCCATCTGCACGATGGACCATCCCCAGCGCATCGAACCGGGCCGCGTCGGGCCGGCCATTCCGGGAATTGAGATGAAACTGGGAGAGAACAATGAGATTCTGGTTCGGGGACCGAACGTCTTCCAAGGCTATTGGGGCCGGCCGCAGGCGACCGCCGAAGTCTTGCGCGACGGCTGGTTCCACAGCGGCGATCAGGGCGAGGTGAACGGCTCGGGCAATTGGAGCGTCACCGGACGCATCAAGAACTTGATTATTCCAAGCTCCGGCCATAACGTGGCCCCGGAGCCGATCGAGGACCAGTTGCTCCGCTCGCTTCCCGGCGCGAAGCAGGTCGTGCTGGTGGGCAACGGGCGCAGCTGCCTCGCCGCCCTGATTGCGGGCAGCGTCAGCAACGAAGAGGCGCAAGCCGCCATCGCAGCCGTGAATCAACGCTTGCCGCATTACAAGCGCGTCCACGCTTTTCGCCTTTGCGAGGAAGCCTTCACCGTGGACAATGGGCTGTTGACCGTGAACGGGAAACTCAAGCGCGACGCGATCGCAGCCCGCTATAAGGATCAGATCGAGGCGATGTATCGCACATCCGAGCCGCGACTGTAAAGGAGCGGTGGCCAAAAGCAGTGACGAGTGACCAGTGATGAGTGACGAGCAATCCATGGACCGGTACTGGTCTTGTCTTGTCACTAATCACTCGTCACTTTTCACTGTCGTATCAATCCGAGCCGCGACCGTAAGCGAGCGGCCTAGTAAGCGGAAAGTATGACGAACTTCACCGGCAAGACTCTTTCCTGGGCGCTTGTGGACGGCTGCCTGGAACTGGCGCTCCATCGCGAGCCGTGCAACGAGATCGGCTCGCAGACGCTCGAAGAGTTGGAGCGGTTCGCGGAGGCACTCGACACGCTCAGTGGCGAAGCCGGAGCCAGCGGAGCCGGAGTAATGATTGTCTATAGCACGATCCCGGCGGGCTTCTGCGCCGGAGCCGATCTGCGGGAACTCTACCGCCGCTCCCAGGAAGTCGCCGAACCGGCCCGCAGCGCCGGCGTGCGCAACTTCCTCGAACGCATTCATAAGGTGCTCAATTCCATTGACGCTTTGCCCGTGCCAACGATTGCGGCGGTCCACGGCGTGACCTTCGGCGGTGGCTTTGAATTGGCGCTGGCTTGCGACCTGATCATTGCGGGCAAGATGGCCCGGTTCTGCTTTCCGGAACTCCGTCTCGGGTTGATCCCTGGCTTCGGCGGCATTCCGCGTCTGAAGCGCGACTTGGGCAACGCCGTTGTGCGCGACTTGCTGCTCACCGGCCGCAGCATCAACGCGGCGAAAGCGCAGGCCGTGGGGCTGGTCAGCCAGGTGGCCGCGGAAGGTCAAGCATTGCAAATGGCGCGCTCGACCGCGGCGCAACTCAAGAAGTTTGACCCCGCTACCCGCGCCGCCGCAAAGCGTTTCATCAAGCCGATTCCGTATGACGAACTGCGCCGGGAGATTGACATTTTCTGCGAGCTGTTCGCGCGCCCCGCCGTCGAGGCCGGCTTGCGCAAGTTTGTCGAGAGCACCGAGGCGCTGCCGCACCTGCCGTGAATCATGCCAACATAACGGTTGTCATTATTAACGATCGTCGTTATAATAGCTTGTGTGATCAAGAGCTTTGCTGACTCGGAGACGCAATTGCTTTGGGTGACCGGTAAGAGCAGGAGGAATCCCACCCCGAATCTTCGCCGAGCCGCTTTGCGAAAGCTCTTTATGATTGACAGTGCCGGAACTCTTGCCGACTTGCAGATTCCGCCCGGAAACCGGCTGGAGACGTTGAAAGGAAATCGAAAGGGTCAGCATAGTATCCGGATCAACGATCAGTTTCGCATTTGTTTTGTTTGGCAGGAGGGAAATGCCTATGCCGTTGAGATTACCGACTACCACTAAGCCGCTGCGGAGGCAAGCAGCCATGAGAAGGAAAAGGAATGGTGCCATGCCTTGGATCATTCACCCCGGCGAAATTCTCCGGGAAGAGTTCTTGAAGCCGATGAAAATCACCTCTTACGAATTGGCCAAGCACCTGCAGGTTTCCGTTCCTCGAATCAATGATATTGTCCTGGAAAGGCGGGGAATCACGGCGGATACGGCTGTGCGCCTGGCACGGTTTTTCGGAACCACGGAGCAGTTCTGGATGAACCTGGAATCCTCCTATGAGGTTCGATTGGCAAAAGCCCAGCTTGGGCGTGCTCTGAAACAAATTCAGCCGCGGCAGGTACGGAGCGCCGCATAACACCGTCATGCGAACCACGGACCAGACACTCGAAGAAATCCTGACTTTGGCGGCCGCGCACTTCAAAGTGCCGCGCGCGGAGCTTTCGCCCGACGACGACTTTTTCAAGAAGCTCGGCATCAACAGCCTTCAGGCGCTCGAGCTGCTCACGCGCCTGGAACATCATTTTGGCGTCGAGCTGCCAGACTACGAGTTGCAAGGGGTCAGCGACTTCCGCACCCTGGCCGAGCGCATTCAGGCCCGACTGTAAATTAGCCACAGAGACACAGAGATCACAGAGTTGGAAGAATTAAACCGCTTGACGGAGAAGATTATTGGCTGCGCCATCGAAGTGCATCGGCAATTGGGTCCAGGCTTGCTAGAGGGAACCTACGAGGCCGCGTTATGTGCGGAGTTCGAAGAAGTTGGAATTAACTACCGCCGTCAGACTATTTATCCTGTGTTGTACAAAGGGAAATCAATCGGAGAATATCGGGCCGACCTGATTGTGGAAGAGGCAGTTGTAGTGGAAATCAAGAGTGTCGAACGTTTCGACGCATTATTCGCGGCGCAAGTTCTAACCTATCTCAAGATCACGGGCAAGAAAGTCGGGTTATTGATCAATTTCAATTCACGCTTATTGAAGGACGGGATCAAGCGGTTTGTTCTGTGAACAGTTAATCCTCTGTGTTCTCTGTGTCTCTGTGGCTAATTATGTCCGACTTGAGCCAATACTCCTCCCTCGGCGCAGCGTTGCGGGATGCGCTGGAACGCTGGGCCAGCGAGACGTGCCTGATCGAAGCGGACCGGGAACGGGAGAACGCCCGGCTGACGTATCGCCAATTCCAAGAAGCCGCGCTGCCACTGGCCCGCGCGATTCAGGACAGGGGTTTTGCGCCGGGCGACCGCGCGGCGATCATCATGACGAATCAGTCGAAGTGGCTGATTTCTGCGTACGCCATTTTCTACTGCGGCGGCGTGCTGGTTCCGCTCGACTACAAGCTCACCGCCGCGGAGCACCTGCAACTGCTGGCGCACTCGAAGGCGCGCTGGCTGATGGTCGAGCACTACCTCTGGCGCGCCATCACCGCAGCCCCCAACTTCAAGGACTTGAAGACGGAGGCGGTGCTCGTCACGGAAGCGCCCGCGGGCACGGACCTCCAAGGAGCGCTGCGGTGGGAGGAAACGAAGGGCGACGGCGAACTGAACTTTGTCCCGCGCGCGCGCAACGATTGGGCCGCGATCGTTTATTCCTCCGGCACCGCAGGCCGTCCCAAGGGCTGCGTCCTGACGCACGAGAATTACCTGGAGCAGTGCCAGGCGCTGATCTCTTTGTTCCCTTTTTGGCCGGGCGTGCGTTATTTGAGCATCCTTCCGACCAACCACGCGATTGATTTCATGGTGGGCTTCATCGGCCCGTTCGTTTGCGGCGCGGCGGTCGTGCATCTGCGCACCCTGCGCCCGGAATTTGTCCGCGACGCTTTCCCCCGGTACAAGATCACCTACATGAGCCTGGTTCCGATGGTCCTCAAGAACCTCGAAAAAGGCTTGCGGGACCGCTTTGCCGCGCTGCCGCCGGCGCGGCGGTTTGTGCTGAACGGACTAATCGCGCTCAACGGTTTCCTCACCCGCCACCGGCCACGCCTCGAACTGAGCCGTTTTCTTCTGGCCGATGTCCACAAAGCCTTCGGAGGCGAACTGCGCGCCCTGTTTATTGGCGGAGCGTTTACGGAGGCGGCCACGTTGCAGTTTTTCTACGACCTCGGAATTCCGGTGGCCAATGGCTACGGGCTTACGGAGGCGGGCACGGCCGTGACGCTCAACGACTTTAGCCCTTTTCGCCCGGACACGGTGGGCAAGCCGCTGCCGGGCGTGCAAATCAAGATCGTCGCTCCCGATCCCGACGGGGTGGGCGAGGTTGCGGTGCGCAGCAAGACGGTCATGTCTCAGTATCTCGACGACCCGGAACTGACGGCGGAGACGATTGTGAATGGCTGGCTGATGACGGGCGACCTCGGCCGCCTCGATGCGAGCGGGCACTTGCAGTTGTTTGGCCGCAAGAAGAACATGATCGTCACCGAAGGCGGCAAGAACATCTACCCCGAAGATATTGAAACGGTCTTGGAGGGCTTGCCCGTCAAGGAATTCTGCGTGTTTGCCTCGCACTATCTGTGGCCCCAGCTCGGCCGGGGCGCATCGCGCGAAGAAAGGCTGATCGCGGTCGTGCACCCGGACGCGGAGCGCGCAGAATCGAAGAAGACCGAGGCATTGCGCCAGGAACTCGCGGCCCGCAACCGCAGTCTCCCGGACTACAAGCGGCTCAGCGGCTTCGTAATCTGGAAAGAAGATTTCCCCCGCACCGCCTCGCTCAAGATCAAACGCGCGGTTTTGGCGGAGCAGATTCGGGAACAGCTCGAACGTCCAACCGGAGTGGTGGAACTGTGAGCGGCGCGCTGCTGGCTGTGGTCAACCCGGCTGCCGGAGGAGGGCGCTGCGGCAAGCTGGTGGGGCCTGCGCTCGATCGGTTGCGGGCCGCCGGAATTCGGTTGGACGTGGCCGAGACCCGCTATCCGGGCCACGGGTCCGAACTGGTGCGCGAGGCCTATCGGGCCGGGCAGCGGCGGTTTCTGGCGGTGGGCGGCGACGGGACTTCGTATGAAATCGTCAACGGCCTGTTCCCCGGAGCGGAAAGCGGCGAGCGCCCGACGCTGGCTTTTCTGCCGCTCGGGACGGGCAACTCGTTCCTGCGCGATTTCACCGACCGCGGCGCGGAGTACGCCACCCGCGCCTTGCTCGAAGGCCGCTCGCGGACCTGCGACGTGCTGCGGATGACGCATCGCGACGGAGTCATCCATTACCTCAACTTGCTGAGCATGGGATTCACCGCCAACGTGGCTGCGCTGACCAACCGCCGCTTCAAATCGCTCGGCGAGTTCGGGTACCTGCTCGGCGTGTTCCTCTGCCTGCTTCGCTTGCGCCGCGAGGCGTTTCCCTTGCGGGTGGACGGCGAGCCGGAGTGGGACCGCCGGCGGTGCCTGTTTCTCACCTTCAACAACAGCAAATTTACCGGAGGGAAAATGATGATCGCGCCGCAGGCCGACCCAACCGACGGCCTGGTGGAGTTCGTGCGCTGGGGGCCGATCGGACGCCTCGGCCTCTTAGCGAATCTCCACCGGCTCTACGACGGCTCGCACGTGGCGCACCCGCTGGCTTCGCGCCGCTCCGCGCGCCGGATTGAGTTTGCACTGGATGGCCCGGTGGATGTGATGGTGGACGGCGAGGTGCGGACGCTCGATTGCCGGGCCCTCGATGTCCTGCCCGCGGCGCTCGAGGTAGCCATATGAAGCGGATCTACCTCCTGATCCGTTGCGCGTTTTTTTGGGCCAGCAGTGTTCTGCACTTTTTCCCCGGCGGCCTCGTTCTCCTGTTCCTGGCTCTGTTCCGCGATCCGCGCAAGCATGACTGGCCGCAACGCTTCTTTGCCCGCAACGTGCTGCGGCTGGCCGGCGCCCGTCTCCGGGTCGAGTACGCGCCGGGGTTTGATGCGAAGCGCACCAGCATCTTTATTTCAAACCACGTGAATCTCTTCGATCCGTTTGTGGTCTACTCGGCGGTGCCGCAGTTCGTGCGCGGATGGGAGCTGGAATCTCACTTCCAAATCCCCGTCTATGGCTGGATCATGAAGCGGTTCGGCAACGTGCCGGTCCCGGACCAGAAGACGACCGGCAGCCTGAGACGGCTCATTCAGCGCACGCGGGAGGCGCTCGACCACGGCGTCAGCCTGACGGTGTTTGCCGAAGGGGGGCGCACGCTGGACGGCCGCGTGAAGCCGTTTCAAAAAGGCGTATTCCGCATCGTGCGCGATCTCGGCTTTCCCATCGTCCCGATGAGCATGGTCGGCTCCTTCGAGTTCAACCGCAAAGGGAGCTGGATGCTCCATCCTTCCACCATCGTCGTTCATCTGCATGACACCATCGAAACCAAGGGCCTCTCGCCCGAGGAACTCGATGCGTTACCGGAACGGGTGTACGAAATCGTAGCGAAGCCGGTCCACGCGGCCCTGGAAGTCCCGGCCGCGAAGGGAACCCGCGAAGTCCCTGCGTAGAGGCCGTCGCTGGCGAAGGCTTCGGCAGAGTGAAAGGAGAGCACGATTCCCATGGGCTTGCCACTAGAGGGAGTTCGAATTTTGGCGGTCTCGCAATTCGGCGCCGGGCCGTTCGGGACCATGGTGCTGGCCGACCTCGGCGCGGAAGTCATCAAGATTGAAGATCCCGCCACACGCGGCGACGTCGCGCGGCACGTGCCACCGTACGGCATCGAGAACGACAGCCTGTATTTCCAGTCCCTCAACCGCAACAAGCGCAGCGTGACGCTGAACCTGGCGGATGCGCGCGGCAAAGCGGTCTTCCACCGCCTGGTGAAGATTTCGCACGGCGTCTACAACAACCTGCGCGGCGACGTCCCGGCGCGCCTCGGGCTGACCTATGAGGCGCTTCGCGAGCACAACCCCGCCGTGGTCTGCTGCTCGCTGAGCGCGTTCGGAAGGACCGGGCCGCAGGCCGCGCATCCCGGCTACGATTACCTGATCCAGGCGGCTGCCGGATACATGAGCATCACGGGAGAGCCCGACGGTCCGCCGGCCAAGTGCGGGATTTCGGTGATAGACTTTGCCGCCGGCATGGCGGCCGCCCTGGGAATGATGGCCGCGATCTTCGCCAGCCAGAAGTCGGGCACGGGCTGCAACGTGGATGCCAACTTGATGGACACGGCCATCTCGATGCTCAACTATCACGCCATCTGGTACCTCAATCGGGGTCTCGAACCGAAGCGCGCCCCGAACTCCGCTCATGCCGTCCTCGTGCCCTGCCAGAACGTCCGCACGCGGGACGGGTATCTCGCCATTTTTTGCGCCAAAGACAAGTTCTGGGTGCAACTCTGCGAAGCGATGGACCGCCCCGACCTCGGCGCCGACCCGCGCTTCGCGACCTTCGAGCAGCGATTCGCGAACAAGGAAACGCTGCTTCCCATCCTGGATGAGATTTTTGCGACCCGCACCAACGCCGAGTGGCTCGAGCGCGTTGCCGGCAAGGTGCCGTGCGCCCCGGTGCGAAGTATTGCCGAGGCGCTCGACGACCCGACCCTGGCCGCCCGGGACATGATTGTGGAGGTCCCGCACCCGGTCTTCGGAGCGATGCGGGAGGTCGGCTGCCCCATCAAGATTTCGGGAGCCACGCCGCCGCGCCGCCCGGCCTCGCCGCTGGGAGGCGACACCGAAGCCATCCTCCGCAGCTACCTCGGCTGCACGGCCCAGGAGATCGCCGATTGGCGGAGCCAGGGCGTGGTCTAGACGAACTTGAAAGGCGTTGGCTGTGACAGCGAAGCAAACGGCGCTGGCCCCTGGGGAGAAGATCGAGCAGGCCATTCTCCGAATTCGCGGCCACAATGTGATGCTGGACCAGGACTTGGCGCAGCTTTACGACGTGACAACCCGCGCCTTGGTGCAAGCCGTCAAGAGGAATATCGAGCGCTTCCCGGGAGACTTCATGTTTCAACTTACCCCGGGAGAGTTTGACATCTTGAGATCACAATCTGTGACCTCAAGTCAGTGGGGCGGGCGGCGGTATTCCCCATATGCCTTTACCGAGCAAGACGTAGCTATGTTATCCAGCGTCCTTCGGAGCAAGCGGGCCGTGCAGGTCAATATCGAGATCATGCGGGCCTTTGTTCGGCTGCGCCGCTTGCTGGCCTCTCATGCGGAGCTTGCCCGCAGGCTCGACGAACTGGAGAAGAAATACGACGAGAAATTCCGGGTCGTTTTTGAGGCCATCCGGCAACTGATGGCCCCGCCAACGCCGAAACGTCCGGAGATCGGATTCCGAGGCAAGGGGAAATAACAGCTACGCCACCGCGTTCAACCGCCGTTCGTTTGATTTATATCTTTAGACTATATACTATCTATATGAGCAAGAGTTGCACGTTGCAATGCGGGAGTTTGTCCCTATGACCAGCCAGGTGATCTTCAAAGTGGACAGAAAGCTCAAAGAGCAAGCCCTGAAGAAGGCGCGCAAGGAGGGCATTGCCTTTGCCTCGGTTCTGAAGTTGGCTACGAAAGCCTATGTAAGCGGGGCTTTGGAGGTGCGGCTCGTGGCACAGCCAAAGCTGAACGCCAAGACCCGGCGGGAACTTCTGGGAATTTCCAAGGAAATCCGCCAGGGAAAGAACCTTTCTCCCGCGTTTGAGAACGCCACAGACGCCATCGCCTACCTCAAGTCCTTCCGATGAGCATCCGTTACCATAAGCGGTTTCTGAAGACGTTCCAGAAACTGCCAGGCAAAGTCCAGGAACAATTCTTCGAAAGGCTGGAATTATTTCAGCGCGAGCCGTTTCATCGTTTGCTCAACAACCATTCGGTAGAACCTGCTTATCCCAAGTGGCGCAGCATCAATATTACCGGCGACTACCGGGCGCTTTATGAAGTTCAGGAGGAAGGCGCGGTCATATTCATGAAAATCGGCTCGCATTCTGACCTGTACGGTTGAATGGGTAGATCGTCAGCAGCAAGCTGGCCGTTGGACCTTTTCAGCAGCGACCTGCAAGATCTGGCGATTGACGCAGAACGTCGCGCGGAACAGCCCATCCATTTGGATGAGATGCAGATGAAGTGGCGACTCCAGCAACAGGGACTTGCATAGCGGGATTACCGTTGGCGCGCGGCCGGCGGGCCTGGGAAGGTATTGACGGCGACGTCGCGCGGGGAAAGGCCGAGCGGTACCAGAGTAACCAGAAAGGGGACGCTGGTATCCAGGACGGCCATTTCATTCGAGAGCGCATTCAAGACCAGCAGGTACCGTTCATCCGGCGTGAGCCGCAGGGCATCGGGGCCGGTTCCGACCGCGATCGAAGCCAGCACGCGGCGGTCGAAGATGCGGACGACGGAGACGTTGTTGGAACCGAAATTGGAAACGTAGAGGAACGTCCCGGAAGAATCCACAATCACCCGGCTGGGATGCGACCCGGCCATCAGATTGAGCGCCACCTCGTCGGCATAGGTATTGATCACGGTCACAGAGTCCGAGTCGAAGTTGGGGACAAACAGTTCTCCCCCGTCCGGCTTCACCGCGAGGTCCACGGGGGTCGTTCCGGTTGCCAGGTGCGTGAGGAGTTTGTAGGATTGCAAATCCACGGCGGAAACATTTCCGCTCCCGGAATTGGCGACAAATAACTGCGAGCCGTCCGGCAGAATCGCCATCGGACCGGGTTGCTTGCCGACCGGGACATCGGCAACTTTGGCCAAGCGACCGAGGTCAATCAGGGTGACCGTTCCGTCGTCGCGGTTCGACACGGCGAGCAGTTTGCCATCCGGCGAGACGCGAGCCTCCCCCGGCCGGCGACCGGTCGGAATCGTCCGGCGGACGCGCCGCGCCTCCAAATCCACGACGGAAACGTTCCCGGAACCCGCATTGGCCACGTACGCGGCCTTTCCATCGGGGGAGAGTTCGAGCGCGAACGGAGACTGGCCGACCGGGATCGTCGCTTCCACTTTCAAGGTCTCAGCATTCAGCACCGACACCGAGCCGGAGCCGGTGTTGACCACGTAGACTTCGTTGCGGAGCGCGCTGGCCGTTACGCCGGACGGGTCATGGCCCACCGCGACCGTCCGCTCCACGCGGAAGCCGTCCAAATTCACAACCGTAACGGTGTCGCTTTTCCCATTGCTCACAAACGCGTAGCGGCGGGAAACCGGCTGCGGAGTGCTCGGTTGCGATGGACGGCAGGCGGTCCCCAAGATTCCCCCCACCAGGAGGAGCACCGTGCTCCCCCTGCGAAGGAGTTGCGAAAGTTGTCTTGCCGAGGCGTGTGCGCGTTGGTGGTGGGGATTGTTCACGGAAGGAACCCGGGCAGCCGCGGAGAACAGCACGACTACCCTGCCGGGACCGGAGTGGTCCATCGCGACCGGAGCCGGGTGTGCCGCCGTGGAGAAGAAAGAACCTTGCGGTGGTAGGAACGTTTACGGGAAGGAAGGCTCACCGGAGCCTGCGCACACAAAAAACCTATGCGCTCCTTCCGCTCTGGTTCGGACCGGCGCGTATCGTTCTCGCGGATGATCGCGGGCCCGCGTTCTATAACTGAACCTGCCCGTAAAGCCCTCGGTAGATCCAGATGCCCGCCAAGATCAGGATCAGGCTCCCGGACACGACCCCGAGAACCGTAATAATCGGGTCCAGGCGGCCGATCCTGCGGAGCACTTCCACTTGTTCTTGTTCCAGGGCAGCTTCCGCGCGATCCAGGAAGAGCTGGTCTTCCTCGTGGATTCCCACAATCGCCCGGTAGATCAGGAGCGCGAGCAGAACGACGGTAATCCCGGCCCAAATGAAAAACGTCAGGGTGAACAGAGAGACTTCCTGCATGGTAACCTCCCTTCCCTAATATCCGGCCTCCCGGCCTCCTTCCACTTCCACCCCTATTGTACTCCTGACACGCTTCGCAAGATCAATTTTGTGGAACCTGTTGCCCAATCCCGTTCTTCCCGTCAGGGCATGGCTTCAGCCATGCCGTAAAGCGAGGGATATCAATTCCTTTTCCTTGCGGCTTCAGCCGCTGAGGGACGTACCTCAGGGGCTAAAGCCCACTCGATAGGAGGCGTCATTTCGGCATGGCTGAAGCCATGCCCTTACGAGGTTGCCTCGCTATACAGGAACCCTGAAAATGGTCTAGGAAATCCGCGACCCGGGAAAGCCGGCCGGAGGGGAGTGTGGAAATTTCCAGGCGGGAAGGGATGCGGGCGCTTTGGGAAAAGGGAAGCGGGGTTCGGCAACGGCTGCGGGGCCGTCGGAATTGCCGGGAACAAAACATTCGCTCCTGCCCCGGACGGAACGAGGGAGGCCGCCGGCAGCGCAGACGGGGAGGAGGGTCCCGCAGAACCAGCCCGCGGGGCGCGGCAGGGCGTCCCCTCACTCCTACGGCGTGGCGGCCTGCGCTCCCTTGATTTCGATCGTAAAGCGCGTGGTGCCCGTGGGGTAGAGACCGTCATTGAGCTGCGTGAAGGTTTTCTGATCCGTCGGCTCGAGCGGCTCCGGGAACGTTCCACCTCGCGTCGCGAGCACATTCCCCCCCGCGTCGTAGTAATTGGTGGTGTACTGAACGTCCCGGTAACCGATCGTCCGAGAGCGATTCGCGATCTGGACGTCCCACATCCCCATGGTTTGGGTCTGGCGGTCGCGGTTGAGACCCGATCTCAGGATTTGCAAGTCCCGCATGGGGTCCGCTGCTCCGGCCGGCGCGGCCGCCGCCGGGGCTTCCGCCGCCGCGCCCGGAGTGGCGGCCTGTTCCTGGTTGAGATGGCCGAAATACAGAACCCCAAACAGCACAAGCACCACCGCAATCGCCCCCAGGATGATCTTGGGGGCCTGGGAACTCTGTTCTTGTTGGGAAGTTTCAAACATAGAGTGGCCTCCCTGCTGATTCTGAATATGGATGCACACGCGCCGGGAAAACTTTTCCCGGCTGTGGAAACCACGCTCCGCCTCGCAGGAGCAGCGATGATTCTATACTGTCCAGGACGCCAGCGGAAGAGAAATTATTTGGCCCCAGCACATCCCCCTGGAACATTCCGCGGAGGGGCTGACACTACCGCTGGGGGGGCATTTTTTCCGAAATGACCTTGGCCTGGGTAAACAACAGCAAATAGTCGCGCCCTCCGGCTTTGGAATCGGTCCCGGACATATTGAACCCGCCGAAGGGATGTGCGCCGACCATCGCGCCGGTGCACTTGCGGTTGAGATAAAGATTGCCCACGTGGAAGCGCGCGCGCGCTTCCTCCAGGCGCTCCCGCGAGTTGGAATAGACCGCGCCGGTCAGCCCGAACTCGGTGTTGTTGGCGATATCCAGGGCGTCTTCAAAGTCCCGCGCCTTCAGGACCGCCAGCACAGGTCCGAAAATCTCTTCCTGGGAGATGCGGGCCTTGGGAGCCACGTCGGCGATCACGGTCGGTTCAATGAAATAGCCGTCGCCGCCCGCCGCCTTGCCCCCCGTGATCAAACGCCCTTCCTTCTTGCCGATCTCAATGTAATTCAGGATGGACCGCATGGCGGTTTCGTTGATCACCGGTCCCAGGTAGACGTTGGGATCGTCGGTGGGGCCGATGCGGACTTTTTCCACGCGGGCGCGCAGTTTTTCGAGAAACGCGTCGTACACGTCCTGGACCACAATGGCCCGCGAGCACGCGGAGCATTTCTGCCCCTGGAATCCGAACGCGGAAGCAAAGACGCCTTCGACCGCCGCGTCCACGTCCACGCCCGCGTCCACCACAATGGAATCCTTGCCGCCCATCTCGGCGACCACGCGCTTGATCCAGATCTGTCCCGGCGGAGCCTTGGCCGCCAGTTCATTGATCCCGAGGCCGACTTCCTTCGAGCCGGTGAAGGCGACGAAGCGGGTCTTGGGATGTGTCACGAGGGCGTTGCCGGCCGTGGCGCCGCTGCCGGGCAGGTAATTCACCACGCCTGCCGGAAGCCCGGCTTCCTCCATCAGCGCCATGAATTGCGCGGCGATGGCCGGGGCGTCGCTCGACGGTTTGAGCACCACGGTGTTGCCGCTGACCCAGGCCGCCGTCGTCATCCCCAACATAATGGCGAGCGGGAAATTCCACGGCGGAATCACCACGCCCACCCCCAGGGGGATGTAGCGCAGCTCGTTGACTTCTCCCGCGATCGGCGTGAGCGGCTGCGGCCCGGCCAGGCGCAGCATCTCGCGCGCGTAAAACTCGCAGAAGTCAATCGCCTCGGCCACGTCCGCGTCGGCTTCGGCCCAGTTCTTGCCGACCTCGAAGACCATCCAGGCACCCAGCTCCAGCTTCCGCTGGCGCACCAGGGAAGCCGTGCGGAACAGGATGCCGGCGCGCTCGGCGGCCGGCGTGCGTTCCCACTGCTGGAACTTCTTATACGCCGCCTCGACGGCCTGGGCCGCCAGCTCCGGCGTGCCCTTCTGAAATACGCCGATCACCTCGCTTTTCCGCGAGGGGTTGTACGAACGGAACTTCTCCGGGGTGCGGATGCGCTCCCCGCCGATGAGGATGTCGTATTCGCGGCCGAGCTGGCTCCGCACCTTTTCCACGGCCTGCTGCATCGCCTGCCGGTTTTCCGGTTTCGAGAAATCCGTGAACGGCTCGTTCCGGAATTCCTGCACCGCTTCCCTGGTCCCTGCTTCCGTAGTCTTCACTGCCATGAATCGCTTCTCTGCCTCCCCCTTCAAAAGATGCCTAAAAATGCCTGTGCCGTCTGAACCACCACGAGGGCAAGAAACAATCCTATCATGAAAAACGAAACTCTAAATCCTAAACCCTAAATCCTGGACAAATCCCAATCGCTCAAACTCTAAACCGCAAGTTGGGCAGAGATGGGCAGAACGGACGTCGTTGGGATGGGGCGATTGGGATTTTGCGATTCCGATGACTTCGAATCCCGCCGGGCCGGTCAGGCGATCTTGCGAAGCGAGGCCGCCAGCTCCGCGCGCGTGATGACCTTGCGCTCGGCGAGCTGGTCCACCAAGCCGCACCAGAGGACTTCCAACAACGGCTCGGAGTGCCGGTCCTGCTGCGGCGAGGATTCCGGGGCCAGTGCTCGAACCAACTCTTCCGCAGAAACCGCCTCGGCGTCAATTGCAATCTCGGTCGGGGATGGTTCGGGGGCGGGAGAAAACGCCCGGTCCCAATAATGCAGGTTCGGCAACAGTTCTATGCCGGTGTTCAGATATCCGGGCCGGGCAGGGGACTTGGCTTGCCAAGCCACCTGAAAGGGGGTCTGGCGGCCGGAACTCAATTGGATCAGGACTCCCTGCGAACCCACCTCCAGCAGCCGGCGGCCCAAGAGCCGGGCGCCGTATTGCGAAACCTCCACGGTGGTGACAACTTCCTTGAGCGCCACCGCGCCGCCAGGACCCGGAATCGTCAACAGGAGCCGCACGGCGGCGGGAAGCCGTTCGCTGCGGCGTTTTTTGGAAGGGGTTTTCATGGGTTTTGCCTTTCCCGGAGGGCGGCCAGCAGGCGCTGGCCATCCGCCGCGTTCTTCTCGCCGAGCAGCCGGAGCAGCGCTGCGGCGCACACGATTAGCGCCGGCGGGCGCAGGGCGGAGGGAAGCGCTTCAAAAACTTGGGACAGCGGCTTTTGCTCGTCCCGCTCGAGTTCCCCGGCCAACTCTCCGGCCGCCCGGATCAGTTCTGCGGGGACGGTCCGGCCGGCTTTCTCCTCGACGACTTCCGTTGCTGCCGGGGTCTCCGGGGGCTGCTTCTCGATGAACTCCAGGTCCAGCTCGAAGGCAGATCGGTGCTTGCGGCTGCGCCGGACTCCGGCCACCCGGCAGGTCGTATTGCCCTCCAAAAAACGAGCCGAGACCTGCAAGGCAACCCCCGGATCAAAATGCTGCGAGCAGAGGACTCGCATGGAGTCCTCGCCGCACCACAGCGCGCGCGCCGCAAAGCTGAGCGCCAGGCCGTTGGCATACCGGCAGCTCAGGCGAATGGGTACAGGGGCGTTATGGAAATCTCCGCGCATCGTTCGCCTCCCGTTCTGGGGCCTTCCGTTCTCGGACCCCCCGTTCGCGCACTCTCTGGTTGCCACTTGCATCCCAATTATAGGGCACGAAACCCCGGCGCAAGGCCTTGGTGTGGGAGATTCTGTCTCGGGAGGGGTATGATTTTTCGAACACGGAAACAGCGGCAAGAAGCGGATTTCTCACGCGCATTCCGGAGGAAGGTTGTGCACTGGGAAATCCCCGCAGGGGATTCACACCGATAGCCGGGGGCAACGCCCCCGGAAATAAGCGTCAGGGAAGTTCGACCCTGAAAGGGTCGCATACAGCTCCGGGGGGAATGTGCGACCCCTTCAGGGTCGGCCCGGATGTACACACTGTTCCGGGGGCGTTGCCCCCGGCTGTTCTGTTTTGCCCTTCCAGGGCAACTAAAAACAAAGCCCACTCATTGCTGGTGAGAAATCTGGTCTAGGAGGCGGGTAAGACGATGGAAACGGTTATGGTTTGGGAGCCGCCGGCGGAACCTCGTCGCCGTAGGTTACCTTGATCGTGCTCCTGAACTGCTTGTAGTTCTTGTATTGCACGAGCATGCGGATGCGCTGGGAGCCGGAGCTGAAGTACAGCGTATCGTCCGCGCCGGTCCAGGTCGGGAACCAGTATTGGCCGTCAATCTGCTCGCGGTAGGTCTCAAAGCGGGGGAAGAGATTTTCCTCGCCTTTCTTGCGGATGTCGGGCACGGCTTTGCCGTAGGTTTTTACGATTTGCAGGTCGCGGTCGTCCACCCAGATCTGTCCCTGAAAATACCGCTGGCCTTTCTCCATTACTTTGGGGCCGACCATAAAGACGTAGGTGTCGAGATCATCCACTTTCTGCCGCCCCATGTATTCGATGTTGTACTTGGGGATGTCCGCGGTGGTGAGGACGAAGGGCTGGATGCTCTTCAGGTCGCGCTCGTCCTCCGGGCTCATGCTGATGCTGCGGAGGGTCGAAAGCGGCGCGTAGGTCACTTTCTCGATGCGCTGGCCGGAAGGCGTGAAAATAATGTCGGACTCCACTTGATGGGTCCCGGTCACCTTCCCGTCCCTGTCGAGCGTCTGCACTTTGACAATCTGGTGGTAGGTGTAGTTGTCGCGCGCCGCCCGGAACTCGGCTTCCTTCTCGGCAAAGCGGCGGATGATCTCGGGTATGTTGGGCCGGTCGCCGGAAAGAGTGGGACGGGCCGCAGCGGGCCGGGTGGATTCGGGTTCCGCAGGAGCGGTTTGCTGCGCCGCCGCCGCGCCGCTCAGAGCCGCGAGCAGCAGCCCGCCGGAAAGCAGCGTTCTGAAAACTCCTGGAACCGCCGTTCGGAACAGGCTTGGTTTGTCCACGGTGTCTCCCCCCGGGCTGGTAGCCCTCCCTCTATTCTACTGCTTTCAGATGCGTCCCGCACGCTCCGGGTTGCGCCGGGACCTCTTCGACATGGGTAGCCACGGCACGCTTTTTGTGCCGTGGGGTTTTCCTCCGGAACAAACCAGGAACGAACCCACGGCATAAACAACATGCCGTGGCTACCACGACATCCCCCCACCGGCGCTACTTCCGCAGGATGCAGACGAAGCGGCTCAGGCTGAAAAAATACGTGTGATCGTCAAAGGCATCGCTCAGCAACTGGAGCCACCGTCGCACTTCCTCTTCGGTGCATTTCCCGGTCCGCAGCAGGTAGTCCCGGATGACATAGCTGAGCGGGCCGCCGTACTTGCGAATCGAATACTCGGCGTTGTGGATGACGTAGGGATGCAGCTCGATCTCCCGCGCTCCGGCCTGCCCGCACAGCGCGTAGAGCCGCCGCCCGACCCAGCCGTCGCCGTGATGATCGGTGAAGCTCATCGTCACCTTGCGTTGCAATTCCTTGTCGGGAATGCTGTAGGCCAGCGTGTCCCAATCGGTCTCCGCGATGAACACGCGCCCGGCGGGCTTGGCCACGCGCAACAGCGCCCGGATCGCCGCCGCCGGGTCGGCCACATAGCCGAGCACCTGCGTGCAGACCACGCCATCGAAGCTCGCGTCGGGGAAGTCCATCGCCTCGACCGGCATCAGGCTGTACATGACGTTGTCGGCCGCGGCCTTGGCGCGCGCGACGGCCAGCATCGCGTCGCTGTTGTCAATCCCCACGACCTTGCCCGCCGGTCCCACCAGCTTGCTGATCGCCAGCGTGTTGACGCCGGTCCCGCATCCCACGTCCAGGATCGCCTCGCCCGGCCGGGGGTCAAACCAGGCGCGGTACTGCCGCTGCATCTCCTTGATGTCGTCGGTCTGGTAGATCATGCTCAACTGCTGCGCCGTTTTCTCATCGAAACGAAAACCCGCAACCGTTGACATCCCGTCTCCTCCGAATGGACCCGCCAGAATCGTGTCCCCGCCAGCGTGAACACCATGGTAGCGCAGAGTTTGGGTTTTTCAAATTCTGCGGCTCTAGTCTTAATGAACCAGACAGAATCTCGCCCGGTCAACCGGCCTTTAGGACGGCCTCCAATTGGGGGTCTATGGCGTGTAGCAGTTCCCGCAATTTCCCGAGTGATGGGGCACGTTTGCCCTGTTCGTACTGTGCATAAGCCGTGGGCGAGCTGGATGCGAGTCGGCGCGCCACGTCCCGCATGCTCAAGCCGTGGCAGGTGCGCTGGCGCTTCAAGAGAAAGGCGATGAGCGAATCCGGATCGTTCGCGCTCACCGTAAAGACGCCTGGCTCGCGCGAAAGCTGCGCCTGAATCTTCAATGCTTCTTTTTCCGCCTCGATCTGAATGGCGTCCTCGATCATCGCGAGGGCCTGCTTCTTGGATCTGCCCTGGGTACTAATATCGAGAAGCGGCACATATACCACCCAGCACTTCGTCTTTTCATCCTTCCAGATTCTGCCTTCCAGTTTCACTTCTTCTCCTTTGGCTCCGGCGGATTCTTCCCGGCAAAGCGAATGATGCCGAGGGCGGTGAACTCGTTGATCTCCTTGTGTCGCGGCACCGCTTTGATCTCCTTGCCGTTGGTCCATTTCTCATGAGGACCTTTATTGGCGATCTGTCACCAGCCCAATTCCCTGAGTCTGCCGGTAAGGTCCCGATATTTCATATTCTACAGTGTACATCATCCGATGTACAATAGCGGGTAGCGCAGAGTTTGCGCTTTCTCAAACTCTGCTGCTGTCGCTTGTTGTCGCGGGCGTGATAGACCTCGCCCATCCCGCCCACACCGAGCAGCGCAAGGATTTCGTATTGGCCGAGAAGCGTGCCGGGTTTCAGCTGCATAAGTTCCCCCCGAATGACAAGTATTCTATCCGCAGATTACACAGATTGCGCAGATTCTTTACGAGCTAGGAAATCAGAAGACAGAAGTCAGTCAGGAGTCAGAATCCGAGCCGCGTCCCACCCCGGCCCGCCGGGGCAGGCCGTAAGCAAGCGGACAGAAAGCAGTGGTTAGTGGATAGGGATTAGTGGTCAGTGGAAAGCGAATCCGGTCATGCCAGAAATCCGAGCCAATCGAGAGATTTGACCGCTTCGTTGGTCTCGTGTAATCTGCCCCCGCGCTCTCATCCGGGGAGGAGTACAGGTGTCTGTGTGGTCCACACCGTCGCGCAAGGGGGAAGTGCATCGCCTTCCGTTCGCGGCGATACTGGTGATCTCGTTTCTGGCGGTGTCGCTGCAAAGCTATCTGCCATTGCATCTGAGCGTTGTGACTATCCTCGACCTGCCGCTGCTGGTGGTGATCTATTTTGCGTTGGCGCGGCGCAGTCCCGTTCCGGCGCTTTTCGGCGGTGCTTTGATCGGGATGGCCCAGGATAGTTTGACGCGCGGGCCGATCGGATTATTCGGAGCGGTGAAGACGGTTATCGGATATGTGACCTCCGCGGTGAGCGTCCACCTGGACACGGAGAGCACCGGCGTTCGGTTCCTAACTATCTTTTTTCTCTATGGGTTACACTTCGGACTGCTGTATTTTTTGGGGGCCGTCCTGTTGAGCCAGCCGATTGAAGTGGGCATTCAGGAACGTCTGCTCGGGGCGCTTGTCAATGCCCTAGTCGGTGTGCTACTATTTAAGTTACTGGATCGGTTCAGAAAGACCGCGTGATGGCGGCTTGCTGGGACGGATCGCAGGGTCTTCTAAGTTGTTGAGAGTGGAAGCGGTTTACCCAAATGGAGTTTGCCGAGAAGGAAACTCGCTTCGCCGCCCGTAGGCTTGTCTGGCTGCAATGGGGCGTCGTGCTGGTTTTCCTGTTACTGATCAGTGGTTTTTGGCGGCTCCAAATCCTCGACCCCGAGTACTACACCCGCCTCGCCGAACGCAACCACATCAAAGAGTTGCCGATTCCTGCGCCCCGCGGCCGCATTCTCGACCGCAATGGCCGGGTCCTGGTGGACAATTATCCTTCCTTCAGCATCGTCGCGCAGTGGGGAGACTCGAAGAAGCTCGAAGAGCACTTGACGGGCATTGCGGAAGGGTTAGGGATGGAGCCGGCCGAGCTAGCCCGGCGCATCGAGAGCGCCCGGCGCAAGGCTCCGCTCCGTCCGATTCTTGTGCGGGAGAAAGCTTCCTGGCAGGACGTCGCGTTCATCGAGGCTCACCGCAGCGAGTATCCGGGTCTGGATTTGATGACCGTGCAGACTCGCCTTTATCCCCCGAACGCGTTTGCGGCGCATTTGTTGGGGTATGTCGGCGAAGTGTCGGAAAATGATTTGGATTTGCCCGAACTGGCTCTGCTGGAGCCGGGCGATTCTGTCGGCAAGGCGGGCATCGAACGTCAGTACAGCGATATTCTGCAAGGAACCGATGGGGCCCGTCGCGTCGTTGTAAATACGTTCGGCACAGAGATGGCCGTGCTGGACGCGCGCTCCCCCACGCCCGGAAAAGATCTCCGGCTCACGATAGACTATGACCTGCAAGCCGTTGCGGAGCAGGGTTTCCAGGAGGAGAGCGGAGCACTCATCGCGCTCGACCCGCGGACCGGGGAAGTGCTGGCCCTGGTGAGTCGTCCGACCTTCGATCCGAACCTGTTTACGAGCGGAATTTCCAGACAGGATTGGGTCCGCTTGGTTACGGACCCGAACAATCCTCTGGTGAACCGGGCGATCCAGGCGCAGTTGGCTCCGGGTTCGATCTTCAAAATAATCCTGGCGTCGGCGGCACTGGAGTCCGGAGTGGCGCGGGAAGACACCAGTTTCTATTGTCCCGGCGGGGCGTCCTTCTATGGACGCTATTTCAAATGCTGGCAAACGAAGGGACATGGGCGCGTGAACCTGCACCAGGCCATCGTGCACTCCTGCGACGTGTTCTTCTACAACCTTGGTAAGAACCTGGGCGTGGAACGCATCGCTGATTACGCGGGACAGTTCGGCTTGGGGCGGAGGACGGGGATTGACCTGCCGCACGAAGAAGTCGGCACCGTTCCCTCTCCGGAGTGGAAAGAGCGGGTCTTCCGGGAGGAGTGGTATGCGGGCGAAACGATCTCGCTGGCGATCGGGCAAGGAGCGTTGACGGTTACCCCATTGCAAGTGGCCTACAGCACGGGCGGAATCGCGTCGGGAGGCTATTTTGCCCGGCCGCGTCTGGTCTTGCCTCAGGAACTGGCGGCTCGCGGCCGAAAAGTTCTCCCCGGCGCGGGAGTGCGAGTGGCGTTGCAGGAAGCGACCGTGGCAGCGGTCACCGATGCTCTCTACGGCGTGGTCAACGAGGGTGGCACCGGTGGCCGGGCGCGCATCGCCGGACTGGATGTGGGCGGGAAGACCGGCACGGCGCAAATTGCCAGCATAAAGGCTGCCCGAACCGCCCGGGAAGCGGGACTACGTCTGAGGGACAACGCTTGGTTTGTGGGTCTGGCGCCGCGACGCAATCCGGAGATCGTGGTCGTGGTTCTATACCAGGGCGGGGAACACGGCTATCTGGCCGCCCCGCTGGCGCGCGATGTCATCAAGACGTACTTTGACAAGAAGAACGGGATCCGTCCGCAGTTGGCCATCCAGGCGGAACCGAACAAACAGGCGGCCGTTCTTGCTCCAACGGCGTCTCAGGTGGAAAGGAGCCGCGAGGGTCTGTGAGCCGTCTGGTTTCCTGGAGAGATTCTGACTGGGTCTTGTTGAGTGTTCTGGCGCTCATCGCCGGGATGGGGATTGTGCAGATTTACAGCACCACCGCCGGCACCCGGTTCGCGGGCGTCCAGATCAAGCAAATCTATTGGGTGTTGTTGGGCATCGGCTTGCTGTTGATCTTTTCCTTTTACGATTATCACGATTTGCTGAATTATGCGCCCTGGTTCTATTTCGTGGTTCTCTGTCTTTTGGCGGGGACGCTGCTCCTGGGCAGCGAGGTGGGAGGCGCCCGCCGCTGGATTCGGGTCGGCGGATTTGGTTTTCAGGTTTCGGAATTCGCGAAGCTGGCCATCATCTTCTTGCTGGCGCGATTCTTTGGCGAGTCCCAAGTCGAGGAGGTGAGCCTCGCGGACCTGTGGAAAGTGACGGTTGCCGTCGGAATCCCATTCGTCCTGATCGCGGTGCAGCCGGATTTGGGAACCGCCCTGACCCTCGTTCCCATCGCCTTGACTGCCTTGTTCCTGGCCGGGTTGCGGCTCCGCTTTTTTGCGGCCATGGTCCTGATCGGCGTGCTGGCTCTGCCCGTCGCCCTCCATTTCATGAAGCCCTACCAGAAAGCCCGGATTTCCAACTTTCTGAACCCCGAGCAGGACCCCAAACATTCCGGGTATCAGGTTCTGCAATCGAAAATCGCCGTGGGTTCCGGGCAACTCTGGGGCAAGGGAACCGCCCAGGGCACGCAAACGCAATTGCGGTTTTTGCCCGTGCCGCACACCGATTTCATCTTCGCGGCCTACGCGGAGGAGCACGGATTTTTTGGCGTCCTATTCGCTCTGCTGCTTTATTTCATTGCCTTGTTGCGACTGGTGTATAACGCCCAGACAGCCTCCGATGCGGCAGGCATGTTCCTGGTGACAGGGGTCTTGGGTGTGTGTACGTTTCAGGTGTTGGTGAACGTGGGAATGGTGGTCGGGTATCTGCCGGTCACCGGGATTCCCCTTCCATTGATGAGCTACGGCGGATCGTCCGTGGTGTTTACGTGTGTGGCGATGGGTTTGGTAAACAGCGTGCGAATCCGCCGGTTCGTGAACTGACTCTAGAGGGAGATGTTGAAGGTCCATCATTCGGATTGATAGTTATTCAATCACAGCAAGCGTGCGGCCGCCGCGAGCAAGGACCCAGGCAGGAAGCCAGCGGGGATTGGTCCGGAGACGGTGGCCGCCGCTGTACAAAGAATGTCGGAGGGATTACGGTTCAGGACTCCGAAACAATTTTCGAAACACGAGGTTGAACAGTACGCATCCGGAAAGGCCGACGGGGCCTTGGAAGAGTTAGGGACTGCGACGGAGAGCCGGTGAGGGCTTTCCCGGGTAGCAAAGCATTGTCCGGAATTCTCGGAGCGACAGAACAAGATTCGGTACGAGAGAACATTCGGGATGGGAAGCCGGCCGCGGAAGCTCGGAGCGTTGGATTGCGCATGGTTCCGGGCGGCAACGGCAGGCGATGCCGGCTTCGACCGAATGAACGACAGGGATTCGCCGCGGCGCAAGAGAACGGGCCGCAGGAGCCGAACCCGATCAGTTTCCACCGCTCGCTCTGAGAATCTGTCTATCCCTCGCAGCTTTCCCCCAGACTGTTTCCAGCGTGTCCCGCCCCGCGTTCTGCGAAGCCCAAGGAGCAGGCATGACAAAAGAATTAGTGGTGTCGTCTTCCAGCCACGAAACCAAAGTGGCCATCCTGGAAGACAACCAGGTGGTGGAAGTCTACTTCGAACGACTCAAGGAATATGGCCTGGCAGGAAGCATCTATAAAGGGCGGGTCACGCGCGTCCTTCCGGGAATGCAGTCGGCGTTTGTGGATGTCGGACTGGAGCGGGACGCCTTCCTCTATGTTTCCGACTTTTTTGAAGACACCGAGGAGTACGAGAAGATCGTTTCCTCGGTGGAAGACAAAGTGATCAAAATGGAGGAAAGCCGCCCGGTGGAGGCGAGTCCCGTGGAAGCGACGGTGATCCCTCCCCCAGTAGCCCGACCGGAACCTCCTCGGGTTTCCGAGCCGTCCCCCCCGGAGAAATCCGCGATTCCGGGCAAGGAACCCTACCCGTCTTCGCGCCGCTCGCGCCGTCACCGGCCCCGCCGGAAAGGCTTTCCGGAATCCAAGTATTCGCGCCAGGATGTCCCCGGCGCTCCGGAGAGGCCGGAGAGACCCGAGAGACCCGAGAGATCAGAAAGGCCTCAGAGACCAGAAAGACCGGAGCGGCCTCCCGCAGAATCAGTTTCCACGCCGACGATCTTGCCGGGCGAATCCTTGGCCAAGTACCGGGGTCGGGGGGCGACTTCGGATGTACAACCGGCCCCCGAAGCGGAACTTTCCGCGACGGTGCAGTCTCCTTCAGAACCAGGACCGCCGGAAACCGTCCATCCTGGAACGGAGTTGTCCCTTCCGGAGACACGGGAGTCACACGACGCTTTTCCGGAAGCCCAGGCCGGGACGGCTGAGGGGCCGCCCGCAGCGAACCTTCCCACTGTGCCGCAACTCGTGTCGGCCGCTTTCGAGGAACTGCCTGCCTCCCCAGCGACGGTGGTTGGAATGGGAATGGAATCCGGTGTAATCATTTCCGCGGAAACCGCCCGGGCGGAGCCGGTGGCCCCGGCGCCGGAAGAGAAGACATCGCCTGCCTGGCAGGCGATGGCGCCCGAATTGCCTCCCATCGAGGAAAAGTCGGTAGAGGTGGAAGTGCTGGAATCGCTGGCGGACCAGCCACCGGCCGCGCCCGAAGAAATTAGGGAGATGTTGTCGGAGGACGAGACGCCGGTTCTGGCTCCTTTCCCGGAAGAAATCCCTGAGGGCGAAGAAGGGGAGCCTGCCCCGGTCGAGGGCGAAGCACGCGCGCCCGAAGCGCCGGGGTCGCCCCAGCCCCAGCAGGCGTTTGTCCGCGACGGCCATCGGAATCCCCGGTACATGCGGAAAGCCCGCTGGATGGCTCGACGAGAAGGACGAACGGATGCGCCTCCCCGAAGCAGCAGCCCCCGCGAGCGGACGGCCCCCGCGCCGCAGATCGCCGATTTGCTCAAAGAAGGCCAGGAAATCATCGTACAAATCGCCAAGGAGCCTCTCGGCAAAAAAGGCGCTCGCATCACGTCCCACATTGCCTTGCCCGGCCGCTATCTGGTCTACATGCCCACGGTCGGTCATGTGGGCGTCTCGCACAAGATCGCTTCCGATGAAGAACGGCAGCGGCTGAAACGGATCATCCAGGCCCACAGTCAGGACATTCCGGGCGGCTTTATCGTGCGCACGGCGGGAGAAGGCCGGAGCGAGGAAGAGTTGCGGCAAGATATCCTGTTTCTGGCCAATTTGTGGGCCGACATCAAGGCGCAGGCGGAGAAGGCGAAGGCGCCCGCCCTGCTCCATCACGATTTGGACCTGGTGCAGCGGATCTTGCGGGACCAACTGTCGGAAGAGTTCACCACGGTCTGGGTGGACAACGAATCGGAATACGAGCGGCTGGTGAATTGGGTCAGCCGCTTCCAGCCGTCGTTGGTGGGCCGCGTGAAACTGTACACCAAGGACATCCCGCTGTTTGAGCAGATGGGCGTCCAGGAGGAGATCAACAAGGCGCTGAAGTCCAAAATCTGGCTCAAGTCCGGCGGCTACATTGTGATCAATCAGACGGAGGCCCTGGTGGCGATTGACGTCAACACGGGGAAGTTTGTGGGCAAGTCCAGCCGCCTGGAGGACACCATCGTCAAGACCAACGTGGATGCGATTCAGGAAATTGTGCGCCAGATCCGCCTGCGCGACTTGGGCGGCATTCTGGTCATTGACTTCATTGACATGGACGAGCGCAAGAACCGGCTGAGAGTGATGGCAGCTCTGGAGGATGCCTTGCGAGCCGACCGGGCTCCCTCGAAGATCCTGTCCTTCAATGAATTTGGTTTGGTCGCCATCACCAGAAAACGGGTCCGGCAATCGCTCGAGCGGACCCTGGGCCAGCACTGCGCCAACTGCGGCGGCTCCGGCTTTGTCAAGACCCCCGCCACAATCTGCTCCGAGATTTACACCGAAGCACGCAAACGGGCCCGGGAACTGGCAGGCAAACAGGTCACGCTGCGGGTGAATCCGGAAGTGGGGAAGGCGCTGAAGGCGCGCGACAACACCATCCTCCCGGAAATCGAGGAAATGTTCGGCAAACCCGTCCTGGTCCGCAACGACCCGGCCATGCATATCGAAAACTTTGACTTTGAATAGACACGCGCTCCGGCAACGGATGGCGAAATAGACTTTCACTGTGCCCGCGTATCCCCACTCTTTTAGAAGCACCTCTCGGGAAAGCACGATCGCGGAACTGACCAGACGACGGTTCGACCCAGACTTAGGAAGGTCCCGATGCGCCAGAACCTCAAGTGGTTATCGTTGCTCGCAGTCGTCGTCGCGTTGTTTTTCTGGAAGATTCTCTTTACCAGCCAGTTCTCTATCATCATTGGGTGGGAAGGCACCAACCAAGCCTACGCGTGGTATGCCTACGCCGTTCGAACCATTCAGAAGGGTATTTTTCCGGCCTGGAATCCGTACACGCTTTCGGGCCACACGTTCTTGGGGGAGCCGCAAACGAGTGTTTTCTATCCGTTCAAGCTCCTGATGTACCTGTGGCCCTTGGGAGAGTCGGGGATTCTTTCGCCGCGACTGTTTCACGAGTCCTTCGTCCTTGCGCATCTGCTGGGAGCCTGGTTCATGTTTTTCCTTGCCAAAGAACTGGGCATCAAGAACAGCTTCGCGGCTTTCGTGGCAGCGGCTTGTTTTACGTTCGGTGGCTTCTTCGGCAGGCTCGGATGGGTCAACCTGGCCGATAGCGCGGTTTGGTTGCCGCTGATCTTCCTGTTCTTGCTTCGCGCGCTCCACGCCGAAACCAATGCGAAGCGAATTCTCAATGCTTGCTTCAGCGGGCTTTGCATGGCAATGGCCATTCTGGCGGGAAGCCTGCACATCCCCCTGATGGATGTTCTGGTCGTCGTCAGCGCTGCACTTTTCTTTGCCTTCCAGCCCTCTACCGATCCAGCCGCTCACGACGCCCTGCGTTCTCGCCTCCGATGGAGCGTAATCCTTGTCCTCGTTGTGGGCGTCGTCTCCTTTGCGGCTGCCAGTCTCCAGCTATTCCCGTCCCTCGAATATGCTCCACTGGCGAGACGGTGGACCGGGGAGTGGTCCGGGCTGTTTCGTCAGCGAATCCCCTATAAGGTCACCAGTGAAATCTATAATCTAGGCCCGCGTTCTCTCTTCGCTTTCTTGTTCGGGAGCGCGAACCTTGGATCGGGTGAATTCAGCACGTATTTTGGAGTCATGCCGCTGCTTCTTACGGTGATCGGAGTTTGGCAGCATTGGGGAAAAGTCTGGGTGAGGTATCTGGCTGGTTTGGGGGTGCTGGCGTTCTTCTATGCCTTGGGCTCCTTTTCTTTTCTTCACGGCTTAGTCTATTTACTCGTTCCCTATATGGATAAAGCTTGGGAAGCCGGCCGCTTCCTCTACTTGACCCATTTTGCGATGGCCGTGCTGGCGGGTTTCGGCGTGCAGAGTCTCTTCTCGGGAGAGGCGCGTTTGCAGGAGCCCTTTTCCCGGCTCAATCGCGTTCTGCAATGGACCGTGATTGTCGTATTGCTCACACTGGGAATACCAACAATGTTGGGCAGGCCGGAAATCAACGAGTGGTTTTACGTTTCCCTGCTTTTTGTCATCTGTTCCTGGGCTACCTTTCTTTACATCATCCGTGGAAATCGGACGGGGCTGGCGCGGTTCATTCTTTTCGCGGTCATTATATGCGATCTGAGTGTGCTTACCTGGAATCAGGGTCTACTGGAAAAGATGGCCGAGCAGAAGAAGGGCACGGACTACTTGGAGCAGATGATGAGCATGCGGCCGGTGGTAGACTTCCTCCAATCGCAAGCCGGTCTGTTTCGGATTGACTGGGAAGGGGAAAATTATCCCTCCAGCATGGGGGACGTTTTTGGCATTCAAACGACCGATGGCTGGGGCGCCTCCATGCTCGATGATTACCTGCCCGTGAAGTGGTCCCCCAACGGATCGTGTCTGTTGAATGTTCGCTATGTCGTGGGGAATCGGAAGGACCGGCCAGAGAGTCCTGTCTTTACGAGCGGGCAGTGGAAAGTATTTGAAAAGCCGTCCAATTGTCCCCGGGCATGGGTGGTGCGGAATGTCGTAGTCGAACCTTCGCACGAAAAGTTAGTGAAGCGAATTCAGGAGGGTGGTTTCGATCCGTTGCAGGTGGCCTTCGTCGGCGAACGGCCGGAGGTTGCGCTCGAAGGCGGATCAGCGGATTCCTCCCAGATAACCTTTCATCATTACCAGGAGGACCGGTTTGACCTCACTGTTAAGACATCCAGTCCCGGATTGCTCGTGCTCAGCGAAGTATTTTACCCGGGATGGGAAGCTACCGTGAACGGGCAACCGGCCCATATCTATAAGGTAGACGGCCTGCTGCGCGGGCTGATCGTATCGAGCGGAGAAAACCGTATCGTGCTCCGATACCGGCCGCGATGGTTCCTGGCGGGGGTGCTCTTGACGGCTCTGGCTGTTGCGGGAACGAGCATTTTCGCCGCGTTGGTATGGCGGGGAGAAAAGGCCGCGAAACATGCCTGAAGCGCGAGCAGCAGCGGGCGATGCAGCCGTATATTGCTAGGGCTGCTGAAAAGTTTGCCTGTTGCGCGCCAGGAACATGATCTGGTAACCGAATAGCCCAGGAAGCACAGCAGTCAAAGCGGCGAGAAACCCGTTGAGGGCGCGGATCAGAAGGTTGCGGGGCGACAAGCCGAGAATCAACTCCACCGGCATCACGGTCATCTTCTCTTCGAGAATCTCGTAGCCGTTCTCCTCCAGCAGCCGGCGGGCCGTATCCCGCGTGAAGAACCGCAAGTGCGTGCGATCCATAATCCCGCGATCGGCGTAATCGAACCGGCCGAGAAAGAGCATTAACCGTACCGTGATGTTGACGACGTTGGGCAGCGACACAACCAGACACCCGTTGTCCTTCAACGCCGCTCGGGCTGCGGCCAGGAGGCCCTCAGGGTGAACCAGATGCTCCAGCACGTCGAGCAGCAAGACCCGGTCGAAACGGCGGCCGTTTAACCGCGGGAGAATCCGCTCCTGATCCACGTCCAGGTCGGCGGCGATATATTGCTCGAGAGCCTCGTGTTCCGGGGATTTAGGAATCGAATCCACGCCGACCACCCGGTTGGCGTTCTTTCTCAATTGGGCTGCGAAGAACCCTTTTCCGCAGCCAATGTCGAGCACCTCTTGATGGCTGCCCACGAAGCGCTGCGCGTAATCGTGGCTGGAGTGCTTCATCTCCTTGATGGGATAATGGATGAAGTACTCGGCGAACTCCGGGGCGCAGCGAACCGACCGGCACGTTAGCTTGTAGTGCCACACGGTTCGCACTACATTCAGTGCGTAGTTGAGGCCCTTCAGATAACGAAGCTCCGTGCCGTAGTAAGTCGGAATGGGGATTTCCTTGATCCGGCGGTGTCGGTGGTTTAGTTTGATAATGATTTCCGTGTCGAAGTGGAAGTCGTTTGTCATATGGGAGAAATCCATCTCCCGCAAGGCGTTCAGGTTGTATGCGCGGTAACCGCTGTGAAACTCGCTGAGGCACATGCCGAGCGCGCGGTTTTCGAAGATGGTGAGGATGCGGTTGCCGATGTATTTGTACAAGGGCATTCCGCCCTTCAGGGGATGGCCATACTTCTTCATCATCCGAGAGCCAAAGACCGCGTCGGCCTCCCCGCTGACGATCGGATGGAAGAGGCGGGAGAGGATTTCCGGAGCGTACTGACCGTCGCCGTGGAGCAAAACGACAACCTCAAAACCCTTTTCCAGGAAGTAGCGATAGCCTGCCTTTTGATTCCCTCCGTAACCGAGCTTCTTCGGATGCTTCAGCACCTGGAGCTTGGGAAGATCGCAGACCGTCTTGAGGCCTACGGCAAGCTCGAACGTCGAGTCCCGGCTGGCGTTATCGAAAACCACCACCTCCTCGATGTTCTGCCACACATTGGGAGGGATCCGCTTGAGAACTGGAGCCAAGGTCGAGAGCGTATTGTCGGCTACGATGAGAATACCGATGCGCTTGCCCTGGCAGTCGGCGAGCGCCGCGTCGTCCGGGAAACCAAAGGCGGGCAAAGGCTCGTAAGGCAAACCCGCGGATGCACGGGTGGTGACCGTAGCTGTGCTGGTTTCAGACATGCTACTTCGTTCGCCGATTATACCAGGAATTCCGCTTAAGACGGTCTGGTTCTCTGGCTCCGCCGCCGCCGCCGTACGATCAAGACACCCAAGAACGAACCAAGCGTCAGCAGCGAACCCGCCGCTCCCCAGGCGAAGTAGCGGGGCCGGAAACGCATCCCGATGCGGTGCGATCCGGACGGGACGTACAGACTCCGGAAGATCGTGTCGGCGCGCAGAAGTTCCACCGGCTTCCCGTCCAGCGTTGCTTCCCAGCCCGGGTAGTGAATTTCGTTGAGGAGAAGGAATCCGTCCCGGTCCACGCGGACATCGAAAGAAATCTGGTTCGCGGCAGCGGAGAAGTTGTCGAAGGAAAAAGTAACTGGTTCGGGAGGGGCCGCGGGCGGGATGCGGACCAGCCACAGCGAATAGATATTTACGACCGAGTCCTCTTCGGAGCGCACGGTAATCTGGTTTGTGCCCGGCCCCAGTTCAACCTCGCCGAGTTCCACCGTCCGTGCCTTGTGGCAGACCCAGTCGTAGGTCACTTGCAAGGGAACCGGGTCCTGGCTTTGCGTGTTGTTCTCATTCTTGACTTCGACTCGCAGGGATGGAGTCGGTAGCTGCCCGGCTGTGTACTGCATCAGGAGCAGATAACGGCCGGGCTGCGTCAATCCGGTTACATTGTATTGGAACCAACTGCCCCTGGCTCCCCAGTAGTCCCCGAACAGGATCGGATGGGCGCGGCAAAGCGGGTCCACCAGTGCGCGGCCGTTGGACGCGGCGGCGACGTCTTCCGGGCGTAAGAAGATCGTCGGCAACTCTTCCGCCAGGCTAGTTCCTTCCCCGCGCAGGTCATCCTTTTCCACAACCAGCGTGCGGCGCGCATCAAACCAGCGCGAGTTCATCACCGCCAGCGCCACATCTTCGTTGGGAACCACGGTTGCGCGGGGATAGAACCAGCCGTGCGGCAGGTAATCCTTGTTTCGGTAGAGCGCCCACCAGTTAGCCAGGAAGAATGCCCGATCAAACCGAGGAGATTCGCGGAGCTTCAGTTTCTCTTCCAACACCGGGTCGCCGAGCAATAGATATTTGGTTCCCAGCAAATCCAAGAGTGGAGAGTCTATGTTGTGATCCGGCCCGCCGTACGGCAAGGTGTGATCGGAGGTCTGGGTAAATGTGCGGATATACCGCTCATAGCGTCGCAGGGTAATGGGGTTCCACCCGTAAATACCGGGAATCCGCCAAACGTTCCAGCCGTTTCCGCTCCACGGATATTCGGCAATCGCCGCCACCCGAAAGTCGTTGGCTGTGTCGGAGCGCAGGAACTGAACCATCTCCGAGCGGTGGATGGCCAGGTCCCGGGTCAGATAGGTTTGTGGATTCTCCCTGGTCGCGTTGATCGTCTGGTTCATGTTGTAGTAACAAAGCTCAAAGACCATCACGCCAAGGATCGCCCATTGCGAAACACCGGGGCTGATGCGGTTTCGCAGCATTGCGCTCAAGATCAGGCTGACCAAGGCCAGAGCCCCGAGCATAGGAGACCAACCGGGAGTCCACCAGGGGAGTTGCCAAGTCAGCCCAAGAAGGGTGGCGGAGAAGAGCAGAATCCCCAGCCCTGCGGTCAAATATTTCCTGAATCGCTGGGGCAGTTCGCGTGAAAACAGTGCTTCGGCTCCCACGGCGGCCATCAGGCAAAGCCCGAAGTTGGCCAGGTCAAAGAAAGTAGGCGCGTTGCGGAATAAGTTCAGGAGGGGAGTCCGTGCAAGGATCGAAGCCAGATGGCCGTTCCAACCAATGGACAGTTCAATGAAGAGCAGGATCGCTCCCAGCCAGAAGAAGTTGCGCCGGCGGATGGTTTCCACCAAGCCGAGCAGCGCCAACAGGCAGCCTGGAACTGTCAGGAAGACATAGTTGAAGGACAGGTCATAGGGATACCACTGGAAGACGCCGTTGAGACCCCCGAAATAATTGGGGAGGAAAAGAGTCCAGAGAAAGCGCGGCTCGTTGCCGGCGGTCACGTCCAAGTCGGTCAGATAGCTTCGCACGGACAGATTGCCCAGCTCGTAGGAGGGAATGATCTGCACCATCGCCAGCGCCGCGCCGAGCCCGGCGATGACAACCAACTGAACAAGCCAGCGCGGCCACAGTGTTCTTCGGAATGGTCCGAAGCACGCCTCGTAAAGGAAGTAGAGGAATAAGAACAGCCCGAGATATACAGAGTGCTGCCAGTGGCCGGCCAGAATCTGGATTCCGAACAACATGCCGGCAGAGGCCGTGAAAAAATAGTTGTGGTCGAAAAGGCCGCGCCGGGCCAGGAGAAAAATCAGCGGGTACCACGCCATGGAGTTGATCGAGGCCAAGTGCTGAGTGTGGGCGATCATGGCGCCGCTCGCCATGAATAATATTCCGCTCAACAGCGCCGGAGTTGCCGTGGAAACGAACTCGCGGGCCAGGTAATACATGAACAATCCGGCCAGAAAAAAATGGAGGATGAGCTGGCCCTCTACCAGTTTGTACGGAAGCGGCGCAAACGGATTCAGCAGAACAAAGAGCCAGTTGATCGGGTAGAAGATTTGCGCTTCCATGTCGCCGATGATGGGGAACCCCGACATGACGTACGGGTCCCAGAACGGCAGACGGAGATGCCGCAGCTCCTCGTGAACAAAGTGGAAGTAGGGGTAGAAAAACTCCGCCGCGTCCCACGGAAACATGAGGCGGTTGGTAAACAGGATTTTCCAATAGAAGAAGAGGGTGAAGAGCAAGAAAGCGGCGGGGACTCGCCAACGGGGAGGGATCGGGCGCACAGGCATCAACAGCTATTTTGCCAGAGTTCTGACTTGTTACAGTCCGCGGCGTGCTCCGCCGGGTTGCACTTCTGCCCGGGAGCCACCGTTACGGCAGGATTGTTCCCCGATGAATCCTTGGGAATGGTCCTTGGCTTGCCTCGATCCTAGCTGACGCAGTGCTTGTCGCAGGTGACTGGTCCGCCCGCGAACAGGGAGCATTCTTTCACGTCGCTCGCTTCCAAGCTCCCAAACGAGCCTTCCTTCCGCCCGAAGATCACGCGGGCCGGAAGATTCTTCTCCGGGCAGAGCAGGAACCGGTTCCAGAATCGCGGACCCCAGTACCAAATGACACCCGAGACGGCAAGCCCCATCAACAGAACAGCGATCACGGCGAGAACGATTGCAGGATACATGGATTTTCTCCTTTCTGTTTCCGAGTATAGTCCTGAGCTGGTCGGCGTTCAAGACGGTTGTGAGAGCAGAAGGACAAGGGATCGTGTGCCGCCCCGTCTCGCCTCCCTTGCGACCGGCAGCGGTGCGAGATTAAGATGGTTTCCAGAAGGTGAGAGGCGAGCCGTGATTTTCAAGAGTGGCCATTGCGTTCTTCGCTGTTCGATCCGAATGCTTCTGGCCATCGCTGCGCTCTCGCCGGATTCCATCTCGGCCGCAAGACTTTCGGCAATCCCGAACCGGGTTGGCCAGGCTGCCGGTCAAGCCGCTGCGCAGCAGAAGGCCGGGGAACAGGGTTCGGGGCCGAAATTGCAACTGGGAGAGCCAACTCGTCCCCGCGCACGGGAAGCGAGCGTCCCTCTCTACTTCACTCCGCGCCGCGAGGCGCCTTCTGGAAGCCTCCGTGTCGAAGTGACTCTGCCGCGCGGACCCTGGCGATTTCAAAGAGCAGAAACCCCTCCCCGGTCCAGGTGGAAGGTTTCAGCCCGGCAAATAAGACAGCCCGCCCGAGAGCCTGGAATGACGAATGAGGAGACGGTGATCGAAGTGACCGTTTCCGCCGGCCGCCGGGAAATTCCCGAAGGGTTGATAGCGGTTCTCCGGTTTCGGTTGGACGCTCCCGGCTCGCCGCTGCCGGCGGGACTGGCGGTTGCGAGTCTTGAATCCGCCCCTCCCACGGCCGATTCCGAAAGCCCTGCTGCGGAATTTCCGCCCTTGTCGGCCGACCCACCTCTCAGCCCGTCCGTCGGCTGCTTCTTTTTTACGCACTGAAGGCGTTTAGGATTTTCGCTCGGGGACCTAACGGAGAATGTACATGAACCATCCCGCGCCGAACGTGATCAAGAAAAACAAGGCAAAGACCCAGGCCCCGTAGAGCAGCCGCTCGCGGTCGGTATGCTTGCTCGTGACCCCGAACACGACGGACGTGAAGAGGGCGAAGAGAAACGTCGCCATGAGGTGAGAGAAAAACATCTAATTTCTAACCCTGCTCAGCGCCGGGTCTGAGGGCTAATCCTTGTTGCCGACGGCGATGTCGTAGGCGTCCAGGACGCAAAGAACATTCAGCAATCCCGCCACTAACAGAAATTTGGTCCCATAATCTGCAATCGGTGAGGCGGAGGCCAGGGTCTGATAGCCCGCCAGCTTGGCAACCACAAAGAGCAGTCCCGAGCAGACATCGCCCAGGAATCCAAGCGTCTCGACGATGTTCGCAGGCTCGAGCTGGAAGAACCGGCCCTGCATGAGCAGCCCCGAAACAAACATCGCGCCGACGGAAGCCAGCAGGATCGCTCCCCGGCCCCAGCGGTGCAGCCAGAAGTGCCCGCCGCCGGGCACCAGGCAGGCCGCCAGAACCGGACCCACCGGCAACTCGGCCTTGGCGGGTTGATCCGACGCTGCTTCCTTCGACGGCATGTCTTCCATTCCTCGCGCGCCGGCCGCAGGCGACATCTCCGGCCCACCGCGCGGCTAAACCAGTTTCAGTATTGCTGTAGAGAGCAGGGGGGACGTCAGGGCACGACTTCAGTCGTGCCGTAACGCGTGCCAATCCATTCCTTTTCCTTGCGGCTTCAGCCGCTGAGGGACCAACCTCAGGGGCTAAAGCCCGCTCCGAGAGGCCGTCTTTTCGGCATGGCTAAAGCCATGCCCTGACGAGATCCAATCCCTCTACACCAAATCGAAAGCGGTCTAAACTCCAGTATATGCAGAAATCACTCTCTATGCACTGATTCCAGCCGGCTTCCTTTCCCACAGAAACTCGGGCGATAGAATGTGGATTGTCTTCCGACTTCCTTTCTCCGCTGTGACTCTGTGGCTCGCATCTCCAGTCAGGTCCGACCGGAAGCAGCAAACCGCAGGAACTCCTCTTCGCTGACCCCGTCGAGTTCGAGCACCTTGTGGCGCGACTTCGCGCCGGAGATCAGCCGGACCCGAGACTGAGGAATTCCCAATCCGCGCGCAAAAAACTCAATGCACGCCTGATTGGCGCGGCCTTCGACGGGCGGGGCGGTCAGCAGCAGCTTCCATTCTTGCTCCAGCCGCCCATTCGACTGTCGCTCAGGGCGGTGAGCAAAGTCGAACCGCCCGGCCAGAGCGTTCTTCTTGGCTCGCGGTTGGACCCGAACGCGGAGGATCATGTTCGCACAATCACTGCAACCACTAACCACTTCTTGCGACGCTTCGCGGCCCGAAGAGCGCAGTCCCCACCCGCACGATGGTCGCGCCTTCCTCGATGGCGATGGGGAAGTCATGGCTCATGCCCATCGAAAGCTCCCGCAGTTGCGGGAAGTCCGATTCCTGGAGGTGGTCGCGCATCTCCCGCAGTCGGCGGAAGTAGGGACGCCCCCCTTCGGGGTCTTCCGTATAGGGCGGCATTGTCATCAGTCCGCGCAGATCGAGTCCTTCGAGCGGCGCCACGACGGAAACAAGGCTCGCCAGATCGAATTCCGGGACGCCCGTTTTGGTCTCTTCTTCGTCCATCTTGACTTCGATCAAAACGGGGATCGTTTTCTGGGCTTCGATGGCAGCCTGGCTGAGCCGTCGCGCCAGGCGCTCGCTGTCCACCGTCTGAATCCAATCGAACGCCAGTGCTTGATGAACCTTGTTCGATTGCAGGTGGCCGATCAAATGAAAGTTCGCGCCGGGTGTGCGCAGGGAAGGAAGTTTCTGGCAGAATTCCTGCACGCGGTTCTCGCCGAATTCCCGCAGCCCGCATTCGTAC
>Ga0155949_1196_pt4 | contig 43798 bp, 39 predicted proteins | sample RifCSPlowO2_02_FD_107603 | JGI IMG/M metagenome (GOLD analysis project Ga0155949, IMG submission 107603) | Acidobacteria bacterium RIFCSPLOWO2_02_FULL_61_28
CCCGCCGTTTTCGCCCGCGCCGGGACCGAGGTCGAGAATGTGGTCGGCGGCCTCCATCATCGCGGCGTCATGCTCGACGACGAGAATCGTGTTGCCCTGGTCGCGGAGTTCTTTCAGGATGTGAATGAGCCGCGCGGTGTCGCGGTTGTGGAGCCCGATGGAAGGCTCATCGAGCACGAAGAGCGTTCCCACCAGGCTCGCGCCGAGCGCCGTGGCCAGTTGGATGCGTTGCGCTTCGCCCCCGGAGAGCGTCGAGGCCATGCGGTCGAGTGTCAGATATTCGAGGCCCACGTTTTCGAGAAACCGCAGACGCTGCCGCGCCTCTTCGAGAATTCGGTCCGCAATCGCGGCCTGCGTCGGAGTCAGCCGGAGCGTGTCAAAAAACTTCCGCGCCTGCTCAATGCTCATCGCGCACACGGCGCGGAGGTCCGCTCCTCCGACCTTCACCCGGTACGCCTCTGGCCGCAGGCGTCCCCCCCGGCACTCCGGGCACGGCGCATACCCGCGATAGCGCGACAGGAAAACCCGCACGTGCAGCTTGTATTTCTTGCGCTCGAGATATGCGAAGCAACCGTTGATGCCGACACGACGCCGGGACCCCCGTCCGCCGCCGGCCCCTTGCCAGACGAAGTCCTTCTCTTCCTGGGTCAACTGCAAATAGGGCACGTCGAGACGAATCCCGCGCGGCGAAGCCTCTCGCTTGAATTCGTTGTAGAAGCGGCGGTAGCGCGGCTTCGTCCACGGGTCAATCGCTCCGCCGTCGAGCGAGAGCGTGGGGTCGGGGATGACCCGTTGCGGATCATAGTCAACCGTGTTGCCGAAGCCCTGGCAGCGCGGGCAGGCTCCATAGGGGCTGTTGAACAGGAACAGCCGCGGCTCCGGCTCCTCATAGGCGATGCGGCAGGTCTTGCACTCGAACCGTTCGTTAAAAGTAAGGCGAAACGGCTCTCCTAGACTGTCATCCCGAGCGGAGCGTTCCTGTGCGGAGCGAGGGACCTGCACTTCACCTTTTTCCTTCTCCGGCGGAGTCAGGTCTGGAAACTCGATCACCGCGTCGCCGCCCTCGCGGTAGCAGATTTCGATACTGTCAATGAGGCGCTGGCGCGACTCCGCTGCAAGCACCAGCCGGTCGGCCAGCACCCAGACCGGCCGGCTGAAATTGATTTCAAGCAACGACTCCGGCGTCGAGAACTCGAAGATTCGTCCGGTCTGATAGAGGCGATTGAAGCCGAGCCTGCGCAGCTCGAACAACCGCGTCTTCAGACGCTCCGCGATAGCGCCAGCGGGGGCACCGGCGCTTCCAGTCTCGGCGCGCAACAGCGGAAACAGAACATAGGCGCGCAAACCGTCGGGCCGACCCTTCTCCGACAGAAGCGCCAGCAGCCGCGCCGCCACTTCGTCCACGGAATCTTTCTTGACCTCTGCGCCGCACTGCGAGCAGAAGGTCTGCCCGACGCGGGCAAACAGCAGGCGCAAGTAGTCGTAGATTTCCGTGGCGGTGGCGACAGTCGAGCGGGGCGTGCGCGTGGTGTTCCGCTGCTGGATGGCGACGGCGGGCGCGATGCCGGTGATCTCGTCGGCGTCGGGCTTCTCCATGCGCTCCAGGAACTGCCGCGCATAGGCCGACAGCGACTCGACGTAGCGGCGCTGCCCCTCGGCGTAGAGCGTATCGAACGCCAGGCTCGACTTGCCCGACCCGCTGACGCCCGTGACGACTGTCAGCGCATTGTGCGGAATCTCGCAGTCAATGTTCCTGAGGTTGTGGACCCGCGCGCCTCGGACGCGAATGTACTCGGTGCTCCGCTCGTCCTGCTCCGCGATCTCAACTTGTTTGACCGTTGCCATAGCGCCGCGCCAGTGCCTTACCCTAAACAATCAATTATACCGCCCCGCGCCCCACCCGCTGTCATCCCGACCATTCGACGGACTGCAAGAATATGATGTATGATTGGGAACGCGAAGTGGAGGGACCGGGCGATGATTCAAGACCAACCGGCGGGGGTTCACAGCGATCCACGAATCATGGGTGGCACGCCCGTATTTGTTGGCACACGAGTCCCCTTCCAGACGCTGCTCGACTATCTGGAGGCGGGCCAACCGCTTTCCGACTTCCTCGACGATTTTCCTACCGTGGTCCGGGAGCAGGCCATCGCTGCTCTGGAGGAAGCCAAGGAGGCCCTGCTCGCCCGTGCGCGTGCCACTGGATGAGTGCCTGCCGCGGAAGCTCAAGCGCGATCTCGCCGGGCACGATACGCGCACCGTGCCCGAAATGGGCTGGGCCAGCAAGGAAAACGGGGACTTGCTGGGCTTGGCTGCCGGGCATTTTGACGTCTTTCTCACCGTGGATCGGAATCTCTCGTACCAACAGGACATGGGGCGGTTCAACATTGCGGTCGTGGTGCTCGTAGCGCGCGGCAACCGGCTCGCCGATCTGAGGCCTCTCATACCGCAGGTTCTGGAAGTCTTGGCTGTGATCCGCGCAGGACAGGTCCTCCGGGTTGGCTTTTGAGAAATCTATGCAATTCCAACTGGCCAGCACTTACCAACCGCGCGGCGATCAGGCCGCGGCCATCGAGCAGCTTGTGCGCGGGATCGGCAACGGCGAGCAGCACCAAGTCCTGCTCGGCGTGACCGGCTCCGGCAAGACCTTTACGATGGCGAAGGTGATCGAGGCGATCAACCGCCCGACGCTCGTGCTGGCGCACAACAAGACGCTTGCCGCGCAACTCTACCACGAGTTTCAGGCGTTTTTTCCGCACAACGCCGCCGAATACTTCGTTAGCTATTACGACTACTATCAGCCGGAAGCCTACATCCCCGCCACCGACACCTACATCGAGAAGGAAGCGACGATCAACGAAGAGCTGGACAAGCTGCGGCTCTCGGCGACGCGGTCGCTGTTTGAGCGGCGCGACTGCATCATCGTGGCGAGCGTCTCCTGCATCTACGGCCTCGGCTCGCCCGACGCCTATTACGGCATGTTGCTGATGCTCGAGCGCGGGCAGCGCATCGCGCGCCAGGACATCCTGCGGCGGCTGGTCGAAATCCTCTACGAGCGCAATGACCGCGAGTTCAAGCGCGGCACGTTTCGCGTGCGCGGCGACGTAATCGAGATTTTCCCGACCTACGACGACTTCGCCTACCGCATCGAGCTTTGGGGCGATCAAGTGGAACGGCTGGCGCGCATTGATCCGCTCTTGGGGCAGGTCAAGCAGACCTACGTGCGCCTGCCGATCTATCCCAAGACGCACTACGTCATGACGCCGCAGACGCGCGAGCAGGCCATCGAGAGCATCCTCAAGGAACTCGGCGACTGGCTGCCGGAGCTTATCAAGCAGGGCAAGGAACTCGAGGCCAAGCGCCTGGAACAGCGGACGTTGTTTGACGTGGAGATGATGCGGCAGATCGGCTACTGCCACGGCATCGAGAATTATTCGCGCCACCTGACCGGGCGCAACGCGGGCGAGGCGCCGCCGACGCTGCTCGACTACCTGCCCCGCGACTCGCTGCTCTTCATTGACGAGAGCCATCAGACCGTGCCGCAGTTGAACGGCATGTATCGCGGCGACCAGTCGCGCAAGAAGACCCTCGTCGAGTACGGGTTCCGCCTGCCGAGCGCGCTCGACAACCGCCCGCTCTCGTTCGAAGAGTTTCAGCAGCGCGTCAACCATGTAGTCTACGTCTCGGCCACGCCGGGGCCGTACGAGCTGACCAAATCCGCCGGCGTCGTCGTCGAGCAGATCATCCGGCCGACGGGCCTGGTGGACCCGGAGGTCGAGGTGCGCCCGACGCGCGGCCAGATTGACAACCTGCTCCACGAAATCCGCGAGCGCGCTGCAGCGAACGAGCGCGTGCTCGTGACAACGCTTACCAAGCGCATGTCCGAGGACTTGGCGGAATACTATTCCGAAGTCGGCGTGCGTTGCCGTTATCTCCACTCCGAAATTGAAACGCTCGAACGCATCAAAGTGCTGCGCGACTTGCGGCGCGGCGAGTTCGACGTGCTGATCGGCATCAACCTCCTGCGCGAGGGGCTGGACCTGCCGGAAGTGTCGCTGGTGGCGATTTTGGATGCCGACAAGGAAGGCTTCCTGCGCTCCGCCGGCGCGCTCATTCAGACCGTCGGGCGCGCGGCTCGCAACATTCGCGGCAAAGCGATCCTCTACGCCGACGTGATGACGGACTCCATGCGGAAGGCGATTTCAGAAACCGACCGGCGGCGGAAAATACAATTGCGCTACAACGAGGAGAACCACATCACGCCGGAATCCATCGTCAAGCCGATTGACATGAGCCTGGTGCAGGTGGCCGAAGCCGATTACTGGACGCCGCCGGCGCTCGACGCCGAGGCGGAGCGGTTCGCCACGCTCGCCGAGCGCGATGAGTACCTCGCCCAGCTCGAAGCCGAGATGCGTGCTGCCGCCCAGAACTTCGAGTTCGAGCGCGCCGCGCAAATCCGCGACCGCATCCGCGCGCTTAAACAACTCGAAGTGCTGGCGTGAGTTTGAACTGACAAATTCTACTGCGGTTTCACGGTTGCTGTATAGCGCGCTTGCCGCCGATGAAGTCATTCTGAGGGCCGCCGGTTCTTTTCGGACCGAGGGATCTTTGCTTCATTTCACCTCTGTGTAATCTGCACAATCTGCGGATTGCCCGCTCCCTCACGGTCCCTTCGTCCCGCAGAGCGGGATCAGGGCCGGCGCGGCTCGGATGGGGCACGGCTGGCGAGGCTCTTGCCCAAGCTGACCATGTTGGCGAAAATGCGATACGCGCCGGGGACGCCTTCGGGCAACTGGCGGAACCAGGTATAGCCGGTGTAAAGGTAATAGCCTTTGCCGTGGGGGGCGAGCAGCATTCCCCCTCGGAGCGGCGCTTCGCCGGGGTCGTGGCTTTCGAGCATCGGCTTGTATTGCGGGTCCCAGCTTTCCATAAAATAGGTGCCGCGCTCCTGGACCCAACCGTCAAAATCCGCCGCCGTAATTTTGTTCGGCGACTGGAAGAGCGGATGGGACGGCTCCCCAATTTCGACCGGCGCTTCTTCGACCGTCACGCGCGGCCCGGAGCCGAGATTCAGCGGATACGGGCCCAGCGGATTGCGATAGCCGCCGCCCCGGCTGTATTGCACGATCATGAGACCGCCGCCCTGCACGAAGTCCATCAGCCGGGCGTGGTTCGCCGCGAGGTCCCGGCGAACTTCATAGGCGCGGATGCCGGTGACGATCACATCATACTTGCGCAAATCGCCGAAAGTGAGATCGTCGGGGGTGAGTTGCTCGACGACGACTCCCATCTGTTGGAGGGCTTCCGGTATCTCGTCGCCCGAGCCCATCACGTAGCCCACGCGCAACCCTGGCGCCACCTTCACGTCGAACCGCAGCAGCTTAGTCACCGCCGGACGGAACCAATACCGCGCCTGAATGTGCGGGTAGTCCACAATTTCGTAGCCGGTCGAGAAAGATTGTCCGCCCGCCTCGGCGACGGCTTGCACAGACAGCTTTTCGGCTGGCGGCTGCGTTCCACCCCGGACCGGGGAAACTTGAAAACGCACGGCGACTTCATCGCCGCGGGCGGCCAGAGTGAGGTCTTGCGTCGGAGGCACGGACTGCCAGCCGGACGGTAGATTGAGACGCACCGCTCCTTTTTGTGCAATTGAATGATGGCTGCGGACCCGCACGAGCACGTATTGCTGGGCCGTGGCCGTTGCTGTGGGAAAGACCGCAACACCCGGCTCGATCCAAACTGCGAGCGGCGGCACAACGGTTACGGCTTGTGTTCGTTCCCCATAAACGCGGTCGGAATAGCGATTCACCACATCGGCCTGCTGCGCGAGCTTCACGGACCGGCCGCCGGACGTTAGTGAGAACTCCACACTCGCTTTCAGCAGTGGGGCATTCTGCGCTTCCCCGATATAGGAAACCGCCGGCGGAGGGAAGTAGTCTTTCGCGCGCGGCTGAACCAGCCAGTAGGGCTGCGAGACGGGCGCGTCGGCCGGGACAGTTACCTGGAACCGCGCCTCCGCGCGCCCAGTGGAGCCAGAGGTCGGCCCGGAAGCGGATTCGGCTCGCTCAGCACGGGCGGCCTGCCGCGCGATCCGCCATCCGGGGGGTCCCTGAAGGGAAATCTCGCCGGAAGGCGAAAACTCCGGCGTTCGGGACAGGCCCGTCACCGTAACCGTGAACGTCCCGCCGGGGATGACCTCGCCGCTGTCGGCCAACGCCTCGACCGTGCTGCCGCCCGCTAGAGCGATGGTGCGCGCAAAATCCTCTTCTTTCAGCCTCAGCAAGAACAGCGCCTGATCCTTGGAATCCTGCGGCGCGCCGCCGCGCTCGATTTCGCCGCGCAGCTCCCGCAATTCCGCCAGACCCTGTCCCAAGGCCGGAAGTGCTTTTGCCGGTTCCGTGGGCGAGAGAGCATTGCGGGCCGCCTCAATAGTCTTCTGGATCGTTTCCACGCGCCGGGCGACCGCAGGCGACCCGCCCGCGAGCGAGGTGAAACGATGCAGCGTCAAGTCCACACCGTCAAACAACCCTTGCGCCGCCGGGGAAAGACCGGGTCGGGAGTCCTCGAGTCGGAACCCGGCCACGGCAAGCCCGCCGCGTCCACCAGCCCCGCCCATGCCCTGGCTTCGGTGCATGCTGCGTCCTTCCAGGCCGATCTCTTGAAATGTCTTTCCGAAAATCGGGCTGAAACCGTCCACGCTGACCGTGATGGGACCGCTTCCCCCGCGCCCGCCCTGGTTCAAAAACAAGCGCGCGGCCTGCCAGGGTTGGAATCCTTCCCGAAGTTGTTCCGGGAAACGACTGGGGTCCGCGGCGGCGCGAAAGGCTTCCCGCGCAAGGATGCCGGCGGCTTGATGGTGACCGTGCCCGTCCGAAGGCGTGCCGCTGAAGCGCGATACGATCACATCGGGGCGGAAGGTCCGGATGACGCGCACGAAGTCCGCGAGCACCGCCTCGCGGCCCCACTTTGCAAACGTCTCTTCGACGCTTTTCGAGAAACCGAAGTCGTAGGCCTGGGCAAAGAACTGTCCGGCACCGTCCAGCCGCCGGGCGGCGAGCAACTCCTCGGTACGCAGGATGCCGAGGGCTTCGTACTGTTCGTTGCCGATCAAGTTCTGGCCGCCGTCGCCACGGGTCGCCGAAAGATATGCGGTTCGCAAGCGGAGACTCCGCGTCAGGTACGCCAGCAGGATGCTGTTTTCGTCGTCCGGGTGCGCGCCCGTGTGGAGCACGGAGCCGACCACGGGCAATCGCTCGATGGCTTCCGCGACCGCCGCGGCATCCACTCGCTCGGCGGCGAGCGCAGGCGTCCCGCGAGGCGGGACCAGCCACAGCACTGCGAGCAATCCCGCGGCCAGCAAGAATGCCAGGCTGGAGACCAGTTGGCGCCCCCGCGGCCAGCGGCCCTTCAGCCCTGGATCATGCAAGTCACGGAATCTCATGGGACGATTTACCTCGCTTGCTCCACCACGCGGCGGTAGAGGTCCTCGTACTGGGGAATTATCAGTGACGAGGAAAACCGGTTCATGGCGGTTTGCCGCGCAGCGTGGCCGACTTTGGAGCACAAGGCCGGGTCTTGCAGCAACCGCAGCGCATACTCCGCCATTGTCTGAATGTCGCCGACGTCTGCCAGAAACCCGTCCACGCCGTGGGTAATCAGCTCCGGCAGTCCCCCGACGCGGCTGGCGATGGGTGGTGTTTCGCAGGCCATCGCTTCGAGCGCCGCCAGGCCGAAGGATTCCATCTCGCTCGGCAACAGCAGAATATCAGCAATCCCGAGCGTTTCCTCCACATTTTCCTGCTTGCCGAGGAAAAACGTATGCTCGCGGATTCCCCTCTTGTGAGCGAGCGTCTCGGCGGCGGCACAGTCCGGACCGTCGCCGATCAACAGAAGCTTCGAAGGAACCTGCGGGTGCACCCGGGCAAAGATTTCCACCACATCGGTCACACGTTTGACGGGGCGGAAATTGGAGAGGTGGACCAGGATTTTTTCACCCTTAGGAGCGAACTCGTGCCGGTATTCCTCGTTCTGCCGGCGGCAATACTTTTGGCAGTTGACAAAGTTATAAATCACTTCAATTGTTTTCTGTATCTCGAACTCCCGCAAGGTGTTCTTCTGGAGGTCCTTGGAGATCGCCGTGATCCCGTCGCTCTGCTCGATGGCGAACCGGGTGATACCCCAATAGGAGCTGTTGATGCCAACCAGCGTGATGTCGGTGCCGTGAAGCGTCGTAATGAACGGCAGCTTTTTTGGAGCCATCATGGACCGCGCCAGAAACGCGCTGACCGAGTGTGGAATGGCGTAGTGCACGTGGAGCAAGTCGAGATTGGACGACCGGGCAACTTCCCCCATCTTGGTTGCCAGCGCCAGGTCATAGGGGGGGTACTCGAACAACGGGTAGTTCATCACCTCGACTTCATGGAAGATGACCGAGTGGTCCAAGCGGCGCAGGCGGAACGGCAGGGCGGACCCGATAAAGTGGACCTCATGCCCGCGGTCGGCCAGCTCCATGCCAAGCTCGGTCCCTACGACGCCGCTGCCCCCGTAGGTGGGGTAACACGTAATGCCGACTTTCATCGCTTTTGAACGCCTCCCTTACTGAGATGGAAACAGATGCGGCAATTTGCCGTCCGGGAATTCGCGGAAGAACGCGACCGGATCGGAAAGCTCCAGCGCCTCGCGCACGAGGAACGGCTCGCCGTAGCGCGCTCCGATCATCGCGCCGTAGTGGCGCGCCAAGGTCTCAAAGACTTCGAGCGCCAGCGGCGAGCTGATGAGCGTCTGCGGGCCGCCCGACTCCTCGTCCCCGCCGCCGTGGAATTGCGAGCGGTAGCTTCGGATCGCGCGCATCTTGGCCTCAAAGGTTTCCGAAATATCCACGACAAACGAAGGGCGAAAGCCAATCCGACCCATGTAATAAAGGACCCGGTAGGGACGAAAACTTTCCTGCCCGGTCTCGATCTTGGACAAGCCGGAATAAAACGCCGCTTCCGCCACCAGGTGGCTGGCATGGACGTGATCGTAGTGCCGCTCCTCCCAATACGGAGCCAACACCAGGCGCGGCCGGTGCTGCCGGAGAACGCGGATGACTCGCAGGAGATTCTCCTGGCTCTTCTCGATGTGCCCATCCGGGATGCCGAGATTCTCGCGCAGGCACAGCTTCAGGACTTGGCTGGCAGCCGCCGATTCCTTTGCCCGAGTTTCTTCCGAGCCGCGCGTGCCCTGCTCGCCGCGTGTCAAGTCCACGGCTCCGATCCGGTAACCCCGGCTGGTCAGCAGAATCAGCGTGCCGCCGCAGCAGAGTTCCAGGTCGTCCGGATGCGTTCCAAAAGCCAGCACATCGAGTGGTTGCTTCATAATCCGTTTTGGATTGTCCTCATACGCCTTCGCCGGCTGCATGTGTCTGTTAGAGCGCGCTCAGACCAAGCGATAGAATGAGAAACGAAGTTTCGTCCTGCTTCTCAAATGCTTCCACACGTTGCCGCTCTCGCCGCAACAGCCCGGCGATCATCGTGGTCCCGGCGTTTCCGACATCGAGCCAAATGACTTTCGGCGGAAAGCCTTCCACGAAGCTTCGTTCTCGGAAGTCCGTATCCTTCGAGACAATTGCGAAGCCCCGCGCACGTCCGTAGTCCCAGATTTGCTGATCGTCGGCTCCGCGCAGGCTAACCTCCTGGACGTGTCTGCTGCCGGGATACTCGTTGGCGAGCATTTGCGGCAGCCTCGGACTTACGTTCTCGTCGAAGAGGAGTTTCACGCTACGGAGTTCGACAGTCGCCGTTCCCGCGCCGCGGCGAAGGCCAGACACGCCCGAATATCGTCGCGAGTGAGGTCCGGAAAGTCGGCCAGAATCTCATCCTCAGTCATGCCGCCCGCGAGGTACTCCAGCACGTCGTACACAGTGATCCGCGTCCCCCGGATGCAGGGCTTCCCGCTCCGCACCGCAGGATTCACCGAGATTCGTTCTTGCCAGTTCATGGTTTCGATTGTACCTCTTCCTCGCTGGCTACGCTACACCCAGTCGCCGGTTGCGGCAAGACTGCGCTAACCACTCAAGCAGTCAGCCGCGCCGCGGTGAGCGTTTTTCGCGAGCCGAGGGAGCGCGGAGGTGCTTCGGCGCGACGTGCGTCCGCTGCGCCGCCGTATTATGCGTCTTTTCAGTAAACTTTTCGGCAAATTGCTCGATAGAGGTCACGCCCTTCTCCTTGGACCGCTTCTGGAGGAATCTCATGAACCTCGCGCTGTTGCCTAGTTCCGCCACCTCGCGGTCAAACTCGTCGGCTTCTTCGAGCACGAAGCTCGCGCCGTCCCGTGAAACGAGCAAAACAGACTTCTTGCGCGCCATCGTCAAAAGCTCGCCTACGGAAGGTGATTCTTTGTTTAAGTTGACGGTCTTCATAGTTGCATCTTTCTCCCTCGAACAAAAAGGTCATTGTGTTCCTTATGACCTACTGCCACAATCTTCACGGTGCTCTCTGCTTCAATCGAGTAGAAAACCCGATAACGATCCAGCCGGAGTTCCCACGGAGCAATTGATCGCGGGGTTAGATAGCCGCGAGAACGTCATGCCGAAACGGGGTCTTGGAGACACTCTTCGAACGTCACATCAAACCGCGTCACGTTTTCCGGATAAAGATCGCAGAAGAAGAAATGATCCTTAATCTCGTTAAAGCGACTTGGATGATCACGCAAACGTTCGCGGGCGAAATTTCGAGCATTTTCGAGAGCAGCCCCGATAAGCCCCTTCTGCTGAAGAATCGCAATTACATTGCCCTCTCTCTCAACCAGTGCTTCTTCAGAGCATAGGGTTTTGAGATAATGATGCATCACGAGCCGAAGTAGCCAGGCAGCGTGATATAAGGAAAAGGTCCTCTGCGTAAGTGAGACGGCCTCATTCATGGCCTGCCACGCAGCCACAACGCCCTTCACATCAAACAGCTTCCGGTAGAATACCCGTGTTGCACACTCGATTTCGCCTGCGGTTACAGTCCGATTTGGACCAATCACAGCGAAAACCGGGGCTCTGTCTGTAGGTTGAATTATTTGGTAAAGCTTCGCGCCATCGCAGGCAGCAAGAACCACGAGTAGGTTAAGCCGGCTGGTTTCATTGATAGCTGTCAGTTCCGCCTTGAGGTCCAGCCAAGTGAGGCACTCGCCCGAGCTAACTTGGATGCCATCCGGTGAGCCGTGGGTTTCGATGTGCAAAACGGGCGATTGCCCGTGGGTACGCGAATCGTCTGCGATTAACCGCAACCGCGCAAGAAATTCTTCGCGAGTTTGCACGGACCAAAAATGGGCCGTGACCACAGGACTATTCGCAATGGCGAGCGGTTCCAAATCTTCGAACAATCGTCGACCTGTGTGGTAATCCCCGGACTTCAAACTTTCAATGACGTGGATAGTCTTGAAGTACAGTTTGTGGTCCTTCATCAAGCCTCGCTGCTGTTCGACTGTCTAACTCTGGTTCATCCTGACCCGCACAAACCCCTCTTTCTGGTCTGCCTGACGCGAACGCTCCAGAAGCACAGCGTCAGCGCCTGATCCAGAGAATGAATGATTGGTAGAATACTGTCAAGATTCGTCGGTGCGGTTCAGTATCGGGAATTGGTCTGAACTTCCGGCCTGGCCTTACCCGGAAAGAGTCCCCCAGTGTGTGCCACAGCTAACGCGGTCAAGGCAAGAAACCGTATAATGTGGCTCTACGGCTTTCGGTGGTTCCATCGAGCGGGGAATTGAGGGACTTCCGAACGGGCGAAAGTGACCTGAGCATGTATTTGATTTACAACCTTTTATCCTGGCCGCTGGCGCTCCTGCTCAGCCCGTGGGTGCTGTTTCGGGCGTTGCGCGGGAGACTGCCGGGCTTAGGTCAGCGGCTGGGGCTGATTCCGCCGATCCCACCTCCTCATTCCGGGCCGGTTGTCTGGCTCCATGCGGTCTCGCTCGGGGAGGTGAAGGCTGCGGTCCCGCTCCTCGGAGAACTCCGCGCCCGCTTCCCGCAACTCTGCGTTGTGCTGACCTCTTCCACGCGAACCGGCTGGCAGGCCGCGCGGGAGATTCTGCGCCCGGAAGAGACGGTCCTGTTCCCTCCCCTGGATTTGGCCTGGATTTGCCGCCGATTCCTCCGCCGAATCCGTCCGCAGGCCGTTCTGGTGATGGAGACTGAGCTTTGGCCGAACCTCTTTCGGGAAGTGAAGCGATTCGGCGTTCCTCTGCTTTTGGTAAATGGCCGAATCTCGGATCGAGCTTTTCCCCGCTATCGCGCCAGCCGGTTCATCTGGCGGCGAGTGCTGGCCCAGCCGGATGCTGTGCTGGCTCAAAGCAAGCGCGACGCAGAGCGGTTCATCGCCATCGGCGCGGCCCCGGAGAAAGTGGAGGTCGCCGGGAACCTCAAGTTTGCGATTCGCCCGGCCCGCGCTGCGATCGTTCCCCGGTTGCGCGCAATGGCGGAGGAAGCTGCCGCCGATCCCATCCTCGTTGCAGGGAGCACGATGCCGGGCGAGGAGAAACTTTTGCTCGCAGCCTTCCGTGAGCTGGCGCGAGAATTTCCCCGGCTGTGGATGATCCTGGCTCCGCGCCATCCCGAACGCTTTGACGCCGTAGCCGAGGAAGTCCGGACTCTCGGCCTTCCAATGCAGCGGCGTTCAGACCTCAGTCCGCAGACGAAACTCGAACTTCCCGGTGTCTTGCTGCTCGACACCACGGGGGAACTCGGTTCCGTCTATGAACTGGCTACGGTGGCATTTGTGGGAGGAACGCTGGTGCCGACCGGCGGCCATAATATCCTCGAACCGGCCTGCTTCGGAAAACCAATTGTGATTGGCCCCTCGATGACCAATTTCCAGGAGATCGCCGACGCCTTCCTGGAAGCAAATCCGAGCCGTCCCGCCTTCCGGGATAAGGGAGCGGGCATCTTTGAAATTCCCGGTGCAGAGCAAGTCCGCGTCGGGGCCATCGTGCAACTGCCGGGTGCCGGGGCGCTCGTTCCCACGCTGCGGTTCCTGTTTCTAAATCAGGGAACCAGGCGTAGTCTCGGGGAGGCGGCACGGCGGCTCCTTGAGAAAGAGCTAAACCCTACAGGTCGGATTCTCAGCGAACTCGACCGGTTGCTGGCTTCCCGGCGCGCGGCCAGCGGACAAGGGGCCGATCTTCCCCGCCCGGCGATGGTGGAAGCCCATCCTCCGAAGATTTAGCGCGGGAGGCTGGCCGGAAGTGAGAACGTAAGGCAGTAAGCAAGTTGAAGGTAGAATGACCCATCCGTCGCTCATTTCGCATTTGGCTTCGGGAGCCGCAGCACTCTGGAACGGAGCAGCGCGGCTGCGCGTCGGGCTTTACCAGAGCGGTTTGCTTCGTCAGGAGCGATTGAGCGCGAAAGTCATCAGCATCGGCAACATCGCCTGGGGCGGCACAGGCAAGACTCCGTTTACGCTGTGGCTCGCACGCCGCTTGCAGGCCGGTGGAGTGCGCGTCTCGATCCTGACTCGGGGTTACCGGCGCTCTTCGGGTGACCGCGCCCGGATCATCCCTCCGGGTACGCCTCCAGAAGACGCGGCGGACGCAGGAGATGAAGTCCAACTCTTTCTGCGTTATCTGCGGATTCCTTTGGGTGTTTCCGCCTCGCGCACCGAGGCCGGGAGACTTCTGGAAAGCCAATTCCCTGTGGATGTCCACTTGCTCGATGACGGCTTCCAGCACTTGGCGCTTCACCGCGATCTCGATCTCGTGCTCGTGGACGCGAAGAATCCTTGGGGCCGCCGGGGATATTTTCCGAGCCTGCTGCGGGAAAGCCCCGAGGCGCTCCGGCGCGCCGACGCGATTTTGCTCACCCGCTGCGAACTCCTTTCCTTCGCAGCAAACGAGGATTCTCTGGAAAACCTGCGGGCCACGATACAACGGCTGAATCCGAGCGCCCCGTGCTTTACAGTTCGTACCGAGCTTCTCGGTTTCAGGGAATGGCGTGGCAACCATTCTCTGTCGCCCGCAGAATTCCGCGCGCGTCGTCCGCTGGCTTTCTGCGCATTGGGAAGTCCCCACGCTTTCTTCCGGATGCTTGAGATGCCAGGGAAACCTGTTGCCGGGCAGAAAGACATCCCGCAAAAAGCAGTTCCGCAAAAGGCGTTCCCGGACCATCATCGCTACAGTTGGAACGATCTCGGCTCTCTTGAGAAGGCAGCGGCGGAAGCGGGCTGCGATTGTCTGGTCACCACGGAGAAAGACCTTTTTAATCTTCCTCCGGGCGCGAATTTTCGCCTCCCGCTTTACTGGGCCGCCATCGAATTGAGGGTGGACGAAGAGGCGCGCTTGCTCCGGTGGATTTGGGATCGTCTGAAACTTCCGGGCGCGCCGCCAGCGCATCCGCCGGAAGCGGCGGGAACTCCTTACACTCAGTTCGCCACGGAAAGCAGATCCCGTTGACGTGGATTTGCAGGCCCACTACGGATGAAACTGTTGCTTAAAGACGAGATGGCGCGGGCGAAGATATTGCTGCGCGTTCCAAACTGGATTGGCGACGCGATCATGTGCCTGCCGGCGCTGCGCGAGTTGCGCGCGGCGCTTCCCGAAGCAGAGTTGGTCCTGGTGGCCCGACCTTGGGTGCTAGATCTGTTTCCGGCCGGGGAACTCCGCTGCCGTAAGGTTGCGTATGACACGCGGGGCCAGCACGGGGGAATCACCGGCCGGTGGCGAATCGCTTCCGAGCTTCGCCCGGAAAAGTTTGCTGCTGCCATCTTGTTCCAAAATGCGTTTGACGCGGCGTTGCTGGCCGTCCTCGCCGGGATTCCGATTCGCGCCGGGTACGCGCGCCACGGGCGGCGGCTTTTGCTGACTCATCCCGTCGGGGTGCCCCGCCGGGGCGAAACCCCGCGGCAGGAAGCGCACTATTATTTGGAATTGCTGCGCCGCCTGGGATTGATTGAAGAATACTCCGAGGTCCGCGAAATTCGGCTTCCTGCCACTGTCGCTGCGCGCACGGCGGCTCGGGCGCGATTGCAGGAAGTGCTGGCTGCGCACAGCGCAGGCTCCCTGGACACCCGGGCTGTTGTCGGGATCAGCCCCGGAGCCGCATTCGGAACCGCCAAGCGCTGGTCCGCCGAACGGTTCGCCGAGTTGTCTCTTCGTTTAAGCCGGGAGCTGGATGCGTTCCCCATCTTTTTTGGTTCGCGGGAGGAAGCGCCGCTCGTCGAGTCATTGCTGCCGCAGGCGGGCCATGCGGCCGTATCGCTTGCGGGCAAGACATCGCTCGGCGATTTCATGGGCTTGATTCCGGGATGCGACCTCTATATCAGCAACGACACCGGCGCCATGCACGTAGCTGCGGCGCTCGGCGTGCCAACGCTTGCCATCTTCGGCCCGACTGACGAGCAGGCCACGCGGCCCCTCGGCGCGCGGGTCCAACTGGTGGTCGGGCGCGCCGAGTGCCGGCCCTGCCTGCTGCGTCACTGCCCCATTGATCACCGCTGCATGAAATCGGTTTCGGTCGAGGAGGTATTCCAAGCGGCGCGGTCGCTGCTCCGGCCGTCGCAGCCGGAACGTCCGGTCTGGCAGGAGAACTACGCGCAATGACCCGCCCCTCCCCACCGGCCAAGCCTTCCCGCCGAGGGCGCTCGGCTGCTCACAGTGCCGTCGCAGCGGAACTCGCTTCCTCGAATGGGCGGCGGGCCGTTTTCTTCGATCGCGACGGAACGCTCAATGAAGAGGTCGGGCACCTCAGTGATCCCCACCAGTTCCTGGTGTACCCGTTTGCGGCGCGCGCGGTCCGGATGGTGAACGAGGCGGGGTTGCTTGCCATCGTGGTGACCAACCAGTCGGGCGTGGGGCGAGGGTTCTTTGCCGAGTCGTTGGTTCGTCGGGTTCACCGGCAGCTCACGCGACGGATTGCCGCCGGGGGTGGACGGCTCGACGCCATCTTCTATTGCCCGCACCACCCTGAAGCGTCGGTGGAACGATACCGCGTGGTATGCGCCTGCCGGAAACCGGCTCCGGGGTTGGTGGAAGCCGCGGCGAAGCAATTCGGGATCGAACTCTCCAAGTCGTTTGTTGTGGGCGACCGCTTTGTGGACATCCGTCTGGCTCACCGCGTCAGCGCCCGGAGCGTGTTGGTCCTGACCGGCGTAGGGCGCGCCGAATTGGAGGAGGAGCAAAGCAACGGAACCGAACAACCCGATCACATCGCAGAAAATGTCTACGAAGCGGTGCGTTGGATCGTGCGCAACTTGTGAGTTTCCGCCACCACCGATTTCGGCATGGGAATTAGGACAGAGTGTTGAGTAAGGAAACCACGCACCGCGTTCTGATTGTCCGGTTCGGGTCCATGGGGGACATCTTGCACTCGCTTCCGGTTTTGGCGAGCCTGCGGGAGAGCTTTCCGGATTGGGAAGTGGACTGGCTGGTCGAGAGTCGTTGGCGGCCGTTGCTCGAAGGGATTCCCTGTCTGTCCCGCATCGTGGATTTCGATACGCTCACCTGGCGGAAGCGTCCCCTCGCGCTGCAGACCCTCCGCGCCGTGCGGGGAGCCATGCAAACGCTTCGAGCCCGGCGCTATGACTGCGCGCTGGACTTGCAGGCAGCGCTCAAGTCGGCGATCGCGTGCTATCTGAGCGGGGCGCGTGAGATTGTCGGATTCAAACAACCCTGGCTCAAGGAGCCGGCCTGCGGCGTGTTTTACACGCGCAGTGTCAGCCCCAACGCGGTCCACATCGTGGAAGCCAACCTGGCCCTGGCCGCTGCTCTCGGAGCCAGGCCGGGTCCGGTTCGCTTTCCGCTGCCGCCCGGCGATCCCGCGGCTCTCCCTGCCGACCTTCCGCCCAATGGCTTGGCGGTCATCAATCCGGGTGCTGGATGGCGCTCGAAGCTCTGGCCAGCGGAGAGTTATGCGCGGGTGTGCGATGCGCTCCAGCAGGATTTCTCGCTGCCTGTAGTGCTTAACTGCGGCCCGGGCGAAGAAGGGCTTGTAGAAGAAGTACTCCGGAACTGCCGACGCTCTCCGCCGCGTGTCTATTCCGGCAACGTGCAGGGCTTGATCGCTCTGCTGCGTCGCAGCCGTCTGATGGTCGGGCCGGACACGGGTCCAGTGCATCTGGCGGCGGCGCTCGGCGTCCCCACGGTGGGCCTGTTTGGACCCACCGATCCGCGTCGCAACGGCCCCTACGGCGCGCGCTACAGATCGCTCCGCCCCGACGGCGCCGTCACCTCCCATCGGCATTCCGCCCGCTCCGCCGAACTCATGGAGCAAATTCATCCGGACCAGGTGCTCGAGGCGATTCACGAGCTGCTCCTCGGGCAAACGGAATGTCTGTCATGACCGGCCCCGCAAGTGCGCCCCGCGACAAGCAACGGGGCACCCCAAAGTCCTACGCGGAGCGGGTGGCGCGTTTTCGGGTGCGAGGCGGGTTCCTCCTGGCGGCAGTTTATCTCATCGGGGCGCAGCCGACGCCGGCCCGTCTGCTCGCGGGGGCGGCGGTGGCCCTCGCAGGTCTCGTGCTGCGCGCCTGGAGCGCCGGCGTTCTGGCAAAAAATTCCTCGCTCGCCACTGGCGGACCTTACGCTCATACGCGCAACCCCTTGTATCTGGGATCGGCTATCGCCGCGCTTGGCTTTGCGATCGCCGGAGGACGCTGGTGGTTTTTTCTTTTGCTGGGAATTTTTTTTGCAGCGGTCTATCGGCCCGTGATCCGCAACGAGCAGGCCCATCTCGCGCGGCTCTTCCCCAACGAGTTCCCCGCCTACGCCGAGGCGGTCCCGGCGCTTTGGCCGCGGCTGCGGGCGTGGCGCGGGCCGGGCTCCTCGGCCCGATTCAGCTCGCAGCAATATTGGCGGAATCGAGAGTACCGGGCTTTCCTTGCTTACGGAATCATCGTATTATTCTTATTGGCGAGAATGTTTCTGATTGGAACCGACTGAAAGGCGAAGCCGCTTGACTCTCCGAATAAAACGGAGTGCAGCCGGACTCCTATTGCTGCTGGGGGCGAGCGCCTTCCTGCGGCCGCTCCCCGCGCAGCAAGCCAAGCTGCCGTTTGCTCCGGGAGAGAAACTGCGCTATGCGGTCCGCTGGCGTCTGCTCCCGGCGGGCCAGGCCGAGCTGTCGCTGGAAAAAGACGCCGCCCCCGGGCGGTGGAAGGCGATTGCCAAAGCCAATTCGAGCGGTTACGTCTCGAACCTCTACAAAGTGGAGGATGAATACACTTCGACCTTCCGCAACCCGAGCTTCTGCTCGCTGGGAATCCGGAAACTGATCCACGAAGGGGACCGGCACCGCGAGGTGAACATTCAGTTTGACGCGCGCCGCCGCCTGGCGTTGCTGCGTGACGGCGACGCGGCCGGCACGACGCCTCCCAAACAGGAGCAATTCGCCATCCCCGACTGCGTCCACGACATTCTTTCGGCTGTCTACTTTATCCGAACTCAGCCGTTCGAGGTGGGCAAGACGATCGAGTTTCCGCTGAATGACGGCGGGCGGACCATCTCGGTTCGCCTGGAAGTCCAGGCCATCGAGGAAGTGCAGACCGAGGTCGGCAAGTTCCAGGCCTTCCGCGTCGAGCCGGACGTGTTTTCCGGACACCTCTTCAAGCAAAAAGGCCGCATGTTTGTTTGGTTCAGCACCGACGCGAACCGCCTCCCCATCCAGCTCCGAGCACATATCGGCATCGGCACCATTACCGCCTCCCTCGTCGCGATCGAGCGCGAAGACGGGAATCCGTAAACAATCAGAGCCGCGCGCGTCAGCAAGCGGTCACCGGGAATCGAGAATCGGGACTCGCGATCCCGCTAAACGGGACCCCGAATGCCGAGTTGTGAATTACGAAGGAGGGCCGCTCCCTCATCCCGCAGGGCGGGACGGCTCGGATCAGCAAATCCGGTACTTCTCGCGCAGGAGCCGCTGTAAGCGCGGACGATAGATGAGATCGTAGGCAAGCTCTTTGTCAGGGAACAAATTCAAGGCGGCGCGCTTGGTGGAGGCGACCAGTTCGGAGGCTTCCTCAATCGGGAGATTGCCCTGGCTGATGACGCTCATCACCAAGGTCATCATCATCTGCAACCGGCGGATGCGCCGGCTCTCTTCCTGAATTTCCGCTTCGCTCGGTCGTCCCGCCACGGTTGCCTTCCTTGATTGCCTTTGGTCTTGCCTGATCTTAGTATACCGGCGGGGCGGCTGCGCGTCAAAATCCTCCAACTTACGTTCGTTCCCGACTTTGACGAACCCCTTTGCCCGCTCCCTTATCCCGCAAGGCGGGACGGCTCGGATTCGCGCGGCTCAGAACACCGCGAACGGCGGCCAGGGGCGAAGCGTTTCGCGGAAGGTATGCACCTCGATGCGGTTTCCGTCGGTCAAGACGGTCGTCGCGCCATCCTGATCCGTCCGCAGAATCCGAGTTCCGGCTTGCCGAAGCCTCTCCAAAGTCTCTTCATGCGGATGGCCGTATTGCCGATTGGGGCCGACGGATATGATCGCGAAACTCGGCGAGACACTTTGCAGAAACGCTGCGGTGGTTGAGTCATTGCTGCCATGATGAGACACTTTGAGCGCGTCGCTTCGCAGTGCCATTCCCGTGTTCAAGAGCCGCCTCTCCACAGTTGCCTCGGCGTCTCCCGAAAGCAGGAAATGCCTCCCGCCGTATCCCAGACGCAGGACCAGGGAGTCGTTGTTTTCGTTCTCCGTGGGAACATAATCCGGGGATGGCCAGAGAACCTGCACATCCGCGCCATCCAATTCCCGGCGGCTCCCGGCGGACTGCTCCCGGAGCGGAATGCGCCCCACAGAAGCAGCCTGCAACCGCTCGGCTGCCGTCTTGCTTCCGGCGCCAAACCACAACTCGCCGGCGCGGAAATTCCCGACGACACTGCGCATTCCGCCGTAGTGATCCACATGCGCGTGCGTCACCACAACGAAGTCGAGTGTCTTGATCCGCCGGGACCAGAGGTAGGAAGAGACCACATTCTCGCCCAGATCGAAGCCCGGGCGCGGGAATTCGTCGGTAAAATCCGGTCCCCTGCCCGCGTCCACCAGCATGGTTTTCCCTCCGGGGAAAGCAACGAACAGGGCATCGCCCTGGCCCACGTCGAGCGCGGTGACTTCGAGCTTGCCGGGAGAGATCAGCGGGCGGTACGGCGCCAGTGTCAGCACGATACACAGGCCCAGCAAGCCCGCTGCCGCCAGCCACGTCCAGCGCGAGCGTCGTTCCACAAGGACGGCCAAACCCACCAGTAACGCCAGAAAGCCGACCGTCAGCCAGACCGGCGGGGTGGGCACGCGCCGGGTCAGTCCCGGCAGAAGCGCGCTCCAATAGGCAACCCACTGGAACCCTGCGCTCAGAACGCCCAGCAAACCGCCGCCAAGCGCCGCCACCGGCCAGGAGACAAGCGATACGGCCAGCACGACAAACCCCGCGGGAATCAGCACGCCCGTTAGGGGAATGATCAGCAGATTGGCTAGGACGCCCGACCAGGTCACCCGGTGGAAGTAGAGCGCCATCACCAGCGCGAAGCCGGCCTGCATGAACAGAGTGAAGACAACCGCTTCCAGGAGGGCGGTTGTCCCGGAAACCATCGCTTTCAGCCCGGACCGCAGCCAACGCCAGTGTCTTGCGCCGAGTCGCGCCGGGTCGCAGAAATAGTCGAGGAGGGTGCGCGCATCCATTCGGAACTGCGCCTGGCGCGGTTCCAGGTTGCGGTCTCTTTCATTGTCGTCCAACTCGCGCGACGCCGCCCGGTACGGGGAGATAGTCCACTGGATCACAGGAAGGGCAATGCTCGCCAGGACCAGCACCGCCAGAAACGAAAGCTGGAAACTCGCGTCCCATAGGTCAGACGGATAAAGAATGAGGAGAAACAGCGCCGTCGCGGCAATCGAGTTCAGCAAGGCACGCTGGCGATAGACGAGCCGGGCCACCAGATAGATGAGAACCATCCACATGGCCCGCACCACGGGCGTTCCGGACCCGGCGACGGCAGTGAAAGAGACCACCGAGCCAGCCACCAACAGCGTGCTCCAACCATTCGGGACCCGAACCAACGAGAGCAACCAGAACAGGCCCGCTGCCAGCAAGCTCACGTGCAAACCTGACACCACCAGGACGTGATAAATACCGCTTGCTTGAAAGGCGGATTCGGTATCGAGATCGAGATCGTTGTCATCGCCGAGCAGGATTGCCTTCAGAACCGCGCCGTGGCTCGGCCGGCCGGACTCCGCAGGAAAGCGCCGGTCGAGATACCCCAGCAGGCGGCTCCGAAGGCCGTGCAGCGCCGCACCCCACCGGTTGCCTCCGTGACCGGGCAGCCGCGATACCTCTTCCGCGCGCACCACGCCCGTGAAGTCAATTCCCCGCCGCCGCGTGTACGCTTCGTAATCGAATGCCCCCGGGTCGAGGAAATTGCGCGGTCTCCGCAGCCGCCGTTCCGGGAGTGAAAGCGCCAGCCGCTCGCCATACACGACACCGAGGGAACGGGGATCAGGCGGCCGGCGAGCATCGGCCCGCCGCGGGAAATAATAGACACGGACTGCGCCTTGAGCGGGAAACGACTGCCCTTCCTGCTTTGCTTCTGACAACTCGAAGTCGAAATATTCGCCATAGGTTCGCTCCACAGGCGGCGTGCGGACCCAACCCAGGAGTTGGGACGGTTTTTCCAGAACGAAACGGCCCTGACGAGCCAGGCGCTCGATATGTCCGGGCGGCCGAACCGCATGTTCCTCAGCCGCGAGGAACGTCCCGCACAAAAAGAACCCGAGCAACGATACCAGCAGTCCTTGCGCGGCGCGCCCGGCGCGGGCGAGCAGTGCTGTCAGGAGCAGAATGATGGACAGCAGGAAGACGTGCTCCCAGGCCGAGAGATAGAAATGCGGAGCGGTCGCGATGCCGGCCGCAAAGGCGGCGGTGATGGGCAAGAGCGGATAGCGGGTCACATCGCAGACGATTTTACCCGGATTGCTCCAAGTGCACTACGGTTTCGATGTGAAAAGTCTGAGGGAACTGGTCCACCAGATGGACCGAGCGGATCTGGTAAGGCTTTGGCGTGAGGCGAGCCAGGTCGCGGGCAAGCGTCGTCGGATCGCAAGAAACATAAACCAGCCGCCGGGCGCGTGTCCGCGGAAGCTGCTCGGCCACAGCGGGTGTCAACCCGGAGCGCGGCGGGTCCACGACCACCACGTCCCAGTTGTGCGACGTGGAGGCGAGAAATTTCTCGACGCTCTTGTGGAAGGTGCGGGCGCGGCCTCCCACAACGCCGACGTTCGCAGCCAAGTCTCTCGCGGCGGAAGCTTCGGCCTCAACCGCAACCACCTTTTCAAACCGCCGCGCCAGCGGGACCGCGAAGAACCCGACACCAGCGTAAAGGTCGAGCGCGCGGTGTCCTTCGAGGTCTTCGATCACCGCCTGGATCATCTTCTCATGCAGAAAACGGTTTGCCTGGAAGAAGGATTCGTGGCTGACACGGAAATGGAATTCCCCGACGCGATAGGTCGTCGCGCCACTTCCCCAAATGGTCTCCCGCTGCTGCGTCTGCTCCCGCCAGCAGACCGATTCGAGGATTGGAAACGCGCTCCGCAACGTCTCGCCGAATTCAGGCGGCGGCGCAGCGGAGGAATAGACCGTGGCGAGCATGGAGCGGTCGTTGTCGGAGGCAAACAGTTCGAGTTCCGCCGTGCCATCCGGGAAACAGGCGGCTCCCGCGCCGTCGCACAGCTTCGCCAGCACCTCATGGATGGCCGGTGAACTGATCGGGCAACAGTTCACAGGGCAAAGCCGGTGGGAAAGCATCTCGTAGTATCCGATGCGGAACTCCTGGCCCTGCTTCTCGATCTGAAAGCGCACGCGGTTGCGATAATGCCAAGGCTCGGAGGCCGCCACGGAAATGGGAACTTCCAGGCGAATCTTCCCGATCCGCTCCAGACATTCCCGGAAAATTTCCTGCTTCAGCTCGAGCTGCTTTGGATAGGAGATATGCTGATACTGACAGCCGCCGCAGCGGCCGAAATAAGGGCAGTCCGGAACGACGCGGTCGGGACTCGAGGCCACCAGTTCCAGCACCTGCCCCCGTCGGACGCCCCGGCGACGTTCTTCGAGGCGTACGCTGGCCTGTTCACCCGGGATCACGCCCGCGACCAACACGACCCCGTGCGGCGTGCGCGCCAGGCCGTCGCCTCCATACACCATCTTCTCGATGGCGACCTCAAGGGTCTCTGCGGTAATCTCTGCGCCAGCACTCATTGGGAAGCCACTCCGGGCTGCGCCCACAACGCAACCACTTATAGATAAAACAGGCTCAGACGTGGCAGGTCAGCCTTTGCGAGCAGCTTTCGCGCCAGAAACTGCTTCTGAAGGTGCGCGATTTGCTCGCTGCCCATTTTCTGCCGCGCCGGACCGAGGGCCCGGTCCATCTCTGCGTGGATCGCCACGAGTTCCGCCTCCGGCGTGGCGTTTTGGAGAATGGAAAGCATCTTCTCTTCGAGCACGGTCAGACGCCGCTCAACCTCTTCCAGGTCCATCGGAACTGCGGTCTGGGCGGCCTCAGCCAACTCACCGAGCGAGGCTGCCAGTTGGCGAAACGTGGAGGCCGATTCCGGGCGGCCTTGCTCCTCAAAACCCTTCGCGGCTTTCCCGAGCGCCTCGGCGTTGCTCGCCAAAAACTTCGCCAGTTCCCCCCGGGGAATGGGATCGCCAGCAGAAGGGTGCGGAAGCGACGCGCGCTCGCCTTCTTCCGCGGCGGCCAAGACTGCCTGGTGACAAAAGGCTAGCGAATTGACCCTCCGCGAGCGGTGGCGGCGCTTCTCGAATTTCTCAAAGGTCTGGTCAATGCCCTTGAGGACCGCTTCGATCGGGATATGGGCCTGCTTCCAGGTGTCAATCAAGGCCCAATCGAGCGTCGAGACGAGCAAAACCGTCCCTCGTCTTTTCCAAAAGTACTCTTCGATTTCCGTGAAATAGTTAAAGTAGTTCTCCAACCTTGCCTACCCGGTCCTTCAACGCTTCTTTACCGTCACGACCAGACCGTTGCCTTCCGTATAGAAAATCGTTTCCAGGTCCGGATTGCCCGTGACCTGCTTCACATAATCGGGAATCATGCTCAGGTTGTGGGCCAGCACCAAGCCGCCCGGACGCACCAAGGGCAGCAACTTGTTCAGATAATCCACGTAGCCTTCCTTGTCGGCATCAATGAAGAGCAGATCAATCGGGTCTTTCAGTCGGGCAACATTCTCGTGCGCATCCCCCTCGACGATGGTGACGATCCGGTCCACGCCGGCCTTCCGGAAGTGCTCACGGGCCGTAGCCGCGCGGCCAGGATCAATCTCGAAGGTGGTCAGCTTGCCGTCGGTCTTCTGAAGCGCAAGGCTGAACCAGAGACCGGAAATTCCGGTCGAGGTGCCGATCTCGACCACATTCGTTGCGCCCACGGCCTCCGTCAGCACTCGCAGCATCCTGCCGTCGCTGGCCGGGACGGAGGCCCACACTTCGCCGGCCTTCACAGCCTCATCCAGCACCGCAAGGATTTTCCTCTCCGCCGCGGTCTTGGGCAACGGCAGGCTCTCCGGCGCTCCTCGCCATCCGCGCCGCTGGGCCAGAGCCACAAAGCCTACGGCCAGCGCGAGGCCGATGATCACGCCCGTCCGTTTCATCTCGGTTGCCTCCTTGACTCCCACCGGATTTTCATTCAGGGTTCGTCTGTTCAGTTCCATCATACAGCCAGAGGACTACTTGCAGCGCAACCATTCCGCTATTTCCGTATCCAATCGAAAGAGATTCTGTTTTGCTTCCCGATCTGGATTGAAGACGCTGCTGGATTCTGGAAGACTCCCTGGAAGACTCCGATGAAGGTTGGGTTCGGAACAGGAAAAATGGACCCTCAATGCCCCGGCCAAGGTGTCCCCAGAATCCGCAGATAGGTCAGCAGTTGCGCGCGGTGATGCACCTCGTGCTCGATGATCCCCAGCAGAATCACGTACCCCTTGCGGCGGAAGCCGAACTTCTCGTTGACAAACTCCTGCTCGAACCGCTCGGCAGGCATCTGCGCCACCAACTCCATCGTTTCATTGTGCGTCTTCTCGAGCATCTCGATTTCGTAGTTAATGTCGGTGACTTCACCCAGAATCGGGAAAAGGCCCTCCGGGATGCGCCGCTCGAAGTAGCTCCAACGGTCGTAGAGCGGCACCTGTCGGACGCCCGATTCCGAGTGCCAGACATGCCGCAGCAGCAGGCCCAATGACAGCGCTCCCTCGGCCGGGACCCACGCCACCTTGTCTCGCGGGATGTAAGGGTAGATCGTGCGGGTGCGCTTGCGTGTGACTTCCTTCTGCTTCAGAAACAATTCCCGAATGTCCATCTGTTCTTCCCGGGGAGCAAGAACCGCTACGGTGGATTCATCTCGTTCGTTTTTTCTTCGCGCTCCGGCCCTTCGGTTTTCTCGGTTGCATCCGTTCCCAGAGAATTCGCAATCCGTCGAGTGTCAAAAACGGGTCGGTCTGCCGGAGGTAGCGCGAAACGCCGGCGAGCAATTCCGCCTGGCCGCCGGTGGCCACGACGCGGCATCGGGGACCAAGTTCCGCCAGCATCCGTTCCAGGATTCCGTCCACCAACCCCAGACACCCATAGTACAACCCCGACTGGATGCTGCCGACGGTGGTGGTTCCCACAACCGATTTTGGCTCGCGGATATCCACGCGCGGCAGGCGGGCAGTATGCGTGAACAAAGCTTCGGCGGAAATCCCCAAGCCGGGCGCGATCACGCCTCCCAGGTAGTCGCCCTTTGCCGAGATGGCGTCGAAGGTGATGGCGGTGCCGAAATCCACCACCACGCACGGCCCGCCGTATTTCGCGAACGCGGCCACGGCGTTCACCACGCGGTCCGCGCCCACATCCTGCGGAGGCTTGTAATGGACACGCACGCCCGTGTCTCCATTCGGCCGGACAAAGACGGCGGGCAGTTGGAAGTACCGTTGCGCCACCTCTTCCAGCGCCGAATCGAGCTGCGGCACCACGCTCGCAATGATGATGCCGGTAATGCGGGCCGGGTCAACGCTTCCCAGGGCAAAGAGGTTCCGCGTCAGGATGCCCCACTCATCCACCGTCTGCTCGTGCAACGTGCTCAGCCGCCAGTGCGCCACCAGCTTCTTGCCGTCAAACACTCCCAGCACCGTGTTGGTATTGCCGACGTCAATGGCCAACAGCATTACAGTTGCCTCTGACAAATTCGTTGTGGCTGACCGCGACGTAGCGCCAGCGTCTTGCCGGCCCAGGAAGCCCCGGCTGGCCGGGGCGCTACGACTCCGGCCGGACCAGGCCGCTCAGCACAGCCTCCACCTCGCCGTCGTCGCGGCGAACGAGGAGCATCCCTTCCGGCGAAAGGCCGACGGTCTCTCCGATGATAACGCGCTGGCCATCGGTCACGCGAACGCGTTTCCCGCGCGCGTAGCTCGAAATCTCGCCGAAGCGCCCGACAATCGCCCCCGCCCCGCGCTCTTCGAGGCGATGATAATAGTGCTCGAGGCGTTTCAAAATCGAAACCAAGACCTCCAGGCGCGAGAAGCCGCGGCCCGCTTCGATCCGCAGCGACGTGGCCTCGGCAGCGAGTTCTGCGGGGATCTCCGCTTGGTTCACGTTGACGCCGATGCCGATCTGCGCGTGCTCCACGCGCTCGGGCTGCGCCGTCATCTCGACCAGGATGCCCGCGCATTTCTTGCCGCCGATCAGCACGTCATTGGGCCAGCGTATGTCCGGCCAGCGCATGTCCGGCCTTCGGATGTCTATCGGCAAGCTCGCGAGTTCGCTCACGGCTTCGGCCACCGAGACTCCGGCAAGCAGCGTCAGAATCGGCGCGGCGGCAGGCGAGAGCTTCGGGCGCAGGATCACGGTAAAGTAGAGGCCGGTTCCGCGCGGCGAAAACCAAGTCCTCCCGAAGCGCCCGCGCCCGGCGGTCTGCTCTTCGGCGACCACGAGTGTTCCGTGCGGCGCGTTCGCCGACGCCAGGCGCGCCGCCTCGCTCATCGTCGAGTCCACCTGATAATGATGATGGATGCGGCCGCCGAACTCCCCGGCGGGCAAGCTCCGCCGGATCATCCGGGGCGTCAGTACGTCCGGCGCCTTGACGAGTTGATAGCCGGTTCCCGGCAGGCCGCGGATTTCCGCGCCCATCTCGCGCAGCCGCTCGATCAGTTCCCAGAGCGTCGAATGCGGCACGCGCAATTGCGAAGCGAGCTTCGTGCCGCTCAGCACCACGGTGGCGTTCTCGACCAAAACATCCACCAAACGATCCAGGTGCTGATCCAGTTGCTTCGCCATGCTGTCCAGCCACAGAGGCACAGAGACACGGAGAAAAACAAGAGATAATAGAAGTCAGACTCACAGCTTCCGCGTTCCCATTCTGGCTCCTGACTCCCCCGGCCCGGCTGAGCGCCTGGCGCGGGCCGTGGCTGGATTCTGACTCCTGCTTTCATCCCAGCTTCTGCAACGATTCCGTCATCCGAGAACATTTCTCGGTCAACTCGGCTTTGCGCTGGCGGAGCGAGTCCACCACCTTCGCGGGAGCCTTGGAAAGAAACTGCTCGTTTTGTAACTGCGCATCCACGGAACGCAGTTCTCCCAGCAGTTTCTCGCCTTCCTTGCGCAGCCGGGCGCGCTCGGCATCGAGGTCCACCGCGTCTTTCGACTCGATCTTGAGCGCACAGTCCGGCAGCGAGCGCACCACGCCGCCTTCGTTTGTGAGCGGGGCCGATGCGAGGGTCAGTGCCGAGAGGCTCGCCAGCCGCTCAATCGCCGCGCGGTAGTCCAAGCTCAACCGCGCCACGCCGTCGTCGGGCGCGTAGAGTTCCGCGGGAATCTTCCGCTTGGCGTCCACGCGCATCTCGGCGCGCATGTTGCGGAGGTTGACGATGATCTGCTGGAGCCGGTCCATCTGCCGCTCGGCGTCCTCGTCCACGAGGTTGGGCTCATGCGCCGGATACGCAGCCAGCGCAATCGAGCCTGCGCGGGCGCCCAGCCGCTGCCAGAGTTCCTCGGTGATGAACGGCATCATCGGGTGGAGCAGCCGCAGCGCAATGTCAAATGCGCGGCAGAGATTCTCAAACGCCACACGTATTCCTACCGGTCGCAGATCCTCGGATTTATCGTTTACTGCCTCAAAACCGAGCTTCTTGAGTTCGAGATACCAGTCGCAGAATTCGTGCCAGAAGAAGTGGTAGATCAGGTGCGCGGCTTCGTGAAAGCGGAAGGCGTCCCAGGCGGCGGCCATTTCGCCCGCGATGCACGAGAGCCGGGAGAAAATCCAGCGGTCTTCGAGCAAGAGCGTCCCGTCCGGTCCTGCGACGGGCTGAAAATTCCCATCAGCAGGCGGCGTCCAGCTTGTGATGCCCGCCTTTTCGAGCGACAGGAAGAGGAACCGGGACGCGTTCCAAATCTTGTTGGCGAAAGCGCGGTAGCCCTCCATGCGGTCTTCCGAGAGCGCGATGTCGGTGCCGGGAGCGGCCATGATCGCGAGCGTAAAGCGCACGGCATCCGTGCCGAATTTCTCTGTGACCACGAGAGGATCAATGACGTTGCCGCGCGTCTTCGACATCTTCTGCTTCTCGGCGTCGCGCACGAGCTGGTGGATATAGACGACGCGGAACGGTACATTATCGCCGGGCTTGATTTCGCGCATGAACTCGATCCCCATCATCATCATCCGCGCCACCCAGAAAAAAAGAATGTCGAAGCCCGTAATCATGAGCGAGGTCGGATAGAAGACGCGCAGGTCCTCGGTCGCGTCCGGCCAGCCGAGCGTCGAAAACGGCCACAGCGCCGAACTGAACCACGTGTCGAGCACGTCGGGGTCCTGCTTGAGATTGCCCGCCCGGCAGTGCGGGCACTGGGCTGGCTCCTCCCGCGCCACGACCACTTCGTTGCACGCGCCGCAATGCCACGCCGGGACGCGGTGGCCCCACCAAAGCTGCCGCGAGATGCACCAGTCGTGGATGTTGGTCAGCCAATCAAAATAAATCTTGGCGTAGTTTTCCGGGGTGAAGCGCGTGCGGCCCTCTTCGACGGCGCGAATCGCAGCCTCCGCCAGCGGCTTCACCTTGACGAACCATTGCGTCGAAAGGCGCGGCTCGACCACCGTCTTGCAGCGCTGGCAGCGTCCCAGGGCGTGCGTGTAGGGCTCAATCTTTTCGAGCAAGCCCTGCTCTTCGAGATCCGCCAGAATGCGTTTGCGCGCCGCAAAGCGGTCGAGGCCCGCGTAGGCTCCGGCGTTCGAGTTCATCTTGCCGGTCTCGTCCATCACGTCAATCTGCGGCAGGTGGTGGCGCTCGCCAGCCAGAAAGTCGTTGGCGTCGTGCGCCGGAGTGACCTTCACCACGCCGGTCCCGAACGCCGGGTCGGCCAGCTCGTCGAGGATGAACGGGATGTCGCGGTTCATCAGCGGCAGCCGCGCCGTCTTGCCGTGGAATTTCTTGTAGCGCTCATCCGCCGGATTGACGGCCACCGCCGTGTCTCCGAGCATCGTCTCCGGGCGCGTCGTCGCCACGACCACGTGCTCGCCAGTGGGGACGGGCCTCCCGGCCCGTCCGCTTTCTTCCGCACCCAGCACCGGATACCGGATGTGAAACAGATTGCCGAGGTGCTCTTCGTGAACCACTTCGAGGTCCGAAATGGCCGTCTGGCAGCGCGGACACCAGTTGACGATGTACTTGCCGCGATAAATCAGCTTCTTTTCATAGAGGCGGACAAAAACCTCGCGGACTGCGCGCGAGAGGCCGGGATCGAGCGTGAAGCGCTCGCGCGACCAGTCGCAGGAAGCGCCGAGGCGAACCATCTGCCTCTTGATCGTGTCGCCGCTCTGCGCTTTCCATTCCCAGACCTTCTTTTCAAAGGCCTCGCGGCCCAGCGTGCGGCGGTCAAGTTTCTGCTCGGCGAGTTGCCGCTCGACGACCATCTGCGTGGCGATGCCGGCATGGTCGGTGCCCGGCAGCCAGAGCGTGTTGAACCCCTGCATCCGCTTCCACCGGACAATAATGTCAATCTCGGTGTGCTCCAGCATGTGCCCCATGTGGAGCGAGCCGGTCACGTTCGGCGGCGGGATGACAAGCGAAAACATGGGCCTCGTCGAGGCGGCATCTGCCTCATAGAGGCGCTTCTCGACCCACTCCCGCGCCCAGCGCGGCTCAATCTCCGAGGGGTTATACTGTTTTGCAATCTCAGCCATATTCTGAGTGGGACTATACCTTTCCACTGCTACGCTTTGTCATAGGCTTGCAAAAAGTCATCTCTAGAAATCCCGGCCTGGGTACAAATGGTTCGCAGGGTTGAGGCTTTGATCCGGAGGTGGTTCGGCATTGTCAACGGGGTCTTGCTTCCATCCGGATTTTCGCGCACCATCGAGATGTGCTCCCGCTCCCGCACTAGACGGAAGCCCAAGAACTCCAACGCACGGATGACCTTACGCTTGGAAGCATCGGCAGGAAACGGGGGCATCAAACGTCCACATTCGTCTCAGTGACAAACGCTTCGAGCAACGGCGGTTCCATCTCAAGGACGCTGTCGCCAAAACTCTCGACGTGAAACCGGATCGCGGACTGCACATCCGCCAGGGCTTCCTCATAGGTGTCGCCCTCCCCGACCACGATTCCCTTCACGCCGACCGGATAAGCGACGTATCCGTCCGGATGTTTCTCCACGATGATTTTGATCTGTCGCTTCACGGTGCTGCCTCCCAAAACCCGTCTCCCTTATGATATTACGCTTTTTCCGTTGCCCGCCACACTCACTCCTGCGCCCAGCGCGGCTCAATCTCCGACGGGTTATACTGTTTTGCAATCTCAGCCATATGGGAATTTGACTATACCGTTTGGAAGGCGGGGCCGTCAATTCCGGCGCAGTTGCGGCGGCGAGTGCAAACAATACGAAAGTGCGGAAAAGCGCATATGATAGGCTTGGCACGAAACGGAGGAGGGGCCATGGGTGATTTTGGAGAAGTACCGGAGTCATTGCCTATAGATCACTTTCGTCATAAAGGAAAAAACTTAGCAGGATTTTGAAGGCACACCACGAATGGGTTCTGTCGGATGGAAGGAAAGGGACTCAAGCCAATCTCTCTGGGGCCCAACTGAACCACGCCGACCTGAGTGGGGTTGATTTGGTCCGGTCTGACATGAGAGGTGCCCACCTGTGGGGGGCTCATTTAGGGGGGGCTGATTTGACAGGGACAGACCTGAGGGAAGGCGACGTTTGTGGAGCAGACCTGTGCAGAAGCAACCTGAGCAATGCTGACCTACGGGAGAGCGACCTAAGTGAAACCGATTTAAGAGAAGCCGACCTGCGAGGGGCCAACCTGAGCGGGGTTGATTTGGTAAAGGCAGACCTGAGCCGCGCACGCTTGACAGAAACGAATATGCATGCGGCTGTCTTGGGATGCAGCATAATTGCTGACTGCGATTTGAGCAGTGTAAAAGGCATTGAAGCGATAGAGCACGTTGCCCCCTCGGACATAGGCATTGACACTATCCTTAAGTCGAAAGGGAGAATTCCTGAAATGTTCCTCAAGGGAATAGGCGTTCCAGACGTTCTAATCGCATCCGCAAAATCCCTTGCCCAAAGTCCAATAGAGTTTCAGACTTGTTTGATCAGGCACTCCCGCAAGGATAAAGAATTTGCAAAGCGGCTTTGTGCCGACTTCCGAGCGAAGGGCCTCCGTTGTTGGAATTTCCCCGAATTGACTCCGCATGGAAGGTTCCAGGGCGACTTTGGACACGACATTTTCGAATACGACAAAGTGATAGCAGTTTGCTCCGAGTACTCGCTTCACGGGGAACCGCTCGGTGAGGTTATCATTGATGACGTTTGTGATGAAATTGAACGCGCCCTTCAACGCGAGGGTCAAGAAAAAAAAGAAATCCTGTTTCCGATTCGCATTGACGATTACCTATTCGATAAATGGGATCATCCGCGCAAGGCGGACGTGATTGCGAAAGTGGTCGGCGACTTTCGCAACTGGAAAGACCACGAGCAATACAAGAAAAACTTCGACAAGCTGCTCAAGGCATTGAACCGCCCGCAACCAGACCGACCTTGATGGTATAATCCCCCGCCGTCGAAAAGAACGAGCAGGTCGTGAAGGGAGCGTGAGATGGGAATTCTCAGGATGGGGTGCCGGAACCACCCGAGAGCAACGCTCAATATTACAGCAAATTTTTGCACTGATTGCGGTAGTCCGCTGGAAGAGTTGACGGTCGAGGCTTGCGCTCAGTGCGGCGAGCGAAGGTTCGGGAGATTCTGCCCATTTTGCGGGCACGAGCATGAGGGGCATGAAGCGACGGTCGAAGAGGCAGCGCGGGCGGGGTAATCCAAGAGAGAAAAGTGCAGGTCCTTCGTCGCTGCGCTCCTCAGGATGACAACACAGAAAATGCAGGGAGCTTGTTAAATCGGCGGCCTGCGCGTGTGCCAATCAGTGGCCTGCTCGTAGGCGTAGCCGACTTGGAGGACGGTGGCTTCGTCCCAGAGGCGGCCGACAATTTGCAGACCAACAGGCAAGCCTTCGCTTGAAAAGCCGCAACAGACAGACAAGGCCGGGTGGCCGGTGGCGTTGAAGCCGCGCGTCAGGCGCGTGGTGGCGGCGCGGGCGTCTTCTTCCTTCCCGCAGATTATGGTTCGGTTCTCACCGAGCTTAAAGGCCACGAGCGGCGTGGTAGGCGTGACGAGCACGTCCACGTGCTCGAAGAGTTGTTCCAGTTGGCGGCGAATGCGATGGCGGTCGAGTTGTGCTTGCACGTAATCGGGAGCCGACACTTCCCTGCCCTGCGCCAGACGCCGCCGGATTTCCTCGCCCAAGTCATTAGGACGATTCTCCAGATGCTCTTTGTGGACGACGTAGGCTTCTACTAAAAGTGTCCTGAGGTTTGCCTCGGTCAGTTCCTCCATGTCGGGCATGTCGGGGGCGCGAACCGGGACCACCGTCGCGCCGAGGTCCTCCAGGACGCCTGCGGCCTTGCGCACCAGAGCCGCGACTTCCGGGTGTACGCAGTCGAAGAAATAATTCTCGGGGATGCCGACGAGAACCTGACTTCTTCCCCCTGTTCCCTGTTCCCTGTTCCCTATTCCCTGAGTGGCCGCTCCATTACTGTCGCGGCTCGGATTCAAGCTGACCGCTCCCTCACGGTCGCGGCTCGGATTGGCGCGGCTCTGACTCAGGGACTTGCTCAGGCGGACTTCGCCGACCGGGCGGTCCTCGGAGAAATCGTCTTGGGGATCAAATCCGGCAATGATTTGATAGACGAGGCCCACGTCCACGACCGTGCGCGCCATCGGACCGACGTGATCGAGCGTATAACCGAGCGGATAAACATTGCGCAAACTGACGCGGCCGCGAGTCGGCTTGAGTCCGGCGACGCCGCAGAAGCAAGCCGGAATGCGGATCGAGCCGCCGGTGTCGGTGCCGAGCGCCGCATAGCACATGCCCGTGGCCAGGGCCACGGCCGAGCCGCCGCTTGAGCCGCCGGGCGTGCGCGCCGGGTCCCAGGGATTGCGCGTGGGGCCGAAGTGCGGATTGTCATTGGTGATGCCATAAGCAAACTCATGGAGCGCCGTCTTGCCGACCAGCACCGCGCCGGCTTGGCGCAGCCGCTCGACGACCGTGGCGTCGGCGTCCGGGACAAAATCCGCCATGATCTTCGATCCCGCCGTGGTGCGGATACCGCGCGTATAGAACAAGTCTTTCAAGGCCACGGGAACGCCGTGGAGCGGGCCGCGATATTCGCCCTTGGCGATTTCGGTCTCGGCGGCGCGGGCCTGTTCGCGCGCCAAGTCCGCGGTCACGGTCCAGAAAGCGTTCAGAGGGGGATTCACCTGCTCGATGCGCTCGAGCGCCTGCGCGGTCACCTCGACGGGCGAGACCTGTTTGGAGCGAATCAGCGCGCCGACATCGGCGAGGCTCATTTCGTGGAGCGGGGTGGACATGGGTTTGACACTAGCCACGGAGACACAGAGGCGAAGCAGAGGATGCAGACGAAGCAAAGGACGCAGATGAAGGTATCCTCTGTCTCCTTTGTCTCCCTTGCTTCGTTTGCCTCCCCCGCGTCATCTGCCTCCGCAATGTGGCCTATTTCGCAACGCCGTCGCGGACAAATTCGAGCGCGGCGAAGGTGACCACCGATTCCGGGTCAATGTTCCACTGCTCGTAGTGGAGCAGGTTGCCGCGGGCCTCGGGAACCGCTTTGAGAAAAGTATAGAGCGGCGAGTAGCCGCACCAGCGCAGCCGGTCTTGTTCCGGATGAAGCAGCTCGAAGAACCCTTGGCTGTCGCCGGCGCAGACACGGTCGAGCCGTTGGAGGTCCTGCTCGCGAACGGAGGCCATGCGGCCCTGCTCGGCCTGCCCGGCAAAGCGGTCGCCATAGCGCCTTCCCATGTGGGCCAAATCAATTCCCAAGACCCAGAACAGGCGCGGCCCCTCCCGTTCCGCCAGTTCGCCGAGCGCCGCGAGAAACCGTCCGACATCCTCATCCGACTCCGGCAAACGGCCGGTCACCAGGCTCTGCAAGAATGGCCCGCACAGGATCGGCAGAATGCGGACGGGCGCGCCCAAGGCATGTTGCAGGAAGACGCATTGGAATTCGATGGAGTGCTCAATCGCGTGGCAATAATCCTCCATCAGCACGGCGTCGCCCGCCCGCTCGGCAAGCCAGTCCACCAGGCGCGTATCCACTTCCAATGTCCCGAGCGGCGTGACGAACGGCTTGCGCGTGAGGCCGAACCGCTCCGGCTGGCCGTAGTGCGACGTGCCGAGCACAACGAAGGTTTTGTCGCGCAACTCGGGCGCGAGCCGCCGGTAGGCAGTCCCGTAGCCTTTCCATCCGCCGGACGGGCTGACGTGCGGAGCGGCCAAGCCGACCATGCCCGGCGGATCAGGAAGCGGCTCCCCGCAGGAATCGAAATATTCCCTGATCTGCATCCGCAGGGCTTCCGGCTCATCCGGGTACCCCGTCCCGGCATGGACGGGGATGCGCTCCGGAGCGTCGCGGAATTCCCGTTGCCGCGACTCTCGAATTTGGTGGAACTCCTCCGTTTCCAGGAAACCGTTTGTTTGGAGGGCATGGACAAAGTTTTCGATCACATCGCTGCCGACCAGTTGGCCCGTGCGACGGTAGAGATCGGCCTGCAAATCCAGATCGCTTTGCTCTCCGTCAAAGAAAGCCAGCGAAGGGACGAGCGCCGGCGGAATGATGAGCATGGCCGGAGTGTAGCGATACGGGTCGCGCACCAGCAGACCCGGCTGCTCGGGCGACGGCGACGGCATCACGTCAATATCGGCGCGCAGTCTTGGCAAAACCTTGGCCACGCGCTCATTGTAGCCGGAAATAGAGGAAAGGCAAAAAGCAGTGAGGAGTGATGAGTGGCGAGTGACAAGCGATAACAATTGCAGTGACCGTCCCGCATTGTGCACCACTCGTCACTTGTCACTCGTCACTTACCACGGCCCTTGCCCGCTCCCTAATTCCGCAGGGCGGGACGGCTCTGATTGGTGTGCGTACTGCTCCTGGGTTGCGAGAGGCTGGGTGCGGCACGTCGCCCCTTTGCCCTTCAGACAGTAGTCGTAGCAGTTCTTGTGGCCGAGATAGACGCGCTGGAAAGATTCTGCGAGCGTTCCGCCAAGGTCGAACCGCTCGTCGTCGTAGATGACCGGGCAGGGGTAGAAGCGAATGCGCCCGGCGATCTTCTGGATGCAGCGGCTGTAGTGGCACATCAGGCTCTCGGGCGGCTTGTTGAGAATCTGAAAACAGTGGGTGGTGATGAAGACCTCCGCCGAGGGCCGGCGGCCCGCCTTTTCGAGTTGCGCGAGCTGATGGCCCATCTCCAAAATGTTCTCAATCAGATTCACTTCGACGCGCACGCCGCGCTTTTCAAACAACTCGGTAAAGCGGCCTCGGATTTCCTCGTCATCGGAAATCTTCAGAAAAGGGCGCTCGGCGGTGATGATGGGGACAAAGCCGACGGCGGCAAGGCGACTGATAGTCTCGACGGTCTGGGCGAAGGTGCCCCGCCCGCGGATCGAATCGTGGTCCTCCGGGAGAAAGCTCTCGAGGCTGATTCGCAGCCGCAGGCGGTCGCCGTGCCGGCGATGGAGGCGCGTGAGCGCGTCGAAATGGTTGCGGATGTAGCGGCGCCCGTTGGTCAGGATTTCCGTCGGCGCGATGGCCAGAGCGTGTTCGAGGCTCGCCAGGAATTCCTCGTTGGTCTCGGCGCGGCCGCGCAGGACGTCTTCGGTGACGAAGACTTCCCCGCCGGTGAAATAGATTTTTTGCACGCCGCAGGCGCGCGCGTCGTCGAGATGCGGGCGCAGTTCGTCAAAACGAATCGGTTCCAGATGATGGCTGGTCGGGGAAGAAGCCGTATAGCAGTGCTTGCACTTGAGATCGCAGAGCGAACCCTGCATGACCCAGAGGTCATCGAGCACGGGTCTGCCGTCCCGGGTCTTGGGGTCCACAAAGCCGCGAGGCTCGCCTGTGGAGCCAGTCAACTCGATGCCAATCGGATGCGACACAGATGCTCCTCCGCCACCTCAGCGTGCTCTGATAACTATATGCCAGGCAATCCGCCCTCGCAAATGTGACCCAGGCGTTATGGGTAGTCGTGCGTCAGTTTTTCAGCAAGAAAATCTCTTGGTCGGCGTTCCAATACCCGATATATAATGGAGGCTAATTTCGATTTGTGCCAGTTCGAGTGGTGTCGCGCGCGGCAGCGGAGTTGAACTCACGGACTTGCCAGGTCCGGCCCAACGGGGCGAGCGTTGGGTTTGTTGCTGCGGATGGCCTGGGCCTCTTGCAAGGGATTGAACGAAAGGGAGGACTAGGTGCTTCTGACGGTCCCCAATCGTCTGCAAGCCCCACCGGCTTGCCCTCCTTGCGTTCCCACTTCTAATCCAGCAACCTTCTTCTTTTCCCTACTGGGAGGTGCGTCATGCGCCCGCGAGTGTTAGTGGTTATGCCCTTGCAGCGAAGACTTGGATTGCTCGCCATCCTGGAGCAGAGCGGAATGGATGTGTACGTGGCGGGATATTTTCGCGATGCGCAACAGAAGCTCAGCGAAGCGGCTCCCTTTGACTTGCTGTTTGTGGACGCCGAGCTCCCGGACGGTTCCTGGCAGCATCTCGTGCAGTCGGTTGTGGAGTCCGGAAAGAACTGCGAGGTGATTGTTTGCTCTCGTTGCGGCGATGAGCAGCTCTGGGCCGAAGTCCTGCAATGCGGAGCCTACGACTTGATCCCGGAACCGTATGATGAACGGGAAGTGGCTCGGATCGCCCGCAGCGCCATAGACAGCCACTACCTGCGACGGTTTGGCCGAGCCGCTAATTCTCCCGCCGCGATGCACAAGGCCTCCTGAAGATTCCTGGAGGACCCTTACGGAGCCACCGCCGCTGGAACCGGTTTCAACACGGGCGTGGGCAGTTCCAGTTCCAGGCCTTCGGCGGCTGCGATGGTGTTCGGAAATTCCCGGCGGGCATTTTCGACCAGGCCATCCACGAACTCGTCATCGTTGTCCGGGTCATGGTGAAACAAGAAGAGTTGCTTGACTCCGCATTCCTTGGCAATGCGGGTTCCTTCGAGCCAACTGCTGTGCCCCCAACCAATCCTCTCTGACTGCATCTGCTCGGGCGTGTACTGCGCGTCGTAGACGAGCACGTCGGCCCCTTGTGCCAGGTCCCGTACCGAGCGGTCGTGAACCGCGGAGCCCGGCTCGTTGTCGGTAGCGAAAACAAACACCGCGCCGTCGGCCTCGATCCGGTACCCCACGCATTCCTGCGGATGGAATAAGGGCCCGGAACGGACCACCGCGCCGTTGATGTCCACCGGATCGAAGTCCAGATCATAGAAATGCCGGGTCGAGTGCAGCATGGTCATATTCACGGGAAAGTAAGGGCTGACCATCTGTCCTTCAATCGCCGACTTCAGTCCTTCTTCGTTCCTCTTCACGGTATGAAAGAAGAACGCGTTCCCTTCCTTGTATAGGGGCAGGCAGAACGGGATTCCCTGGATGTGGTCCCAGTGAAAATGAGTCAGAAACACGTAGGCGTGGATCGGCAGATCCCCAAAATCGCGCAGCAGGCTCTTGCCCAAGCCTCGCAGCCCGCTCCCGCAATCCAGGATGATCACGGTGCCGTTTGCCAGCCTGACTTCGACGCAGGTCGTGTTTCCGCCATACCCCGAATTGCGCCGTTCCGGTGTGGGGATGGAACCGCGAACGCCCCAAAACTTGACTTTCATATCGCCGCGCTCCTAGCCTGCTTCGGCAGGCTCAGAAATGATCCGCGAAAGAGGTCTGCCGTTGCCTCTTCGTGGGGACTGCGAAACGATTCCCGCCTCGGCAAACGCACCACTTCAGCGAGCAACGCCATTGTATCGCGGTCTGCCCCTTGAAACCAAGGCCCTCCAGCGAAACTGAACCAGGGAAAAGCGGTTGATTTCCTCCTCCCCTGCCCCAATAATCGAACGATGCCAGACCTTGTTTATCCGAGCCGCGCGCGTAAGCAAGCGGGCCATCCGAGCCGGGTGATGGTGGTAAGGGAGCAATGAGAATGCCGGACCTGGTTTATCTGAGCCTCTGGCTGCGGGACTTTGACCAACAGACCATGCTCGCCTATTGGCGGCAAGCCCTGGAGGAGTTCCCCGCCTCCCCGCAAGCGCCGGGGGTGAGGTCGCTCGCCGTCTATCCTCTCAACTGGAGCGAAGCGCCGGTCGCGGAGGAGGCGTTTCGGGACGGGATCAGCCCGCAGGAACTCCTCCCATTGGCAGAGGAATTTCTGCACGCCGACTGCGCCTACGAAGCGCAGATCCATTGGGACCTTTGGACGCCAAAAGCGCGGACGCCCAAATCGGAGGACATCTTCGGCGGCTGGGAGCGCAGGCCGCAGGTGGTCTCCATCCTCTGCCTGGGAACCGAGTTCGACCCTGAAGGGCAGGAAGTCCCCGGGCACCTCGAAATCGTCTTCGGGCCGGAGTCGAATTTCCTCCCGGCAGAGGAATGGGCGCTGACGCCGGAAGAGAAACAACAAGTGATGGCCGGACCGCAGATGCGCGAGAACGTGGAGAAATTGGTCAACTACGCGCGCCAGTTGGAACAAAAACTTCCCATCGCGCGGCGGCGGCTGTGGTGCGAGTCCGGGGAAGACTTGGCGGCACAGATTCTCTCGTTTTGGAAGGTTGAATCGTGAAAGGCCGGGCCATGCCGAAAAGCGCGGTGGTGGTTACTTGTCGGTGAGCGCCTCAATTCCCGGCAGCTTCTCTCCGGCCAGGAATTCGAGCGACGCCCCGCCCCCGGTGCAAATGTGGGTGATGCGGTCCGAGACGCCGGCGGCGGCGAGAGCGGCAATGGAGTCCCCGCCCCCGACCACGCTGGTTCCGCCGAATGTGGCCAGCGCCTGGGCAATGGCCAGCGTGCCTTGCGCGAACGGTTTGATCTCGAAGACGCCCATCGGCCCGTTCCAGAGGACCGTCTTGGCACGGGCAATTTCACTCGCATAAAGGGCGATGGTCCGTGGCCCGATGTCCACCCCCAGCGAGTCCTCCGGGATCGGCGTGGAGGTCCCGTCCACGACGCGGGTCGGAGCCTCGGCGTCGAGTTTCTCGGCGATCAGGTGGTCCACCGGCAACTGAAGGCGGTACTTCCGGACTTTTTCTTGCGCATGGGCCTCTTGCGCCTGGGCCTGGGCCAGGACCTTGCGAGCCAGGTCAATCTTGTCCTCCTCGACCAAAGATTTGCCGGTCGCCAGTCCCTGGGCGCGGAGGAAGGTATAGGCCATGGCGCCGCCGATTAGAAGCGCGTCCACGATCGGCAGCAGGTTCTCGATCACCTCGATCTTGTCGGAGACCTTTGCCCCTCCGAGCAAGGCGACAAACGGGCGCTCGGGGTTGGAAGTGGCCTTGGTGAGATAATTCAACTCCTTTTCCATCAGGAATCCGGAAGCGGCCTGGGGAAAGAAGCGGGTCATGCCGACGGTCGAGGCATGGGCGCGGTGGGCCGAGCCGAAAGCGTCGTTGACGTAGAGTTCACCCAGACGCGCCAGTTGCCGGGAGAACTCCGCATCGTTGGCCTCCTCCTCCGGGTGGAAGCGCAGGTTTTCGAGAAGCAACACTTCTCCGTTCCGCAGGTCGGCAGACAGTTTTTCCGCTGCCGGACCGATGCAATCCGAGGCGAACGCCACCGGCCGGTTGAGCAGCTTCTCCAGATGGATCGCCACCGGAGCCAGGCTCATCTTGGGATTGGGCTTCCCTTTGGGCCGCCCGAGGTGTGAAGCCAGAATCAGGCAAGCGCCCCGCCCGAGAGCATATTCGAGCGTCGGGAGCGTCTGGCGAATCCGCGTATCGTCGGTGATCTCACCCGAGCCCGAGAGCGGCACGTTGAAATCCACCCGGACGAACACGCGCTTGCCTTCGATGTCGAGATCGCGGATAGATAGTTTTGGCATGGGAACTCCAGGAGTCAGAAGTCAGGAGTTAGAAGAAAAGCGGGTCCCTCGCTCCGCCCCCGGCTGCGCTCGGGATGACAGCCTTGTAGCTTGATCTTCATTCTGGCTCCTGCCTCCTGACTTCTGACTCCTTCCAGCTACAGCCCTTTGGCGGCGAGGAACTTGATCAGATCGCGGACGCGGCAGGAGTAGCCCCACTCGTTGTCGTACCAGGCGATCACTTTGACGCAGTTGCCGGCGACGACCCTCGTCAGCGGGCCGTCCACAATCGAGGAGTGCTCGTCCCCTCTGAAGTCGGCGGAGACCAGCTCCTCCTCGGTATAGCCGAGAATCCCTTTCATGGGACCGTTCGCCGCCGCTTTGAGCGCCGCATTCACCTCCTCGGGAGACGTCGCCTTCTCCACAAAGACCACCAGGTCCACGACCGAAACGTTTGGGGTGGGAACCCGCATGGCAAAGCCGTCGAGCTTCCCTTTCAGCTCTGGAATCGCCAGGTAGACGGCTTTGGCGGCTCCGGTCGAAGTGGGTATCATCGAGAGGGCAGCCGCCCGCGCCCGGCGCAGGTCCTTGTGGGGCAGGTCGAGAAGTTTCTGGTCGTTCGTGTAGGAGTGAATCGTGGTCATGGTTCCACTGCGGATGGTAAAGCGGTCATTGACGACCTTGGCGACCGGGGCCAGGCAGTTGGTGGTGCAGGAGGCGTTCGAGAGAACGTGGTGTTTCGCCGGGTCATACATGGCGTCGTTGACGCCGAGCACCAGCGTTACGTCCTCATCTTTGGCGGGCGCTGTGATGATGACTTTCTTCACCCCGCCCCGCAAATGCTTGCGGGCGTCCGCCGCGTTGGTGAACAGCCCGGTGGACTCCACTACGATCTGCGCTCCCACCGCGTCCCAGTCAATCTTCGCGGGGTCCTTTTCCGCGAACACCCGAATGCTCTGCCCGTCCACCTGCAAGCAGTCCTTGGCGTGCCCGACAGAATTCTTCAAGTTCCCCAGAATCGAATCGTATTTGAGCAGATGGGCCAGTGTCTTGGGGTCGGTGATGTCGTTCACGGCAACGAACTCGACCTCCGGGTCGCTCAGCGCCGTGCGATAAATATTCCGACCAATCCTTCCGAAGCCGTTAATCCCGACGCGAATGCTCATGAGTCCTCCTTAGAATGAAAACCGGCGATCGCTCCGATACATTATCGCAGCGAACTGCCCTGCGGCGATGCTGAATTTCGGGCAAAAAAAAGGCCCACCAAAACGGTGAGCACGAAAAAAAAGGAGAATAGTTTCGACGAATGCGCAACCGTCAAAACTTTTCACTGAGTGTAGCCCTCCGTGACTTTCCTTGTCAAGAAAAATTTCCGGCAAACTGATTGAATTTAATATCTTTATTTTTCAATAACTTAAAAAGAGGTCAAATATTGTCCGTCTATGACATAAAGTATTGTATTCCTGGATGGAAAACAGAATTAAAATTATATCTTGTTGTTATCACACAACTTACTTGTCATAAAGATGCAATCGGATGATCTCCATCTGCTCCGGTCGGTCAAAAATAGCCCAGGGCAGGAACTTCTTGGCCAAAACACGGAATCCACCGAAGAAAATACCACCCATCAAGGCAATCAGCAGCATGAAACCGGCCAAGAAAAAGACAGCCAGCATGAGATTTCCAATATTATCCCGTGGACTGGGGGCGGGCTCGTTCCACGTCACTACGCTTCCATAGCGGATTCCGTCGAGAAGCTTCTCGGCCGGAGCTTGCTGCGGGGAATCGAGAACCACACCCAGCACCGAGCCTTTCCGGCGGAGATAGACAGTCCCGAGCGCCGGCGGTTTCGATGCGGCCGCCAATTCCTGAAAGCTGCGGAGTTGCTTGGCGGCGAGCTGCGGGGTGGCGTAGGTCACCAGAAGGAATCGCAGGCGGCTCCCCCGGCTCCGGTACTGCGCCAGAACTGCCTCCGCCCCCAGGTCGAAACCGATCCACGCGGGAGGCACCTTTGTTTCCAGCCGCGCGAACGCTGCGGGCCCCATGAGAAACTTGGTGGAGCGAGCAATCAGATTTTCCTCGGGGAGGTAGTCCGGAAGCAACGGGAGGAATTCCGCGGTTGGTCGGAGCCGGGGGACCTCCGCCAGCAGCATCGCGACTTCTTCCCGCTCCAACCCCTCACCCCGGACATCCACAACATAGAGACCGCGCCGCGCCAGCCAACGTCCCGGCGACGTCAGTATCGCGTCATCCCCGTCTGCGCCCTCCATGCCACTCTCTTGATAGAACAAATACAGGCCAAAACTCCCGCTGGCATCTTTCATCTGCCATAGGGTCACGGTCAGCTTGGAGTTATTTCGCGCGTATTCTCTCCGCTGGCCGGAAGCAAACCCGTACTCCTGAAGCACCAGGGCATCGTCGCCGGCAAACCGGGAGAGCCGGGACGCAGGAATCGGCTGAAAGCTCGTGGTCTGCCAGCCGTTGAAACTGTCGGGCAAGTTGGCGTGGGCGGCACTCGTCAGGAGGAGAAAAACACCCGCCAAAAAGAGGCCACCGTGCCTCCGCATCGCCATCGTCATTCGCTCCTTTCGATCATGATACTCCTGTTCCGTTCGTTTGACTACCGAGACTGGGCGCAGGATTCGGAAAATCTGCCCGCTCCCTCACGGTCGCGGCTCGGATGGACGCGCGGCTTGGATTGCCCCCCACTTGACATCCGACAGCTCTCGGGCAATTCTACCCTTCTGGAAGGAGAGCAAGCAGAAATGTCGCCCGCTGCGGAACCGCACGCTCCCATCGCCCTGGCTCAGGGCAGGCCCTGGTTGGTGCTCCGTCATATCGAGCACGAGCATATCGGCACGCTTGCCCGAGTCCTGGAGGGGGCCGGAATAGCGTACCGCTATCTGGACGTGTTTCGGGGGGAGGCGGTGCCGGAGACTCCTGCCGACTGGAGTGGCCTGATCGTGATGGGCGGTCCCATGGGAGTCTATGAGGCCGACCGCTACCCGTTTCTCGGAGAGGAACAACGCCTCATCCGCCAGGCGAAGGAGGCCGGCCTGCCCGTCTTGGGGATCTGTCTTGGCTCGCAACTGATCGCCGGGGCACTCGGCGCCCGCGTCTATCCTGGACACAAGAAGGAAATCGGGTGGTACCCCGTGGAGGTTACCGCCCCGCAAGATGCATTCACCGCCGGGCTGCCGTCACGCTTCATGGGGTTCCACTGGCACGGCGACACCTTCGACCTGCCCGCCGGCGCGGTCCCGCTCTTTCGCTCCGACCTCTATGAAAACCAGGGATTCCGCTACGGGCGAAACGTCTGTGCGATCCAATTTCATTTGGAGATCACCGCGGCGATGGTCGCCGAGTGGCTGGCCGACGGAGGATGCCAACGCGAGTTGGCCGCCGTCCCAGA
>Ga0155949_1127_pt1 | contig 42322 bp, 32 predicted proteins | sample RifCSPlowO2_02_FD_107603 | JGI IMG/M metagenome (GOLD analysis project Ga0155949, IMG submission 107603) | Acidobacteria bacterium RIFCSPLOWO2_02_FULL_61_28
AAGCGTTGTTCTGCGAGTCCGACATCATCTGGTAGTGGTTCGGGCGCGGGACGGGATACGCCTCGAATCTCTCCCATTTGCGGGTCGCAAGATCCAGGCGGAATATAGCCCACTCCCCGTTGTTCATTACCCACACCTTGCCATCCACTTTGTGGTGCTGCGGAGCTACGAAGAGCAGTTCCGGATGGTCTCCGTCGAACTCCGGGGAAAGAGGGTAGGTCTGGAATGTCTCGGTTTTCCGGTCAAATTTCTGAATGGCATTTTGGAACCCATTGCCGAGCCACACATTCTCATCCTCGTCAAATTCCACATCCAGGACTCCCATGTTGCGGTTGGGTTTATTCACCGGGATCGGCCACTCCTTGGTCTCACCGGTCTTCGGATTCAGTCTTCCCAAAATCTGCTCGCCGAAGCTGGAATACCATACCAATCCTTGCGAATCCACGATGACATCATGCGGCTGTCTCGTCTTGGCGGGCAGGTCGTACTCCGTGTAGATGACCCTCGTGGCCTTGCCGGTGGGACGGGGGAGCGTCTTGAAGGAATACTCCCAAGGGGAAGCCTTGCTCAGATTAATCGAGCTGATAAATTCAGCCTGCCGGCGACGGTTGTCCTGTTGCCGCTGGCGCCCCTCCGGGGTCGGGGCTCCGGTGCCGATCCGCCGTTGCGGGTCCGGCTGGACCATTAGCGGAAATGAACTCGGCGAGTAACGTCCCATCCGCTCCAGGGTAACCATCAAGGCATTGGCATCGTAGCGCGTCCTCAGAAGCCGCTCCAGTGTGTGGCAGTGGTTACAGCCGCGGATGGCGTTTTTTTGCTGTTCTGTTCCGGGAATGCTCATGAGCAATTCGGAATTGGTGAGCTGCGACGCCATTTCGTCCACGCTCGCTTTGCGGAGCTTGAGGTCGGCTGTGGCTGCCTTCTGCGAGACAACGTCCACTGGCTTGGAGCCGTCCAGTTCGTAGCCCACCGCCCGGATGCGCAGGGCATACTGCCCCGGTTCCAATCTGTTTGCAGGGAACCGATAGCGACCTTGCTGGTCGGTCACGACGCTTACGGAGATGGTAGAACCCGCTCTCTTGGCGCTGACTATCACCCCCTCCATGGGACCGTCCGCTTGTGAACTCACCTGGCCAGTCAACGCCGCCGAGGTCCCGTTCTGGGCCTGGACCGAGCTCAGTCCCTGGATCAATAGGATTACTGCCAAGCTTGCTCCGAGCATCCACAAATAGCCTTTTTTCAACATGAGTGCCTCCTTCAAATTCAACGAACGGTTCGTGTTCCTCGCTTCGACTCCCCAGCCCATTCTATCATGTCGTTTCCCGATCTTTACGGCCCAGTGAACGGGCATCACCCTCCCTCGAACAAGTCGCGAAGAGGGTTCTGCCCGTTTGTCGCTTCAGCTCGGCTCTCACTACGGCAGTATTTCAATGTAGCCGATATGGTTCGCAGTATCCCCGGCCCACCAAATGCGGTTCGGATTCGTGGGATCGGTCTCAATCCTTCTGGCATCCGATTCGATGATCGGCAGGGAGTACTCCGTCCACGTGTTCGTCTTGGGATCGTAGCGGGCAATCTTGTCCGCCGTCTGCTCGCTCACCCAAATCCAATTGCGCTTCGTGTCTGCAACCACGGAGTAGGGGGAACTGCTCTTGGTGGGGGGATCCAAGACAGTCATCTTGGTCGTCTTGTAATCAATCTTCACAAGCTGCCCGGTTTCATGGAGGCCCACCCAGATGTTGCCTTCCTGATCCGCTCCCATCCTTCGGGGAACCGAGCCCGGCTTGGGCAACTGATCTTCGCCGGGCACCTTGAACTCCTCAATCTTGCCCGTGGTCGGGTCGAGCCGGCCGATGAGGTTGGCGTCCCGTTCGGCGAACCAGACCTTGCCGTCACCGGAGACTGCCACCCCGTATGACCCGGCGTTTTTCTTGGTCTTTTCATAGGAAGGAAGGGTATAGGAGGTGAACTCCTTGGATGCGATATTCAACCCCAGGATGCGGTTGCCGTTGGACGACCAGACGGTTTTCCCGTCCGGGTGGACATACATTGTATTTCCGCCGACGTTGCCCGGCAGGTTCCTGGGCGCCGAATAGATTGTGAATTTCTCGCTCTTGGTGTCGAACTGGAACCAGCGGCGGTTGCGAGCGCCGTCGGCCGCCCAAATCGAGTCGCCGTGTCCAACGGCCGGGGAACCCACCCAAGTATAGCTCTCTCCGGCGGGAGGCTCGACTTGCGTAAAAGTATAGGTTTTCGGATCAAACTTGCCAAAGCAGCAACCTTGCCGATAATTCGTCCAGGCAACTCCTCGGGGATCAATCACGAGGTCGTGAGGCTCGGTGTCATGGATCGGAATCTCAAAGTCCATGGCGACATACTTGGCGGCGTCGCCCTTCAGCAACGTTCGGGACAAGCGGCCATTGAGATCGAACTTGGCGTTGGCAGTCCCAGGCTCGCCGGAATAGTTCTTCGCCAGATAATCCACCACGATCTTCGCTTCCTCCGCGGTCCATTCGGTATATTTCTTGCCAGAAGTGTCCGCACGGAGACGCTCCCGCATATTCTCGACCTTTTCGGCCCACTTCTCCTTGGTCCAGCGTTGCAGCACGATGCGGTAAAGCTCGTGGCATTGGACGCACTTGGTCCCCACAATCCGCTTGCCATCGCCTTCCGCCAGCGTCGGCTGTGGCGTCATGTACCACACCTCGTTGCCGCCCACCGTTCCGGGCGAACCCGGCCAACCGTGCTCCACATACAGTCCCTGCTTATCCGTTAACGATACATCGGCGGAACCGGGCTTGCCCGCCGCTACGTCCACGGGCACAAACTTGCTCTGATATCCATTCCCAATTCCCTGCACGGTCCATTTCCCGGGAGGGAGATTGCTCGCCGTGTAGCGACCCTGGTCCTGGCTGATGACCATGAAAGTGATGCGCTTGTCCGCATTGTACAACTTGACATAAGCCCCGGAAAGCGCCTCTCCGGATGCGCTTTTGACTACTCCCTGAACGACGCCGGGAAAGTCGGCCGCTCGCACCGTTCCGGCCCAGAAGGCCGCGACCGCAACCAAACCCGCCAAAATTGCTTTCGGTCTCACTTGCCTGGACATGCTCTCTCCTCCTTTTTGCATTTCCTTCTTGAAAAGGCGCTCCCGCCCTCCCTGGACATCAATCTTCGCTCCTGGAACCGGCGTCTCCACTGGCTGGACAACTGCTTCCGTTATCGCCCCAGTTTGCTCCGAGTCCGCTGCGGCTGTCAAACGCGAAAACCGGCGCGGAACAATCTGCTGCGCATCGGAATTCCGCCGCCGGATGTTCTCCTCGATCCTCGCTATCCCTACTCGTCTCCCCAAGCAGCCTGACAGACCGAAGCATCCATTCCCGTCCATCAACGAACCGGCGGATTGATGGAAGGCCGACCCTCAATTTTTTGCCTGAGTTCCGCAAATGGCACCACTTCCCTGCCATGCGCCGGGAAAATGTGCGCGATGTCCAGCTTCAACCGCTGGATGTTCTCCCATAGGTTCATCGTGTAGGGGGTCGAATAGCCATCGGGAGGGTCGTTGGGACGAGGCACATAGAACATGTTGAAGATGTCGGTGACGATCAAGAGTTTTTCTTTCGGCAGGTACGACATCAGTAGATTGGAGGCGTGCAGGTTCCCCCGGATCCAGTGGATTTCCATGGTGCGATCGCCGTCCGTCAGAACTTCTTTGTCCCTTACGTACACAAATTTCCCCTCTTTCGGGGTCCGGGCGTACGCATCGGGATGCAAGGTCCAGGGGTTGCGAAGCAGCAAGTCGTAGTACTCCCGATTCATCGCGTGCGTGTAGATGGTTGCGCCTTCGGAAATCCAGTCCCGAAGCCCGCTCACGTGGTCGCTGTGGTGGTGGCTGTTGATTTGGACGATCCGCTTGTTAGGGACCATCCGTTTGACTTGCGCGATGTTGGCGAGGGCGCGCGATTGATCCTGTCCGGTTTCGACAACCACCGCGAAATCCTTGAACTCCACCAGCGCGCTGTTCACGCCGCCGCCGCTCAAATACCAGATGCCCTCCGCGAACTTGAGCGGCTCTACCTTTTGCGCTGCCGGAGGTCTCGGCGCCGGCGCTTCCAGAGTGACTGCTGCATTCGGCTGCACGTTGCTCACATTGTATTCGAACGACGGGAGCCCGCCCTGCTTCTGCACGATCTTGGTCGGGAACTTCACGCCGGCGAAATCCCGGTAGTCGGAAAAGCTCGTCTCCACCAGTATGTCGCCGAGCACCTCATTGGGGAGCCAGGTTTCCACTTTCTCGAGCAAGTTCTCACTGTTGATGTAGCCTCTTACCTTGTACATTCCCTTGGCAGTGTATGAAACCATCGTCATCGGTCTGCGTCCGATGGTCAAAGACTGCGCGGTCGGATTTGCCGTCATCGCCGCTTTGACCCAGCCGTGCGGAATGGTCAGGGCGAGGGAGTTGGCGTTAAAGCCGGCCTCTTCGGACTGCACGCCACCCGCGCGCGATTCTGTGTAAAGCGGCTGTCCTCCCGCCCCGCGCGGCGGATCCAATAATTGCGTCCGTACCAACTCCTGCCGCGAAACGCCTTTTTCGAAGTCCACCGAACGAGAATAGGTCGCCTTGAATTGCGGCCCTTCCTCAAAGGGCCGATAACTCTGACCCAAGGAAGCGGTGATCCCGGTGGCGGAATACTGCAGTGACTTCAAGTTGGTGGCCCCGATGGTTTGCGCCACATTATTCACCACGTTTCCCGCGTTCTGCGCCCTGCTGGCGCTGCCGAATACTGCTAACACTGCAAGAACCGTGAGCCCTTTTTTCAACATCGTTACCTCCCTGACCACAAATCGAACCCCTGTCTTGAACAGCGATTGCCCCATCCGCTCCCGGGCAACCTATGAGGACATTTCTTCCGGCCGCAAAGCCAGCGCCAGAACCGCCGCAACCAGGGAAAACAGCGAGATCTGGATTTGTCCTGCGGTCACCCACCCCGCCTGGTTGGCGAGCCATCCCATTAAATAGCCGGCCACGGCGCTCGACATGTAAAGGCTTGTCACGAACATGCCGGAGCCCCGGCTGGACATACTCGCCCGCACCGCCTTCACGTGATTGGCCGCCAGATTCACGTACAGAACGGCGCTTCCGATCACGCCATAAAGACAAGCCAAGACCGCCTTCGCCGCGACCGCTTCCGAGCCGTGGAAAAACAGGTATCCCAGCACTGCGGTGCACACAAAGGCGATCGGCAGCACGACACGCGGGGATACTCGATCGCCCAGCCAGCCGCCCGCGATGGAGGCCAAGGCTCCCAATCCGAAAAAGCTCATGACGAATCCGGCCGTTTCGGGCGAGTAACCGAGCCCTTCGCGGAGGTAGGTGGGGTACATGCCGAGAAAGCCGTAGAGCACCAAGCCGTACACTACGCTGAGCAGGGTCAGCAGAATCGAATTCCGGTTCAGTAGAGATGGCGCCCCGCCGCGGTCTTCCCGTGCCGTCGCGGAGCCCCGCGTCTCGGTGAACCACGATCGGACTGTCAGTAAGATCAGGCCGATCATCACGAAGCCGAAGCCCCCAAAGGCGATCATGGGGACCCTCCAGGTCCCATAAGTGGTCAGCAGTATGGGGGCCAAGAAGTAACCGGACCAGGTGCCTATGCCGAAGCAAAAATTGACCGAACCGACGGCGGCGCCCCGGTTCCGCGAAAAATAGCTGGCCGCCAGAGCAAACATGACCGTCGCCAGCATCGCCATGCCGATCCCGGTCACCGCCAGACAGAAAAGCATACTCCAGAATCCCGTCATGACGGCGGTGAGCGCGGTTCCGGCGGAAAAAATGGCGATCCCGGTCAGCGCCACCGCCTTGCGGGGAAACCGCGCCAGCAGGTAGCCCGTCGGCAACCCTCCGATCCCCAGTCCGAGGGTAAAGATGGTTGAGAGGAGTCCGGTATTGGCGAGGGAAAAACCGAAGTCGCGCCGGATGTCGGGAGCGAGCACCGGAAACAGGTAGCGATCGGCCGCCATCAGCGCATATCCGAGCAGCAACACGCAGTACATAGAAATGGCGACACTGCGTGTGCCGGTTTGCTCCTGCACAGGGCCGGTTTGGTTAGCGGCTACTTGGTTTTGAATTGTTTTCCTCCGTTGCGCTGCAACGCGCCCCTGGACCCAACTGGAAACGAACGCCCACAAAACGCACCCACCCCGTTTTCAGCGACGACTTCTCGTCCACAAACCTTACCCAAGGTTACACAGAAACCATTGCTGCCGTGGTGCCAGGCCCCACAGACGATGTCTTCTAATTCCAGAGACAAACACCCGAGGGAAGCGTCCTCCCTCGAGCCGTCCCGCGGGCGCTCACGCAGCCAAGTGCACGGATTCCTCGGCACTCAGCCACGCGAGTAACCAGCGAGCGTACCTTAAATGTAGCCTACCAAGCCGAACGGACCGGCTTGCCGACCAGCTTGGCCTGGACCGCACCCGGTTTGGGCCGGAACTTCTGAGCGACTCCCTTGCAGACGTCGGAGGTGTAGAGATTGCCTTCCTCGTCCACCGTGATTCCGTGATTGCACCAGAGCGCCCCTTGCGCCTCACTGAGGAAGCCCCAGGATTGCAGGAACTTGCCGTTCCGGTCCCACTGAACCATCTTATTGGTCCCGGCATCGGCGCCCCACAGAGTTCGGTCAGTCCCCATGTAGAGCTGGTAGATGTGCGCGGGCGGATGACCAACCCACCACATGTCAACAAACTTGCCGTTTTCATCGAAGACCTGAATCCGGCGGTTGCTCCGGTCCGACACATAGAGTCGCCGTTCCACGGGGTCAATGGCAAGGCCATGCACGGTGTTGAAGTAGCCGGGACGCGTCTCATTGCCGTCAATCCCCTTCTGACCCCAGGCCGTCAGATACTTGCCGTCCTTGTCGAATTTCACGACGCGCGTGTTGGTGTAACCATCCGTCAAGAACATGGTGCCGTCGGGAAGCCAGGCGAGGAAGGTCGGCCTGCCGTAGTGCTTGTCATCGTTCCCCGGTTCGTTGGGGGTGCCGATGGTCAGAACGAGCTTCTTCCCGTCGTTGGTGAACTTGAAGATGGCGTGGCGCATATCGTCCACCACCCAAACGTGCTTTTCCCGGTCGTAGGGACTGATGAAAACGGCATGGGGCCGCTTGAAGGTCGAATCCCACTGGTTCCAGGCCTCGATCTGATTGCCGTTGCGGTCCACCGCGAACAGGACGTTCTTCCAGCGCCAATCCACGCCTTCCTTCGTCAGGCCTGTGTCAGCAGCCGCATTGGGCGGGCTGGCCACCGGGCCTTGCGAGTGGTTCCGCCACGGCACCGCGTTGACAGGGAAAGAAAGGCTCGGTCCGAACTGCGGGACCGGCGTAAGCGGCGGCTTTTTGATATCCGGCAATTCGCCGCGCTGAAGGATGAAGACCTTGTTCGCACTCTCGGCATAAATGCCCTGCATGGATCCCCAGGTCCATTTTCCTTCATTTCCCGGCAGTGGCTTCGGCCAACCCGGCACGATCAAGTATTGTCCATACTGTTCCTGAAAACCCTTTTGTCCGTTGTCTTCTGGAATCCCCGTGGCCTGGACAACCTGCCCCTGGACGGGCGCCGGCTTGCCGCCCAGAATGAAAGCGACCAGGAAACCAAGCGCGATCACAGTTATTAATACAACACGTCTCAGCATACAATTCCCCCTTCACGCACAAATTCTTCTTCGTCCCGAAGGACCAAGAACGAACGACTCCGACCACCGATTCGTGACACTCCAGGAGGGAGGCCGCCGGGGCGCAAGGCTGCGGAGGCCTCCGGGTATTGCGACGACGTTAATCTTTCCACGCCGCGCGGACGGGTTGGCCGATCAAGAATTCCGAAGGCGCCCCTCTCTTGGGCCGGAACATCTGCGGACGGCCGCCCCACACCTCTGCCGTGTAGAGATTGCCATCCTGGTCAACGCTGAACTGATGGGTGCCCCACAGTCCTCCAGGCTCTGGCATCATGGTGCCCCACGTAAACAGCAGCTTCCCGGTCAGATCGTATTTGTAGAACTTGAAGTTCCCGTGGCCGTCAGACGCCCAGACGTGCTGGTCCGCGGTCATGTAGATGTGATACGTCGCGGTGGGTCCGTCGCCCAAGTACCACTGCGCCAGAAACTTCCCGTTCTCGTCGAAGACCTGGATGCGGCGGTTGCCCCGGTCGTTGATGTAGACGCGGCGCTGGTTGTCGGTGACGATGCCGTGCGGGGTATTGAAGTAGTTCGGCCGCATCTCCTTGCCCTGCTCGCCTCTCTCGCCCCACGCCATCAGGAATTTGCCGTTCTTGTCGAACTTCACGACGCGGGTTTCCTCGTAGCCGTCGGCGACAAAGAACGTGCCGTCCGGCAGCCAAGCGATGTCCGTCTGACGACCGAAGGTCGCGTTGGACGGACCGCTCTTCTTGGTCAACGACGGCCGCCCGGTATTGCCGGTCATCTTTGCGTTCCTCTCGGTCGTCGTGTTCCTCGTGCCGATCGTCTGGAGCAGTTTCTTGCCGTCGTTGCTGAACACATGGATGACCTGGTGCCCGTCGTCAATGGCCCACACGCGCTTTTCCGGATCATAGGGGCTGATCAGAATCTTGTGAATGCGGCCCTGGGCCAGCACTTTCGGGTTGTCCGGCTTGAACAGCGAATCCCACTGGGTCCAATCTTCTATCAGATTTCCCTGGCCGTCGAACACCGTGATGATGTGTTCCCAGCGGTAGTCCTTCCCCTCTTCGCCCACAAACTGGTCGGTTGCTTCCCCCGGGCTAGAGTAGAGACCCACGGACGCGTTCCGCACGTACATCCCGCGTCCAGGGACCGGCAGGCGCACCGTCCGTCCGTCCTCGGTTTCGACCTCGACGGACTTGGTCTTGAGGTTGGAGACGTCGGGCAGCTCGCCTCGCATCGCCACGAAGATGCGGTTCGGGTTCTGGGCGAACACGCCCTGGACCGCGCCCCACGTCCAGCCCTTGTGGTTTGGCAACTGCGACAGCGGCTTGGGCCAGTCTTTGACAACATCATAGTATCCAGTCACTAACTGGTCACTCTTGTTTGCATGTGGCCCCTGCCCCTGGCCAATCACGAGTCTACCCGCGAGCAAGACCAGGAAAGCAGCCGCTGCCACTATCATCACACGTTGCTTATTCATTAGCTTCCTCCGGAAAATGTAGTAACCAAAATATGCCAACCTTTAACGAGCGTAAGTCTGATGTCTCTCGGGTCGCCCTACTTCTCCGCGAACTCAAAGGCGTCGGTTTGATCGGCGTGGGCCGCCGCGCCCGCAGTGCCCGCTCCCTGGATGTGTCCGCCCGCCACGATGAGACGATTGCTGATCACCGCAACATTAACGCCGTGCCGCGCCAGCGGCATGCGGGGATATAGGGTCCAGGTGTTGGTGGCAGGCTCGTAGGCCTGGACGGACCGGAAAGCGGAATAGATATGCGCTTCGGCCGTCTCGCCGCCCACAATGAAGATCTTGCCTCGATAGGTCGCCCAGCCAAATCCGCTTCCTACGACGGGCAGTCTCATTCCCGCTGCGCCCCAGAGATCCGCCGCTGGATCATACACCTCCACGATATTCACGTTCATGGCGCTGGTAATATTGAGCGCGCCGACCCGGCCGCCGATGACGTAGATCTTGCCGTTCACCACGCCCACGGCCGAATGGTTGCGCGCGGTCGGCATAGTCATGCGCGTTTCCCACCGGTTGGTTGCCGGATCATACGCCTCGTTCGCATCCAACGAGCGATGCGGGGTGTTTCCTCCGATGGGGGCCGCGAGGTCCTTCGCGCTCGGATGATGCCCTGCGCCGCCCAGCACGTAAATTTTTCCGCCCACTGCCGCAGCCACAGCCGAGACGCGCCGGGTGGGCATTGGAGCCAGCGACTTCCACGAATCGGCCACGGGGTCATATTCCCAGGATGTATTGAGCGCAATATTACCCGGCCCGGCGGCCTGCGACTGGGTGGCGCCGCCGAAGGCATAAATCTTTCCGTTGTATTCGGTGACGGCCATGTGGTCCGCTGTAAACGGGAGATTCTTCTTCTTGGTCCACTTGTCGGCGGCCGGATCGTACTCCATCACAAGTCCTTTAGGCCCGTCACCGTTTCCACCGATGACATATAGTTTGTTATTGGCAGTGGCGAAATTGAACTCCTCGTTCTTTTCCGGCATGGGCGCGAGCCTCACCCAGCGCCCTAGCGAGGACGATATTTCCTGTGGGGGGCCTTGGCCCACTTGAGCTTGCGCCCCGCCGCTGACCAGCACAAGAACCGAAATGACGGCAGCGACTGCGAGAAGATATTGCATTGCTGACTGCTTGCTTGTTTTCCTCATAGCGCCTTTCCTTATTGGAGTATGACGAATCGGCCCCCTAGGACGTTTCTCGATAGATGACAACCGCAGCTTCCGAACCGGGTCCAGCGTTCCAGACGGCTGGGGAGAAGCTCTTCGCCACCCGCCCTACCGGTCCAACTCGAACCCGTCGTTGGCATCGGAGTCCATGGGAGTTCCGAAGACGGCCCCCGACTGCAAGTGGCCGCTCACGACATGGAAACGGTTGGTGATGATCCCGCCTACCGTGCCGTGCCGTGCCAGCGGCAGTGGGGGAAACGAAGTCCACCGATTGGCGGCCGGGTCGTATGCATCCAGGTCCCGGAAGGTCCCCACGATGTCATTGTCCAGGAACTCGCCGCCAGCCACGTAAATCTTGCCTCCGAAAGTCCCGTAGGCCGTTCCGCTCCGCGCCAGGGGCATCCGCGCCTTGAGCAGTCCCCAGCTATCCGTCGCCGGATCGTACTCCTCGACGACATCGGCGTTGCTGGCGACTACAAAGACCGAACCGATGCGGCCGCCGAGAACATAGATTTTGCCGTTCACCGCGCCGATCGCGGCGTGGTTGCGGGCGGTCGGCATCGGGCTGCGGCTTCGCCACGTGTTGGTCGCGGGATCGTACTCTTCATTCGTCCCCAACGCGCGATGCGGCACGGTGGCGTTCAGCCCAACGATCTTCTGACCGGGATGAACGGAAGCGCCTCCGATCACGTACATCTTCCCGCCCACCTCCACTGCAACGGCTGCGCCGCGGGCCGTCGGCATGGGCGCAAGCTCTCTCCAGGTATCGGCGGCTGGGTCGTACTCCCACGCCTTGTTGGTCGGGACCCAATTCGAGCCGCCGGGTTCTACCTGCGTCCCGCCGCCGAACACGTACAGCTTGCCGCGGTATGAGGTCACTGCAACGTGGTGCGCGGGAGCCGGCATGTTCTTCTTCTTGGCCCACTTATCGGTGGCCCCATCGTATTCCCACACAATCCCCTTGGGGGCAGGGCTTTGCCCGGCGGCAAAGGGCAGTCCGCCGATGATATACAGTTTCCCGTTCACGGACGTGCCGCCGATCTCCTGGGACGGTTCCGGGAACGGCGCAAACTTCGTCCAGCGCCCCTGCCCCGGTGCTTGCGCCACAACGGTTCCCGTCAGGATGACGGCCACGGTGGCAACCGCTGCGAGCATACGTTTTATTGCCGATGACATAGTACCTCTCCTCATGAAAGAACGATCTGCGCGACCAGGCGGGAATCGGCGGCCGAGGACGGCTGCCTCCCCTTCCGGCCCACCCTACCTATCCGAGATTTCCAGCATGTCGTGTGATCCCGTGTGGACGTTGGAATCCGGCGCTCCCCCCGACACGATGTTCCCGCTGACCAGGTGGAGGCGATTCCCGACGAACGCTGCGGCCACACCGTGCCGCGGAAGCGGCATCGCGGGAAGAATAGACCAGGTGTTGGTGGCGGGATCGTACGCCTCCAAGGCCCGGAAGCCCGCCAGCATCTGCGGTGTCTGAAGCTCACCCCCGGCCGTGTAGATGCGGCCTCCGAAGGTCGTATAGCCCCCCCCGCTTCGTGGGGTGGGCATGCGCGCCTTGATGGCGCCCCAGCTATCCGTCGCCGGATCGTACTCCTCGACGACATCGGTGTTGCTGGAGACCGTAATGAAGGTATGGCCAACCCGGCCGCCGAGGACATAAATCTTGCCGCCCACAGCGCCCACAAAAGCGTGATTCCGCGCGGTCGGCATCGGGCTGCGGCTTTCCCAGCGATTGGTCGCCGGGTCGTACATCTCGTTGGTACCCGTCGCGCGGGCCGGCCGGTTCGGGTACACTCCCGTCTCCTTCGTATTGGGTTGAGGGATAGCGCCGCCGATCACGTAAATCTTGCCGCCGACTTCCGCCGCGACGGCGGAGCCGCGTTTGGCCGGCAACGGTGCGAGCGCCTTCCAAGAATCGGCTGCGGGGTCGAATTCCCACGCATTGTCCACCGGAAACCATCCCGGCGACTCGGTGCCCGGCGGACGATTATAGCCGCCGAAAACGTAAATCTTGCCCTGGTAAACGGTCATCGCCTGGTGATGTACGGGGACCGGCATCTGCTTCTTCTTGGTCCACTTATCGCCGGCGGGATCGTACTCGTAGACCATACCCGCGGGCACTCCGCCCTGGCCGAATCCGCCGAGGACATACATTTTGCCGTTCACAGAAACACCGTAAAGCTCCTCGTCTGGTTCCGGAAACGGCGCCAGCTTCACCCAGCGCATCTGTGCTTGGGCGCTGGCGTTAAACAATAGGATCACTGCGGTAGCAACGACCGCCAGCGTTTGTTTCATTGCCGATGACATAACTATGGCTCTCCTCTTTATAGTGGATGGGCAACCCCCAGGCATGGAAAGCGGCCCGTTTCTCGATTGCTCAAAAACCTCTCGCCCTACTTACTCGTGAACTCAAACACATCGTGGGACACGGTGGCAGACTGCGTGTCGGGACCTCCCACCCCTCCCGGGGTTATCCTGCCGCTGATCAGGTGGAGGCGATTGCCGAGGATAGCACCGGCAACGCCGTGTCGCGGAAGCGGCATGGAGGGGAGTACGTCCCACGTGTTGGTGGCGGGATTGTACGCCTCCAGAGCGCGGAAGGTCGCAGCCATCTGCGAAGACTGGAACTCGCCGCCGGCCGCGTAGATTCGGCCGCCGAAGGTGGCCGAGGCCCCTCCGCTCCGGGGGGTGGGCATCCGTGCCTTGATCGCACCCCAACTATCCGACGAGGGATCATATTCCTCGACGACATCGGTGTTGCTGGCGACCGAAATGAACGAATGGCCCATCCGTCCGCCGATGACGTAGATCTTGCCGTTGACCACACCATAGAAGGCGTGGTTGCGGGCGGTGGGCATCGGGCTGCGCGTTTCCCAGCGGTTGGTCGCCGGATCATACACCTCGTTTGTCCCTACACTTCGAGCCGGGCGTGTGGGAAGCACGGCGGTCTCCGCCGTATTGGGCTGAGGGACGCCGCCGCCAATCACGTATATCTTGCCGCCGACTTCCCCCGCGATGGCCGAGCCGCGTTTGCCCGGCATCGGCGCGAGCGCTTTCCAGGAATCGGCCGCGGGATCGTATTCCCAGGCATTGTCCACCGGCTCCCACCCCGAAAGCCCTCCGGAAACCTGTTGATTCACGTACCCGCCGAACATGTAAATCTTGCCGCGATATTCCGCCATCGCCTGGTGATGCACGGGACGCGCCATCATTTTCTTTTGGGTCCACTTATCGGCGACGGGATCGTATTCGTACACACGTCCCGTCTTCCCGCCAGAGAACCCGCCGAGGACGTACACCTTGCCGTTCGCCGTAATGCCGTAGAGTTCTTCGTCCGGCTCCGGGAAGGGGGCCTGCTTCACCCAGCGGCCCTGCGCCGGCGCACTAACGGTAGAGAATAAAATGCTCAACGCGGCGGCAACGACCGCGAGCCTGCGTTGGATTGATGATGATGACACGGTGGCTTTCCTCCTTGAGGGAACGACCAGCCCGATGGGCGCGGAAAAACACCCCGGTTTCGGCCGGTTAATGCAGATTATAACGAATGTACCTCATGACACAAGCGGACCTCCCCGGCGCACCGGCGAGGGGTGGATTACTACGTAGGAAGCCTTCCTAAATTATCAGCACGAGCGACGTGAGGATCATACCATGAAGGGGACCGGGTCGGGGAACTTCTCTTGCCGCTCAACGGAAAATTTCGCGTAAGCCTGATCCGCGAGAATCGTTCAGCCGTCCTGTGCTTCGCTTGAAGATCCCTTCCCGGTCTCCCCCCTAGCTATCAAAATGTCAACTTCAGCCCAAATTGGAGCTGGCGGTTTTCCGTAGCCGTTGCCGTGATCCGGCCCACATTCGGGTTTCGGGCCCCCGTCGAGAGAAATTGCGCAGCGGCCGGGAGCTGGAAGTTAGCGCGGTTGAACAGGTTGAAGGCCTCGGCCCGAAACTCCAGGTTCATGCTTTCCCGGATCGCTCGCAACGACGTATTCTTGACCAGACCCACGTTGACGATGAACAGTCCCGGGCCGATCAGCGTGTTCCGGCCCAGATTCCCGTAGGTCCCAGCCAGCGGAAGCGCGAACGCGCAGGGATCGAAGTACCGGTCTGGAGTCCCCAGCTTTTGTCCCGCAGCGATACCCGGACACCCGGCCGTCACGCCCTCATTGGGACTGTTGCTGAAGCCGGGGTTCAGGTCCGGGCGATCGGCGGAAAGCACGTGCCGGTTTCGGGAAACGTTGAAGCCCGCTCCCACCACTTGCGGCAACCCGGTGGTGGCCCGCCAGTTGGTGTTGATCTCCCAGCCTCCCAGGATGGTTCGGGCCACTCCCGTGGTTAAATAACGGTCCCAGGGCATCTGGTATTTCCCGTTGATGTTCATCACATGGCCTTGATGGAAGTTGGAAAGCGAGTAGTCGCGCGCCAGGTCATCCAGGTCCAGCGGACCCACCAACTGGTTGGTCACTTCTCCGCCAAATTGCTGGTCCACGCTGGAGAGATTCCGGCTCCAGGTGTAGGAAAACTGACCCGTCAGGCCGTGCGAAATCCGCTTCAGAACCCCCACCTGCAAGCCGTGGTAGATGCCCCACCCCGGCGTGCTCACCCACTGGATTTGGGAGAAATTCGGATTGATCAGAGGCAGACCCGCCGCGAAGAACTTCCTCCCGTCCGGCAGCAGCGTGGCCCCTCCCAGGTAAGAGCCTACCGCGCGGTTTGCCTCCGGCCCTTGCTCCAAGTGCGTGAGCTTGGAGGCCACGTAGCCCACTTGCAAGGAGAGGGTCGGAGTAATCTGCTGTTGGAGCTCCACGTTCCAGTGGACCGAGGTGGTCGTCTTTACATCCTGCTGGACCCCCCGCGTAGATGGCAATCCCGTGAAGGTCCCGGCCAGCGGGTTTGGAAACGGAGGGTCGTTAATCACGAAGGACCGGGCAAAGCGGTAATCGAAGGTTGAAGTGTCCCAAATCCTCCCCATGAGGGGCAAGCTGTAAAACATTCCGAAGCCCGCCCGAATCGAGGTCCTGCCCCGCCCAAAGGGGTCCCAGGCCAGGCCCACCCGAGGACTCAAATTATCCTTGCTGGTCGGAAAGGGCGGCCCGACAAAGCCCTGCACCGCCGTCACGCTGGGCAGGCTTCCATGTCTGCCGTTCGCATCGCTGGGCGAGGTAACAAACTCTTGCCGCAACCCCAGGGTCAGCGTCATGCTAGGCCGCACCTGCACGGCATCCTCCACAAACCACCCGAATAACGTCTGTCGCCACCCGCGGATCGGATCGCTGAATCCATCCCCGCGGACCGGATCGGTGAACGGTCCCAGGGCCGGGAAATTCACTTGCGCTGGCCGACCCAGCAGGAATTGGTTGAAATTCGCGAAGGCGTAATTTCCCCGTTGGTTCGGGAACGGCGTCCAGCGGTAATTGGCCTGCAACCGCTGCACGTCAAAGCCAAACTTCCAGGCGTGCGCCCCTCTCACGTAACTGAAGGTATCGCTCACCTGGAAGAGATTGTGCAACAGGTCGCGCGGCGCCGTAATGCCGTTCCCGAATCCCGTCAGGGCCACGTCCTGGCCTCCGGTGGCGATGGCGCCGGTCCGGAAAACAATCGCTCCAAACCCCTGCCCGGGCAGGAAATCGAGCGCCCCATTCTGGATATCGAGAGGCCCGGTGGTGCTGCGGGGGAAGGTGCGATTGAACGCAAAGCGCATCTCCGTCAAAAACGTGGGCGAAAAGATGTGCGTTCCGCTCAGGATGTGAAATTGATACCTGTTCGTGCCTCCCCCAAACCAGGGTTCCCAACTCCCCGGGGAAACCCTTTCCGACGGAGAGATCGCGAAGCGGTAGTACAGGCTGCTGCTTTCCGACAGGCTGAAGTCCACTCGGGCCAGGCCATAATCCTCATTCGCGGTCTCCTTGGCATCCACGGAATATCTCGCGATCCCGCCTCCCAGGTTCTGCCCGTTCGGCAGCGGAAACAAATTCAAATAAGGAAGCATCACCGGATTGATCCCATTGTTAGGCCCCGGCCCCACTGGTCGCAGCACGCCGCTGGCATCCGGCAGCAATCCCTGGCGCGCATTCGCGTCCGGAACGCTGGACACTCGCGGTGCTCCTTGCCTGCGCCGGAAGCCCTCATAGTTGGCGAAGAAGAAAATCCGGTCGCGGACCACGGGGCCGCCCAAGGCCGCCCCGAACTGGTTGCGGCGGAAGGCCGGCAGGTCTCCCCGATTGAAGAAGTCCCTGGCGTCCAGCGCGTTATTCCGCAAGAACTCGTACACGCTCCCGTGAAACTCGTTGGTGCCGGCGCGCGTGATCATGCTGAACACGCCGCCGGAGTTGCGTCCGTATTCCGCGCTGAAGCTGTGGGTCAGAAGGCGGAACTCCCTGACCGATTCCACGCCCAGCGCCTGGCCGGATTCACCGCCAATGCTGCTCACGTTGTAATCGCTGGCCACCGTCCCATCCAGCAGAAAGAGGATGTGTAACGGGCGCGCTCCGCTGATAGACAACCTCCGGCCCATGCCTCCAAAGGCGCCGCGCCCAGTGTTGGTCTGCTCCACCACGCCCGGAGCGAGCAAGGCCAGCTCATCGTAACTTCGCCCGTTCAGCGGCAGGTCCCGCAATTGTGTCTGGCTGACCAGATTGGAAAGGGTCGCGCTGGTGGTCTCAATGGCCGGCGCTTCTCCGGTCACTTCCACCCGTTCCGCCACCGCTCCCACGTTCAACTCCACGTTCACGGTCACTTCGCTGCCCACCGTCAGCGTGATCCCGCTACGCACCACGGTCTGAAAACCAGATTGTTGGACCGTCACCGTATAGCTGCCCACCGGAAGGTTCCGGACCACGTAGCGGCCACCGGCATCGGACTGCACGCTCCGCGACAAGCCGGTTTCGACGTTTTGCACCTGCATGGTTGCCCCCGGAATCACCGCCCCCGATGTATCCGTGATCCGCCCCGCAATCGCCCCGGTCACCACTTGCGCAGCCAATGGCGCTACGCTCAGCAAGACTGCCAGCAGCAACCCCCGAATTCGATTTGCTAGAGACATGTTGTTATGACCTCCCCTTATTCCACGGTTTCCACCAGAGGAATCTGGCGCAAACTTCCCTGACGAGACTTTTTCGCTTTCGGTAGATTCTACCAAGTATCGAGCCGCGAGTGCAACCACAATTCGTGGCTCCACTGTGGACCTTCCAACCAGCACGGTCTTTTTTGAACGGGAGCTTCCTGCGCTCCATGACGAACAACACCGACTTTTGATGCTCCAGAAGCATTCTTGGCGTGAGGCCGTCCGTTGTCTGTGCGTTGTCGCACACTGCAACTTCATTCGTCCGGCTGTTCCACGACTGTCGGTGAGGGGGGCAGCCATACAGCTTTTCCGAACCTTTGCGAATCGTACCGTTTGAGCTATAATGCAGTTCAGCGAATCGCCCACTCAAATAAGGCAGGATGCAGTGTTCGTTCGTTCGTCTGTGGAACAAAGGGATGCCTTCTGGCGGGGAAAGGACCTGCCCAGCGTCGAAAAAGCTGACCTGGCCCTGAATCAAATTCTCGCCGATTTGCCTTCCGAGGAGACCCGCCGCGTCTTAGCGAATCTGGAACTGATCCACGTTCAAACCAATGACATCCTGGCCGAAGGCGGCGTACCGATCAGCCATTGTTATTTTCCTCTGGATGCTGTTGTTGCTTTAGTAGCCAACCTGGAAGAGGGAGCTACGGTCGAGGTGGGTTTGATTGGCAATGAGGGAATGGTGGGTATCCGCGTTATCCTGGGTCGCAGCACGGGAGCGTATCTCGCCGTCGTCCAAATCCCGGGGAAGTGCTTGCGAATCAAACCGGACCTTCTCAAAGCCGAGTTCAAGCGGGGCGGCGTGTTGCAAGATCGGCTCCTTCAATACGTCCGTTACATGTTGGCCCAGGTTTCCCAGACGGCTGCCTGCAACCGCATGCACCTGCTGGAACAGCGTCTTTGCCGCTGGCTATTGAGCATTCAGGATCGCGTAAAGACCGCTGAACTACTCATCACTCACGAGGCGATCGCTCATATGCTCGGCGCCACTCGGTCCGATGTGAGTCGCGTTGTCGGCGCCCTTGGGAAACTCGGGATTCTTCACTCCAGTCGCGGCAAGACTACAATCCTTGACAGAAAGGCCCTGGAATCCACTTCGTGTGAATGCTACTGGATCGTCCGCAACGATTATATCTACCCGCTCCGGGCCCGAAAGGCATCGTCAGGAAAAGGAAATTTGTAAGTGAGGTTTACTATCAGTATGATCTGGATCGCTTCCCTTCTTCGCACGGATGCCGCCGCCGTCAAACTCGGGACACCCATGTGTGCGGTATCACACAGACAGGAATGGCCTGTTAGAGCAAAGTGGACCTCTCACAGAAGAGCCAGGCTGCGCGAGCGTTTGCAGTCGTTCCTTCCCTTTGCGCGTGGCGCCATGCGCAAGACTGGCTGAGGAAGGAAGAGTCTTCCGAAATCAAGCAGTTTTCCGAGCAGGGGTGGTATAAGGAGGGGAAATCCCTTGAAAGACGAAGAGAAGAAACCTACGAATGGTTCGTCCCGACGGGGCATGTCCCGGCGCAAATTCTTGAGGGGGGTTGGGGTCGGGAGCAGCGTCTTGAGCACCGGCCTTTTGGGGGGGCCACTTCTGCCGGAGGCAGAGGCGCAAGGCTCTGCGGCAAGAGCAGTCGGTCCCACGGCAGTGCCGATTGAACTGACAATTAACGGCCAGCGGCGCAGCTTGCGGCTCGAGCCGCGGGTTACGTTGCTCGAAGCCCTTCGGGACCACCTGGAGATGACCGGGGCCAAACGAGTGTGCGACCGATCGAGCTGCGGCGCCTGCACCGTGATTTTGAACGATATGGCCGTCTATTCTTGCTCGGTGCTGGCCATCGAGGCTCAAGGGAAGAACATCCAGACGGTCGAAGGTCTGGCTCGGGGCAGCGAGTTGCATCCCGTACAATCGGCGTTTGTCGAGCATGACGGGCAGCAATGCGGCTTCTGTACTCCCGGTTTTGTCATGGCGGTCAAAGCCTTCCTCGACAAACATCCGAACCCGACCCCCGAGCAAATGCGCGTCGGGTTGGGCGGGAATCTGTGCCGTTGCAGCTCCTACGAAGGGATCAGGAAAGCAGTGATGGAGGCCGCGCGAAGGCTCCCAGCCGGTCGAAACCGCGATGCTCCAGGAGGAAGACCCAATGCCTGAGTACAAGTGGCCAGAGCCTGGCACGACCGCACTCCTCGGCAAGCGCCTGAACCGGTTGGATGGGCCGGCCAAGGTCAGGGGAGACGCCAAGTATGCCTACGACCTGAAACGGCCGGGGATGCTCTACGCCAAGATGTTGCGCTGTCCCTATGCGCACGCCAAAATCGTCTCGATTGACACCAGCGAAGCGGAACGGCTCCCCGGCGTCGCTGCTGTGCACATTGTGCAGGGGCCGGGCACGGAGATTCACTGGGCCGATGACGATTTGGTGGCGGTGGCCGCGGTGGATGAGGGAAAGGCTGAGGACGCACTCCGGCGGATCAAGATCGAATATGAAAAGCTGCCTCATTTCGTGAACGAGCGCGATCTCTCGAAAGTCGGGGACCGGGGCCGGTCTGCTGCCGAACAGGTGGTGGGCGACCCCGACAAGGCGTTCCAGGACCCGGACGTGGTGGCGATCGAAGGAGAGTATGGCACGTCGGTAGTGACGCATTGCGCGCTGGAGTCCCACGGTCAGGTGGTCGAATGGGACGGCGAGAATGTGACCGTCTACCCCTCGACACAAGGGGTCGAGCGCTACGTCAACCAGTTTGCGGAAGCCCTGAAAGTCCCGGCGGCGAATGTGCGGGGCCTGATGCAGTACATGGGGGGCGGATTCGGCGCCAAGTTCACCGTGGACCGTTGGGGCATTGCCTGCGCACAGTTGGCCAAGAAAGCGGGCAAACCGGTCAAGCTCATGCTGGAGCGCAAGGAAGAGGTGGAAGTGGCCGGATGCCGTCCCTCTGCGTACACCCGAGTCAAGCTGGCGGCGAAACGCGACGGCACGCTGGTGGCCTGGCAGTCCGAGACGTGGGGCACCAGCGGACCCGCCGGGGGTGGCAGTCCTCCCCTCCCCTACGTCTGGACCATTCCCAATCAGAGGAAGCGTTACATCTTGGTCCCCACGAATAACGGCCCGGCCCGCGCCTGGCGTTCTCCGAACCATCCGCAGGCCTGCTACCTGACGATGTGTCCGTTTGAGGACTTGGCGGCCAAGCTCGGGATGGACCCCTTCGATCTAGTGATGAAGAACATTTCGCTGTTGGGCGAGCGCGCGGAGCTTTACCGCCGGGAGCTGCTCAAGGCCGAAGAGTTGATGGAGTGGAAGAAGAAGTGGCATCCGCGGGGCGACCGCACGCCGGGGCCGATCAAGCGAGGTGTCGGGCTGGCGCTTCATACCTGGGGAGGCCGTGGGCACGACAGCAGTTGCGAGGTCACCATCCATCCCGACGGCTCCGTAGAAGTGAACATCTGCACGCAGGACCTCGGCACGGGCACGCGCACCGCCGTAGCCATGATTGCGGCGGAGACCCTCGGTCTGCCGCTCGAGGCGATCAAACTCAACATTGGCGACACCCGCCTGCCGGACTCCGGGTCTTCGGGAGGCAGCACGACCATCGGCGGCGTCAGCGCAGCTACCCGGCGCGCGGCACTGATGGCGGCAGAACAACTCTTCAACAAAGCTGCCCCGTCCTTGGGAGCCTCGGCGGATCAGTTGGAGGCTGTCGGCGGGCAAGTCCGGGTCAAAGGCGACTCCAGCAAGAGCCTTGCTTGGAAGCAGGCCACCGCCAAGCTGGGCGTCGCGCCGATTAGGGAACTGGGCAAGCAGCCCGGGCCGGGCGAGTTGAACTCCAGCGGCGTGTGTGGAGTCCAGATGGCCGAGGTTTCCGTGGACGTCGAGACGGGGATCATTAAGGTCGCAAAAATGGTCGCCATCCAGGACTGCGGTTTGATCATTTCGATGAAGACGGCGGAAAGCCAAGTCTACGGCTCGTTAATCATGGGCATCAGCACCGCGCTGTTTGAAGAACGAGTGGTGGACTCCGTCACCGGCCGAATGCTCAACGCCAATATGGAGTTCTACAAGCTCGCCGGCCTCGCCGACGTCGGCGAGTTGGTGGTCCACATGGTGACTGACGCAGACCAGCAACGGCGCGGCCCGATCGGGCTTGGGGAACCGCCGATGAATTCCCCGGCGGCTGCCATTGCCAATGCGGTAGCCAACGCCATTGGCGTGCGCGTCCCGACCTTGCCGCTGACCCCCGACAAGGTGCTCGCCGCCCTGGAGAAAGGAGGAATGGCCTGATGCGATCCTTTGAATATGCGGCCCCGGCCACCAAAGAGCAAGCGTTTGGGCTGCTCGGCAACCTCTGGGAGGATGCCTCGATCCTGGCCGGCGGGACCGACCTCCTCAGCTTGATGAAGGACCATGTAGTCGCGCCCCGCCGCGTGGTGGACATCAAGGGAATCGGCGAGTGGACCGGCATCCAGTACAGCGCGCGCTCCGGTCTGCGCGCGGGCGCGCTGGTCACGCTCGAACAACTCCGCGAGCACTCCCAGGCCCGGCAGGCGTATCCCGGCCTGATTCAGGCGATCGAAGGCATTACCAGCCCGCAGGTGCGCAATCGCGGCACGCTGGGAGGAGACCTCTGCCAACGGCCGCGCTGCTGGTACTTCCGCAACGGCTTCGGACTCTTGCCCAAGGACGAATCCGGCAAGCCGCTGGTCCCTGACGGCGACAACCGGTATCATGCCATTCTCGGCAATCAAGGCCCGGCGTATTTTGTGCATCCGTCGAGCCTGGCGCCTTTGCTGATTGCGCTGGGAGCCAAAGTGCGAATCGCCGGCGCGGGCGGCGCGCGCGAGGCGCCGGTGGAGCAGTTCTTTGTGATCCCGAAAGCCGAGGGAGAGCGCGAGAACGTTCTGCGGCCGAACGAGATCGTCACCGAGATTGTGATCCCCGCAGGCTCGTGGCGCACCGCCACCTACGAAGTCCGGCAGAAGGAGGCGCTCGACTGGCCGCTGGCGGCCGCGAGCGTGGCGTTGCAATTGCGAGGCGGACGTGTGGAGTCCGCACGGGTAGTGCTCGGCCACGTGGCCCCGATTCCATGGCGTGCGCCCGATGCCGAGCGGTTCCTGGCTGGGAAAGCGATCACGGAAGAGACGGCGAAGGAGGCGGGCCAGGCCGCTGCGAGCCAGGCTCGGCCGCTGAGCATGAACGCGTACAAGGTCCGGTTGGCACGGGTCGCCGTCCAGCGCGCCCTGCTGCAAGCTGCCCAAGGAGGTGCGTAACCATGTATGAACTCATACCGAAGGCCGACGCGGATGTCTGCCGGTGCTTGATGTGGAAGGGCAAGCTGATCGGAGTGGAGTGGGACCCCACGGTGCCGCCCGCCAATGACCGCAATTTCTGGTGCGTTCATACGCAGGCCTGCGTCGGCCTGGATGGACATTTTGCCGAACCGGAATTGTGCAAACCCGGCCGCTCCTGCCATGAGTAGGCTTTCCAGCGCAGATTTCGCTTGATTCGAAATTCGCAGAACCAGCAAAATGTAAGATTGTACTGTCCGAAGGAAGGATCACTGTCATCAAGAGTAAAAAATCTTAACAGGAGAGAAACAAAGCAATGGATATCAGTTTCATAGGCAAGCCGCATGAATGGGAGCCCCGGAGGCTTTACAGCCAGACCGGGGCCGAGTGGCAACAGCGCGTGAACTTTGAACGGTTGCGAAAGGACCGTTTGAAGCGGCTTCAGGACCAGATGAGCGCCAATGACTTGGGGGCGCTCGTTCTGTTTGCCGGGGCCAACATCCGTTACGCGACGGGTTCCTACCAGGGAAACTGGAAATACAACATCAACATCCGTTATGTCGTCGTGCCGAACGGCGCCGAGCCGGTGCTGTTCGAGACGGCCGGTTCCGATTTGCAGTGCGCCAAGATTGACCTCCCCTGGATGGAGGGCCGCATTCGTCCGGCCATTACGTGGCAATGGGCCGAAGGAGCCGTTCCGTACATGGCGGGCCGCATGGCCGAGAGCGTTGCCGAAGTCTTGAAAGCGCACAACCTCACCAAGGAGCGCATCGGCATTGACAACCTGGACATGCAGGCCCTGGCGGCGTTCCAGAAAACCGGTCTCAACATCGTGGACGGCTGGCCGACCATCTCGAAGGCGCGCGTCATCAAGACCCCGGACGAAATCGAGCTGCTGAAGCAGGCCTCGAGCATCGGCGATGCCGCCATGTGGAAGATCAAATACGAGTGGCTCAAGCCCGGCGTCCGCGAGCGGGAAATCGAGTCGAAGGTGCACGAGTTTATGCTCGAGAGGGGCTGCGAAATTATCTACGACATCATCGTGGCTTCCGGAGGCAATACGAGTCCCTACCGCCGCTGGGCAACCGACAAGATGATCCGCCAGGGCGACCTGGTCATTGTGGACATCAACGCCGTGGGACCCTCGGGATACTTTATTGACTTCGTGCGTTGTTTCAAGGTGGCCGCGAAAATGACTCCAAAGGAAATTGACCTCTATCGGGAGGTCTACGATTCCATGTATGCCGGCCTGGCACACCTGCGGCCCGGCAAGACCACCGCGGATGTGGCCGGCGCCTTTCCCGAATACGACGACGATAAGTATGGAACGGTCACCCTCCAGCAGTTCGCTCACAGCATCGGTCTCACCCTCTACGAGGGCATGTGGATGTCCCGGGCGTATTCCCTGAAGTATCCCGCCGAGATCAAAGAGAACATGTACTTCGCGATTGAAACGTTTGCCGGACATCCGGGGCTTCCGCAAACAACCCGCTTGGAGGAAAACGTTCTGGTGACGGCAGAAGGCCCCGTGGTGTTTACGATGATGGAGCACATGGCGGAAGCGGCGAGATAGCCATGGACTCCCTCCTAGTAGCTGTCACCGATTCCGTCTTCCCTAACCTGGATGCCGCCCGGCGCGTGCTTTCGGCGGTCCATGCGGAAGTGCGCCTTGCCAGCCAGCCTACACCGGAAGCCATCGTCGAAGTGGCTCGGGAGGCCGACGGAGTTCTCGTGACGTACGCCAAAGTCACGGCCGAGATGATCCGCGAGATGAAGCGCTGTCGGATCATCTCCCGCTTCGGAATCGGCGTGGACAACGTGGACATTGCGGCGGCCACCAGCGCCGGCATTGTAGTCACGAAAGTTCCGGACTACTGCATTGATGAAGTTTCCGATCACGCCATGGCGCTTCTGCTGGCGCTGGTTCGCAAGATACCGTTTGCCAACCGGCGCGCGCATGCCGGTAAATGGGAGATGTCGGCGGTTGTGCCCATCCATCGGTTGCGAGGAACTACCCTGGGGCTGGCTGGCTTTGGGAGAATTCCGCAACTGGTTGCGCCCAAGGCACAGGCGTTTGGATTAAAGGTGATCAGTAACGACCCCTATATCCCCAAGGAAGTGATGGCGCGGGTAGGGGTCGAGTCTGTCACGTTCGAGGAGTTGTTGGAGCGCTCCGACTACATATCCGTCCATGCTCCTCTGACGCCGGAGACTCATCACTTGTTCAATGCCGATGCGTTTCGGAAAATGAAGCCAAGCGCATACCTGATCAACACGGCGCGTGGGCCGCTGGTGGACGCCCAGGCGCTGGCGGACGCGCTCGATGCAGGGCAGTTGGCCGGCGCTGCCTTGGACGTATTGTCCCAGGAACCGCCCCCGCAGGATTCGCGCCTGTTCGGCCGGGACAACGTCATCCTGACGCCACACACAGGTTTTTACTCAGAAGAATCGCTGGTGGATTTGCAGGTCAAGGCCAGCGAGGAGGTTGCGCGGGTCCTCACAGGACAGACGCCTCGCAACCCCGTCAATCCGGAAGTCTTGCAGACAGCCCGGAAATCGTAAATTTTTCTACTTTTTGGAGGAACCGATCATGCCGAATGAGCCGTGGAAAACCGACAAGTGGTTCGTCAGCCCCTGGAACTTTGCCGCGGAGGTGCAGGCTGGGCTTCATTTTTCCAAGCGAATCGAAGTTCACGACATCACCCTGCGCGATGGAGAGCAGCAGACGGGCATCATTTTCACGAAGGATGACAAAATCAGAATCGCGGAAGCTCTGGCGGAGGCGGGCGTTCATCGCATTGAGGCCGGGATGCCCGTCGTGTCTCCCGGCGATGCGGCGGCCATCAAGGAAATCGTCAAGCGGAATCTGGGACCCGAGATTTTTGCCTTTTCCCGCTGCATGGTGGACGACGTCAAGCGGGCCGTGGATTGCGGTGTTTCCGGCGTCGTGATGGAGGTGCCCTCCAGCGAGCACATTATCAAGTATGCGTACAAGTGGCCTTTGGAAAAGGCCATTGATCTTTCCATCGAAGCGACCGCGTACGCCCACCAACAGGGCCTGGAGGTGATTTTCTTTCCCATTGATTTCACGCGCGCGGAAATGAACTGGGTCCTGGACCTGATTACGCGGGTTGCGCGGGAAGGTCACATGGACGGCCTGGTGTTGGTGGATACCTTTGGGGTCTGCCATCCACACGCCATGCAATATTTCGTGAGGCAGGTAAAGGCCCGCATCAACAAGCGGCTGGAAGCCCACTTCCACATGGATTTCGGCATGGGAGTTGCCAACACCATTATGGCCCTGGCGGAAGGGGTCGAGGTGATGCATACGACGGTGCTCGGGATTGGCGAGCGCGCGGGCAATACGCCCATGGAAGAGACCGTCATGGGCCTGCTGACTCTCTACGGAATTGACATCGGCTTGAAGTACGAGAAGCTGTATGACCTGGCGCATCTGGTGCAAAAACTTTCGGGCCAGGCGGTCCCCTCCAACAAGCCAGTCGTGGGAGATATGCTCTACCAGATCGAGTCCGGCATCATTGCCAGTTGGTACCAAAACTGCGGCGATGAGAACGCGATCGAGTTGTTTCCGTACCGCTGGGACGTCGTCGGTCAGTCCCCCGCGAAAGTGGTGATGGGAAAAGGCAGCGGCATTGACTCGATCAAGATGTGGCTAAAGAAAATCGGCGTCCAGGCGAGCGAAGAGGAAGCGCTGAAGATTTTGGCAGCGGTCAAGGACTTCTCGCTGCAGCGCAAGCGTCTTCTTACGGAGGAAGAATTCCGGGGGATCGCCAACGCGAATGTGCCGGCCCGGGCCAGCGCTTCGTAATGCGGCTGCCGATGGTCCCGATTCCCGTTCGCTGACTCCCGTTCCGCCAGGTGAAATGGCGATCCGGCGGGTGTCAACGATGCTCCTCGGTGGTTGCGGTCGCCAGAGCAAGTTGCGAACGAATCGGTGGCGGTTCAGGGCGCCGTCGGAGGCTCCGCGCGGCACTCTTTTCCTCTTCTTCATCTGAAACCGCAGGGAACTCACGCTCGGGATGACCCTGTATCTCCGGGTTCAGCCGCGAGTCGCGCGAAAGGATGTGTTCCGATGAAGGCGATGGTTCTGAGAGCGCCGAGTGAACTGGCGCTGGATGACGTACCCTCCCCACAACCCGGGCGGGATCAGGTTCTGATTCGCGTTACCAACAGCGGTATCTGCGGCACGGATCTGAAAATCTACAACGGCGCGATCCCCGTCCAGTATCCGCGGATCATGGGCCACGAGATGGTTGGGGAAGTCGTTGAAGGTTCCGACGGCGAACGGGTCCGGCCGGGAGACCGGGTCCTGGTTGACCCGGTTCTGTTTTGCGGCGTCTGCTTGTTGTGCCAGGCGGGCCGGAGCAACCTCTGCCCGCACGGCGCCCTGATCGGACGGGATGCGAACGGAGGCTTCGCCGAGTACGTCACTGTTCCGCGACACCACGTTTTCCCTTTGCCGGAGACCATTGACAGCCAGACGGCGCCGCTGATCCAGGTTCTGACCACTTGTTTGCACGCGCAGCGCCTGGCAAACATCTTTCCCGGTGAATCGGTCGTCGTGTTTGGCCTCGGCGTAACGGGCCAACTGCATGTGCAGTTGGCCAAAGCTCGTGGCGCCTATCCTGTCATCGGCATCACACGCAGCGCCTGGAAGCGCGAACTGGCGGAGAAACTGGGGGCGGACCTGACGATGCCTCCGGGAGAAGATGCGATTCGCACCGTAGTGGAGGCCACGAACGGGCGCGGCGCGGACCTCATCATCGAATCCTCTTCGATTGTCCAGAGCATTGCCGACAGCATTTCCATGGCCCGTTTGGGGGCCAGACTGCTTCTGTTTGGATTGACGACTGCGCGCGAAGGAGCGCTGCCGTTTTACCAACTCTATTTCAAAGAGCTGACCCTCATCAACTCGCGCGCTGCCAAAAATGAGGATTATCCTCCGTCCATTGACTTAGTGCGGCGAGGGGTCGTGCAGCTCAAGCCTTTGGTGAGTCACGTGGTGTCGCTGGCAGAATTGGGGACGGCAATCGGCATGTTGAAGTCAGAGACGGGTCGGTGTATGAAGATCGTCCTGGAAAACACCGCGCGCTAAAGAGCCAATTCAACCCTCCCGCCTGCCGGGCATGGCCGATCACCATTTCGATGAAAAATGAGTAAAGTGAGCCCCCCGTGGTATATCTCCTCAGCCAGACTCTGAACGGGCTTTTTTCGGCTGCCTTGCTCTTCCTCATTGCCAGCGGTCTCACGCTGGTTTTTGGAGTGATGAAAATTGTAAACATCGCGCATGGCTCCTATTACATGCTGGGCGTGTACATTGCGCTTACGGTCGTCAGGCAGACCCACAGCTTGTTGCTCGGCGTGATTGCGGCCGCCCTGGTTGTTGCCGCCATCGGCTGGGGGATGGAGCGCCTGTTCCTGCGCAGGCTTGCCGGGCAAGACCTGGCCCAAATGATGATGACCATGGGATTCGCGCTGATATTCCGCGACGCAGCCCTTTTGATCTGGGGCGGCGATCCCTTCACGCTTCCATACCCGGCGATGTTCCGCGGGTCCATTGAGTTTCAGGATATCGTCTTCCCGATCTACCGTCTTTTCGTCATTCTCCTTGCCGCCTGCGTCGCCGCCTTCCTCCGGATTCTGAATGAAAAGACTCTGCTCGGGGCGAAACTGCGGGCCGCCGTAGATGATCCGGAAATGGCGGGAGGCGTCGGCATCAACGTGGCTCTGCTTTCCGGGCTCGTATTCGCCGCCGGCGCCGGTTTGGCCGCGTTCGGAGGAGTGATGGGGGGACCGATTCTGGGAGGGTATCCTGGAATTGACTTTGACCTTCTTCCGCTGGCATTCGTTGTCGTCATTGTGGGAGGAATGGGGAGTCTGCCGGGCGCAGCGGCAGGGAGCATTCTGGTTGGATTGATTGATAACTTTGGAAAAGCCCTCGTCCCCGAGCTGTCGTATTTTACCCTTTTTGCGCCAATGGTAATTGTACTGGCCGTCAAGCCAACAGGGCTCTTTGGAAGAGGGTAAGAAAATCAAGCATACGACCGGCACACGAAACAAGCTGGCTGGACTGGTTCTGGTAATTGCTATTCTCGTGGGCTTTCCTCCCCTTTTGAGTTCGTATTGGGTGGGCTTGCTCACCGAGATGCTCATCTTTGCCACCCTGGCCATGAGCCTGGATATACTCGTGGGGTACACGGGAATGCCCTCCTTGAGCCATGCCGGTTTTTTCGGAGTCGCGGCTTATACGGTGGCGATCCTATCCACCCGCCATCAGGCTGGATTCTGGCTGTGCTTGTTGGGCGGCATCGCCATGGGCGTGTTCGCTGGCGCAGTCTTGGGTCTTTTCGTGTCGCATGTGAAAAGTGTTTATTTCCTGATGATTACTCTGGCGCTGGGAATGGTCCTGTGGGGGCTTAGTTACCGCTGGATTCCGATGACGGGCGGGGACAACGGCATTTCCGGCATCCCCAGCCTGGAAGCACATACCGGACTGCCGCTTGCCGGCCCGTTGCCTTTTTACTATGTGACGTTGTTTGTGTTCGCGCTTTGCGGTTCCCTCATGGCGCTTTTCGTCAGCTCCCCTTTCGGCCACACCCTGAAAGGGATCCGCGAAAGTGAATCGCGGATGAGCAGCCTGGGTGTGAACACGTGGCTCCACCGGTACTTGTGCTACATCGTGGCGGGAGCGTTTGCGAGCGTGGCGGGAATTCTCTGGGCTTATTACAATGGTTTTGTCAGCCCGAGTTATCTCGATCTAACGGCGTCGGTCGAGTTATTCTTTATGGTTACCCTGGGAGGCGCGGGAACATTGGTCGGCCCGGCGCTCGGTGCTGGTATTATCGTCTTTCTGAAGAATTTCATCAGCGCTTACACCGATCGTTGGCTGCTGATCTTGGGCACAGTTTACATTCTCGCGATCTTCTTTGCCCCGCGAGGGTTGTGGAACCGTTTTTTGAGAAAAGCTAGAAATAGGGAACGGATCACGTCGAGACCTTAGCTGGCGTTGCAATTTGGGAGGAGTCATGTACAACCGGAGGGAATTCTTGAGAGAAGCATCCAGCGCAACAGCGGGAATCTTTTTCGTGGGCTGCGGCCTGGCAGAATCTGCGCTCGCGTCCTGGCATGCCGGCGGCGGCCCGCAATCCGGCGCGCGGCCATTGCGCCGGCAAGTCGTGGTGGGCGGACGTCGGGCGGTGACCGTGGACGTGCATTGCCACTGCACCATCCCCGATGCCTGGGAGTTGATCAAGGGGGTGGAGGGAGCAATCAATCTACAAGTCGGCCAGACCGATCCCGCCTCCCCGGTGGGTCCGCAACTGGACCCGCGCAATGTGAACGATCGCTTGGCCACCATGGACGAATGGGGAATTGACGTGCAAGCCGTCGGCATCAATCCCTTCTGGTACCGCACGGAGCGGGACCTGGCTCGCCAAATCATTCAACTTCAGAATGAACGAATTGCCGAGTTGTGTGGCGCCCACCCGGACCGCTTTGTGGGCATGGCAACGGTGGCGTTGCAGCATCCCGACCTGGCCGCGGAGCAGTTGGAAGAGGGGATCAAGAAGTTCGATCTGCGCGGCGTCATGATCGGCGGCAGCGTCAACGGAGAGGAGTTGTCGGCGCCCAAGTTTCATCCCTTTTGGGCCAAGGCCGAGGAACTGGGAACTCTGGTCTTCATCCATCCGCAGGGGTTTGCCGAAGGCCAGCGCCGGTTCCAGGGAAACGGCACGCTAGGCAACGTGATCGGGAATCCCTTGGAAACCACGGTGGCGCTGTCCCATTTGATCTTCGAGGGAACCCTGGACCGCTTCCCCGGACTGAAGATCTGCGCGGCGCACGGCGGCGGTTTCCTGGCGTCCTACGTCGGCCGTTCGGATCACTGTGTCGAGTACACGGGCCAGTTTCCCGCGAATTGCAAACCCGTCGGGAAACTTCCCAGCCAATATCTCAAGCAGCTCTATTTTGATTCCCTGGTCTTCACTCACCAGGGTCTGCGGCATCTCGTCGCCGAAGTCGGCGCCAGCCAGATCGTCCTGGGCACGGATTACCCTTACGGGATGGGCGATCCGAAGGCGGTGGACCACATCCTTGGCACGCCGGGATTGCGAGACGCGGACCGAAGAGCACTGCTCGGCGGCAATGCGGCGAAGTTGCTGCGGATTGGGTCGCAGCCGGGAAGACAAGGCTGAGCCACGAATGAGCGGTGGGTCAATTTCGGTGTCAGGGCATGGCTTTAGCCATGCCGAAAAGTCGCGCCTTTCGGAGAGGGCTTTAGCCCCTGAGGTACGTCCCTCAGCGGCTGAAGCCGCATTTAGAAGCCCGCCAGGTACGGCACGACTGAAGTCGTGCCCTGACGAAACGAAGGGGGAATTGACCCGCTGCCCACGAATGAGCGGCACGATATGAAACTGCGCAGAGTTATTTTCCTCGGGATCACCGCGATCTGGGTTGCGTTCGGCTTTCTGCCATTGCGGGCCCAAACCAGAGGCCCGATCAAGATTGGTTTTACGGTTCCTCTTTCCGGCCCGTACGCTCAGAATGGACGGGACATCCTGAACGGCTTTCAACTGTACCTGGAACAGATCGGGTATCAAGCCGCCGGACGGCGGATTGAACTGCTCGTGGAAGATTCCGAAGCCATTCCCGCCGTCGCGCTCACAAAGACGAGGAAGCTGGTGGAAAGGGATCAGGTTCACATGATGGCCGGCCCTCTGCTCACCTCCACCGGGTATGCGCTGGCGCCGTACATTGACTCCCGAAAGATTCCGATGCTCTATCCGGTCGCCTCGGGGGATGATCTGACGCAACGGAAGCGGAGCAAGTGGATCATTCGAACCGGGTGGACAGCTAGCCAGCCCAACCATGCGTTTGGCGAATACGCTTACCGGGTTCTGAAGTACCGGAAAATCGCTACTATCGCGCTCGATTACGCGTTCGGCTGGGAGTCGGTGGGCGGCTTCCAGAGGACGTTCGAGGAGGCGGGCGGAACGATTACCCAAAAAATCTGGTGCCCCGTCACCGTGCAGGACTTTGCTCCTTATCTGGTTCAGATCTCCCGGGACGTGGATGCGGTTTATGCACTGTTCCTGGGAAGGTCCGCGCTGCAATTCCTGAAGCAATATCAAGAGTTCGGGCTGAAGAAAAGAATTCCCTTGATCGGCAGTGGCACCACCACCGACGAGCACGTGCTTCCCTTTATGGGGGACGAAGCCCTCGGGGTCATTTCCATCCTCCATTACAGCGCGGCGCTCGACAACCCGGCGAATCGGGAGTTCGTAAGGGCCTATCGCAGCAGAAACAAGAAACTCCCCAGCTATTATGCCGAAAGCATGTACACGGGAGGCAAATGGATCGTAAAAGCCCTGGAGTCGGTCCAGGGGAATGCGGAAGACTCGGAGGCGCTTTTGGAAGCGCTGCAACAAGTGAGACTGACCGATCTCCCGCGCGGGCCGATGGAACTGGATGAATACGGCAATCCAATCCAGAATCAGTACATCCGCAGAGTGGACCGGGTGAACGGAGAGCTTCAGAATACGGTCATTGACACGCGCCCAAACATTTCCCAATTCTGGCGTTACAATCCCGCGGACTATCTGAAGCAGCCTATTTATACAAGAACCTATGTCTCCCTCAAGCAATGAATTGACTTCTTTGTTGGCTCTTGGGTTGTGTTAGCTGTACTTAGCTCTAACCTTTCCGCGCCATGGTGGAATCCGAGCCGGACGATGCTACCACCCACATTCACTTCATTTGACGGTACCTCGATCCGTTGTTGGGCAGCGGCGCCGACTTCGGTCCGGCCTGCCGCCAAAATCCTCCTCGTGCATGGTCGGGGCACCCACAGCGACTCGCTGCCATACCGCAACCTACGCGAGTATCTGACAGGCAGAGGATTCGCAGCCTACGGTTTCGACTTGCGGGGGCACGGGCGATCGGGAGGCCGGCGCTCGTTTGTAAATCAGTGGAGAGACTTTCGCGAGGACCTGCGGCTCTTTGTGAAAGCAGTTGAGGTGGATGGCGCAAGCGTACCGCTATTCCTGTTAGGCATGAGCCTCGGGGGATTGATTGCCGTGAACTACGCTGTTTACCACCCCGAAGGGATACAAGGTTTGATCGCCGCCGCCCCAGCCTTGGACGCTTCGGGCGTGCCTGCATGGCTTCGAAAGTTAAATGTCGTACTCTCGAAGGTATTTCCCACGTTGGCCTTGAAGCCTGGCCTTGACGAGGCGTGGCTTACCCGTGACCAGCAAGCCCTGCAAGAATTTGTCCGTGATCCCTTGCGCCAAGAAAAAATGACACTTCGCTTGGGTTCAGAGACGATCGCAGCAATTTCCGGAACGCTGGAGCGGCTGCCCCTGCTGAAGCTGCCGCTTTTGGTTCTGCACGGCTCGGCGGATGCGATTGTTCCCCCTGTTGCCGGAGAACGCCTATATCAGCTCTCTGGGTCGGCAGACAAGGAGTACCTCGTTTACGAGGGCGCGTATCACGTTTTGTTCATGGAGACTAATCGCGAGCAGGTGTTCGAGGACATCAGTAGGTGGGTCATGAAACGGCTCGGGCCAACGTGCGGCTGACGCTTTGATTCTCTAAGTAATTGGAACTTGAATTCATGACGGAAAAGCAAACAGGCTTCGGCCATAGAAAAGGATCGAATGTGGAGAACACTGTTCCGTGTCTCGCACTCGAGAACCTCACGAAGGACTTTGGCGGATTGCGCGCTGTCGCCAAGATTACCCTTTCCATTCAGCCCGGCGAGCGGCATGTCTTCATGGGACCAAACGGCGCCGGCAAAACAACGCTGTTTAATTTGATCAGCGGAGAAATTCCGGCAACGGACGGGAGAATCGTTCTCTTCGGGCGCGATGTTACCCAATTGGCATCCTATCAACGCGCTGCGCTCGGGATCGCCAGGACCTTTCAAATCACGAATCTTCTTCCGAACCTGACTGTCTTCGAGAATCTGTTGCTGGCTTGCGAGGCGTTATCGCGGACAAAGTTTGTAATGCTCTGGCCCGTTTCCCGCTACGGCCACCTCCTCGAAAGAGCACAGCACCTTCTCAACGACTTCGGGCTTGGGGAACTCCGCGACGAGCCGGTCAAGAATATTTCCTACGGGGATCAGCGGAAAGTCGAAGTCGCCCTATCGCTCGCAACCCGTCCCCGCCTCCTGCTACTGGACGAACCGATGGCGGGGCTTTCCTCCTCGGAAACTCACTCCATGGATCTGCTTCTCAAGAAGCTGGATCCGGCGATTACAGTTCTCTTGATCGAACATGACATGGATGTCGCCCTTGCATTCGCTGAGAAAATAACTGTCCTCCATCAGGGACAAGTTCTCGCGCAAGGGACCAAGGATGAAATCCGAACCAATCCGATGGTGCAGGAAATCTACTTGGGAGTGGATGTGGAGTAGGCTCGATGTTGAAAGTTTCCAATATTCATACCTATTACGGTGACAGCCATGTGCTGCAAGGAATCAGCCTGGACGTTCCGAAAGGAACGGTCGTGGCCTTGCTCGGACGAAATGGCGTCGGGAAGACTACTCTCGTTCGGTCCATCGTTGGGTTTACCCCTCCTCGCCGGGGCCAAGTCCTCTTTAACGATGTGGAAATCACTCGCATGGCCCCTTATCAGATCGGGCGCATGAAGATCGGCTTGGTTCCGCAGGGCCGCCGCATTTTCCCCTCCCTCACGGTCAACGAAAATCTGGCGATCGCTCTCAGAAACTCCACGGAAAATCCTTGGGACCTTCAGAAGATTTTTGGGCTTTTCCCTGCTCTCAAAGAACGGGGCAAGAATAAGGGAAACGAATTGAGCGGCGGAGAGCAACAGATGCTGGCCATTGCCAGGGCGCTCGTCTCCAACCCGGTCCTTCTCTTGATGGACGAACCCACAGAAGGCTTGGCTCCGGCCTTGGTCCGAGAGGTATCTCGGTTGATCCTAAGGCTGAAGGATGCGGGGATGACCATTCTGTTGGTAGAACAGAATATTGCTCTGGCGGCGAAAGTGGCGGATGAGGCGCATGTGATGAGCAAGGGAACCATTGTCTACTCTTCCAGCCCGAGGGAACTCTGGGAAAACCAAGAAGTCAAAACCCGTTTTCTGGGAGTCCCGACGAATATCTAGACAGCAAATGCCCCCTGCTCTGCGGCAGAAAAACAATCGCCGGCCCTTATTGCAAGCCTAAGGGCCGGCTGGGTCCGGCCCGCGAAATCGGCAGTCCGGGCAATTTTTCTGCGACTATCTTCCGGCGCTCGGGGCGGCGCTCGGGGCGGCCGGGGGATCGGCGATGCGAGTCAATTGCAACGCCACCATCTTCCACCCTTGCTGGCGGGCCCAGACAAACGTATATTGAGCCAGAAAATCGTTGGCGGGACTATTATTATTGACCACTTTGATGTGGATACGCCCCGTGGCGAGCGCGGTCGTGCCATAAAGGCGAACCTGAACGTTTTCGAGGTGGAAGGTCTCGTACCGGCGGCTGCCCGTTCGGATCGTGTTCACATACACAGACTTCGTATCTACTCTCCCCCCCGAATGAGCGAAGGTAAAATCATCCGCAAAAATGCGGTTCAGGGCATCGGCGTCTCCGCGGGATGAGGCGGCGGCGTACTCCTGAGTCAATCGAATCACTTCTTGCTCCGCATTCGAGCCATTCGGCAGATTGGCTTGCTGACCGAGAGCGGAGCGGGGCACCAACGCCAAGCCGCAGGACAAGGCAATGACCAACAGAGATTTCGTGAACATGAGAGTACCTCCTCGTGGAAAAAGTTGCCGGCGATAATTGAAATCCTCGCTATCGAGCCGCAGACGCACGCGGCTTTTTCGTACTGGTGACCCCTTCCAGCGACCACCAGAAGCTGCGGTCTTCGCAGCGGTAGTTCTCGGCCGTCTTGACGTCCCCGGAGCCATCGTAGACCGGGACCTGCGGGTAGGGACACAGGGGCAGGGTGCGGTCCACGACACCGTTCGTCAAGTGAGACGCGATGATCTTCTCGGGCGCTATACCCTCCTCCACCCACCGATCAAGCGCCTTGACGAGGTTGTGCTGCGCGTCATCGCCGGGCAGGAGGTCCTGATTGGCGCCGCCGAAAACGTTGGGGCCGGGGCCGTTGCCGCAGTGATGCATCCCCGGAGCCACGAACAAACGAGCGAAGTCGCTCACCCCTTTGGGGTTCTCCTCCGCTTTCTTTTTCGTCATCGCTTCGATGACTTCCGAGTAATATTCGACGGTTCTGATGGGCGTGATGGAATGATCCGCCCAGCCATGGTAGAGAAGCAGCTTTCCGCCGCGGGCCTTGAACGCGGAGAGGTCCGGATTGTCGGCATCCTGCGCCTTGGCAAACGGTTTCAGCGCCTCCAGATGCTTATCGAAGTTGAACTGCGTGACCGGATCGAAGCTGGGGCCGAAGACGAAGTACCGCATGAAGACGTTCTGGAGCGCATTCGACGACGCTCCGACGGAGTTGGCCGTTCCGGTGCCGGCGATGTACTGCGAGTAGTCCTCCTCATGGCCGGGAGGGAATCCGGCATGAAGCTGCACTCCGGCGGAATTGACCGGGCCCTGGAGAATCTTCTGCAGCGCCTGGACCTGACCGGACGTCAAACAATCGGGGCCGTCTCCCGAGGCGCACTGGATCGTTTTCGGGTCAAACCGGCAACGGCCGGGATTCATGATCAGGCCGTCAATCACTCGCCCGCTCTCCCGGCAGGCGTTCATGGTGGCCTTTTCGATCACAGGGATTTTGCTGGGTGGAATCGGAGCCGGCGCCAGGGCCTGGGCATTCCAGGCGAATTGCATCATGAGCTTGGTCCGATCAATCACGGGGTTGCCCGAGATGGCAGCGTCAAAATCCTCGGGATACCGCTGGACTTCCGTCAGCGCCATTTTGCCGCCGTTCGAGCAGCCGACGAAATAGGAGCGTTTCTCCCGCTGGGAGTAATAACTCCGCAGAATCTCCTTCCCGAGGAGCGTAACCACATGGGTGCCGAGATAGGCGTAGTTGTTCTGTGCGTCGGGGTTGTTGAGCGCCCACGAGCCATCGCTCGAATCTTTCGGAGCCACGTGGCCGGTGTCCGAGCCGGCGGCCGCGTAGCCCTCGGTGAGCGGCCGGATGAGCCGGGGAATGGTGCCGTTGTATCCCCCGCCTCCGGCGACCCAGTACTTGCCGTTCCATTTCGTGGTCGGCATAGCGACTTCAAACAGAATCGTGGATTGCGGCAGATTGCGGATGCTCCCCAGAACCTTGCAGTATTCCGGCACCGGGCCGTTGGCCGGGATCACGGTTGCGGATGTGATCGTCGTGTCCTTCAGCTTCAGGCCCGTCAAGCTCCCACAATCTCCGGCTGCCGCTGCGGCCGGGCCAAAGGCGTGGGATGCCAGCAGCCCCAGCGCGAACGTCGCCAGCGACGCGCCCAAGTTCGAGCGCGAGAGGACAAAATCGAACATGAAACCAGAGGTACGTCGTAGTTTCTCGCAAGTTTTCATCGTGTTTTCTCCTTTCGGTCGGCAGGCTCCGGATTTAGGATGGGGGTACCAACTGCTTTGCCATCCAATCAGCCAGGATTGGCGGGCGCAGAGGACTTGGCCGAGCGCGGCCGACATCATGGCCCATTTCCGCCACCATGCTTCTCTTCGAGTTGACTGCGGCCTGGTAAAGCCGGAACGCCCCCTGCGGGTCCATAATCCGATCGTCCTTGCCATAACCAATCAGCATAGGGCATTCGATCTGCTGCGCCCGGCCTTCCAGCGTGAATTCCCGAATCTTCTTTCGGGCGTCGGCCAAATCCTTGGCTCCAATCAGCCAACGGAGGCGCTCCTGAATGGGAGGATAATACTCGAAAATATCCTCCAGCAAACTGTACGCCCCGCTTGACATGGAACAGGCTCTAATCCTCTTGTCGCCCGAGGCACATCGCGGAGCGGTGTAGCCGCCCATGCTTCCTCCGGTAATTCCGATCCGGTTCGGATCTACGTCGGGCCGGCTAACCAGGTAATCAATCACCACTTTGGCGACGCGCTCGGAGTCGGGAGGGGCATACACGCGCTTCAGTCGAAGAGGGATTCCTTGCCCAGGACCATCCAGGAACAGATATGCCATGCCGCGCGAGGTGTAGGCTCCCCCTCCGCCCCCGACCAGGCTCGAATCGGCTCCACCGAACGCATAGACGGTCGGGAAGCGCTGGCCGGGATTTCCTCTTGGTTTCGAGAAATAGGCGGGCAGCGTGGTTCCTTCAAAGGGTATCTCTAAGCGTTCAAACGGCGGAGGCACTAACTGCCAGGCTCTCTTGTACATCTCGATCAGTTTATTGAAAGTGGGAAGCATCGGGGGATCGCCTTCCGATTGATAGATCACCGCCCGCTGGTAGAACCGCGCAGCCCGCAGATAGTATTCGTTCGCCGTGACCTTGTGCCCCTCTTTTTCGAACCCCTCCGCCAACCGCTCGTTCTTTTCCGCTATCCGTTTCCACTCCGCATACCATGACACCGGGTTAAAGGGACTCATCCGCTCGGCCAATTCCACCAGATCCAAGTCGCTGCTATAAGGAGAAACGGTCATCCGGATTTCCAACTGCCCGCCTCCGGGTAGGTTCTTACTCCCAAAAAGCTCTTCTTCCGCCCTACCTCCGACCTGAGCGGGGGAAGCCAATGCAGTAGAAAGACGCCCCTTGGGCAACAGGGACAGACCGGAAGAAAGCAGGCCCCATTTCATCGCGCTTCTTCGGCTGATCTTCCTTATGGTACCCATCGCTTGTCCTCCTTTAGGTTTTCCCGGTGAGGTTCATACCACAAATTGCTGTTTGAGAACGGATTCTGGCCGCTGCCTTCATCGGTCGAGAGTTTCATGTTACCAGGAAGCCGGCTCCCCCCTCGCGTCGGCCTACCGATCCGGAATTTCTAACACGTCGTGAGACCCGGTGGAGAGGTTCACGTCGGGCGCTCCCCCAGAGTTTATCTTACCGCTTACCAGGTGAAGGCGGTTCCCGATAAACGCGCCGGCAACGCCGTGCCGGGTAATCGGCATCGAGGGGAGGATACTCCAGGTGTTGGTTGCGGGATCGTATGCTTCCAGGGCTTTGAACGCGGCGTTGAACTGCGGAGTCTGCAGCTCGCCGCCGGCCACGTAGATCTTGCCCCGGTAAGTGGCCCAGCCCCCGCCGCTCCGCGGGGTGGGCATCCGCGCTCGAACCGCGCCCCATTGGTCCGTCGCCGGATCATACTCCTCGACAATATCGGTGTTGCTGGAAACCGGAATGAAGCTCGATCCCATCCGGCCGCCGATGACATAAATCTTGCCGTTCACGACACCCGCGAACGCGTGGTTCCGGGTGGTCGGCATCGGCTTGCGGGTTTCCCATTTGTTGGTCGCCGGATCGTACACCTCGTTCGTACCCAGCGAGCGAGACGGCCGGGTCGCCGCCATGGAGGTCAGGTTCGAGCCGGGTTCCGTTGTAGCGCCGCCGATCACGTAAATCTTGCCGCCCACTTCGCCCGCGACGGCGGAGCAGCGTTTGCCCGGCATCGGCGCGAGCGCCCTCCAGGAATCGGCGGCGGGGTCGTATTCCCACGCATTGTCCACCGGCTCCCATCCCCCCGCTCCCTCGCCGGATAGCGGCCTCATACAGCCGCCGACCACGTAAATCTTGCCGCGGTACTCGGCCATCGCCTGGTGGTGTACGGGGACCGGGATCGGCTTCTTCTTAGTCCACCGGTCGGCGGCCTCATCGTACTCATACACCATCGCCGTAGCGGGCTTCCCGGCGGAGCCGAATCCGCCGATGACATACATCTTCCCGTTCGCGGTGATGCCGTAGAGTTCCTCCTCCGGCTCCGGGAACGGCGCCATCTTCACCCAGCGCAATGGCCCCCCTTGCGCCTGGGCTTGCGCTTGCGCGCGAATGCTAAACATCAGAACGATCGAAGCGGCGGCAACGACCGCGAACATTCGTTGAATTTTCGACGACATAGCGCCTCTCCTCCGTGAGTGGACGATCAGCTCGATAGGCGTGTACACGATTCCCTCTTCGGCCGGTCGAAGCGCATTATACTACAAGTGAATCCTGACACAAGGGCATCTCGCGAGGCGGCAAAGCGCGGCCCATTGAATGCGCATCTACAAAATACGAATTAATTACTAAAGGAGAATCTGCGGCAGGCAGAACGGGTCAAGACTACCAGCCTTGACCCAACCGGACAGTTCTCAGGATCAGGCCAGGCGCGCTCATGATTTCAGACGCGGGAACAATTCCAGCGCGTTCTCGCGCTCGATGGCGCGAAGCTCACTCGCGCTGAAGTCTCCATTATCCCTCAGCCCCTTGGCAACCGGCGCCGAACCGGTACCGAACGGATAATCCGTCCCGAACAAGATGTGTGAGATCGGCACGAGCTTCTTAAAGGACGGCAACGTGTATGGGTTAAACGCCTGCGCGGTATCGTAGTAAAACTTCTGCAACTCGTAAATCAGCCCTTTCGGCAGCTTCGACGCCGCTCCGCCCAAGCGGCTGGTAATGTACGGCGCCGTGCCTCCCCCGTGGGACCAGAGGAAGCGAATATCCGGGCAGCGTACGACGGTGCTACTGATCAAGACGCTCGTAATCGCGCGGGTCGTGTCGTTCACCAGTTCGCCGCCGAGACCGGTCCCTTGCGGAAGAAGGTTCTGGCAGCACGGAGCGCGGTAGGGATGGAAATAGACGACCGCCTTGCGCCGGTTGAGTTCGTCCATTACCGGCTCGAAGGCGGGATCGCCGGGGTACTTGCCACCAATGCTCGTCATCATGCAAATGCCGTCTGCCTTGAGGGTGTCCAGACTGTATCCGATCTCGCGGAGGGCCCCGTCCACGTCGGGCAGCGGCAGGATTGCAAACTGGCCGAAGCGTCCCGGATAGTCCGCCATCACCCGGGCTCCGAGTTCGTTGCACTCCCGCGCCATCTTTCGGGCCGCGGCGTCATCGCCGAACCAGACGCTCGGCTCGCTGATAGACAAGATGGAGGTGGCCACGCCGCCCTTGTCCATGTCCTCGACGGATTTCTGAGGCGTCCACTCGATCAGAGGGGTCTGGCCGGTCTTCCTGGCGATCATCTCGGCCACCTGTCCGGGTGCCGAGAAGTGGTGGTGGGTGTCAATCCGGAACGGCCGGGCGGGAGCGGCAGCTGGCGTCTGAGCCGATGAAAGAACTCTTGGAAGGGCGGCAGCGGCCCCGAGCGTGGCCAGCCTAATCAGGAATTCCCGCCTCGAGTGCGACAGTCTCGCTTCCCCTTCAACCATATTCATGATTTTCATGGCGCCCTCCTTAGCTTTGCGACCTAAGGGAAACCCGATATAGGGATTCTGAATCGAATCTCAGCACAACGTCGCGCTCATGTTTTCAGCCGCGGAAACAATCCCAGTGCGTTTTCGCGCTCAATGGCGCGAAGATCGCTCGCGCTGAATCCATAGTCGCTCAGCCCCTTGGCTACCACCTGGGCGGGCGCAGCACCGAACGGGAAATCGGTCCCGAACAGAACGTGCGATACCGGCACGGTCTTCATCAAAGTCGGCAATGCGTAGGGGTTGAAAAAATTCGCGGTGTCGTAATAGAACTTCTGCACTTCGTAGAGCAGTCCTCTCGGCAGCCGCGGCGCCATATCCGGCCGCTGCGCGACTCCCAGGAAGCGGTTCATGAGGTACGGGAACGTGCCACCGCCGTGGGACCAGAGGAAGCGGATGTCCGGGCACCGCGCTGCCGTGCCGCTGAACAGCACACTCGCAATCGTGCGGGTCGTATCGGTCCCCAGTTCGATCACAGCCGGCCCCAACTCCGGCTGCAGGTTCTTGCAGCACTCGGCCCGGAAGGGATGGCAATACACGACCGCCTTGCGCCGGTTGAGTTCGTCCATCATACGCGCGAACGCAGGGTCGCCGAGGTACTTGCCTTCGTAGCTCGTCATCACGGTGACGCCGTCCGCCTTGAGGGTGTCCAGAGCGTATTCGATCTCGCGGAGGGCTCCTTCAACATCCGGGAGCGGCAGGATTGCGAACTGGCCGAAGCGTCCCGGATGATCCGCCATGAACCGGGCTCCGAGTTCGTTGCATTCCCGCGCCAGACGGCGCGCTGCATTGTCATTGCCGAACCAGACGCTCGGTTCGCTGATCGAAAGGATGGCGGTGGCGACGCCGCCTTTGTCCATGTCCTCGAGGGATTTTTGAACGGTCCACTCCATCAAGGGGCGCTGGCCGGTCTTGCGGCCGGCGATCTCGTCAACAAATCCGGGCGCCGAGAAGTGGTGGTGGGTGTCAATCCGGAACGGCTGGGCGGAAGCGGCGGCTCGTGCCTGTGCCGCCATGAGGGCTTTCGGGAGGGCGGCGGCAGCGCCGAGCGCGGCGAGTCCCACCAAGAATTCGCGCCTCGGGACGCCTCCAGAGTGCAATTGGTTCATCTTGGGTTCGTTCGAGTGGTTGTACATGCGGAAAGTCCCCCTCCAGGTGAGACGAACAAACGGTGGGGCAAGCTTTCGAGAATTGCCCCACCGTCTTTTGAGTTTTCTTCCGGTCCAACTGAGCCGACTAAAAAGTCAATTTCATCCCGAGCTGAAGCTGCCGGTTGT